>Ga0268244_10000304_pt1 | contig 21163 bp, 10 predicted proteins | sample AgamicMgSfe_FD_200258 | JGI IMG/M metagenome (GOLD analysis project Ga0268244, IMG submission 200258) | Agave microbial communities from Guanajuato, Mexico - Mg.Sf.e (v2) (version 2) | ecosystem: Host-associated > Plants > Phyllosphere > Phylloplane/Leaf | place: Guanajuato, Mexico | collected... | reverse complement strand
GGTTGGGTTGGGTTGGGTTGGGTGGGACAGTGAAGGATATACTGTAATGATGAGGAAGGGGAAGGTCCCTTTTCACTGTCACTTGACTTGACTTGACTGGACTGTAGGATGCGCGCGGACTGTAGCGGCTTTGACTGAACGGTGGCTGGCCCTTCACTTTATACCGGGCATCGTCTACTGACTTCCCACGCCGGAGCCAATCGCAGTGTGAAGTGTGAAGTGTGAAGTGTGAAACATGAGAAAAAAGGGCGGTATAGTAAGAGGCGCACCGTCACGCGACCCGCCCCTAATCCGCTCTCGGTCCTCTCCCCTCCGCCCCAACTCCCGGTTCGGAACTCGACCTTCTGATTGTAATAATGCCCAGCTCTTATACTCGACTTATTAACGACCATCGCGCGACCGGGAAAGGACGGTACTAAGTTGGTTCTATTGCCCGGGCGAGCGAGATCTCCATCGAGAGAACGAGCAGGCTGCGTGGCGGTCGGCCGTTGTTGAGTTGGTCGAGAAGGCGAGACCGGCGCCTGGAAACCGAGCGAGCATGCGTCTTGCATTCGTCTAACCGTATGACCACGGCCAGCGATGCTTTCTCGACACCCGTTACGAACTTACAGCCTGGAACCCTCGGCCCTCGTTCGCGGATGTCCACCCATCATCACCGTCAACAAGAAAAAGAAATGGACTTCTTTTGTTCATCAGCTCCGTCCCTGCATGTGATCCCCAGGTGTGAACGCATTCCGGTTGGGGCCGAGGGTACATTGTAGATCGGAAGTCATCCGACCCTGCAACGTCATGGCCCCAAGGTGGATGTCTACAAAGCACCATGTAAAAGGTATACACGCACGATAGCATGACCGCCCGTGATGAAGAACATCCATCAATCACCACAACAACAACAACAACAATCCTCCTCAATCCAGGCCCATCGCCACCCACCATCACCAATCCCTCTCCTCATCTCCATCCCGACAACCAGGTAAATCTACATCTCTAATAAGTACTTGATCGACAATCTATATCACCCCATATCACTCACTCACTCACTCACCCACCCCCGGGCCCTCCTCCATACCACTCGTTATCAACAGATAAAGAAGGATCCACTATAGTTCAACGTAACCCATCCGACCCATGGTTCCCTTCACAACCGCTCTCCTCCCTCCTCCCCAACGACAAGCAAATAGACCGGACGAACTGCTCAGAACGGGACTGATCTCGACTCCCGTTCTGGAGCGACTTCCCCACCTAGGATGTGGGCTATATCCCGCCCATCTTAAGATGCCAAAGTGTACCTCCTAGACCGAACTCCTGCACTCGTTCGATCATTCTCACGCCAGGAACAAAGCACGATCCGGGACCAAGAGAAAAGCCATGCGCGAGAGAAAAGAGCGGAAATATTGGGGGTTTTTTTTGGGCTTGAGAGAAAAGACTGGACGCGTGAAGTTCGAGCGAACCGGGAAATCCCATCTTGCCATCAGAATCCCTTTCCTCGTGCACACGACGCGCGCGCGCGCGTGGGATGTTTGCGCCATGGGGGTAGCTGCGTGTTGGGGGCGTGTATTACCGCCCGAAGCAATGTGTGCGTGCATGCATGCATGCAGAGAGCCAGAGGGAAGGGGTGGGGTTTTCAGATGATTCGCCACGCTTGAGCCGCGTCGAGGGGTCTTGGATCGGGGCTTTCTTTTGCTCTATCGCGAGTAGGACTCTTCTTCGTTCTGGGGGTCTGCGACACTCATGATGTCCATCAACTCACCAGAGCTAGGCCATCCTCGGGCGAGAGATCAGGTGAATGAGTCGGTGGCGATCTCCTCTATACGCTGGGAGGTTCATCTCTGTCTCTTGAGAAGCATGTAGATTAGATGGGATAGGGTGCTGTTCTTCCCAGTAGGTAAAATCTCTTCATGCGAGGCTCAAGGAGTAATGTATCCTGATGTGTGACGGCGAATAGCAAATTGGGTATCGAACACATCAACATCAACCCAAGCAATGTCGGCAGTGGAAGTAATTAGCTACCGCCCACTCGGTTTTATCAACTACTCAACCTGCATCGCATCCTGATTTCTACTGCCGCCACGGTCACGGTCACGACGCAGCGGCGGCCGGAAACTGACGACGGCGATCTAATTCAATCCAGTCAGCACACCACCACTTCATCATACCTGTTCGTCGCAGAGTAGCAAACACTCACCTGCCGCTCCACCGCAAACGCCACCCTCTTCCCATCCGCGCTCCAGCTCAGACTCGGCTCGCACGACATGTCCCCTGCGCGCGCGAGCTCCTCCTCCTCATGCTTCCAGACCCCGAGCGCATCGCATCGCCACGTCACGACTGCCTCCGGCTGGTGCGGACGCTGCTTCGCGTCCAGTAAGGACTCCGCGTCCCAGATCTGGACGACATCCGTCCCCGCCACGGCCAAGTGATCGCCATCCGGCGACCAGGCCAAGGCCAAGGCGGGCTGGCCTTCCGCCAGCCGGACGCGCGCGCACTCGGTGGAGCTCAGACATCTCGAGCCGAGCCAGCGGGCGGAGTAGAGCGTGCAAAAGCCTTCTTCGAACGCGGTGGCGAGGAAGAGGGTGGTCTCTGCCGAGTCGTTTCCGTCTTCAGGATTGGACTGTACAGGTCTGAACGCCATGCCTTTCAGCGTACCAGGCAAGTCCACCACGTTGACACTCGCGTGAGAACCGTCGTCAGGGGCTCCACGGGCCGTCGCGGCGAACATCAGCGTACGATCGTCGGCAGACGCGAGCGCCACTCGCCCTGATGCGTCCGAGGGGGCGCAGACTCGACTCCAGCTTCTCTTCTTGTCTTGGTCCGGATCAAGGTGATGGGTTTGCTCGAGTAGACCACGGCTCGTGACCGTCTCAGTCGTGACACTGGTCGGTGTTGGTGGGGCAGTGTTGTCGATCGCGTGTACACTCGACCAACCTTCTTCCCCCGTCACGACGAACTGATCGTGCGTCGCCCAGCAGGCGTCGAGGACTTGCCGGTCGTAGATATGCCACGCGATAGGTTCAGCGATTGCGCTGGTGTAAGGATCAGTTTCGGTATCGTTGGCATCGCCGTGGTGTCGCGTATCCCAGACCTGCACGAGGCTAGTCTTGAGGTTTGTGCGGAGGATGAGAAGGTGGGTGCCGGTGATATTGTATTGAACACACAACACGATCCCTCCAGGCTCGAGCGTGGGCAAGCCGAAACTCAGGGCTGTACTGTGCCCGTCCAGGGTGTGCTCGATGAGACTTTGCCGCCCGACGATACCCTCCTCAGGCGGGTGTCCGCGCGCACTATCGACCGCGCATACCATTCGTTGACCTCGGGGATGCCAGGCTGCGGCTGTGATGACGGAGTTTGGGGGTAGGTTCTGGAAATCTTCGCGCGAGAGCGGCTGCTTGCTGCTGTCCATGTCTGCTGCCGGCACCCCATAGAATCGACACAGCGATTCTCCTCCCGTAAACAACATTTCGACTTTACCCTGCTCGGGACTAGGATTCCAAGCGCCATGTAGGATCGTCGCGTCCGCTTTGTCGACAGACCAATACATCGTACTCGTCTTCACTCCGGCCTTGACATCCGTCTGCGTGGCCACGTCCATGGAGTCATACCGCTCCGGCACTTCCATCACCTCCTGCCCCTCCGGCGACACAACGTCAGGATCATCCTCTCCCTCCGCGTCCATCAGGGACGGCGACGCGGCATCCACGTCCATCGCTTCTCGCTCCCCATTCAAGTGTACGCCCTCGCTCCCTTCACTCCGCCTTACTCGTTTCGGCGGTGGCGTCGGAAATTCATCCGGTGCGCGCATGCCCGACTGTAGTAATCGACCTTTCTTACGCTTTTCGCCAGTACTCGGTCTCGAGGGAACCGTCCCATTTTCGTACAAAGCGTGCTGCCCTTCCGCACCCTCGGCCAGAACCCCGCGAGGATCGATCGCCGTCCATCGGAACTGTTTTCTGGTCGCGTTTCCTTTCGTGGAGTTGACCTGTGCGAGTAACTCATCATGCCAGAGTCCGTTCTGCAGCACCGAAATCAGTTCTCCACGGCGTATGATCGGTGCGAAAGGAAGGCTTTCCGGGTCGCGGTGTTCGTAGGGTCGTTGCCATTCGGCGTGCAGTGATCGTGCGGTCTTCTCTAAGCCGGACTCCTGGAGGTAGCGGAAGACGAGGTAGTTGACGTGGTCGGAGTGGAGGGCCATGGTTGCATAGATCCGGCGAAGCTATTGTGATGCTGGCTGGTCGCATGAACGAAAGCGTGATGTTTCAATGCGGTGAGGCTGGGTCGCGGTGGTGCAATGACTTGTTGCGAAATGTTGGATGAGGGTGATGAGGTACGCGGATGGATGTGCGTGTCACGAGGTGTGCCGTCAATGTCCCAGACCAACCAGCGATCACGGGGGCGAGAGGAGATCATCTGACGGGAGCGCCCGTCCGAGATCCACCCGACAGACTGGGGTAAGCGAACGCGACCCTTGCAGCTACAAACAGCTGGAGCCGCATCAACGACATGCTTGGCGAAGATGGAGGATGATATGGCGATACATGTCGCGAATCGTTCCTAGACACATGATGGCATGATAGGACACAATCCACGCCCATTGTGGTCTTGACACCATGCCTCGACTCAACCTCCCTCCGTCCACCCGCGCCCTCCTCGCCGCCATCCTCGCCCTGTCCGCCTTGAACGCAACCCAGCGTTTCCGCAAATGGAGCGCTTCCGTCGACTCAATCACCACTGGCGTCACGACACCGACCAACTACCTCTCCGATCCGCAATGGGCTGTCCCGTACTTGGTGTTGGTGCCTCTTCACAGCCTACGATATCCCTGGACCTTCCTCACCGCGGCGTTGGTCGAGAATAATGTCGTCAGCCTAAGCATCAGCGCCGTGGTGGTATGGTTCGGAGGCCGCTACCTCGAGCGAGCATGGGGAGGGAAAGAGTTCGCCAAGCTCGTACTCTTCGTCACAATGTTACCGAACGTCTTCACATTCTTCATCTATGCCCTATGGCATGCCATCTCTTCCACACCAGATCAGTATGTATCTTCATCATCCCTCACTCGCACTCGATCGTATCCTGATCCGTTGTCCTAGTCCCACCCCATTGCAAGGGCTCCTCGCTCTCGAAGCCGCTTTTCTCGTCGCCCTGAAACAGCTCGTCCCCGAGCACACCGTCTCCCTCTTTCGCAACACCCTCCGCATCCGCATCAAGCACTTCCCCGCTCTATTCACCCTCGCCAACATCGTCTCGGGCCCACTACTCGGCACCGACACCGCGCTGTGGTTGAGCTTGTTCGGATTCCTTACCAGCTGGATCTACCTCCGCTTCTTCCGACTCAGCGGTGGCGAAGATGACACGACCTTGCCGAAGGTCCAAGGCGATGCAAGCGATACGTTTGCGTTTGTGGCGTTCTTTCCGGATGCAATGCATCCATTTCTGGCGCCGGTGACGGATGGGATTTACGATCTCCTGGTGCAGATGAGGCTATGCACGCCTTTCTCAACGGGGGATGTTGAAAGCGCACTTGCGTCAAGGCCGGAAGAGTTACCCGGTATCGCCGGAGGTGGTGAGGTGGATGGAGGGAGAAGGGTGGAGGCGGAAAGAAGGAGGGCGTTAGCTTTGAAAGCGTTGGACCAAAGGCTGAGTGCTGCAGCAGCAGCGGGCAACCGGACGGGTAGTGGGAATGAAACCGGAAGCAGGATCGCGTCAGCGAGCGATGCGCCAGACGCCACTCCTGCTATTATCAACAGAGAAGAGACGGACATTCCGAGTGGAGTGGTGATCAAGGAGCCGCGGTCCTGATCTGCGATGTCCTCTGGCTTCTGTCTGGTCTCTCACGGCGAGGTTTCCAATGCTTCTATGCAAATACGATGCCGTTGAATCTTTCAATTACCGGGGCTTGCAGTGTTCTACAACGAGCAGTCGTGATGCTCTGATCATGCTCCCCATGTTACACTTCAACGTTGTGGATGTTTGGCGACAGTCATGGTCGAGTCCAGACGTGACGAGCACGAGGCCACGAGGTGCGATCGATATCTGGGACCCTGCATTTCTTCGGGGCGGGGTGCCTTGCAGATTACCTAATTGCCCGGCATCATGGCGATCGCCTCGAATTTCTTGTCCATTGACTCACTACCACAAGCGACTCTCTCATACCTCCGCACGTATTATACTACTGCTTCAAAGTGGTGCAGCTACATACACTGCCAGACTTTCCGACTGTCTTGAGGTGTACATCGACTGGACAGCCTGCTAGCATACTGTTCAAACAGAAGCAACAGCACCCACAGTGTAACACCCGGTCACTACATCATCCACCATGGACGGCATTCGCAAAGCCTTCGCGCGAGCGAAGAGTGAAGGTCGTGCCGCCCTCGTCACCTACACCACCGCCGGCTACCCCAGCGTCGCGCAGACCTCGGACATCCTGCTCGCAATGGAAGCGGGCGGCGCCGACATCATCGAGCTCGGCATGCCCTTCACCGACCCCATTGCCGACGGTCCCACGATCCAAGAAGCCAACACGCGCGCCCTCGCCAATGGCACCACGACCACAAACTGCCTCGAAATCGTCCGCGACGCACGCTCGCGAGGGCTCAAGGCTCCGGTGCTGCTGATGGGTTACTACAACCCTTTGCTGGCGTATGGTGAGGAGCGCATGTTGAACGATGCGAAGACCGCGGGCGTCAACGGCTTCATCATGGTGGATCTGCCGCCGGAGGAGGCTGTCCGGTTCAGAGGACATTGTAAGACGTATGGCTTGTCGTACGTTCCGCTCATTGCGCCCTCGACGAGCGAGAAGCGAATGAAGCTGCTGTGTGGTATCGCGGACAGCTTCATCTATGTCGTGAGTCGCATGGGGGTGACGGGTGCCACGGGCGCGCTCAGTTCCGGGTTGCCGAAATTGCTCGAGCGGGTGCATCAGTACTCTGGGGGTGTGCCGGCGGCGGTGGGGTTCGGAGTGAGCACGAGGGAGCACTTTGTGGAAGTGGGCAAGGTGAGCGAGGGAGTGGTGATCGGGAGTCAGATTATCAACACGGTTAAGCGGGCGCCAGACGGTGAGGGTGCCAAGGCGGTGGAAGAGTATTGTCACAGTATTACATTGCGGAGGAACCAGAGGGCGAGTCAGGGCGAAAAGAAGACAACCGGGATCAGTACGGATGCGAATCCGAACGGAGATGGGAGCGGATGGATCTCCCACTCCAACGGGGAGGCACCGAAGGAGATTTCGACAGAAGATCCGACGAAGCAGCCGGCGAGCGAAAGCAATCCTTCCAACGGGACGGTGCACGTCGACGGAGTTGTGACGGACAAAGATACGTCTGATGCACCTGGCCTGGCAGACCAGCTCGAAGCCCTCAATACCTCTGACGATGCACAAGACCCCGATTTAATGCCTTCCCGTTTCGGCGAGTTCGGCGGGCAGTACGTTCCAGAGTCACTCATGGACTGTCTTGCCGAATTGGAAAAAGGTTTTGACGAGGCGCGCAATGACCCCAAATTCTGGGAGGAGTACCGATCTTACTATCCCTACATGAGCCGGCCATCTTCACTCCACAAAGTTTCCCGCTTGACGGAAGATGTGCGAAAATCAGCACCCGAAGGCATGGGCGCAAACATCTACCTCAAGCGAGAGGACCTCAACCACACCGGCTCACACAAGATCAACAACGCCATCGGGCAGATCCTGCTCGCACGCAGACTAGGCAAGACCGAGATCATCGCCGAGACCGGCGCCGGCCAACATGGCGTCGCAACCGCTACCGTCTGCGCTTCCTTCGGCATGAAGTGCACCGTCTTCATGGGCGCCGAGGACGTGCGTCGACAGGCGCTCAACGTCTTCCGTATGAAACTGCTCGGCGCTTCCGTCGTCGCTATCGAAGCCGGGTCTCGCACGCTCCGCGATGCAGTCAATGAGGCGATGAGGAAGTGGGTGGAGAAGCTGGATACAACGCACTACATCATCGGCTCTGCCATCGGACCCCACCCATTCCCGACCATCGTACGAACGTTCCAGTCCGTCATCGGCAGTGAGACGAAAGACCAGATGCAAGACCTGACCGGGCGACTACCAGACGCCGTCGTCGCTTGCGTAGGCGGAGGCAGCAACGCAGCCGGCATGTTCCACCCCTTCAGCGAGGACCTCAGCGTCAAACTCCTCGGTGTGGAAGCCGGAGGTGATGGAGTCGACACCCCACGCCACAGCGCCACTCTGACCGGCGGCAAACCGGGCGTGTTGCACGGCGTGCGCACGTACATCCTGCAGTCCGCCGAAGGCCAGATCACCGACACCCACTCCATCTCCGCCGGTCTGGATTACCCTGGCGTCGGGCCCGAATTGAGCGGGTGGAAGGACAGCGCGCGCGCGAAGTTCGTCGCTGCCACGGATGCGGAGGCGTTTATTGGGTTCCGGAAACTGAGTGAACTCGAGGGCATCATTCCGGCGTTGGAGACGAGTCATGCCATCTTCGGGGCGATGGAGCTGGCGAAGACGATGAAGAAGGAGGAGAATATTGTGATTTGCTTGAGTGGGAGGGGTGATAAGGATGTGCAGAGTGTGGCGGAGGAGTTGCCGGTCATTGGGCCGAAGATCGGATGGGATCTGCGCTTCTGAGCGTGGATGATAGGTTACGTGTGCTGTCGAACGGGTTGTCTATATCTACTTGTCTTGATGCCTTTCTGCAGAACATAGATGACATCCCGACCTTGCCAGCCAGTCCGCTTGGAGCATCCATACTCTCAGCTCTACCCTCGTGCTTCTAAGCAGACTAAGCATGGGCCTTGGTCGTTAAATACCCGTAGCGGCGTGATGCCTCCAGAACTCTGCCGAAGGTCTTTGAGGATAATCTCTGATTGCGAGAAGCAAAGAAGATCAAGATGCACGCAAAACGAAGATCCTGCGCATCGTATCCCCCTGAAGTTTTGGTGCTTCTGGTACGAGCATGCTGCCCTATTCGACGTTCCTTCCCCGAATTCCGGTCTTCAACCGCAGGACCAGTCAACTATGTCTTTCGGCCATCTGATGAGTCGACGTGCGACCTCTCCGCATCTCCTCTCCCTCCGACTCCGTTCACTTTTTCAACCGCTCACGATACTCTATATCATCCATTGGCTCTCGCTTCAAGAATTCGGGGCCATGGCACCTTAATCCTCCACGCCGTGTGCAATGTCACATCCCGGCGCAGCGACGCCAGGCTTCGCTGTACGACTGTCTCCACGTAGTTCCATCAAGTCTCCATCTCCCTTCTCTCCGCCGCTCTGCTCTCCACATACCATCCCTTCTCCGGCCGCCTCAATTCCTTCATCTGCTGCGGGCTCAACGCGCGATCAACCTCCTGTACATCCACCAGTTCCTTGACGGCAAAAACCTGCCCGGCCACATCAGGGGAGACCGGATGGTAGACGGTGCGCATGCGCTTGTGTAGGCCCAGCGCGGCAAGGATACCGGACGTTTTCTTCGGGAGACCGATGGCGGAGCGCAGGAGGGTGATGCGGAAGTAATTTCGTGCGGTGATCGCTGCTGGGGTGGACATGGTGGAAGAGGGTGCGCGCTGCTCTGCGGGTTTAGTAGATGTATGAGGCGGAGCGATCGTGAATGTCTTACTACGAACTATGCTCAAGTGAATCTCCTGGAGTGAGAGTTGTAGCAGTGGTTGATGTCTGCAGAATATCCGCACCAACGCAACTTACACGTGATCGTGCAATCTCCGAAGCATCTCCGCGCTCCTCGGCAGCGACATAGAGCTCTATAACGCTGCGTTCCGGCATACCAACACCTCCCAGCGAATAAAAACTCCCTGTCAGCATCAGGCCACTGCTGGCTTATCGTCCATCATGAACGACAACATCCTCACTGTCACCTCTGAAGACCCTGTCTCACGCCTGGCGGAGCTGCTCAAAAACCCGGATGACCTCGACAAACTCCCCTCCCTTAAATCGGAGTTCACGCGCAAGAAAGCCGCCATTGATGGCCAACTCAAAGTCGGCCTGACCGAGCAGCTGTCCATCACGCAGACCGGCATGTCTAGCATTACCACAGGCCAATCGATTGTCAATGCCATCAAGGACGAGATGCAGAAGATCGACCGGTTGTGCTCCGAAGCGCAGGGTATGATCCGCGATTTCCCCGAGATCAACAGGATGTCCGTGATGCAGAGGAACTTTGCGGCGGTGGAGAGTGTCAAGGCGAGTGTGGATCTGTTCGCGCAGAGGCTGGGGGATATCGAGGAATTGTTGAGGGAGGATGACGGGGACCTGGAGAACCAGCCGAACTTGCTCGCGGTGCATGAGGGCCTGACAAGTCTGAGAGATGTGCGGGATCAGGCGATGGAACAAGTGAAGAGCGGCGTAGACGGCGAGAGCGGGGCGGAACTGATCGATAATCTGCCGTTGGAAAGTGGAGGTGCGACGTTGCGAGATTACTTTACCAAGTTGGATGATGTGGTGGATTGGTTTGACGAGCATGTCGGCCAGGCGTGCTTGAATATCATCAATCTGATTCAGGGCGGTAACAATGGGTTGGTGGTGCGGGTGGGGCTGGTGATCGAAGAAGAGGAGAAGAAGGATCGGCAGGTGAAAGCGTTGCAAGATGCGCAGAGGGAGTTTCAGGATGTGGCGATGAGGTTCAAAAGTATCAACGTCGCGACAAGGGAATTGCGAGGGTACAAGGAGAAATTCTTGCAAGCGGTTGAGGCCACCACGCAGGGGCAATTTGAAGGCGTCAGGCAAGCCTTTCTGGAAGACCCGGAGAAGCTGGAGAAGAGCTGTAGATGGTTTTTCAACGACTTGAACACCGTCAAGTTGGGGATGCAAGACTTACTCCCGAAGAAGTGGCGGATCTTGAAGACATACACCAACATTTACCACCGCCTCATGCATGATTTCCTCGTCTCCGCGCTAGACTCCAACGATATCACTCCCGTACACATGCTCGCTGTCTTGGATTGGGTTCCCAAGTACTACGCCAAGATGACCCGCCTCGGTGTAAACGAAAGCGAATTGAAACCGCATGTCATCGACGAGAGGGAGACCGACCTGGTGCGAGAGTACCGCACACTGATCACTCGCGCCGTGGAGGAGTGGATGGAGCGGATGGCGACCTCGGACCGCAAACAGTTCACCACCCGCGATGAAGGCAGTCTCGACCAAGACGCCGACGGGCATCTGCATACCAAGAGTCTCGCAGACATGTGGACAATGCTGCGGGAACAGCTCTCTGTGGCACAGTCCTCCGGTCGTCCTGATGTCGTGGAAGGGGTGGTGGACGCCATGATGCGCGCGCTGAAGTTGCGACAGCAGATGTGGGAGCGGCTCGTCGACAGCGAGTTTGCCAAGATCGAGGACGCCGCAAACGCCTCCAGCAGCCCGGCCGAGATCGAAGGCATCTCCGCCTACCAAGACTGGCTGATAGCGATCGCCAACGACCAAATCACCAACATCGACGACCAGCCCTCGCAGAACATCACCTCCTTCCTGACACGCTTCAAAGGAGACTACGAACCCATCGTCACGCCCTCATACCCCCTCACCACCGCTCCCGAGCACGACAGTCTGACCAATGGATACATCGACCTCGCCTCGCACTGCATGTCCCTCTTCGCCCGCCTGCTCTTTGCGACTGATTTCGGCTCCGTCACCCGCACCTTCTTCACCGCCGCTTGGTACAACGAGCGCACCATGGCGCAAATCACCACGACCTTCGAAGACTACCTCACGGGCGACAACAACATCAGTCAAGTCCTACACCCCTCGCTCCGCGACATCCTGGTGGAAGAGCTCGCGGACGCCTTGCTGATCCGCTACCTGGAGTCGGTCAAGACGCGCGGCGCCAAGTTCCGGCGCCAGGACCCTTTCACCGACAAGATCCGCGACGACATCATGACCGTCTTCGCCTTCTTCAGCCAGTACCCGGATGTTTTTGAGCCGATCAAGGAGAAGTGGCGGGTGGTGCAGGAGATGCAGAATTTGCTGTCGGCCGATAAGGGACAAGGGACGGTCGAGGCGTTTCAACGGTTCAAGGGGATGTATTGGGATGTGCAGATCGGCTGGGTTGAGGCGGTGTTGCGGGCGCGGGACGATTTCGATCGGAGCATGTTGAGCAGTGTCAAGAGTGCGGCGGCGGGGATGAGTGTGGAGAGAGGGCCGGAGACGGTGATGAGCAAGGTTAAGTGAAGAATGGTCCATCACATGTAGGGTACGGTACTGCGCTTTGGGAGCTTGGTGTTTGTTGGAAAGGCAGAGCTTGATTGTACAGTCATTGGAACACCCAGGCGCCACACGTTCATGATGAGAAGAAGAGTTCGGTACCAGAAGAAAGCTCGTGTCATTTCTGTGCTCGATCGAGCTTATGCTAAAACAGTGACAACCATGTTCAGATGCCAGCAAAAGATGGCAGCGGCCAGATCCGTACCATCTAGCTTGTGGGTATCGCTTCAGTCTCGTGTCAAACGTGAGCTACGCGACACGGACGCCGGCCTTGGCGGTTCGCTTGACGGGGGCGGCCTTTCTCAGGATGAAGGTTTCCCTGGAGGTGATACCGGGAGGCCCTTGAACCCTGGAAACCTGCTTGACGGGGGCGGAGACGGGCGCCTCTGGCTCTGGCGTGGCCTTTGGCTCCAGCTTTGCGACCGAGCGGAGACGCAGGTGTGGCGGAAGGACGCGCAGGTGTGGCGGAAGGGCCGGGCCCTTTGGCTTGGGCTTGGGATCGGTCGGAGGAGCCTTTTTCAGGATGAAAATCTCCTTGAGGAAGACACCGGGGGCCCATTCGATATACGAGACCTGCTTGACGGGAGCGGGAGCGTCGACAGGAGCCTTTGGCTCTGGCGTTGCGACCGAGCGGAAGCGCAAGTGTGGTGGGAGGGCCGCCAAGTGCGGTGGCAGGCCCTTGGGCTTGGGCTTTGGCTCGACCGGAGGAGCCTTTCTCAGGATGAAGGTCTCCTGGCAAGTGATGCCGGGGGGCCCTTGGACCAACGAGACCTGCTCGACGTTGCTGGAGCTCATGGTGTGTTGTGTGCTGTGTGCTGTGTGCTGTGAGTTGAGATGTCGATGAAAAGAAGCAGAAGTTTGGGGAAGGGATGGATGGTTATATGCCTCGTCTCGACAATAGCAAGATGTGATCGTCGAGACAATAGCGAAACGTATTCATCTCAACAATAGCAGAACGTATCCATCGCAACAATAGCAGAACGCATTCGTTTCGACAATAGCAGAACGTATACGTCTCGACAATAGCGAGACGTGTGCCATTGTCGAGCGAAAAGCTGGTGGCTGGGTTTACAGTTACTCGTGAGGGTCCCAAAGACGCACATCTGCCACTTTTCTGTAGACGGGTGCACCGAGCTCTTGGACATTCGAATTATGTCATACTGCCGATCTTGTTGAGATGCCAGAGGATGGCGTTCTGGACCAGCAAAACATCCGAAACCGTGTGGGGAATGGGAGAGCTTCGCCATCGGCCACGCCAGTGCGATTAGTGATGCTTGACCACTGCGGCGAAGCTTCAGCATTGCTGGTAGATGTAGTTTGTCTTTAACCTTAGTCTTTATACCACTGCTGTCTCCGCAATGCCACTGGGAGGACCAGGTTGCCTGTGACCGTGAAGCCAGCGAGCAGAAGCTCGACGGCCCTGCAAGCCCTGCCGAGAAACTGTCCAAGAGCGGCAAGTGATATATATGGAAGACTATTTTGACAATGTGAACGTCGTGGATGTTGCTGGTGACAGGAATCGAAATTTCCGCGCAGAACGATCGATTGATATTGTTGAGACAAAGGTATGTATCGTTACACCCCGGATGTCACAGCAAGACGGATATGCAAACCAATCGAATGTCATGAGTGTATACACACTTGTCTTGTTTGTTGGGAATATTGTGAAGCACAACAGCGTCGTTCCATTCATACCTCCATCAATGAAGCACCAGTCCATCAGGCGTTCTTTTCACCTCTTCAGGTTTGTCCGTGAAGCCAAGAAAGTAATTCGCCCTCTCTTACCGTGGTAAACATTGTGCGAGTGCATCCATATTTGTAGTATGCGGTGGGCAGCCCCCAATAGTCAGCCAGACGGTCGTAAGGCTCGCAAGGAGTGAGGTGAGGTTCAAGAAGTTCGGAGAATCGACCGCGAATCGTTGGTCCGAGCTCCGCTTAGATAAGCACAGTCAGAGCTTCGGCCGGCTTCGCTCTCCGTTCCGCCACCACATATGCAACACCATATACATACGGACACAACATCTCTATTACGCCAACTCACCACCCTCTCAAACTACCGCTCAACTGAACCAAGATGCATTCCACCGCCACCGCCGCCCGCACCATCCGTCAAGGCTTCTTCCGCCGCCCTTTCAGCACCACATCCACGATCCGCTCATCCTGGACCCTAGGCCCCTCACCCCCACGCCTCCCGAAAGAAGAACAAGAAATCTTCGAACAACTGCAACAACAATCCACGGGGGCCTTCAGCACCCCACGACCCTCCCCGACCGAAAGCGACACGCAATCCCAACAAGCCTCTCGATCATCCGAAGCAGACGCCATGCTCGAGCAGTTACGCGAAAGGGCCCGGCTCGCGGCGAAGGGGGACGGGGAGGAATTGCATCCGAATGTGAGGAGGGGTGCGGCGCCGGAATTCGAGGGCGACATCAATCCCAAGACGGGCGAAGTGGGTGGGCCGAAGAACGATCCTTTGAGGTGGGGGGACGCGGGGGATTGGAGTTATAATGGGAGGGTGACGGATTTCTAGATTGTTGATGGATTGAATCTGCGCTGAAGATCTCGCTTCTTTGTTTTCTGGCTGTTGGGTGAATGGCGATATTCGGTGTGTTGTATACCAGCATGATGGTAGGTCTTTGAAATGGCCGCCGACGACCTGATACCATCGACTCGGACTACTGGCCACAACTCAAAGTCGCTCTCGCTTTACGGTAATTTGTCCATAGTGGAAAGGACTGGTAAGAGGCATTGGATACAGCACGCAGAACTCTCGGTATATTCGCTAGAAATCCCCGCAGCCGTAAAGAAATCCCACACCGAAATGATGGCTTCAATGACATGATAACCACACGTCCTCAACTCGTCTGCACTCTCACAAGCGGTTGAACATCGACCAAGTTGTTAGACTTCATTCGGCTTCGCAACCTGCACATCCGGTACTTCACCCGTGTACGTCACCTTCAAGCCTGCGAGAAAACAATTGTCAGCTCTCACGCCCCTTACCAAGCTGATACAACCAGCACAAGAAGATGACTTACTAATCGGGAACGGGAAATACATATCCCAATCCTCCGTCAAAAACTGATTATAATGCCAACTCTCCGGAATCACACTCAGATCACCGGGCGTGAACTCCTTCAACACCTTCTTCACCTTCGCCGGCTGGGACCGAGCGCCTACGGCCACCGTCGCAGGGCGCAGGTTCTCCAGACGCGCGATCACCTTCAGCATCGTCGTGAGCGCCACGCGCGTCATCGGCAGGCCGAGACATTGGTGCGGGCCGTGGCCGAAGTGGATGTAGGAGTCGATGGCGCGGTCGAGGTTGATGGTGTCCGGGTTTGGGAAGACGGTCGGGTCTCGGGAGGCGGCTTTCAGGTTCAGCATGATTTTGTCGCCTTTTTGGAAGTGGTACGTCTTCTCGCCCAAGACTTCGGTCTTGTCGACGATGGTGATGTCCTCGTCGACGTAGCGGAAGACGCCCGTTTCGCCATTCAGGCGCGACGCTTCCAGGAAGTAGTGCAGGAGCTTGTCGTCCGCGTCCGCGGTGTCTTGTCGGGCCAACCGCTGCACTTCCGGCCAGTGCTCTTGGCCGTACGGCACTAACATGAAGAAGTCCAGCACCTGGCCGAAGAGCTGACCTTGATTCAGCACCATGGCGTCCGCGGTCATGAGGATATTGCCCCAGACGAGGTCGTCGGTATCCGGGTCGGCTTCGCAGAGCCGTCGGATCATATGGATCCCATACTGGCTGAGTTCCGGGCTGACGGGATCGAGACGCGCAATACCCGCTTCGGCGAGATCTCTGCCGTGCTTCACCACTTCCACCAACAGCTTCATGAACTGGCCCAGCTGCTGCGTGGCCTCGTACGCTTGCTGGCGGAGCGGGAACGACTTGGCCGGATCGAGGTCGAAGAAGATGCAGATGAACATCGCGGCGTCGATCAGATACAGCTGCTGCTCGGTCAGGAGACCATGTGGGGAGTCCTCCGTCTTCAGGGGGATGGAGAAGAGCTCTGCGCTAAAATGCACGTGGGCCATGTTCCCGACGTCGCGGATGATGTCGACTTGCTTGGTCCCCGCGAGGGAGTAGCTCTTGTCGCGAAGGAGCTTGGTGGTGATGTTCTCATAGTACGTTCGAACCGCTCGGAGCCATGGCTCGTGGCCGGAGGGAATGGCGCGAGAAGAGCTGCCGAGGAAGAGGTCTTTCTCGATCAACTTTCGGGACTCATCATTCTTCGGCCCGTCTCCAGCCAGCATGTAATTCTTCGCCACTGGGCCCTGCAGGAATTCCATGGCTGCACCCCACGTGACTTTGAAAGCTTTTTGATTGTGCAAGATCTCGTCGGCGGCCTTGTAGGAGAAGATCACCTTTGGCTGGGCGATCGATCGAGGAATCTCAAAGTTGTACAGTTTGTCTTTGCCGAGACGCTTGAGGACATCGTGCATGCCGTCTTGGCCGTGAGGGACGGTGAAGGGATAGTGTACGTAAGCAGATGCCGGGTCATAATTGTTCGGCAAGCCGCGAAGGAGTAATTTGTACATGACACAGCCGTTGTCGACGCTGGGGTCAGAAGCGACTTCTTGGTAACCCCAGTTCGTCAGTGACGCGGGCGTGTATGAGCTTGTGAAGAAGCGATCGCCGCGTACCAAGGCCGTCGCATCGGACAAAACCCCCCGTGAGATGGTGTAGGAAGGACACAAGCCGGAACCTGGCGCCATAGGCCTTTTGGCGTCTTCGACCACCAGACCGGGGTATAGCTCGACGTTGTCGGGCGTGTCGTACAAGTGTCTGAGCGCCTCTTGAACCTCCACATTTTCGGTGATGTCCGAAAATTTGCGATGCGGCAACAGTGAGAAGCGTTTCCTGAACTCGTTCAGCGTAGCACACTGCCAAGTTCGGGCTTGCATGATGCCCAGTATCTCGATGGCTCTCAGGACCGTGGGCACCTGCTGTGGGCCCATGGCGTTGGCGCAGTCTTCGATACCCGCGGTGATGATCTTCGCGAGGTCATCATCCTCGTAGTTGTCCTTGAAAGGACCCTCTTTGACGCGGTCCAGTCGCTCCGATTGAAGGGTGGGGAAAGCACGCTCCAACGGGTCCTGACCCTTCAGTTCTGCTTCCTTTTTGCCCAAAATGCCGAGAAACTTGCCGATATTCTCGGGCTGACCTGCGGTTTCCGCATTCATGCCGTAGGGCTCGACCATCTCTTTGAACAGCTCCTGAGTCCACAGATCATCTCTGTGCGAGATTGCTGCGTGCCAGCGGTAGACCAGGTTGAACTCCGCGCTGACCTGGTTACCCGTGGCGACTGGCGGACCACCTTCCCACTGAGCTCTCGGATTGAGCTGCCAGTTGTCATCCGTACGGTTGAGGTTGAGAATGGTGCGCACATAGTCAATGAGGATGATGTTCACATACAGTCCGCACGTGATCAATCGAGCCGTCTGAAACAGATCGTCATCCCGCTTGTTGATCGTTTCGCCATAACGCTCCACTGTGACCTTCCGAGGATTCTCGGTGAAGCGGCCGCCTTCATTGATGGCTGCGAGCTGCTCCACCACATAATTGTGGTACCGGTTGAACATGATCAGCAGAGCACCAACGCCGGGTGGGAAGGTGAGCAACCTCGTCTCGGAGAAGCAATCGGGCTTGATTCTGCCATCCTTCATCTCGCCGTCGATCGTGCGCATGCGCTTTTGTTCAGCCCAGGTGCTTCCGTATAGTGGCGCTAGATCCAGGTAAGACGATGTATCTGATATGTTGAAGTCGTCCCTGTTGGTCTTGAACACGTCGTGGATGATGATCGATGCCAAGTAAAAAAGCATGCTCGAGATCTTGTTCGGGTGCGTCTTTCCCTCGGGGCTCTTGCGAGCCATGAGACTGTCAAACAGCGTCCCCGGATCCGGCATCATGCCCGCTTGTTTGATCATTGGCGATGCAGTCCTTGCGTATGGCATGCCGGCTGCGCCTATGTGTGGGCACACGTAGTTGTTCTTGCTGCCGTCCGGTTGTCGGTACTGGTACTCATCTCCAAGCAAAGTCTGTGGGGGATGCTGCAAGTCGTCCCATAGCTGGGTAACGAAGTTTTGTGTGATCTTCTGGCTCATTTCATGATCAGGTGGTAGGCATGCAGCCGCCTGAACCAGGTACTCCATCAACATGTCCTTGTCGTTTAGAGGTTCACCCTTTTTCTGCTTGGTGGCGACAGTTATCAAGTCCTCGATCTTGTTGACTCCAAGACGCTGCAAGTCCCTCACGATGGCATGGATCTTCTCGACCGCGGACTCGCTAACCGGTGGTGGTAGATCTGAGCCATCTCCGGTCTCCGTGGGCAGCGGCGCCCGAATGGCCTTCTTCACGGACTGCAGCCGAGTCACCGCATGGTGGATTTGCTGGCGAAACTGGTCAAATTTCGACAAGGGCTCAGGCTCGGGAGTGACGTCTGGGTTTGAGGACACGCTCCTGAGCTGAGCAATAGGATTGAAGGAAAAGCTCGGTAAAGCGTCCATTCTTGCGCTGGCAGCGATTTCGTCAGCGGTATGTTCATACAATGTAGTCCTCAATCGGTGTGTTTCTGCACCAGGTGTCCCCGTGGAGTGGCACACTCAAGATGCCATCCGGCGGGCTTGGTGATTTTGGTACCTTCCTTCCTTCCTCTCCTGAAATGGCAAGCTATGCGATCGGTCTGAAGGTCCACTGAAGTTCTCTTCCTCCGAAAGCTTCTTCGAATGGCCTCTGACGTTGACAGGCTCCCGCCACCATCGGTCAAATTCTGCCGAACAACATGCGACGCTGCGGTACACACGTCTTGCTCGCTATGAAGGGAAATTGCAGGCCTCGATCGGGACTTTCGACGCCAAAAGTGCAGCCTGTGCAGGTGCTGGTTTCCCTCGGATGAGTCGCGCACCGCTCATTGCGATAGTATGAGACAGTGTCCTCAGTCCAGTACCAGTGCCGGGGTGTAACGGCTGAGGTGAATAGTCCAAATCGGAAAGCCAACAGCACCCACTTATGAACCAGGTAGAAGGGGCGATCAAGACAACGTGAACGCCATGACTTGAGCTTGCAACATACCTTCTTCCTCGACTTCCACTATCCAGTCTCCCTCAAGGCGTAGGGTGTGCGAGTCTGTCTGGGGGATGTATGTTGCGATGAGAAGGGAGGAGTGTGGTCGGGGTGATGGGACGGGCGAAGAGCAGCGGGTTAAATCAGCGCCGGCGACCGCAGCGGCCTCACCGTGTGCATCTCACGTCAGAAGGCGACAAGGCTCTCCTCTTCGCTGGATGATAGTAATAAAGTACTGTACCTATTGGCCGCCACGCGCTTACAGCGCCGCGACTGCTGCGGCTGGCTCTCCACCCGCATACGAGCGTCTGCGCCCCCGAGCCACGGCGAGGTCACGACGCAGCCGTACACGTACAGATGTACAGACGGCTAGCTCGATGCAGGCCATCTAATAATCAGCTTGACCGTGTTGATGTTGTTGGGGATTTGTGGCTCGGTCGACAAGCCTCTCGCGAGCTCCGATGCAATCAACATGCAAGATGTTTGGATGTTGCATGCCAGAATAGTGTGTCACACGCTGGCATCGATATGTTCTTTCGACCCGTATCGTCAGTATGTCCATTATGTCGAGTCCTACCTATGGACTACATGTGTACAAGGAAACACTGCTTTTAGTTTCTCCAACCCTGCAATGGCCCGCCAGACAAACTGATCGGGATGCCGAAGCAGTGGGGGGCCTAGGAACCAACAACCACAACTTCAATGTTAGGTATCCAACCCCATCCCGCCGGTGAACATCGCCAGTGAACCACGTCAGCCACCTGCGCCCTTGAGAAGCTCAGCTCAGCTCAGCTCAGCTCAGCTCGAATTTCCGTGATCAACATCGGCGTCTCCAGCTTCCACATGCAACACAGATTCGAGTAAACGCACGTGCCCCTCCACGCTCCCCAAGCTATCGACCTACACAGGCGTGACAGGTACCACTGACCTACCATTGAGGCCACCGACGGCAACAGCAAAACTGCCAATCATGGCCTCAAAACCCGTCACGCTCAACGTCCAGCCACGAGGTACGTCTGCTATGGACAATGTGCTCCTCAGCCATCAACTGACCTTTTTCAAGGAAAACGTATCCCCAAACTCCCTTCCGAAACGAGCATCTACATCCAGGGCAGCGGCCGCGACCTGTACCAGCGGCTGGCATCGGAAACCAGGCTCTCCACTCACCGCCTCCGCATCACAAAGGCTGAAGACGGCAAGCCCATACCCAACGACCAGAAGGTGACGGTCGGTAGCCTAGGACTGGAGAATGGCAGCACGATCCAGGTCAAGGATCTCGGTACGTCGGACGCTGTACTTCCACGGCGTCGCGTATCAAGAGTGGCTACTAACACCGAGAAGGTCCTCAAATCGCATGGCGAACCGTCTTTGTGATCGAGTACCTAGGCCCGCTGCTCATCCACCCACTCTTCTACATCCTCCGACCCTACATCTACCACCACGCCCCGACCGAGCCCTCCACACTGCAGACGCTCTCCTGCGTGACCATCTCCCTGCACTTCCTCAAGCGCGAGCTCGAAACCCTCTTCGTCCACCGCTTCAGCAACGCCACCATGCCCGCCTTCAACATCTTCAAAAACTCCGCGCACTACTGGGCCCTCGCCGGCCTCCTCATCGCCTACTTCACCTACTCCCCGACCTCCCTCGCCGCCGGGCCCAGCAACCCAGCAATCACCTACCCCGCCCTGGCCCTCTACACCCTCGGCGAGCTGGGCAACCTCAACACGCACCTGGTCCTACGCTCCCTGCGCTCCCCCGGTGGCACCGAGCGCGGCGTGCCCCAGGGCCTGGGCTTCGACTGGGTGACGTGTCCGAACTACCTCTTCGAGACGATCGCCTGGGTGGGTATCCTGCTCATCACGCAGTCGTGGGCCACGGGCGTCTTCGTGGCGGTCGCGGTGGGGC
>Ga0268244_10000302_pt1 | contig 21186 bp, 21 predicted proteins | sample AgamicMgSfe_FD_200258 | JGI IMG/M metagenome (GOLD analysis project Ga0268244, IMG submission 200258) | Agave microbial communities from Guanajuato, Mexico - Mg.Sf.e (v2) (version 2) | ecosystem: Host-associated > Plants > Phyllosphere > Phylloplane/Leaf | place: Guanajuato, Mexico | collected... | reverse complement strand
CAAGGGGGGGGTGAAGGGAGGGGGGTGTGTCCCGAATGCGCTGTCTCAGAGTACATGTATACGAGTAGAAGGATACATGTAGTTGTTTGTGAACCGTAGTATCAAGTACCGTACCGACACGGGGTACAAGCAATAAACGTCTGTTTCTCTCCGTAGTCTGTAGGTAGATGTACGTACCTAGGTGCGTACCCTGTGTACCTCCCGGGCTCCTCCACACACCGGCGCGCCAAGGCGCAAGGCTGATCTACCACCGATACATACAGTATCACGAGCACATACATGTACACTACGAGTATGTACATAGTATGTACTGTAGCTAAACATCCAGGGAAATGGGTTCACCTGGGCCGCCCTTTCTTCTAGTACACTATGTATGGATATACCACTTCACATCACAGACCCACGTGAGCGCTTGCCACTGTGTACATAGCTACTATATGTGTGTATCTACGGCGTCCATGTATATAGAATAGAGTACGTGTAACCTTTACAGAAGCGGAGGAATGCAGGACGAGGTGATCAGATGGCCGTCACAAATCGATCGGACACGACGGGACACATGCAATATGGCCACACCATGCTGTCGCCGTTTCCAAGCGAGAGTCTTCGGAACGAATAGAGAAGGTAACAATGCATCTAGGGCTACCTGACTTGGTACGGTACTCGGTACTGTACTGCTGCCGTCATGCCCTCTAGGTTGTGTACGGATTCGGGTCGACGGTAACAAAACAGTCACACAAGGTTTGCAGGAATGCCGTCTCACAAAGCTTCCGACCCTCTCCTATGCCCATCCACCTGGTCACTGATTAGTACATGGACACGTCAGAGCCCACACTCCTCTGAGCAGCGTGTAACCATCGAGCATGACACCTCCTTCACGTGACGACCACGCACCTTCGGCCAAAGTGCAAACCAGATCAACGATTGCGGTGTCTCTGTGCGTCCGTCCACCGTCACCCTTGCGGCCTCGAGACGGCGAATTGCTTTCCGATGATCGCCTCGACTTGCAGAGGCGGAGGTTGAACACAAGGGGAACAAGATCAACAAACGGGAGATGCAATGCTCATGTTCGTTCATCAAGCACCCCCGAACTCCTGATCAACAAGTCCACAATCAACATCGAGACATTCTGATGATGCGACATCCTCCCGAACACCCAAACGTCACTGAAACTAGCCTGCCACGTGTGCACCCTCGGGTTATTCCGCCTTCTCCATGTTCCTTTCGACGCAAATCCCGTGATTCCCGCCGCGAGACGATCTATCATTCTCCGTCTCCACTATCCCCGGTCGTTCATCAGGGAACCAAGGTGAGCGACATCCCCATCGCCTTCTACTGGCCTGTTTCTTCTTCTCGAACAGTCTCCCGAGTCCTGAGCCCTGCCGTGGTCCGGCAATCTATCCAACACTCACCAAGCCGTCCCATGGACCATGGACCATGGTGCATGGGCATGCTCTCCCCGGGAACAGATGCCGTGTGCCTTCTCACCGTATCCCGACCGCACTGATGATGATGAGCGGCAGACGTTCATATCGGAGCGCGCGGCTCCACCTGCGTGACCCAACCTCCAAAGATTCCAGGATGGCACGACGTGGTGTTCTATCGCTTCACCGCTTGGTGTGATAGAACGACTGCGCGTAGCATTATTGGTCGAGCGATCAGTCAAAGGGATCATTGCGGTGAAGTACCTCCTTCCGAAAGGAAAGCAACAATCACCGCTACACGTCCCGTCATAAAACAACTCTCAACCCGCACCGCAATACCCTTCCCTGCTGGCGGACTTGTGCATCCCCGCATTTTCGCACGTGAAAGGGGACCTCCAGTCACTCAATCCACGCGCTACTCCGGTTCATCTCTCCTTCAAGAAGTTCTCCCGCTGCATCCGCGATCATCAACCAACCCATCATCACATCAACTTTTCCGGCTTCTGCCTTGCGGCTTGACCACCACTCTCCACCAGAACGACGGCAGAAGGCGTCGGGAAGGGAAGCCCCACGTGCGGACGATCCCACGCCCCTGGATCCGAGTAAATAGTAAAAGAAATTAGTGCAAGATCCTTGGATCCTCGCTTATCTCACCCGCGGCTCGTCATCATCATCAATCATCAAACGAGCCCGGAGGGCTTTCGGTGACAGTTGGCGTTCGAACCGCAGCCGCCCATCGCGTGAAACGTAGCCGGATCTTGAACGTCAGACTTTCGACCCTTCCGCACCAGCGCAGCCAAAGGTTTCCCCGGCTCTCCCGCAAAACGGGCCCCAGCGTTTCGCGTGAGGAAACACACCGCGTCTGGGATGGCAGGTCAACCGCTTCCAAGACAGTTGCGGCACGCCGCACGCGGCCCACGCGGTGTTGTGATGACACTGACGATCATCTTTTCTCAACTTACGGGATCCCACGGACCTCTATTCTCCTTTATTCAAGGCATGCATAGTCGGATCGAATGACACAGGACCGGCGCACGAAGGTATCTGCGCTCGAGCCCATGGAGAAGAGAATGGATCCAGCATGCCGCTGTTTACATGTTTCCAGCTGGGGCCAAGGGCACGGCATCTGGTGATGAGGGCCGCTGGTGACGAGGACGGGAAGCATAGGTAGTGTTTTTATCTGTACGCGTATGATGAGTTGGAAACCGGTTGACGGACACTCACGGTCACTACAGTACAGCATGCGCTATGCTGTTTCACCCATCGGAAGAAGGCTGTTTTCGATCAACATCTCATACTTGAAGCTTCGAATGGTTTAGATGTAGCTCGATGATCTCCCTAATCCAAGTAATGTTGTCGCTGATGGCTGCGGTATTTCCCACTCGGATCGACCTTGTCATCATAGGCAACACAGCACACTGTCCGTCCGGAGTTGTCCCTCCCCTCATCGATCCGTCATCCAAGATTCGAGAAGTTTGACCTACGGCCCACGGCTCTAGCTCCTGAATTCGTTCAGGTTTCTAGGCCGACGGAGGATTTGAGTCTGCTACTGCCTGCAACAAGGAATAGCCGTTACCCCTATGAGCACGTGACTTGCAGAGCTCTAGCGAGATCACGTTTCATGAATCCAAGGAAGGGCTTTATTCAATTCCCTCAATCTGCGTATCGATGAGACGTGTGGTTCCCTCGCGACTCTGCTGCACCCATGAAGCTTCCGCCGTCCGCGTAGACCTTCGGTGGAGAGTGCTCTTGACGTCGACGTCGACGTCAACCTCAACGTCAACGTCAACGCTGTGCTCCCATGATTCCCTAAGACATAATCCCAGCGCGAACGAGACCTTGCGGTCGACGCTGTTGCCAATAGTGACGACTTGTTCGGCCGGGGTGCCGATGATGACTTCGTGGTCTTGAAAACCCTGTGCTCGTCGGAGCTCGAGCACCGTTAGAGGACGGTGTTGGGCATAGTGTAGTCCACGGCCGCCGATGCCGTCCTGGATCCGCAGCGCGGTGAGAACGGTCGGGAAGAGTCCGTCCGGGTATACACGAGAGTAGGTCGTGCTGGCTTCCCGGGTACGCACCGCAGTCAGACGTTCACAATACCTTGCTGGCTCCCCTGTCACTCTGTTCAAGCCGGCGCGATAGGCTGGGACAATCCCCATGCCATGCGGTAAAGTGGGAACTACCGCTATCCTCGTCTTGGGCAGGTTAGATAGGGGTGCTGGCAAGCGATGGTCCGGGTGAGATGGACATAGCTGTGGCTGTGAGTCTGCGATATTCGGCAAATCGCTAATGGCGTCGCGAACCGACACGTGGCCAAACGGTGTCACGTCATCGCGCCGAACACCAAAGGGTAGGCCGTTGCTCGATCGTCCGAGCGACTTCTGACAGTAGCGCATATCTGTCGGATGTGCGTGGGTGTGCTGTGGCGGAGGCAAGGGCTGGAGGCCAGGCGCCGAAGCGATGATGAAAACCCTCGAGCGTTGTTGCGGACTCCCGAATGACCAAGCGTCCATGTGGAACTGCTGTACCTGGTACCCGAGCGCCACGAAGGCTGCGAGAATCTGTCCGAAGACGTTCTCGTCCTTGTTAGCGCCTAGCCCATATGTCATGCTCACCACATTTTCCATTATACAGTACTCGGGAGAGTAGAGGTCAACGTAGGAGACGACCGAAGCCACCATCGAAGCGTTCCGTAATGACTGTGGGCTCCCCTTGTTCTGTTGCAGACTCGAAAAGCCGGGGCATGGACTTCCGGCTGATAGTAGGTTGATGTCACCGGGCCTAGCAACTTTCCCCGCGATGGCCTCTACTAGGTAGTCGTTCACGGAGCCTAACCAAAACTTGACTGCGTCAGGATCCGAAACATTCGCACGGTAAGTGTGTAATGCCGTCTGGGACCAATCAATCGCGTGTGCGAACTCAACCGCACCCCCCTCTTCAAGACCGTAGTCGAGATTGCCGCCGCCGCAGAAGATCCCCATTCCTCTTAGCTTGGGTTTAGTAAGAGGCGCGGTCGGATTCCCGTATGGAGCTGGATGAGCCATGTAAAAGAGATCACCAGCGCCATCACGGTCGTAGGGTGCGGGTACACGGCCTCTGCGTATGTCTGTGGGGTCTAGATAGCGAACATGGCACCTTCGAACCACCCTCGACGCCGTTAAGTCAACGGTGACGTCCGTGAGCATGAGCTCGTTCGGCCGCGCAGCCAGATCGAAGTCAGCCTTACGGCTAAAGAGCCGAAGTAGGACACGCTGTCCGTCACCATCAAAGTGTAGGATTTGGGCTGGCTCGAGTCTGTGCTCGCCGAGCTCCCTATTCCACTTGCGCACCAATACAGTGTCTTTCGTGCTGTATTTAGCTCGACACTCTTGATAGATCGAAACATGGTTGCTGCAGCTGCACTGAAAGTCTGACCCCGAATCCTTCAAAGACAAGAAGTCATACGTGTCGTCGTCCTGTACGGTCCGATACTTCTGTCGAACAAAGAAGCCTTTCGCTTTGGAAGGGTCGGTTTGAAACCAGTCGACGTCGACCGTGTAGAGAACAGCATCAACATGAACCGCATCATTTCCACAACTGCAGTTGTCGGAAAGGAAGAGCTCGTTCTGGAATGGATAGTAAGCGCTTCCTAACGTCGTGTCGCCTGGCTCATACAGCCATAACACGTCTAGGACGTGCTCGCGCTTTTGCTGAACATAGGCAAACCATGCCGTGGCTTTAGACTTCCATGGGGTTGCTGTGTCGGGCTGAACGCAGACAACGTCGCCTTGCTGAATTCGTCGGATCGTGTGATCTAGCTTTGGGAAGTGTTGGTCTCTTGGTTTAGCGCCTGGCGAGCAGTGTAGAGGCGTTAACTCAAAAGATTCTTTTCGCCGCGAAACCTGATCCTGAACTGTGGCGGCGATGCAAAGCTCTTTCATGTGTTTAGCAAAGTACATGTTTTGGAAACACAGGTACGCAAACGGCGTGACGACCGTCTCTTCCACCACAGAAGGGTGCGCAGGAATGGCCTTTAAGCGGGTCGAATCAACCTCTCCCCACACAGGATGCTCGCATAGCCCATTGTGGCCATCGTCAAGGGCATAACACTCTTTCCACAGGAAGCCTACATGAGCGGCGACGGTAGTCCGGAAGTCTGACAGTTTCGCCTCGGTGATCCATGATTGAAAGTCCCGATCTCCGCTGTAGCGCTGCCGAAGCCACTTTGCGAAGTGGCTATGGAAGTTTCGTAAGGATACATGTTCCACGCCCGTCAGGTAGTCAACAAAGTGTTTGGTGAAATGTGCAAGCCACATAAAGGACGTGTAAAAGCGGGTGTACTCTGGACTTGGGCTGTCAAGCTGGTACCAGACGTCTTCACTCTCGCCCTCACCAGACTGAATGTAGATGCGAAGATCGGCCACTCTGGCATCGCCATACCCTTCAATGGCTAGGGTGCTGAATGGTACATTGTGCACGTAACGACGCTGGTCACCACGACTTAAGATACCGTCGAGCCAGAACTCATTGCATCCATTTCGGTTCCGAAGTTGGTCCAGCGTGATGAGCTCTCCCTCAGTCCTGCCCTGCCTGTTTCGAGGGTCTGGCCGGAAGATGCTGAATTCACTTATTAGGAAGTACGTGTAGGCTGTGGCCCCCGAGTGAAGTTTCTTGAGGTCTTTGATCGCTTTGCTTTCCGGACAAGGTGGAAGTGGTGGCGTCCAGCCTTCGTATGTCGAGCGCGGGAACGCTGGTTTTGGCGCAATGACATGGCTGAGGGTCCGCCTCTTGTTTCTACGATCATTAAGCTCGTCGGTTTGAGGCTGCTGCCAATCTGGTCATGCGAGGACTCGCGTCTAGGAGACAGGCTATGGTAGCCGCTGTCCGGAAGAGCACTTCCATGTCGACGCTTTCGGGGTGTTTGTAGGACGGTGTTGTCCATTCGTAGCTGCTGACGATTAGGCACTTCGGGGTTGTGTAGCAGTGTGCAGAAGCAAGCGATCGCAAGACGAAATGTGAAGTGTGGTCATGGGAATTATCAATGGATAAGGTACGTATAGTAGAATAATGTAGTGAGGTTGGTCGCGCTGGTATGGAGGCGGGGAAGACTTCACTTTGGTCTCGGTACGACCTGCCCCTTGGACGGATCAGAGTGAGGAACGACATACTCGTTGTGTTGACGCAAGTACAAAATACAACGCTTCACACCGTGTGCGAAATGTGACTGATGCATGTGTCAAAGTGAACGGTAGACAGGTCGCGATGTGAGAAGTACTGTAAGAGCTGCCGTCAAGCTCCATGATCCGAGCTGATGCAGCAGGCAGGTGACCGTGACACTCGTTTGGTGCCGATGAAGGCTTTCTCAAAGTAGAGGGTGTTACAGGGTATGTATGTATGATTAATTCTCTTAGAAACTATACCAATCGCCGTGAGCCATTATGCATAACCGTCCATCCACCGCCGTCGCTCGAACGCTCGAAAAAACCAGAACATCAAACACTCTGTGACAGAAAATCCAGCTTCTCACATCACTGCTCAAGCGCCAGGCTCCTCGCCACGATTTCCTCATCCTCCAACGCAGCCAGCCACAGACACCGACTCAGGACTTCCCGATGAGCGTGCAGAGCGTACATCGAGCTCGCCTCGATCAACCTCAGCAAGCCCTTCACAATCACCGCAGCCGCCTGAAACCGCTCGAAATTAACAAGCGGTTCCTTAGCCGGCGCGATAGCGTCAACGCGCGCCGGCTTCTGGGCGTTCACCGCAAGGTCGTGCGTGTACAGCCCGATGAAAGGGATGCATCCATTCTCCAGGCTCGCCGACTCCATCTCGGCTCGAAGGCCGGAAAAGTTGTGCAAAGGCTGGCAGAGCTTTTCGAGGCGCTCGAGCGTTTGCTTCTCCGCCGGAGCGACGAAAGCCCACGTCCGGTGTAGGCGAGCAAGATCGGAAGACAGCAGAGCGAGGGTGATCTGGTACATGGACGCGTAGTTGCGGAGATGATGGCAGTGCGAAGCGATGTGGATGAACTTGGTGATACATCGAGCGCGCTCGCTTGTGGCTTCGGTGAGGATGCATTCGGACACGACCCACTTGACCACCAGGTTGAAGCGCGCGATCACGATGTCGACGCCGTTGTAGTCGTCTCGCATAAGGTAATCGACCCAATTGCGGATGTTCGCTGGGGACTTGTGCCAGTTCAATGCAACAAGATCATTCCAGTCGATCTCGTCCAACGCGTCTTTCTCAATGATAGTCAACTGCTCTGCAATCACTTCGGACTCAAAGGCCAAGATGAACGGCATATGCGCCTCCGAGGGCGGTGCTGCTGCGTTCTGGGCACTTCTCGGACTGTCTGGGCGAAGCGGTCTTTGCGCAAGCAGCTTCGGCGCGCTCGTAACTTCCTCCGACAGCGCTTTGGGTTCCAGCGGCTCATTGTGCGCTAGCATACTCCGTTCAGACGACTGACTCAGCGGTGCATCAGCTGTTGATGGCGGAGTCGGTGGAGCTTTAGATGGATGCCGACGGTACTCGGCTTCGTCCACGGTGTCGTCGAAGAAGAAGCTGATCCCAACGACACTATCTTCCGGCTCGTCGGCGATCTCTGTCGAGATATCGCTTAGGCTCTCATTGTCATTCAGCAGAAAGGAACCCTGCGATCTGGACGCGCTCTTGGATTGACTTGACCTAACGCCTGTCACATTGTCCTCAACCGCGCTGGAATGGCTCGCGAACACGACAGATCTGTTCACCACCTGATCAGGGTGGCGATGTTGAGCCCAAGACTCGCTGCTCGCGTCCAGCGATTTTGGCACCCCACCGGCATCGAAGCGAAGAATAGGGCTATGACGCTGCAAGACCAGATCAGACGATGCATCCGAGCTACGATATATGCTGGCGCCTTGAATCTCGGTCGTCGGGCTCCACAACCAACTTTCTGTGGTTTCCAAGCCAGGCACAGGAATACTAGCATCCATCATCTCGAGGCTTCCATGCGAAGGTTCTCCTGTTGTCGTAAGGTTGGTTTCGTCCACGCCTGGTTCCTGTGCCTTGACCGTGGTAGACAAGCTGCTTTTCCTACCTTCCAGCCTTAGTAAGGTATCTTCGACCCGACCATCATATGAGTGATTTGGTAGCTCGGCCAACTTCGATATCTGCGCTTGAAACGAAGGACTCAGATTCGGTTGCGAAGAGTGTGTTTCCAGCAGGGCCATCGAGTCTTTCTTATCTTCCAGAGCGCGCCGACTCTGGTTTGACCAGAGAGCGAGACCTTGACCGGAGAAGTGCGTCCCCGAAAGATCGACCGACTGCGCTGCAGATGTCTCCTGGGATCGTGACGGCGTGGAGAACGAGCCGGCCGTTTGTGGTCTGGGGAGCGGCTCGAGCTCGTGGACGTGGTCTGCCGCCTTCAAGTCACCCCCTGGCCGTCTACGCAATTGATTTCGCACTGGATGCATATCTAATCCAGTGGGATGAATCCCGGACGATTTCCGTGGTTGAGGGTAGACCCCACGCCCGAGATGCGTATGCTCACCGGACACAGGCGCCGTTGCTTTACGGTCTGAGGCTACCAGTGCTTCATGCGTTTGAGTGTTCGATGGATGTCCTTGCCGAGCTGAGAGTCCCTCAGCAAATGTCGATTGCTTTACTAGCAGCCCAGCCGCATAGATGTTACAATCACTGATCTCCTGAATCGCGCCTTGTTGTTGGCCAATCAACGCCTTGGACACAGCATCGTTTGATCTAGAGTTGGTCGGCGGCAGCGCATCATCTGTCCGAGTGATTTCAGGCAGCCCCGTATCGTCGACAATGACGATCGAACGTGTCCCGGCCGTGACGTCGCTGTTGAGTCTCGCCCAGTCCGGCTGTTCGTGATAAGCAGTGTGTCCTGTATGCTCTCTGATCCCATCATGCGTAGAACTTTGCTCTTGCTCATTCAACGAGCGCCGATCGGTCTCACCAGGCGGCTTTGCATCTTGGAAAACATAATCATACATAGCGCCGATCCTTGAACCTAGGACATCGACCCGAGGCGGCCCACGAAGTTGCTGCCATGCAGAAGACTGACTCGGGTTTACGTGATGGACGAAAAGTTCTGGTGTAGGAGGATCAGTTGAATCCGCTGTCAGACGACCCCGTACGGGGGATCGATTAGGACCCCTTCGACTGCTCAGGGCCCGACGGACATCGCCGACCAGCCTCTTCACGCCTTGATTCTGGGTCTGGTAGCTATCAAGATCCCTTTCGGTTAAGAACCCGGAAAGCGCCTGTGCATCAGGGCCTGGACTCAGGGGTGTCAACATTTCGATTCCTGCCGGCGAAGGTGGCAACAAAAGCCCTCGCACTAGCCCACCCGTAAAGTTAGAGCCTTGCAAAGCTCTGACGCCGGCGTTATCGGCGTCCCTGGATGGCAACGGTGTTCGCCCGTCTCGCAAAGCGTCCGAGAAGCTGCTACTGCGCTTGTTCTGATGAGGTCGCCTCGGTGTCTGGGACACCGAAGGGTCGCTCTGTAGGCCAGCAGGCCGTGCTGCGACTTTCGCGTTCGGGTCCTTTTTGTTGTGTCCCAAGAATGGTACGGAACAAGAGAGGACCTGGATAGAATCTTCACTCATGGGCGTGGCCGGGATGTTTGCAGTACGCACAGTCTTTATCGCTCTGTTGCCAGGGCCATCAGCTGCTATGCTGCCCCGGTCATCTTCCGGCTCCCGCTCGGTCTCGAACGGGATCCTGATCTGCTTCGATACTCGGCGAAAGTCTGCTTTGGAAGGCTGCTTCCCGAGCAGCATACTATGTAATGAGGACGTGTTGCCCAGTACATTCTGCTGCCCACCTGGAGTGATATCAGTGTCCGGGGAAGTGTCCATGACGTCCGGATTAGGCCAAAACATAGCGCAAGTCCTCCTCCAGCACTTCTTCAATTCGCCAATTATGTCGATCTCACTTGGGTCATGGCCAGTCCGTTGTCGCAAGTGCCGCGCCAGTTGGTTCACCAGATCACAGAACCGCTGCCTGAAAGACGTGTCCGTCATGAAGTCCTCGCTAAAGTAATTGAGTATCCAATGGCGGAGCGCAACAAAGGTGCGCACTCGCACAATACGTCGAGCATCGGTAGCTATACCGAGCGCCCACTTTAGCCGCATCAGGAGATACTCCAACAGATCTCGGCATGGTAAGAACCTACGGAAAGTAAGGAAAAAGTCAGATAGAAGCTCGTAGTCCAGAAAGAACGGAGATGTGATCTGAGCGACGAGTCTCGCGGGTGTGGCTGCTATGATCCGCCCCGTTGCAAGGTTGTAGCGAACAATCGACGGATTGTCCGGGTCTGCTTCGATACTGTCATACAAGGTCGGATCAATACCAGGGGCAGGAACAGGAAGTGGTGGGGTAGGGGAAGGCGTTCCCACACGCGCCACGTGACTCTGATGCAGGGACGGGGAAGACGGGTTACGTTTGATGAAGTCTGATGGACGTCCGGACGGTGGTGTGAACAAGTGATCGAGCTCTGCTGGCGAGAAAGCAGACGATCGCAGGTCGTCCGGCGTGCTTATGTGCGTTGAGTTGTGCAGATATGCCGTCCCTAGGTCCGTAAAGGTGGGAGTGCCCAGGCGGTAATGCGGGATCTGCAAGTTCAGCAGGGCAGTCGTCAAATCCACGGAGCTTTTGCGCCGCGTATCTCGGGTGGTGGGCAAAAGCTGAAAGTCATTGGAATCGAGAACAGGGCCCGAAGCACGCCGGCTGGTGATGGAAAACGAATGCGATCGCAATCTCCCTGTCGGTGTAACGCTGTCTAACTTCAAAGGCGGCACTGGTATACCACTGTCGTATGAGCTGCCTCGCGCAGGGTGCGCTCGCAGTGTCCATGTACTAGATGCATGGCTTTGGCGCGCAGCCGGCCATGCGCAACGTGGTCTGTCTCCCTCAGAAGTTGATGGAGGGGTTGCCGGCGGCCTCGCAGAACTGGCCGGCAGCACGCGACTCGGTTTGAGATACAGCGTACCACCGCTGCCAACATCGGCAACCGTGAAGTGCCGCGCATTATGAAGACGGTCCTCCGCATCCGGTCCTTCCGCTACACTCTGCTTCGGCACGCGTGCAAATTCATAGCTGTCTTTCGCCCTTCGAATCGTTCCTGCTTTAAGTCGGCGAGGTTTGTCCGGCTGCCTCATCTTGCCTCGCGCGGTCGGTATCGAGGATTGCGGAGCGCCGTTCGTACGCTTGCGGGCGATTGCGCTGGGATCCATCACAAGCCATGAGCATGCGCGTGCGTGGTGGGTCCAAATATAAGCCCTTCAAGGCGCGCTCTCTGCGCCTGTCGACCCTCAATTCTTCATCATGTGGTCGCGGGTGCGTACGGTCGTCGGGTATGGGCTGACGCTAGCACGAGTACGTATCGGGACAGAGACACGCCCGTCGCGATCTGAGACGTAGGTAGTGCGGTACAGACCCTCCTGGTAGACGAAGCGAAAGCTGGTGGGATGTGCAGAGCGAAACAAGAGGCATGATGTGGACGTCGGTAGCACTGTTGTAGGGACATGAATCACATGATCACGGCCGATCTCCCCTCCCCTCCACTCCGGGCGCGAGTGTTGACTTACGGGAAGTAGTCTCTTACCAGGAAGAGTCTAGCTCCAGGAACACCGAACACCTCCGCCCGGGCCTCCTCTGTCCGGGGTTCATCTACCTCCGGTACCGAGTCCGTGGAGTAATATACTGTATACATGTATGTAGCCGAAATTAGACAATGTCCCCATACGGTATTATGAAACATGTACTCGTCCAGTACCCACGAAAACCTAGATTCAGGACACACTGTTATTACATGTACATGGGCGGTGCAGGATCGATCAAGGCGAATGTGGTTGGTATGGACAGCCAGGCTATTGGAGAAAAACGCTGGTGCTGTGCAGTATATAAGTGACACAAGAGTCGATCATCTACAGCCCGTCAAGCTGAGGATGGGAAGCTCTCAGTACGTAGGCAATCGCAAGCTGCGAACGGGCGGATGGAGAACCTCGATTGCATGCCTTTACCTGGACCAAACGACAATCGCCATCAGGTGAATTGTCGGCCCTTGAGCTCGCCTGTCGCGTCGGGTCTCGCGGCCTGCCCTCTCGCCTTGATATTCAGCTTATCAAGCGCATCCAGCGGCAGATCGAGAAACTCATGCTTGTTCTTCCACCTCACATCCTTCTGCTTGAACTCCTCGGCCTCCGGGCCTGGCTCCGGAGGCGGCTCGGTGACCTTGGTGATGAGGTAGGCCGTCGACGCTTCGGCTATACCGTAGATGAGAACACCAAGCAACGGGATCTTAAGGATGACGAAGAAAGCGACGGCGAAACCGTACAGCACGCCTTCCCGATCATGAAACCACAGCTTCTTCTGCTCCTTCGTGTAGCGAATGCGGCTGAAGTACGGTTCAAGCTGTCAAGGAATCAGTATTTGAGCAATACCGTAGATTGATCCTAGCTGATCGGCTCACCAGCTCTCGCATCAAACTGCGGCTCGAGAAGTAGCTCTGCAAGAACATGACTAGATAGCGTTTGGGCAAGAAGATGCCAGCTCCGAAGACCAGGAGGGCAGGTTGTAGCCCTACGGCGTTATTGAACGTGTAGAAACTCACTGCCGGCAGCACGAACCGTCCCACATACGGCACGAACGAAAGCAGATACACCGCCAGTGAAAGTCCGGCCTTCCTCCCGAATCGCATGAGGAAGGGCATGAGTGCAGCATACGGATCCTTGTGCTTCTGATGGCTCGCCTGAACCTGCCCGTGCATGCTGTACGACCTCAAGTTGGGATAGTACATGGCTCTCAGGTCATCCGGATTCTCGTCCTTGTGCTTCTGCACGTACGTCTGGTCGACCCACTGCAGGCTGTCCATGAACATGTTATCCATCGCAGGGCTCAGGTACCTCATCAGACTCATGAGGAAGAAGGGGACCTGCAGGACGGAATGCTCGACGAAGTGGATGCCATCGATGATCTCTTCGTCCCACGACGAGCCGCTGAGGTCAGTGAAGAGACCGGCGAAGCGGACCAAGCCGCGGATGCCGAGCGTGGGAATGGCTACCAGTAGACGGATGGCGATCCCTGCCGCGACTGCGAGAGCGGCCTGACGGTAATGTTCGCTTGTGAATATCCCCTACGCAGGCGAGGATTAGGCACGAGAACGTGACAAGAGTGCCACTCGAGGGTATCTCACCGGATTTTGAAGGGCTCGGTTCTGAGGGGATAAGTCAGCTAAGGGAGCCGTTTGACTGTCTTTCGATCAAGTTACAACTCACCGCACCAACAAAGGTCAATTGCGCTCCACGCAAAATGGCATTGATCTCGAATGAAGACATCCTGTAGTTGGCGAGATGCGGGACCCTCGACGTTGGCTGGGACACTTCGCAATATGGGGGTCTATGAAGCGGATGCCATTGGCATCGATGATATTGCTGGCGGGAGCGCAGTCCACACGACGTGGTTCATATTCAAGTTATCGCTGTTCCGTCGCGCATATGCACGAGATGACGTTGCGGAGGTAGGCGCGGAAGCGTTCCGCGAGGAAAGGTGCCGTCCCTGCGACACGTCAAACATTCCAACGATGCAGGTGGTTTGAGATTGGCGAGAGGAGGAGGCAAGGCCAGAGCTGTGAGATGGCCGCGCAAGTCTAGCAAGCTCGCCGGCCATCGCGAGCCGACCATCATCGCCTCCTGCGTCCGATCTCCACTGCCAGCATCCACAACGTCGTCGCGACTGCGACCATGGTCTACTCCACGAACACCGCGCCCTCCACGCCGGAGACGCCCAGGCGCATGACCATGAACCGCTCCTTCACCGTCCCGACCAACCTCGCTGCCTCTCGACCCGCGAAGCCAGCGGCCGCCATTGGTGATGGAAACGGCATCGAGACGCTCTATGTGCACCCGAACGCCAACATCGTCAAGTTCAGCAGCGCGTCCGGCTCGCGTCCCAGCAGTGCCATGGGCTCGCAATCGCCGCGCGCGCCGGACGCAGCAAGTAACGGTACTCTGCCGTGGGCGTCACCAACGGACAGAACGCTAGCCGCCGGGCCGATGGAGATATACCGTGTACCAGGCTCGGTCAGTTTCCTTCACTCGGGCTCGCTGCTTCACGCGATCTTACCGCGGAGCCAATGTTGGTGTGTGGATGGCGTCAGCAAGTTCGCGCTGCGAGTTCTGCCGGATACATATTATCGCATCGAACTGCCTGGCGACACGCCGGAGGATCAGGAGCAGGTGGAAACACTGAAGCTCACACTGCAGAAAGTGCTGTTCTACGAGAGGACGCCTTGTCCCTTCGCCAGGAGGTTCGTCGTCGATATGCCGTCGGAAGAGCCTGTGCGGAGGAGAAGCAAGAGAAAGAGCCTTGGACCGGCCAAGCGGTGGACACTGGACAGAGGGTACAGTTGGAGACCTGAGGATGGCGCGGAGCCACCGAGACGAGGTAGCAGAGGCTCGTCGGATGGATCTGGCAGTGCTGCAAGCGAGGACGAAGAAGTAGAGACAAGTGCTACATCAGGCCAGGGAAATGATGACAGTGCGAGTGAGGCTGCGGACGAAGTCAGAGAGCTTCGGTTGAAGACCCCCTCAAGACCAAAGGCCCTGGCAGCAGCTAGATCGATTACAGCGCCTCCACAGCTTACGTTGCGCTCAACGCCGCCCTCGAGTGTACGAACGAACTTGGCCGTGGAGAAGATAGTGGAGGGTATAAATCAAGCGGAATTATCACGCCGGCCGGCCGAAGGCGAACAACAGCCGTCTGGACTGAGGACGTTTCAAACCATACCTACGGACATGCCACCCTCACCACCAGACTCCAGTGCCGGTGTAGATCCGACGGATGCGCCTTCGCGTTTCATGCTCGGCGACCCACAGCAATCTGTGGGAGGTGCTGAAGTGCACCCTGAGGATGTTGGCAAGTTTGACCCGGACAACAAAGTCATGGCATATCAAGATTCGGCAGTGGTCTTGTCCTCCGCTGCTGATATTATTGCACCGAACGGCAGTCATAGTACCGGTCAATTACGTGATGAACATAGGGATATGGCATCTATGACTGACGGCATGGTGGAGCGCGAACACGTACAGTCAACCACACACGACTCTCCAGTCAAAGTCCAGCACGACCCCAATGACCTACTTGTCGTTTCCCGCCAAAGATCGGCGGAAGATCCATTTGCTGCGATTCAAGCCCGCATCCTTGCCCGAAGGTCCATCGGCGGCACCACCTCCTTCCACCCTACATCAACCTCGTCTACCTCCTCGACGTCCTCAACAGCCACCGCCGGATCCGCGATATCTCGGCGTCCAGAATCGAAGGCGCAACATCAGCAAGCCTTCGCGACCGCCTTGGTGCGTAAAGCCTGCGCCGTCTTCCTCGGTCCACCCGCGCATCTGGTGGTGATCATGCTCAGGATCGCGGCGCGCTTTACGAACGGGGCGTTTGGGGTTGGGTCGAGCTTCGTCATCGAGAGTCCGGCCGGTTCGAAACATGTGCCGGGTAGCTTTAACTTGGAGAGTGTGGACGCCGATGATTTTGTTGATGAGATCGAGGCCGATGAGGATGATTTCGGCGTGCCATTGCGGAGTCCGGTGCGCCTCGCTGCTCTGGGCGGAGCCGTCGGCGGCTTGCAGGAGAGAAGGGGCTGGGAGGTGGAATGAGTTGGAGACCCATACGATGTGTCAAGTTTGGATGGTCGCGTCCTTTTGGCGGAACTGGATCCCTGTTGAGATTTATGTATGATCAGACGACATGAGCGCGGCGCTTGGGGAGTTTGGAGATCTGTACTGCTTTCGATAATGATCACATTTGAATCACACTCGATCAGAGCTTGCGGATTGCTCGAGAACACATTCGTTCTCGCCATTGCATACCTGATGTACCTCCACACTTGTACATGCACTATCCGCCGTCGTTATTGGGTTTTATCCATTCCTGTTGGCGGCGTTGGAGTTGCCTCGGCGAATCCTCCCCTCATCCCATTCTCCAGGTCAACTTCAGCTTCATCATCATCACGTCAGCTTCGATAAGCTCCAACCTTCAATGCTCGTCCAATGCTCGATGCCCCGCACATCAGTGCAAGACGAGCCCAGCATCAACCATGCAAGCCATCACCAACCTTCCTTTCTGGGCCTACGCGTTAGCTTCTTGCGTAACGTTCGTTTTCCATCCTCCCGTCGGTAACAGTCATATCTGTGAGCTCGACTCATCCTCGTCAAGCGGGAGACCGAAGGTATCCGTCCCCCGCACGAGGGGAGGGAGGCGTGGATACAGGTGGATCATGAAGCGAGGTAATGAGGTCGCCGCGTACATGTATCTTCTTTACTCTCATTCGACTTCTTCCTCCTTATCTTTCCTATCCTGTTTCATTATTGACACCCTCTTCCCTCTTAATCCCATCGCCCTGTCGCCAAGTGCACAGCACCCTCAACCCAAAAACCTCGAACATCATGCCCACCCAAGCTCTACGAACCGCTGTCAAGGTCGACCTGGAGAAGGACGCGGGGACGTTGCCGTACTTGCATGTAAGTCTCGGGCTGAAAGACCATCAAGGTTGTTCGGGAACTCGTTCGCTGAGACCACTGGCCACAGAACAGATGGCACCCAGATAGTATGCCCAGATTTGACAGACGATCACTATCGGAGCTCACCCCGATGTGGGAAAGCTGATCATCTGCAGTCCCGCCCTGCGGCACGATCAAGAACAATGAGACGGTCAAGATCCAATGCGTGGACTGGACGGGCGGGCAGATCAAGAACAACGATAGCGCCGACGACATTCGAGATGTCGACCTCACCCGAGTGCACTACCTTACTGGGTAATCACGCGGCCGAATTCGAACGTGATACACATTACACACTGCTCACGATCACTCTAGACCCTTCGAGATCGAGTCCGCCGAGCCCGGCGACGTCCTAGTCGTCGATATCCAAGACGTCCAGCCCTTGCCCGACCAACCGTGGGGGTTCACGGGTATCTTCTCGAAGGAGAACGGCGGTGGGTTCTTGGACGAGATCTACCCGAAACCGTACGGCAGCCTTTCAAAGATCCTCATACATACAGACGCTGACACGCAATTGACAATCAGAGCCAAAGCCATCTGGGACTTCGAAGGCATCAACTGCTCCTCCCGCCACATCCCCGGCGTCCGTTTCGCCGGTCTCATCCACCCCGGCATCCTCGGCTGCGCCCCGTCCCCCGAAGTCCTCAAAATCTGGAACGACCGCGAAGGCCAACTGATCCAAGAATGCGCGCACATGGACCGCGACGTCGCCCTCCCTCCCCTCCCGCAATCCGTGCACGCCGGCACCGCCGACCCGGACACGAAAGAGAAAGTCGGCCGCGAAGGCGCGCGCACCATCCCCGGCCGGCCCGAGCACGGCGGCAACTGCGACATCAAGAACCTCTCGCGCGGCAGCAAAGTCTACCTGCCCGTGCACGTGGCCGGGGCCAAGTTCTCCGTCGGCGATCTGCACTTCAGCCAAGGCGACGGGGAAATCTCCTTCTGCGGCGCCATCGAGATGGCCGGGGAGATCACGATCAAGTTTAGTGTCATGAAGGGAGGGATGAAGCATTTGGCCATGAAGAGCCCGATTTACGTCCCGGGACCCGTCGAGCCGCAGTTTGGGCCCGGGAGATATATTTACTTCGAGGGGTTTAGTGTCGATGAGCATGGGAAGCAGCATTATCTGGACACGACCGTTGCGTACCGGCAGACGAGTCTGAGGGTGATTGAGTATCTGAGGCGATATGGTAAGTTTTATCCTTCCGCGCAGGAGGCTTTTACCATCTGGAGTTATTAATTGCTGATCGTCCTTCCGAACAGGTTACGACGATTACCAGATCTACCTTCTGCTCTCCTGCGCGCCCGTACAAGGGCACGTGGCCGGAATCGTCGACATCCCGAACTCGTAAGTGAAGAACATATCGCTCTGGGAATGGGTAGTTTGCTAATGGTTGACGATGCCGATAGGTGCACGACCATGGGTCTGCCGATCGACATCTTCGACTTCGACATCTCACCCCAGGCGCCCGCGGACAAGAGGGACTTGGGCAGCTGTGCGTTTGCTAGTTCGTAAAGGGGGATATGTGTGTGAGAGGCGCTCTGGAGGGTTAAGACTCAAGTCGTAGACGACATCTGTATGTGTGTCGACTGCGGCCCTCAAGTGAACACGACGAAGCAACGACTCAACATCCATGCCAAGACTCCGAACGCGGGTGGATGCCTCAGGCACCAAACCTCTCGCTGAAATGCAGCACGTCAGGTTAAAAATGGTATTGGTTTTGGTAAGTAGCAACAGCATCTGGGTATCTCCCCATCAAGCCTCATCGTAATATCCAGTGATCGCCCGATACAACGGCTTCAAACCAAAGACTGCGATCCAGGAAACCCCCCAAATCCGCAAATCACGTACTCTCCCTTCAAACTTTGTAGTCAAACCTCTCCCTCCCCCTCCGGACAAACCGGACAGGTACCTTGCCCTTCCGCATCTGTATAGTTATAATAGTCCCCATCCCTTCCCGGAGCAGTTCTCTGGCCCTAGCACCAGCCATCTCCCAAACCCTCCTCTTCTCCCCCTCATCCCCCTTGCCAGCAGCCTCCATCTCCTCCTCCGACACGAACATCCCCACGTCCAACTCGACGCTCCACGTTTTGAAAATCACCGCCAACACGGCGAGGATCTCGACCTGCGCGAACCGCCGACCCAAGCAGGAACGGTGGCCGTCGCTGAAGGGGATGTACCCGCCTTTCGGGGGTTTGAACAAAGCGGCGGAGGTGTCCGGGCGTTTGTCCGGGCCGTCGGAGTCGAGCGTCTCGTCCGGCTGCTCGGTGTCGGCGTGATGATGGGGTGTGTTGGAGGAGGAGGAGGAGTCGAGGATCCAGCGCTCGGGTCGGAAGTCGAGGAGGTCTTCTTCAGACGTGTGAGGCCAGTACTTCGGGTTTCGGTGCAAGGCGGCGGTGTTGAGGGTGACGTAGGCGCCCGGTGGGACGGTGACGTGCCGGCCGCCGATTTGCAGGCCTTGAGGTCGACCCTGCGGGGTGGTTTTGGGGATGCCGATGACGGGCGGGATGAGGCGGAGTTCCTCGTTCATGACGGCGCCGCACATGCTGCCGAAGAGTTTGGGCACGTCGTCGTCGTAGTCCCATGCCGCGACGGGCCGGTCGCCGAAGATGTCGTCGAGGTCCTTCTGCAGGCGGCGTTGGGATTGCGGGTGCAGGGCGAGGTAGAGCATGGAGAAGTTGATGGTGTTGGCGGCGGTTTCGTGGCCGGCGAGGATGAAGACGAAGGCGTTGCCGAGGATCTCGTCGTCGGTGAGGAGCTGGCTGTTGGTGGCACCTTTCTCCGCGTCGGCGCCCTGGCTGGCGTTCAGGGATTCTTGCGTGATACCTGCACCCTTTACGAGCGCGCCCATCAAGTCCATTCCCTCGCGAGACTCTCCGCTCTTGACTTCGCCCTTTTTCTCGTGGTACATCTCCCGCATGTACTTGCCCCACTCGACAAAAGACTCGTTGGCGTCCTTGTGGAGTTTCAGTGGGGAGTGAGACAGCAACCATCTCGGGGTCAACATGACCACGATGATGTTCTCCAGCAGGCTGCTGAGGGCGTCTTTGTAAGTCATCGTATGGCCGGCGGGAACGCTTTGGTCGGACTCCTCGTGTGGCCACTCGAGCCTCACACCAAAGCCCGCTCGGCTGATCACGTGAAGACTCAGGCGCATCGCCTGCGCGGCCACATCCCACACCGGCTTGCTCTCGACATCATCCTTGCCGACCCAGCCGGAGAGCATGCTCTGGGCCTGGTGCAAGGACTCCGTCCACACCACATGGTTGTTCTTCTCCGTGAACGGCGGGCTGGTGATTTTGCGATGGTGTCGCCACACGGCGCCTTCGGTCGACACGACGTTCTTGCCGAAGATGTCCACGCTGGAGTAGATCCACGTCGGCTTCGGGAAGTCATTGCGCCGCGTCGTGATCTGAGCTACAGCCTCGGGGTCTGCCACGTAAAGAGTCGTGGCGCCAGGTGCGACGACCAGGAACAGATCGCTGTCGATTTCGCGGAACGAATCGTAGAGTTTGGCCCAGATGAAATCAGGGTTCATGTACCTGTCTCAGAATCAATGATATATTACACTCAGATCGATGGAGGTAGCCACAGCTTACCCAAGCCACGATTCCGTCCACGACTTGGGCAGCCTCTCCAAAAGTGGAAGCCACAGGCGGTGCGTGACGAGCCAGAATCGATTGAACGTGTACACCGGCGCGCCTGCCCGAACATCAGTATGTGTAAGCAGTAATGTAAATGATCAGACTCACAGATATATGGTATGCCCGACTGCTTCGCGGCGGCCAGGTTGACTGCGAAGCATCGGTATGTGTGAATGGCGTATGCGGTCGTTAGGCCCACCACGGCCAAAGCGATGTAGGACAGCATCCCGAGCCCCGACTCAGCTCCGTGCAGGTCTACCTTAGGCGATCAACTCGACCCGGATTCTCTCCTCACGACGCGGTGTTGCTGAGTCGATTGAACTTCAGTCTGGCCGGTGTTGTGCAGTAATCCAGACAGAACGCCAAGGTCTCGGTCCGGATGGTGATGTCGATAGTAGATGTAGTCGAAGCGTCACTGGTATGCTCGCTTATCCGGAGCCTGCTGATCCAATCGTCAAAGTGGCGTTCGAGCCCTGCCGGGCTATGCAGCCAAGTGTCGGTTAAGCGAGTCGAGAGGCTCTCGTTGGAGGCGCACACACACGCAATCCTGGCTTTGCAGCCGATAGCCG
>Ga0268244_10000299_pt1 | contig 21275 bp, 18 predicted proteins | sample AgamicMgSfe_FD_200258 | JGI IMG/M metagenome (GOLD analysis project Ga0268244, IMG submission 200258) | Agave microbial communities from Guanajuato, Mexico - Mg.Sf.e (v2) (version 2) | ecosystem: Host-associated > Plants > Phyllosphere > Phylloplane/Leaf | place: Guanajuato, Mexico | collected... | reverse complement strand
ACCCAAGCCCCCACCCCTCGGACCGCTGTTGCAGCTTTCTGGTGACCCTAGCACCCGAGAACACACCGTCTGGCACACACACTCACCCGGCCCTTGGACGCCACCCTGACGCTTGCCTTGCAGCGCGGATCGACGGGAGCCCTCTTGCTCGGGCTACATATTGCAGTCCACCCGCTGCCTTCCTGGGGAGAAGTGTGCGAGCTCGTGTCTTGACTTTTCTTGACCATGGCGTCGACCTCCACCAAAGTCGGCCACGGATTGGCCAAGGGGCTTGGGATCAAGCTTAACTATCGTGACGATACACCTGCCGCCAAGGTATCCCGCGGCGAGTCAACCTTCTCGGTCGAAAGCGCCGACAGCTATGTCGAGACGGAGCCGACTGCACTGGAATGGCTCGAATCCATCACCCCTTCTCGACAGGGCTGGTGGGAGTACTTCGTCAGCATCTTCCCCTTCATCACGTGGATCACCAGGTACAACACGACATGGCTTTGGGGCGACTTGATCGCTGGTACGTATCGATTATCCTGTGCGACGCTGCGACGCCTGCTGACCGAGCCACGCAGGTATCACGATTGGTGCTGTCGTCGTGCCGCAAGGCATGGCCTACGCCAAACTCGCCCAGTTGCCCGTCCAGTTTGGTCTGTACTCGTCGTTCATGGGCGTCTTGATCTACCCATTCTTCGGCACCTCCAAGGACATCACGATTGGCGTGAGTACTCCGACGAGGCCATTCAACCGAGTTGCATGCTGACCTCGATCGATAGCCCGTCGCCGTCATGTCCACCGTCACCGGAAACGTCGTCCTCATGGTGCAACATACCCGTCCTGACCTTGAAGGCCACGTCATCGCCTCTGCACTATCGGTCATTGTCGGCGCCGTCGTCTGCTTCTTCGGTCTTGCCCGGCTCGGATGGCTCGTTGATTTCATCTCGCTCGCTTCGATTGCGGCGTACATGACGGGCTCGGCCATCAACATTGCAGCTGGTCAGGTGCCGACGATGATGGGTATCACGGGCTTCTCGACACGTGACGCGACATACAAGGTCATCATCAACACGCTGAAGAACCTCGGCGACACGAAGCTCGATGCCGCCATGGGCCTCACGGCTCTAGCTATGCTCTACATCATCCGGTCCACCTTCAACTATTTGGCACGCAAGCAACCGAACAGGAGAAAGATGTGGTTCTTCTGCAATACCCTGCGGACGGTGTTCGTCATCCTCCTCTACACCATGATCAGCTGGCTCACGCTTCTGCACATTCCCACAAGCCGGGCGTCCAAGGTGGCTCCGTTCAAGATCCTCGGTCACGTCCCTCGCGGCTTCCAAAATGCGGCCGTCCCCACAGTCAACGCGGACATCATCCGACAGTTCGCCTCGCAGCTACCGGCATCGATCATCGTGGTCCTGATCGAACACATCTCCATCGCCAAGTCTTTCGGACGGATCAACAACTATACCATCAACCCTTCGCAGGAGATGATCGCCATCGGTATCGCCAACTTGCTCGGTCCCTTCCTTGGTGGTTATCCGTCAACTGGTTCATTCTCTCGGACGGCCATCAAAGCAAAGGCTGGCGTCCGAACTCCTATGGCTGGTATCATTACGGCTGCCGTGGTGCTCCTTGCAATCTACGCGCTGCCCGCCGTCTTCTACTACATCCCAAGCGCCACACTTTCCGGTGTCATTATCCACGCCGTCGGTGATCTGATCACCCCGCCGAACACGGTCTACCAGTTCTGGCGAGTCTCGCCGTTGGAAGTTATTGTTTTCTTTGCTGGTGTCTTCGTCACCATCTTCACCACGATTGAGAACGGCATCTATACGACCATCTGCATTTCGGCCGCGCTTCTCCTTTTCAGAGTCTTCAAGGCAAAGGGTCGCTTCTTGGGCAAGGTCAAGGTACATACTGTCATTGGCGACCATCTCATCGAGGGCAGCGATGCGAAGAATGGTCCGACCGTGCAGCCCACCAACGACCCCGACAAATCCGCGCGAAACATCTACATCCCGATCGACCACGAGGATGGCTCCAACCCGCTCGTCCACGCCAAGCATCCATACCCCGGCGTCTTCATCTACCGATTCTCCGAAGGTTACAACTACCCCAACGCCAACCACTACCTCGACTACATGACGCAAGTCATCTTGAAGGAAACGCGACGCACGAACCCCAACGCTTTTGCGAGACCTGGCGACAGGCCCTGGAACGACCCCGGCCCACGACGCGGCAAGACAGTAGTATCTGACGAGCACAAGCCCACGCTCAAGGCCATCATCCTCGACTTCTCCTCCGTCAACAACGTCGACATCACCTCCGTCCAGAACCTCGTCGACGTGCGAAACCAACTCGACCGCTACGCGGCGCCGGAGCGGGTGCAATGGCACTTCGCCTGCATCAACAACCGCTGGACCAAGCGCGCCCTCGTCTCCGCCGGCTTCGGCTACCCCTCCTACACCGAAGAAGAAGAGGGTTTCCACCGTTGGAAACCCATCTTCAGCGTGTCGGAAATTGGCGGCGCCGACAGCGCCGCCGCCGCCGCCGAAGACGCCTACAACCGTCGGGAGTCGAAACTGCACCACGACGACATCGAAGCCCGGTCCACCAGCCGCCGCCGCGAACCGGCCGACAGCATCGAGGGCGAGAGCGAGAGCAGCCGCGACAGCCTCGACCAGCAGCTGCGCAAGACCCAGGCGTACGCGAAATCGAAATCCGCCGGCACCAAGGTCGCCGTCGTGCAAGGGCTGAACCGGCCCTTTTTCCACATCGATTTGACGAGTGCGTTGCAGAGTGCCATCCACACGAGCGAGGCGATCGATGCGAGACGGGAGGAGGAGGCGAGGGAGGAGGATTTTGGGAAGGAGGTGGCGGCTTGATGGGTTGATGTGTTGATGTGTAGAGAGAGGTTTTGCATACGGTGTGGGCCACAGACGGACGGGACTTTCTTGTGCATACAATTCGTCCTCTTGTCTTTCTTTTTGCATAGTGAGCGGTTTTCATATGGAGTCTTGTCAAAAGTTCAATGTTGCTTCTGCACTGGCAGGATTTGATGAACGTGACTGTTTCGCTCTTTATGTCTTTTATTAAATATACATGTATGCAATCACATTGTAGTGAGAGCCGAGGCAGAGCGGGGGCACCTGCAGCAAGCTCCCGCCGAGTCCTCATCAATAATAATACCTCAGGTCCTCATCAGCAATGTGGCTTGCAGGTGCTCTTCTTAATTCTAACACGACCTCAACCCTTTCACGTAACATCTTCATCCTTTACGCATCTTTCACCACATCATATCCTCTCCATCTCACCCTCACAAAGCCCTCCCAAGCCCCGCCTTGACACACAGCACACAACACTTACCCCCCTCAACAACCCACCATGACCGACGCCCCCATCTCCCCCGTGACAGCAACAACAACAACAGCCGCCACCAGCACCAACAACAACCCCGAGCTCCCTGAACCCCGAACCCGTCGAACTCGACGGCACCCCGCTGCAGGACGCGCCCGAGGCGCCCGAGCAGAAAATCCGGCGCGGGTCGTCGCGGGCGCAGCATTTGATGGAGGGGATGAGTGTGGAGGAACGGGAAGTGGGTCTAACTCAGTCCCTATTGTTGCCCTTCTTTGTCCTGAGGGTGTGCTGATTGTGAGGGTTCTTGGTTCTTTGAGCAGAAACGAGCGCAGGCCATTTCGGAACGCAAAGGTGACCCGGCTGTGTTGGCGGAGATTCCGCAGACGCCGGGTGCTGAGGAGCTTGAGATGGCGGGGGCGACTGTGACTGCTGCTACTACTGCTACTACTGCAGATGAAAATGCGGTGTCGTTGTCTACATCGCGATGATCTCCCGATGAAGGGTCGAAAGGTCTTCGACAACGGTGCGCTTGGTCTGCAACGCGATTTTCGGGCTGCAGCGACCGAAGCGGCAGCACCAACCACATCGGACGCATGTTTTCATACAGGTGCATCTACTCCTAAAGTCGCAAAACATCTACCAATCGCCGGATGTGGAAAGCTGGAGGACTCGTTTCTTTGTTCTCCCGTCGCTCGTTGTCTTGCTGCAATGGCCAGGCAGACTTCCGGCGTGAAAGCGCCTCTTTGTCTTGGAATTTCAGACGCCCCCTCTCCTCCCAAATCCAATGTCGTCGATGCCAACCTTTATCCCTCTCGTCCACGAAACGACGATAACGAATCATGTACATCGAAGCGAGGCCACTGTCGACGTACGGCGAGACGAGCGCGTGGAACATGCCGAACCCGCAGCCTACGCGCGCCCTCAAGAGACCGCCCGTCCTCATGAACGGGTCCTCGTCGTCATTGAGTGGTATGGAGCAGAGTGTCCCGTCCTTCCAGAGCTTCGTCAAGCGCACCCCGCCGCCAGACCCGTACAAACCTTTGCCACCGACGCCTCTCCGACCACGGCGTGCTTCCTCCTCATTCACCGATGGCTCTCCCCGGCCGACGTCTTCTGAACCCAGCCGGCGCTCGTCCAGCATATACAGCCGCACCGCGAGTCAGTGGGATCTAGGAGTGGACACCGCCTCGTGGCGAACCGTGGACTTTGCGGATCCGGATAACGTACTGCTTCGACCCATCGCCTACAGTGCGAGTACTTCCCAACTCGTGGGCGAGCCGGCTCCGCCGCAGGTCCTTCAGCCTTGGAGCTACAGTCCGCTCATCAACACCCCGTCTCCCACCATCAGTCGTGCCTCGACGCCTTCGCCGGCTCCGCCCGAGCCTCGACCTTCTATCCTCTTGCCGACACCGCCGGTAACAGCCAAGATCCCGAAGAAGCATCTCCGCACCGTATCTCTGGAGAAAGCGAAAGAAAGTATGAACGCGCCCGGCGCTGTGCACCTTCTACCCGAGGAGCTCCGAGCGCAGTCCATGGGCAAGTCGAGATCGCAGGAGCCTTTGCGCGTCACTTCCTTTGACATCATGGCCGGACGCACACCGCCTGGTCTTCCGGAGGCTCCGACGCTGGTTGATAACCAGGGTCGGGAGCGCTCGATCCAGACTTGTCGGGCGTCTCAGGGTCCTGGTACTCTTTCTGACTATTCTTTCCCAAGAACGGAAACGGCGGACCAAAGAGATCGCGATGCATTGGAAGGGGCATTCGGTCTGGGAATCACCATGGTGCCACTTGCTGCACAGACACGGAAGGAATCCCGGGTGAAAGCTGCGCAAGCGCTGGGCCTTGAGGATGCGGACGAGGTGCGCGGTCGGATGACGACCAGAGGACCGCGCGACATGTCCTACGATCATTACTTGCCGAGATCCTCGATAGCATCAGACACCAGTGACTCGCCCATCGATGGAGCGCACAAGATTGCACAGGAGTATCATACATTGCTCTCGCAGCAGTACCGCGCTCCGTCCGATTCACCCGCATCCAGCCGCACCGGATCCGACGCGGACATCAGGACCGAGATGAAGATGGTGCCGCAACCGCTCTTCCACCGCAAACCGCCCGCCCAGCCTGCTCGTGACCCTCGCGATGACGAGCGTGTGGATAGCGGGTTTGGCGAGAGCTTCCGCCGACGATCCAGTAGCCGTAAGGGCTCGTTCCCACTCCGGCTTTCCGTCTCCTCGAGGCCGTTGCAACGCCGTCGGAGCACGAGCGGTACGATCCCCATCTCGCCTCCGTCGGTGATGCCGCTGCCGAGTCGTGCTGGTGAGCCTTCAGCTAGCCCTCGAGCCACGCCGAGATCAGATTTGCGCTCGAGGCGGAAGAGCCGCAATCGCCACGTGTCGGCTTACTACCCACATGTCATGCCACGCAAAGCCAAGAAATCCAAAGGGAAGGGCAAGAAGAAGGAGGAGAAGGCAGATCCTGCTCCACGGTTGATGCTAGCCGCGGATATCATCGCAGAACGCTCGAAAACGCCCGAGCGCACGGCATATCCCTCACCACTCAACGACAGTCCCGCACCCAGCGACGAACGTGCCAGCGGTGAGGTAGACAGGCCACTCCACCAACGAATGTGGCACGGCGCGGCCAAATATGCCGATATCCTCACCCGCCCTACCGAAACCCCCAACAACCGACGACACGAAGAGAGTCCCCAGGGGCGCATCGCCTCCCCGGATTCCCCTCACCTCCTCCCGAGCCCATCCTCGGGCACCAAACCTCACCCGCCGCCCATGCACCTCGGCTGGTCGGACACAGCCAAAGCCTCCTTCGACCGAGCGCGCACGTCGATGCAGAGCTCCAGCTCCAAACGCAATGGTCCCGTTATCACGCATGTGCTCACGCCGGCGAGGCCGTTGGACGAGAGTAAGACCGCGCTTTTACAGGATGAGGAAGAAGCAGAGGAGGAAGAGGAATCGGGGAGCAAGGGGAGGAGGGGCAGTGTGTTCACGGGCATGCTGGAGAGTTGGAGGGAGAGTAAGGCGGCGAAGCGAAGGGAGGAGTTGAAGAGGATGATTAGGGTTGTGACGCCGGCGACGGGTGGGGAGTGAAAGGAGGGGATATGCGTATGACTTCCGCCCTTTCTTTTGCCTCTTTGTGCAAAACTGAAGCGAGCGGTGGGATTGCAATCATTGGACTCTGGCGGGTAAACGTAACTAATGTTCATGCATGTATAGGATGAAGTAGTTATTTGGTTCAGGAGAGACTCACTCTCATTGCAATTTTCGGCTGGTCTTAAGTTTTGCTGCATGTGCTCTTCTTCTCCTCTTCCTTCTTTACACCAACATTTAGCCAACGCGGTATCTTGTGGATTCATTCTACAGTCGATGAACATCAGGAGTATGGAGTGAGCCTTTCGACGAAGGCTGTTCGCTAGCATTTACCTCGTGGCCGCGAGAGGGACGACAGCTTCGAGGAAATTCGATCTGTGCAGCACGACTTTCGAGCGTTCAGTTGGTCTTGTTCATTCGGGAGTGAGGATAAATCGTCTAAAATATCAGACACATCATCGACAACGCAAAACCGAATTACGAGATAAAGATGGATGGTGATCGATGTGGCACTTGATACATTTCCATTATCCTTCGACCCCCTAGGAAAAGGTATCTTTCTTCCATTTCCACCCCCAACTATGTAATCACGCCGTGAACACAACGCCATCGTCACTTGTCATTGCAGTGGGTCGACGGCTGCAGGAAATGGTATTCCATGACACCTTTCGATTATGCGCTGTGGCAAACACAAACAGGAAGGTGCGATTACTTGTGCGACATGTGCAGCTTGTCCTTGATCTTGTCCACCATGCCCTCCTTCTCGTGCCCGGCGCTGTCGTGGCCGTGGGCGTGCGCGGACCCGGTGTTCTTGCTCGTGTTGTCGCGGACTTCGTCTACCATCACAAAATATCGCGTCAGTCTTCCTATAGTTGTATATAAAGCAGGAGGAAGATGATGGTACTCACCAGTCGGCTGGCCACTCGAACTCGACACCCCGGCCTCGGAATCGCGCGGCTTCGGGTTCTCGGGCACCATCTTGCTCTCGCCCCAGTGCTTCTCGCCCAGACGGATGTCACCAGCGAACGGGATCGCCTCGTGGTTTTCCCGCTTCGCCGCGATCTTGTCGTCGTCGTGCCCGCGTTTCTTCTCGCTCACGGCCGCGCCTTCCTGATCCCCACGTCCGGCGGACGTCTCGGTCATGTCTTCTGGGTCACCGGTCGCACTGGGGTGTTTATTCTCGAAGTCCGTGGCGTTGTGCGAACGCTCCATGCCCGCGACGCCGGCGCCAGCAGCTCCGGCACCAGCAGCTCCAGCACCAGCGGCGTACTCGCCCGCACGGCCCGTGGTGTCTCGAGACCCAAGGTCTCGCGCCCCGAGCGTGTCGTCAATGCCGGTAGTGTTCCGCGTTCCGAGGTCCCGCGCGCCGAGTGAGTCTTCACCACCGATAAACCCGCCCGCGGCGCCGGTGGGCGAAGCGTCCGGTGCAGCACCGATATCTTCGGGGTGGCCCGTTTGGGGGCGCTCCGTCTCCGAGCCCGTCATACCGGTGTTGTTGCCGCCGAGACCGAGGTAGTTCTTGACGGTCGAGATCATGCTCTATGATACACATCATCAGCTTTCCGCACTGAACCCTAAGGGCGGAGACTGGGTATGTAATGCGAAACGAATGAAAGAATAGTGACTTACACCCTGCTGCTGCTCCCCAGCACCAGTCGTGCCATGTGAAGAAGCACCGGTCGTGTCATACGAAGAAGAAGCACCGCCATACCCGCCGCCCGTCATGGTGGAGTCTCCGCCCGACCCCGAGAGACCGGAGGTGTTGTTCTTGATGTGCTCCAGGCCTTCCTCACGGATGTGTCCCTCCGAGGTGCCGCCGACGCCTTGGCCGTTGGACATGTGGCCGTCGGCCTTGACGCCCGGGTCAAGGATGTTGCCGGCGAGGGTGGGGTGCGGGCCTTCGCCCTGTTGACGCCAGCTGGAGTTGGAGGAGGAGTCGGCCATGGTTCTTGTTTTGACGCTTGGTATTTGTGATTGAGGTGGAGGGTGAGTGGGTGAGTGAGAGGGTGGTGTATGCTTGAAGTAGGAGGTATGGGGGGAGGGGAGGTTGAATGGGCTTGGGATCGGAAGGTTATTATATCAAGACCAAGCTGACCTCAAACCGGCTGCGATGACCGCATCGCCCATTCACAATCGTCACCGGCACCGGCAGCTCGGGTTCTCTAGCCCGCCTTTTTTTGGTATCAGCCACAGCCACAGCCACAGCCACAGCCACAGTCATCGCCACAAGCATCGATGTGGCACAGCTCATGATTTTTCATGTGATCGATGACATGTGACGGAAAGGCGATATCAAGTTCCATTCACTGCCAACAACTCATTTTCTTCGTATCAAAAGTTCCCTACTCGTCACTCCAATTAAATACAGTGAATGGGTATCAAAATCACTATCAATACAATAAATGGCCCCCGCCCAAATCAAGATCGCCAGGACCACCAACCGACCATTCATCAAAATCCCCACCCTTTCACCTCATCCGATCGGCAGCCCATGGGGAAAGCATGAGTTTGCCCCTTCAATTACGAGGTAGATGTAAATTCGTGCCCCCTCCCAAGATGAAGAAAAGGAAACTCCTCTCTCTCAAGAACCAAGAAAAATTCGTACAAACCCAAGAGAAATCATCAAGCCACGATCACGCCTTGTTATGACTCCTTCTTCCGTCCCCAAATCGACCGCGTCCTGGCCCGACCTGCCTTCTGTGGCGCCATGACCGTCGGCGTCATCGGCTCGTCCGCTTTCACCATCTCGGTGCGCTTTCGGTCCTTCGTTTTCGTCTTCGCGGGCGAGTCGTCCATGTATTTTGACTTGTAGATCCTGCAGTTCACGTCAGTAACGCGACTCCTCCGTAAAAACTGGAAGAAGGAGGCCTCACCAGCTATTCCCAGCCATGGACATGCCGCCATCCGCCGCCTTCCGATACAGCGCCGCGGCCTTCTTCAAATCCTTCCGGCACCCGACGCCCTGAGTGTAGCAATACCCGGCCTCGGCGAGGGCGTCGCAATCGCCCCAGTTCCCCGCGACCTCGAAACACCGCACGGCCAACGGCTTCTCCTTTGGACACCCCCAACCGTTCATGTACGAGATACCGAGCTCGTAGATGGCGAGCGCGAACTGCGCCTTCCGCTTCCGGCGCTCGGCCGCCTCGGCGACGGGGTCCGCTTTCGGCGTCCGGGCCGAGGCCGCGCTGACCTGCGCCTCCACGTCCACGACCTCGAGTCCGGAGCCCTCGATCGCTTTGCGCAGCCATTCCACCCCTTCCTCTTGGTTCGCCCGCATGCCCCAGCCGTGCCGGCACGCGAGCGCGTACAGCAGCATGGCGGTCGGTAGGCTGGCGCGGGCCGCTAGTCGGAGGTGGTACGTCGATTTGCTGAGATGGCCCGCGGTGTGCGCCTGGATGCCCACCTCGAGGTGCTCTTGCGGGGTCAACTCCGTGGACGCTGACCGCTCGTGCAAGGGCGCCGCTTTGATTGTCCGGTCCGTACTCGCGGTATGCACGGAAGGTGCGGAGTCTTTCGGTCTCAAATCTTCCAGGTGGAAATCGGCGGCTCGACTTCGATCCGCACTGACATCAACGGCGGTCAGGTCTCGGCAGCTGAGTCGAGCACCCGATATTCGTCCGAGGCCTGCAGATGTTGGTACGGGCTGACGAGGCGTGACCACGCTGGCCGCATTTACTTGTCCCTCCGAGGTTCCTTGTTCGTTGGTCGGTGATGGCGGTGGAGGGGGTTTCCTGCCCTCCCAGTCAAAATCCTGCGGCAACCATGATGTGCGATGGCCGAGGGATTCGCGCTCGACGGTCCTGCCTCGAGGCAATGCGTACTTGGTATAAGTATATGAAGGTGCTGGGTCGTGCGACGAAGAGTGAGCGGCAACACCAGACTCGGCCGCATCATCAGTAGTGCGGGCATGATCGGTGGGAGGCGGCGTACGAACACGCTCCGTAGGTTGAGCGTCGTCGGCCGAGTTTTGCCTAGAGGGATTGGCAGAGGGAGACGAAGGATGGGTGCCACTACTCGATGCTGACGGATGCCGTAGCCGCATGTAGTCGGGGTCCCGTGTCTCGGAGGAGAAAGATCGGTCCGGAAGAGCAGGTTGCGCGTCGACCGGCCGTCCGCGGCTGCTCAAAGGCCTTGAGAAATTGAAGTTGTTTGTCGGGGGTCGCTGCAGAGGTAGTGTCTGCGAACCATTTGTCGAGATATCGGAGGTCGCTGACGATGAACGGTACGCGGGGTGCATGTATAGTGATGGTGGCGAGCGTGGCCGGGACATCTTACTGCCCGCCGGGAATTTGCGTGAAGAGGGCAAGGCGGGTGAGGCTACGTTGTATGCGGCGGTTTCGTCGTCCCCACTGTCTTGCCGGACCGAACGAATGCTCTGCGCGCTGCGAGGAGAATTTAGGAACGCGGGTGACTTGGGGGGCACGAGGCCACGGTCTGACCGCAGCGAGCGCTGAGAGCGTGGTGAGCCGTTTGTCAAGGTTCGGGGATATGACGCAGAGGAGACCGAGTCGACACTGTTGGTCAGGCTCGGCACCATTGGTGAAGGGGGAGCCACCTTGAACGTGGAGTCGGTGGGTTCGGGTGAGGAAGACCTCGGAATACCAATGCCAAAGTAATCCTGGGCCTCCGTGGTCATCGGTACCTCCTGTGCATCGAAGTATGGCGTCTCAACAGCCGGGCCTCTGTCGCTACGTGTTCTCGCGTGGCCCATCATGGGATAGTGACTTATCGGCCTCTCCATGTCCAAATCGGGCCGGGGTCTACTTGTCGTTGGGGGACGCGTCTCTTCCTGCATTTCTGGCTGTCGATCCGACGCGCGAGCGTCACTGCCTCCGCTGACGCTCCTGAAAAAGTCCGGTCGGTTCGCAAACTCGTGCGCGACCGCGTTGTACGGCAGTCGGCTGATCCGTTTCCCGTCTTGCGCCTCCTGTTCGAACCGCTTGGCCAAGATCCGCGACTGCATGGCAAACGCATCGAGCGGCGACAGAGCGGGCGGGAACTCCCCCATTCGCGGCGAGGGGAGTTCCATGTAAAAGTTGGCGCGAGGCGGTCGTGAGGGCATGTTGGCGTCGTCGTCGCGGAGGTTGAGGTGTGCTGGCCGTGAACCCATAACGGAGCGCTCTTATCCTACGAATGCTCCTGTCTGCGCATGTGGGGATTACTGATGTTGCCGAGCCTTCCAGAGAGCGTATTTGCAGTGGTTGGGTGATTGGTATTGACTTTATCCGTGTAATGTGCTTATGTTTCAGGTTTGTGTCGGCAGTGCATCTCCCAGCACTGTTCCCCCGTTTGTTTGTCGATGATGGATGCGATGTTGTGTCTTGAACGAGTGTGCGCCAATCCGGTGATGGCGGGCTGGTTCGGTAAGAATGGAAGGAGGATGGACAGTCTATACCGTGTGGTCCCTGTCGAAGGGTGATGGTGGTGGTGGTGGTGGTGGTGGTGGTGGTATTGATAACAAGGAGGAAGGTCTGAAGCAGTCCGGCCCTGCACGAGCACGCGGGTGAAGCGGGACTTTGCACGCTAGTCGAGCCTTGCCGAGTCGGCTCCGCGTCCCGAGCCAATCAATGACCTTGCCCTTGGCGGCCGTCTTCCGTCTTCCGTTGCGAAGCCGCGTCGTCTTTCCCATCGGAAGAAAAGGAGACGGTCCAAGCACGCGATCTAGCCCAAAGTCTCCAAGATGCTGCTCTCCTCACCTGCATAGACACATCTTCACGCTGGACATGTTCGACTTTCCATCTTTGTTGTATGATATCTCCAAGCCCGACGATGATGTCGATCGATGACATGGGGTGGAGGCTCATGAAGACGTGGTGAAACGCGTGGCTGCATTGCTGACACTGCCCGAGTGGAAGGATCACCTTGCTCTACAGCGGGTATATCCTCGCTTTATGTTGCGATACTTGCTGGTCTTCCTCGGAGTCATCGGCGCGCCTACACGACGACGACGACGACGACAATGACGACAATGACGACAGTAGCAACGAAACTCGCATCTCAAACTGCATGAAACCCGCTTGAACACGTCCATATGAATGTCCCACCATCGCTATCGGGGGCGCACGCGAGTTCGCGACCCTGTACCGTGCAAAGCGCCGCTTCTGCTCCCACGAATCCCTCACGGCAGACACGCCCACTCCCTGCCAACCGACGGCCGACCACCTTCTTCTCTGCCCTCGGCGGCCACCGCAATGCATGAGGTTCCGGCCCCAGCAGTCCGCCATGCCGCCCACACGGTAATCTATGCGGGATGATTTCGGCCGCTTCGACGTTGGGGTGGTCGTCGATGGCGGCGGACGAGTCTTGCTTGTGTATGAAGACGCTCTTGTCGATGATCTCGGAGCTGCTAATGTCCTCCGCCTTTGTAAGGCAATACCATCGCTGGCCTCTCCCGTGGCCTTGGCGTGTCTCCCTTTCGGCGTTCATCCACTGAGTTGAAAGGCTTCAGCCAGACTGAGAGAAGTGACTCGATCTGCCAAAGACCGACTATCACTTTCGATGGCGCTGTCTTCGTGGCGACGCGCACATGATCAAGGCCGTCTTTGTCAGTAGGACGCTGATGTAGTTTGGGCACGGTAGCTGGCTTCGTCGCGAGTCCAGGCACCGTACTGGCTGAGCTCGAGGTGTTCAGTAGTGGTCGACGTTGTTGTGACAGCAAAGGTTGCACTTGCGTCGGCCTGCGTAGGGGTGTCCATGCCCCCGTTGGGTGTTGAACAGAGCGAGCTGAATTGGCGGCAACGAAACACGCGAAGGGCCGCAAGCAGGGAAGGGCGCTCAGTGCCCGGCATGGTGCGGGCACACATGCTTGCGAACGCGCCAACTGCCGAGGTCTCCTTGATAGGTGAATCGTATGTGATTGCTTCGCTTCCGTTCTCCCACAGACAGCATTGTCACAACTCCCAGGACGATGACAAATTTCGTGTGGACAACGCGCTGTCGAGGGTTGAAGATCCAAAGCCCGGTGGCAGCCCGCTTGAGTCGGTGGAACGCGCTCGATACCGCCAAGCGTGTATAGTGCAAACAGCTGATCGTGTTCGAAAGGCGCAGGCGGAGGAGCGCATGGCTGTCCGGGCTGTCATTACTAACAGCGTCCAAGCCTCAGGCATCAATACCCACTCAGGCGACCAGCGGTCCATGAGTGTCAGCATCAGCCCTTACGCTTCTTGCACAGCGCAGCGACGACGGAGATATCGTCCGGCTTTCCCCCTTCCACAGCCAGACCCTCTTCGACCGCGCGCTCCATGAACGGACTCTCCGCAAACGGGTCCTCGGCGATCTTCCTCGCCGCGAGGACCAGCTCCTGCGCCACATACCGCATGCCCTCGGCCAGACTCCCGCCCTCGCCCACATCCTGCCCGACCTCCCCCTTCTGCACCTTCTCCCTCCACGCGTGCAGCGACGCGATCGCCGTCTCCGCGATCTCGTGCTCCCATAAGTTGTCCGTGACGCCGTCGGACATGGCGAGCACCATGTCGTCCTCTTCCACCTCGACCGTCGACACGGCCGCGTCCCTCGCCGGCGTGTCCGGCGAGTTGGTGCCGAGTTGGCGCGGACAGTCGAAGTAATGCCACTGCTCGTCCGTCTCGAACAGTATGCTCTTGTCCCGCGGCCGCACGACCATCACCTTGCTGTCCCCCAGCTGCGTCACGTACACCACCGGCCGCGGCACACCGTCGCTCGTCACGTAATGAAGCAGCGCCGACGACGCCGTCGTCGTCCCATACCACTCATTCGGCTCACTAAGCGCCTCCTTCGTGTTCTCGTAGGCCTCGCCCAAATACCGCACGGGATCCGGCGTCCCCTCCTGACCCCCATACGCATCCCTCTCCGCCGCCAACGCCTGAAAGTGCAGTATCAACCGACTCCAAAGCGGCGCGTGCCCCCTCTCCTTCTGCGCCCAGGCCCCAACCCCATCGTTCGTCCCGATCAGATGATCGCTCACGAGCACCGCGTCGTCCCCGTTCGTCTCCCCCCGGATCATCTGCCCGTTGACGCTGGGCCGCCTCCGCCGATCGCGGCTCTTGTTATGCGTGCTCAGCGGATCGGAGAAACTGCCGCTCGGCGGGCTGAAGAAGGGCGGGGGAAAAGGTCGCGAGGGCCGCTTGGCCCACCCGGCGTAGCCAGCTTCGAAGTAGAATGGACTCGCGCTGGCCGGTCGCGCCGCGTCGTCTGGTACGGGTGTCGTGAGGCCGATTTGCGGGTCGCGGGAACGACTGCGGTCGTGGCTGAGCCGCCTTGGGGTGGTGACGACGGTGATCCGGACCGAGCTGCTAGGTTTCGGGAAGCGTGAAGAAGACTTGGGCCGCAGAGCGAGCATGCTGGCGGTCCAGCGGTGGGGTTCGTGTGCTCTACGCCATGTTGCAATGGCAGCAACGTGCCCTGTAGCGAGTTCACAGGTTGGTATATCGACTTTAAGGTAGCTATGTTGGAGTTCTTGCTTCCCCGGGGGGACGGAAACGGAAATGGAGAAGTGGGGGCTTTGGTATACCTACGGTACATTACTGTACACACATCTCTCTGTACCTCAACCACACTGCACTTGAAGTCCGATTATCGTCTCAGATCGTTGGTACAGGGTATCTTCAGACAGGAAACTGAAATCTAACCAGTGCATCATCTACTCTTCTTCATCTTCTTACCCTGCTTCTTACCCAAACCCTCTGCCTCCTTCTGCACCTCCGCCAACGCCTCGCCCGCCTTCCGCTTCCCCTTTTCCTCCGGTCTGGAAGACTTGACGCTGACAGTACGGCTGCTTCGTCCTTGCTTGATCTGCCTCTCCGCATCCTCCCACCCAGCGTTACCATTCGCGATGGCGTAATTCTCCAACGGGAGCGCATCGATCAAAGCGCGCTGTCGCTTCCGCTCTTCCTCGTCGAATTCGGCGCCTCCTGCGGCGAGTTCGTCCGCGAGGTCCTTGCCCACGCTGTCGGGATCGATCTTTGGCTGTCCGTCGACTTCCTCCGGGCGCTCGGCCTGGGGCATCTCTTTGACGATGGCTCCCTCTTGCAACTGGCGAAAGTGTGTGCTGACTTTGCGGATGACCTTGACGAACATCGCAAGCAACTGACTGGCGCCCAGCCCGAGCTCCTTTTCCACATCCTCGAGTACTTTTCTTTGAAGCCCGATGGCGCAGACTAGTGCCTGTTGCACACCGGACAACCTCAGGCCGTTCTCGTTCTTGATGCGTCCGGTGAAGTACAACTCCGCCACTTTCGGCATCAGGTCGAGGATGACGTGGTAATCCAGCATGTTGTTCGCATAGGAATCGAGCCGCTTGAGGTCAAAGGGCGTGAAGTTCTCGTCCAAACCGGTCTTGTCCAGTGGGCTCGCCCTTTCCGCGTCCTCGAGTAGCTTGATGCCCAGATGCGCTGACTCGTCAATGGCAAGCGCCTGCACGCTGCCAAAAGCCCGGAACTGATAGCTCAACAAGGATAAGAACCGCCGATGAAAGTCCTTTGCGTATGCGCCAAGCCAGACAGGATCGCTCGCTCCCGTCTCCAGCGTCCGGAGCATCACGGCTGTGTGTTCGCCCGTCAGCTCGTTCGCGGTTTGCCGCAAATACACAGGCACGAAACCGGCGCGCTTCCAGAACTTGTGCAAGGGTTGCGTCAGGCCGTAAGAGACGCCGATGTAATCCAACGCCGCAGGCTTCCGCTCGGACAAGCGCGCGAAGAGCGGCGGCATAGATTTGATGTCACGGACTTTGACGTTGTCCGTCGTGAGGCTGCTTTGCTCAAGCTCGGTATCCGTGACGCGCACCATTTCCTGCTCGTGCAGTGCGGTCAGGTCATCCGACTCCGCCAAACTAACATGCTTGCCTTCGTAGAATTCGTTCAAAAGCTGCAAGGCACGGGAACCATAACCCATACTGCCATAGTCTGGATTCGTCGCGATTCGAACGACGCGCGCTCCGCTCAGGCCGGCAAAGTCTGAGTCCTGGAACTGTTGACTTACGAGCCACGGAATCAAATCGCCACCAGCTCTTTGACCTCTCGACAAACTGTTGAGCACGCTTTCGCGGCTGATTTGGCCTTCGAGCGCGACTTGCAGAACGCACAGGATTTCCGGTAGCCGGTTCGCATCTTCCTGAATGGGTGGGACCAAGACGAAAAGCTGATGCGCAGGTGCATCGGACATGAGCTGCAGATCGTTGGGAGAATTCTTGTAGTGTGAAGCGACGTACAGGGCCATCATGTTCTGCAGAAACTTCTCGCTGACAGGATGGAAAGAGAAGAGTGTATCTCTGTTTACCTGTAGAAGCTGACATTCCGATGGATGAGGAGTGCCGTGTATGCTCGAAGAGCGCGGAAGCGTAGCGTCGAGGCAAAGCAAGCGGTTCAGCCAGCGCTCTACGCTATCACCTTGCGCGTACCGGATGGGCTCGGACAATGCGATCTCCCGTAAGGAGCGAGACGATCGAGCGACTTGTGCGCCGTCATCAGCTTTGGAGCCATTGGAGCGGTCAGTCACCTTCTCATCATTATGCAATTTGCCTCCTCCTCGTGATTGTTCACGAAGCTGCTGTATGAGTTTCAAGGAGAGCGAGCGACCCGTGCCTTCGTAACCGTTGATAGTGGAAGCCATGAAGACAAGATACGGGCCCATGAGCTTCCGCACCAATGGAAGAGGGATAGCGGCTGCTTCATCGATGACCAGTAGCTCCGCCTGACCGAGCGTATAAGCGTCTTGAGGCTGGATATATTGAATCGTCTGTCGATGCTGTCTGTGTACATTCACCCGGACGATTGCCTTGTTGAAATCTGGGTTTGTGGATTGGATGATGGTGTAGTCTACATGGTCGAGATAATGCATCGCATCAAAGCCCTTGAACACGAACTCAAACAGCGTTTTCAGGTTTTCCGGGGAGGGTGAGGTGATGAAGATGTTGCTGTAGCCGTGCGCGATGGCGGCGGCGATGGCGACACCGAGTGCCGCAGATTTGCCACGACCTCTGCCTGCTGTAAGCGTGACTGTGCTTGCAAGGGTCTTTTCTGATATTGCTTCGACGAATGTGAGCAGCGCTTTCGCTTGATCTGTCGTCTTTGCGAGCTGTACCAACGAGCCTACAGGCTGGGTATCTTGCAAACTGTCTTTTATGTTGTCGAGCTCCCTTCGAGCTGCGGACTTGCCGTCGTCATCTTCAGGCAGGCTCTTCTCCACAACCGATTTCCCGCCTGAGATGGGCAGGACGTTCATCTCGTCGTCCACCACAAGGCAAGACTCGCAGCTCCCAAGCGATAGGATGAAACGCTCGTTAAAGCGGGCCGTGACGTCTCCGTGTGCCTCTGTCCGATATCTGGAATGGATGTCCATGGAGAGGGTATAGAGTTGTTTCAAGCTGTTCATGCCCTTCAACAGCAGTAAGACCAGTCCACCGCCTTCAACTGTCTCAATGGTCCTTGCGAGAAGATTCGGCGTGATGGCCTCGAAATCTTGTAGGATACACATTCCGTAGGTATTGCCCAATATCCGATCGGTTTCCTTGTAGTAGACATAGCGAATATTTTGCGTGCTCACGAACAGCTCGAACGGGTCCTCGGTGTCTGCTTCTCTGATCCCGCGTTTGACCTCCTTCTTGATCTTCTTTTCCCGTTTCTTGCGATGGCTCGTGAAGCCCAGAAGTTTGTTCTTGTACGCCCACAGCACACTCTTGTTCAGCTTGATATCCAGGTTGAGAAGGATGTGGTAGAGGTTGACGATTACATCCTTCTGCCTGTCGCCAACGATGACGAAGAAGCTGCGTTTCTTCTCAAGCATGCCATTACGGATGAGCGCTGGAATGCGCGCATCGATTGCCTTCTTGACCATCCTGTCGTAATGTCCTGCCTTTATGTCGTTCACCGTCTTCGCGTTGCTGCTCGCCGGCCGTTACTCGGTGTCCATGGGCCAGCAATCGCACAGTCGCCCGAATCTGCAATGGCTCTTCGCAGCAATACTCTTCGTCAAGGCCAGGAGAGGACCCTTTCTCGAGAATACACGCCTTCAGTGGTCCTGAATCGCCGTCGATTCTGCGCGATCATGTGATACGATCGTTTTCCACGCTCACGATCAGAAAAGTTCCCGTTTCCCCGCAAGATGATCAGCGGCGCATCACGGTCCGTGCCTAGCCTGCCGCTGCAACGTGCTGATTCACTCCGGCGCAGCGACCCGCACCATTTGATGCTGATCAAACATTTTGGCGACAACTTCCAATCTCGGACACAATCGTCAGTGGTAGCCAACAAAGTAGTCTGTGCTTTCACGGCACAACCATCAGGCATCGAGCACTTCTCGATCGGATGTCGGCATACAATCGGCGACCGATCGCAGCGGACACGGACTGACAGCTTAGCGTTCAAGGGGCAGCATACCGATCACGATGATATGGACAAGACGAAGTGGCCTGCAATCTGCGGCTTGGTCGCTGGCACCATCTTCCTGTCCCGCACCGTACCTACCATCTTTGCTTTCGACAAGCCAATACATACCAGTATCGTCTTGCTAGCATCATGCGCGGCGACAATCATAGCGTTCAGCAGGATCCTACCGAAAGACGGCGGACGGTCGCATAGGGGCCAGCAATACGATGCGCTCCCGTTGGAGGAAGTTGGACAAATACATACGTCGCGACAGTCTTCGCCCGCGACGGAAGGCGTGGGATACCCATCCAGCCTGCGCAAGTTGCGGATACTGTTTCTCGTCCTCGTCACGACGATCGGTCTGCGCGTCGAGACTTTGCGTCAAATCCTGACAAACCCGCAATGTGCGTCCCGTACCTGGGAGCCTCTCCTGCCGCTGGTGTTCGTACTGTGGGATTACTGGACCGTGCAGCGCCATCACAGACGAGTCTTGGACGATGATCCAGACGCGAATGTGTATGATGCGCTTGAGCAGTACCTGGTTCGCACGCGATACGGATACGTTTTCGCTGCGGCGTTGGTCAGTCTAGGCGGCATGCTCGCGTTGGGTATTACCACTGCTCCGCCCTCGACCTATATATGTGCTGCCTCCTTACCACATCGTTGGCGAGTGCCGCTACTGCAGCATGCTGGGACCCTGTTGGATATCGCGATCGTACACTGCATAGGCCAGCTTTTGCATCAGCGAGAAGCAAGAGGCACAAGAAGCGTGCGCTTGCGTTTTATGTCAGTCGCGTGGGCATTGCTTGTACGTTTGAGTACATGGTAACTCGTTTTCGATGTGCTGATGTGGTGTAGTTTCCTGCGATCGTGTTATTATTCATCGGCACTGTGTATTATATGACGACTGACCAGGATCGAAAATGGATCCTTACGATACCAAGGCTGTACTTCTGGAGCACGCTCAACTTGGACCTGCTGTTTTGCTTCACTTTTACATGCATACTACTGGCGGTCAGTGAAGACCCGAACCTTGCCGCGCTCACGACACTGATCTAGCCAGATATATCACGTCGGAACCATGACTACCTCACTCATCGTGGCTTTCGTCTGCTTCTTGACCGTTACGACGTCTTTCACCTGGACCAACTCTCATCCTTTCCCACCTACACACTCGGCGGAGTTTGTCGCGATCTGCGCCGTCATCCTTGGCTTCACGTTGTACTTTCACGTTGAAACGGTCTCTGAAGAGAAGGGCAGCACCCGCACGACATTCAGCAAAGTGCCATCATGGTTTTACTTGATCATGCTAAGTCTGGTTTTCACCCGAGCGGGACTGTGGGCTTCGCGCAGCAGCAACGTGACCTATCACCCCATCGACATGCTCATCTTCGAAGCACAACTCACCCACGAGGCCTACGTCAATCAGACGTCAGCGAGCCAGAATTTGACTGCAGCTGTGTATGCTTACCGAGACCGTTATGGTAGACATCCACCGCCTGGGTTCAAGCAGTGGTATGAGTACGCCACTGCGCGGAACTCCGTCGTGATCGACGACTACGACAGTATCCACCGAGATCTGCTGCCATTCTATGCACTCACCCCTGAAGAGATCAGGCAGCGGACCTGGGACATGATTTCCAATCCTTGGAACGATGCAGCAGGCATCAGCGTGCGCAACGGTGAGGTTGCCATCAGTCCGAACGTCATGCCGACCCATCGATGGATGTTGGACGGTTTGGTGGAGATGATTGGCCACTTCGCCCAATGGCTCCCCAACATGGATCTAGCTTTCAATCTCAACGACGAATGCCGCGTGGCAGTGCCGTATGAGGAGTTGGAGCCGATGCGTCAGATTGGTAAGGAGTTTAGCGGGCTTGACATGACGCCGCGAGACGGCTTTGGCAAGAACAGAGGCGAGCAGTGGAGACTCATCCCTGAGGAGCCCAATACCGAAACACCGCTCAAAGAACTGTCGTTCCAGCGTACCTTCTACGACTTCGGTAGCGTCGGCTGTCCACCCAACGCCCCAGCGCGGAACCAGCGTGTATGGGACGTGAGTCGACTGTGCACCTCCTGCACCGCGCCGCAGTCGCTCGGAGCCTTCCTCGCCAACTGGACCGTGGCAGCCGACATCTGCCACCAGCCCGATCTCGCCAACCTGCACGGCTTCTACTTATCTCCCGCCGCCTTCAAAGGAGCGCACAGCTTGTACCCCATCTTCTCCCAATCCAAAGCCCACGGGTTCAACGACATCCTCTACCCCTCGGCGTGGAACTACATGGACAAAGCCAAATACGCCCCGAACGACGAACACCCGGACCCCGTCTTCCCGGAGAAAAGCAACACCCTCTTCTGGCGCGGCGCCACCTCCGAAGGCGTCTCGCCGGGTCACGGCCAATGGCGCGGCATGACCCGCCAACGCTTCATCCACCTCGCCAACAACCTCAACTCCTCAGCACCCCAATACCTCCTCCTC
>Ga0268244_10000293_pt1 | contig 21547 bp, 20 predicted proteins | sample AgamicMgSfe_FD_200258 | JGI IMG/M metagenome (GOLD analysis project Ga0268244, IMG submission 200258) | Agave microbial communities from Guanajuato, Mexico - Mg.Sf.e (v2) (version 2) | ecosystem: Host-associated > Plants > Phyllosphere > Phylloplane/Leaf | place: Guanajuato, Mexico | collected... | reverse complement strand
CCCCTCCGCCCCGTCATAACCCCCAGGACACGCCGTACTAGCCACCTCATCCGCATGCACAATCACATACCTCCCCCGGCCACGATGCAGCGTATGCACCGTGCGCCCCCGATTTCGATGGAAAGCCCCCAGCGACGACGACGGCGTGAGCAGGTAGTGGATCGTGGTGCTCGCGCTGCGCGTCTCGACGAGGATGTCCGAGGAGGTGGTGGCCTGGGAGGAACGCAAGGCGAAGGGGGAGGGGATGCGGTAGGTGTCGCGGTCGGTTTCGACGAAGTAGCCACCTTCGACGTGCGGTTGGAGGTTGAGGTGGGTGATGAGGGATTGGAGGGGTTCGGGTTCGGAGGCTTGTTGGGTGGGGGGTTTGAAGGTGGGTTGGAGAGGTGGGAGGGTTTGGTCGATGGAGGATGATTTGGTGGTCGACATGGTGGGGTCTTTCTCTTCTGCTAGATGAGACGATGGGATATCTTTCTCGTTTTGTATTGAGCAAAGGACAGTTACACCACTTAGCTGGCGATTAAGACTACATCTTGATGATGGTGTTTGGTGGTGGCCGCAAGCTGGAGAATGGTAGTGGGGAAAGGATGTCACAGGTCTTGGAAGATCACGTGTGCTGTATTTTGATTGTTTGTTGAACTGCGCGACTACATATTCAAGGACAGTCAAGTCGTTGACAACCTCTAGGAACAAGATGACCGGATCCAACGCTCCAAGCGACGGCGTATAGTCCAGTGCCGACTTCGTCCTCAAACGCATCTCGTGGGTCGATAAATTCCTGAAAAAACCCGTGGGAGAGCGGTAGGCTTCTGACAGCCAGGAACGAAGGCAAGTGCGGCACACCAGACCGTAAAGGCCGTACCCAACTCACTCGGTCAACGGAGGCCACAGTGAATATGACCTCGTAATCCTCGTCGAGTTATTAAAGGTGTGTACGGCGGAGGTCGTGGTACATTTCGGTCAGCATCGCCAAGCAGACGAACCATCCGACACCATTGACTGCTTCGCAGCGTGCGCCGTGTATTTTCGCTGATAGAGGCCCAGAGCCTCTCCAGATCGAGTCTTCGGATTGATGGGTACCACCACCCAGTTGGACCGCGGCGTGGAGCGGACCGCATCACCACACTCACCGACACTGGCTTCCGGGAGTGGGTCAACCATGTGGCCGCCGAGTTGTAGTGAGACGGCTTGTCCTCCGCCTACCGATCCGGGACCGTTTGCGCATTCACCCCCCTCTCAACCCTCCGATCCCCTCGCTCCTTCAGCTCCTTCGCCAGGACCTCCATCAACCTCTGCTGCACCCACTTCGGCTCGCTGTCATCCTCAAGACTCATCAACGGGGACTCCTGCCCCATCCAGCTCCACGCCTGTCGCTGCTCATGCTGTCGAATCGGAGAAGCGACTTCGACTCCCTCCGGCAAAGGTTGGCCGATCCTCCGGTGTCCGTCCCCATCCGACTCGTCCTCGCCGAGTAACTTGAGTAAGAACGTCCACTCTTCGTACGTGTACTTCCGTGGTGGGCTTTGATCTAAGTGGGAAGTGACCTTCTGCGCGACTTGAAGCATGATGTGAGGCTGGTACGCATGCTGCGCGAGCTCCGCGCTGACGCTGGCGAAGGCATTATGGTCGGACCGGTCTGCCGGCACGAATTTGCCGTTCTCGATGTCCGCGATACCGTCGAAGCCGTTAGTAGTACGCTTCTCGTCGTCCTCGACCTTTTCGATGGCGGCCTTGACGGCTTGCACTTTGCCAGAGCCGCTGCTGATGCCGCCGAAAAGCTTGGCGACGTCCGGGGCGTGCTTGCCGAGCCAGACGATCGCCCAGTTGACGAAGTCGGTCACCGAGTCGCCCACGGCTCCGATCAAGACGGTAAGGGTTGGTAATGCAATAAGTGCCCAAAAGACGAATGCCGGCTTGGCCGAGTTAGTCTGCGGTTCGTAATCACCATAGCCTCCTTCTCATCAGCACACCTCATCCACAGCGCACGCACGGGTGGCGATTTGACCTACCAATTGTGAGCTGAGCAGTATATGTGAAATATAAACTCTCGAAATAAGTCCAATTCTGTCCGCCGACTGCCCCCTCGGCCTGCCAAAACACAACAGCACCGATGAACCAAAGGATGAGAAACGCCATGGTGGACATACACAGGGCGAGCAAACGATTGTTCTGCGCCGCCGCCTTTTGGATCTCACGCATGACGTGGAACTCCTTTTCCCGCCTCTCGAGCTCCGTAGGCGCGTTCGTGTTGCGTCTTGCGACGCCGCGAAGCTTGACGATACCTTCTGCGGGATCGCCACTTCTTAGTGCCTTGAAGCGAGCCTTCTCGACCAACCGTGTCGAGACTTTCACGGAGAAGCTTTCGAGCACCAACATTCTGATATTAGCGATGATGAGCCCGACGAAGACCTGAGAATAGCGGACAGATGAGTTATGACATGGCTGGGACGGTAGCAGGGCGCAAACCCCACGAGCATACGTACAATGCCTCCGACCGCCATGGGAAAGTAGAGTGATCTACCCAGATGAGTGGTAGGGGTCAAATCGCCAAATCCGATCGTGAACAGGGTGATGATAGTAAAGTAGACCGCGTCAAGGTACACCCAGCCCTCGATCCTCGCGTAGACCGCGCCGGCGGCCAGGATATACGCCAAAAACAAAATCGTCTGGAGCATCAGGGAGCGCTGGGCCAAGCTGAGCTTGAACTCGGACGAATAATGGAAGATCCAAACGCCGCAGGCGGTCATCGTCAGCATCATCGACAACAGCACGTAGATGGTGCCGGAGAAGATGGCGTAGTAGTATGCCTGGGAGTAGGCGGCCATGGGGTCGGCGGGAAGGGGGACATGCGTCGGCGCCGCGGCGACGAGCGCGATGTCGCTGATGTACCAGCCGACGATGACGATGGGCGCGGCGACGTTGAAGCGCGTGCGTCCGGTCATGTGCGCCAGGAGCCCGAGGTTGGCGATGATGGCGATGGCGAGCGAGAGCCCGTTTATTGCGACGAGCCAACAAGGGTCTTGGATGTGTTGGCTTTCGCTCTCTTGCGAGTCTGGGGATATGACGAGTCGCCAATCGATCGCTACGGCGCAGATGTTGAAGGCACTCGCCATGGGTCCGAATGTGCCGGCTATCAAAGGGAATCTGGGCGACGAGTTAATCCCATGCCCACAGCGAGGAGTTGCGAGATGGATGCGCTTACAGCGTCGCGATGCCCCACCAACGGATCGGAGCACTGTAATGCTGAATGAGCTCCTCCTCGCCTTTATTGGCAAAGTCGGCCACGCTCTCGTGCTTGGTCAAGATGCCGGCATCTCGTCCAGGAGGCTGCCCGCCGCTAGCAACGGGCTTATGGTGGTCTCTTTGGCCGCTGTCGCGCCCGCCCACGAAGGGTAGGAGCAGCCATCTCTCGAGCCTCATTGCCTCATTCCTCCTGAACGTTTGAGGCCGGTATCATGTTGCGTACATTTCATTGACGCTTCTATTGATCCTGCACAGGTCGGATATTGGAGGTTCAGGCCTCGAGGAAATGACGTATTTCTCTCAGGAGTACATGCGTTTGTACATACGTGTAGACTGAATCTGGGCATATCAGCCACCGAGTGTACGATTGTTGCATACATGTATATAGGGTGTACTGGAATGTTGACGATTGATGAATACAGTGCAGATTGATGAGAAGGGTTGCTCTGCCAAGGGCACGACCGTACTCGATGCCTCTTCGACTACATGGCAACCTGCATGGATGTAGGCGAACACCTTTAGGATCGGCTGGTTACAACAAGTAGTAGGTAGCCTCCAAAGGTGAACCACAGCCCACACGAGCTCTGCCATTTTCGCTCACTCAGCATTCGCGGTAATCACATCTATACCACATTCGATTGGCAATTCGATTCGTAGATGATGCAAGGCGGCACCCATGACTGCACCCAAACCTGACCATCAATGAACAACGGTGTACAACCTCAATCTCCATCCATACCACACAAGGAGAAACCCAGTCTGGACTTCATCAACCTGCCCCAACACACGCGACCATGCCCTCCTCAGCCGTCACAAAGCCAGATCCTTCCTCGAAGGACATCACCCAGCAACAGCCCGCCCAAGAAAGCGGCAGCGCCATGGAAGCCAAAGAGCACAGCTCGAGTGCGAACGCGAGCGTACGTCGCTCTCCCAACTCCCTCACACACCGATCCGGAAATGCGCGATCCCACTGCTGATAACGAAGGCGAACAGGCCGGGCTGAACCTCAACCTCGCCGGCGCCGTCTCCGGGTTGTTCGCGAGCAAATCTGACAAAGGTACGGCGGCGGACGGTAGCACGACGGAGCACCGCGAGGAGCGAGCGGGGGTTAAAGGTGCGTTTTCTTGGCGTGAGTGGAGGGTTAGGTCGGGTGAGGCTGATTGTGGTGTCTAGGCAAGGGCGCTGGGAATTTGAATGCGGTTGGTGCGGCTAATGTTGAGGACAAGGGACGTGAGGTGCGGCAGAGTGTGAGGGATGGTAAGACGTGAGGTGGTGCGTGAGGATAGAGTTATTTTTTCCTACTTGGTAACGGATGTAGGGCAGGGACCGAGTGTATGGCGTGAGAAGTCATAAGAATATGACGAGCCTTCGGCGGTTTGCCAGCTGACTATGAAGATGGTACGGAAACGGCCATGTCAGTCCGTGATGAAGCAATGTGTCCTTGGCCACGGAAGACCAAACCCATATGCGTCAGCGGTGCTTTTGGTCAAGGTAGATGCAAACGTGCCACTCAGTGTGGCCGGAAAGAACTTTGGTATCTACGAAGCAGCTTAGTACGTACATCTCGTTATTGTGGTGATTGGGATACTTCTCGCAGCAAGACGGATGCCGAATGCATCTTGCTTCCGTCACTGCCATATCGTACTTGGCCCATATTCCCACCCTTTCGCCCCAATACAACCAACATCATTCACAGCTCGCGTCCACTCATCATTAGAAGTCGTGGTCGCAGCGCTCTCAGCCTGTCTGTCACAAACAACCTGAGGAGCCACATCTGGGTGGAAAAGTTCTAATGCCATGTCGCTGCTGCCGCACGCCGCACGCCGCACGCCACCATCATGGTCAACCGAAAACTTCTTACCTGTGAGAATGCGCCGTGCCTCCACCCTATTCGTCGTCTCCACCCCCATAATTCCACTTCGCACGAGCCTGATCCTTTTGCATGGGCTTGCCAGACCCGGTGAAGCCGACCTTGGCATTCGGGAGATCTGGCGTCCGGAACTGACTGTCCTTTCTCTTGGGCGCCGTCAACGCCGTCTTCTTCGGACCCGACTTCTGCCAATCGTTCCAGCTGGTCTTCGACTTCTCCAGTGCCCTGTTGCCCTTGAGCTTCTTCGGCTCGGGCGCCATGCGTGTCGGGCCGTCGCTGACTTTGCTCGGCTCCCGCTTCTGCACGAGCGACGGGTCCACCGACGGGGCCGCGGAAATGACGGTGCCGCTGGAGACGGGGGTTGGAGAAGCGGGCGCCGCCTGTGGTGCAGGTACTGCTGGTGAGCCGTCAGCCTTACGCTTCTTGTTGATTTCGGTGTGGACTGGGCGGATCTCGTGTTTGCGCTTGGTCTCGGTGTTGCCGTAGCCTTTGAAAGTCACGGTGTAGACAGGATCCGAGGAGCTGCCGGTCTTGCTGATGATGCTGGCTTGGTACCATTGTTTGTCGTCGGAGTACTTGGCCATGACGACATCTTTGACGTTGAAGACCGTCTGCTGCGCGGGTTGCGCGTCCTCGGGCGGAGGTGGTGGGGTATGGAGGGATGTCTTCTGGAACTTGGGATGCTTGCTCATGTCGTACTTGGGCGCTACAGGAGACGGTGGGGCCGCATCATCGCCTGGCGGTGGCGGAGGTGGAGGTGGCGGCTCGGATGCGCTCTGCTTGGCCCTCTCGACGGTGATCTGCGCGCTCAAGCCGGCGATCTGCTCTTGCAGCATCGCCTTGGTCTCCTTTGCGTCGCTGTCGTCTGGCTCCAGGGCGAGCATCTCCTCGCACGTGCGAACGTCATTCTGGAGGTCTGCAAGCCCGCGCTCGAGCTGGGCGAGCTTACTGGACTTGCTCATGGCGATTTAGCGAGCGTTTCCGGCGCAAAGAGAAGGCGGCGGTTACTCAGTGGATGCTCCTGCAGGATTCGTGGATGCAGGTATTGCCGTGTCGAACGTGTTGTGATTTTGTTGTCAACGATGGCCTACGTTGTGTTGTTGGATAGTCTGGATGGGCGTCGTTTTGAGGGCTGAATGTGAGGAGTGACGATGAGGGAGAGGGTGCGATTGCTCGAGGTCAAAAGTGGAAGACTCGAGGGACAGAACAGGCAGTGGGCGTGGGTAAGGCTGACGGCTGACGGGTGTCGGCTGCCGGCCGCTCGGAGTTTCCGCCGGCGCGGGCAAAGCCGCGGCAAGGGTAACCGCGTCAGGTGACCGTCATTCGCAGGAGGGGCTCACCGCAGGGCTCAGGCTTTTGATTTATCAGCAACCTCCGCCCACCCATCCATCATTGATGTGTGAGGGCGCAAGTGTAAAGTGTGTGCCTGGCCGAAGGAATGCTACTACACACGTACAACCCTAGGCAAGATCTTTCTCCTCTCCATCCTCTCTCGCTCTCTCTCCTTCACCCAAGCCATCAACGGTCCTTTGGTGCCGCCCGTACCACCACCACCTGCTTTCCCGAGACTTCCGCCTGCCACCGCCGCCGCCGACGACAAGAGCTTGGTGGCCTTGCCGTGGAGGGCCTAATCGCTAGTTCTCCGTGTGTACAGCGTGAATCGCAAACGGTCGGCCGCTGTCGTCACTGTCGGTCTGATCGACGTCCTCCTAGCCTCCCGTTCACGGCGAGAAAAGGCCCAGAAGGCAAAAAGGTAGCCGGACAGGACGGCGCATTTTCGGATACGGTACAAGGTAAGCACATGGTAGCCCGCTTTTACTTGCAATAATCTCGCCGGATCCGTCAGCCAGCACTGCTGTCGTACTCTGCTGCGCCGGCGGTCGTTCTTCTTTCACCCGTCAACAATCTTTCAAGCGCAATCACCCTTTCTCGATGGTGCTGTACCCCTTTGCTGACAACCGTCGTAAGAAGCAGCAGCAACCTGCGCAGCGACTGGCTTAATACTCCATGGCATATCCGTCGGCACCCATCGACAACCGCAGTAAACCCTTCCTATCCCAGAACCAACAAGACCTCCTCCTCGCCGCGCTCAGCTCACAAGCCAGCGGCCGACAGAGCATCGTCCCGCAAACCGGCGATCTCGTGCCGATCAAGCGATCCCCATCCGATCCAACACTTGAGCAGCCCGCGATGAGTGGCATCAACGGCAACGCGCTCTTCATGAGTCCGCAGGATGCCGAGCTTGATAACTTTAACGGCGATTTCACTCCCGACCTCGACTACCTGGATGGCGACACGAGCTTCGACTTCGAGAATGCCGACCTGGGTGGTGAATTGATCGGCGCACTGCCCACGGGACAAACCAAAGGCGGCACAGAAGGCCATGAAAAGAGAAAGTCGCGGGACGAAAATGGCTCGAGCGAAGAAGGCGATGCTAAGAGGCAAGAAACTCAGGAAGGCGAAAAGGGAGCGAAGAAACCGGGTAGGAAGCCGTTGACGAATGAGCCGACAACAGTAAGTCGCACCATATGGCTTACTGCGATATCGTGTAGACTCTGACATGATGCTTCAGAAGCGCAAAGCGCAAAATCGGGCTGCACAGCGTGCGTTCCGCGAACGCAAAGAGAAGCATGTGAAGGACCTCGAGGTCAAGGTCGCCGATCTCACCCAGGCGCAAGAAGCCGACAAGCAGGCAAATGGGTTGCTCAAAGCTCAGGTCGAGCAACTGCAGTCCGAGCTTCGAGAGTACAGAAAACGACTTGCGGTTAACGGTGGTGCTGGTGCTGTCAGAGTCTCACCGCCGCTCTCTGCAAATGGCGCTCGATCCCGCGAGAACAGCAACGAAGATAAGAGCAATGGAAGCAACCAGTTCGACTTCGACTTCCCCAAGTTTGGCGCCCTTTCAGGTAGTCAGATGTTCGGACAAGGACAGTCATACGCTAACAGTGCAAACGTCGGCGCACAACAAACGAGCAATGGCGTCACCCCGCCGATCACACAGTCTCCTACCGCTCTCGGTAGCTTCGATGGACCGAAACAGCCGCCACCAATGCCACGCGCAAACAGTAGTGGCAGCCGAGGTACAAGCCTCAACAGGACTCAAGGCAGTGGTTCCAAGTCCTCCGGCTCTTCAGGGCCATCTACGAATCTTGATTATCCGCCGGTGACCACGTACAGCAGTGCGAACAACATGCACGGATTCGCCAGCACTCTTCCACAAATGAGCAACAACGATCCGTTCGGTGATCTCTTCAGCCCGAGCATTCTCAAGAGTGTTTCCGTGGATGGGAACAACCTTTTCAGAGGTGCACAGAAGTCAATCACCAAGCCCATCGACGATGCAGGTCACGGCGGGGATAGCACTGCTGGCCTCAACCGCGTCTTCCAGTTCAACAGTGGCAGTAGCGCGAGCGATAGCGCCTCTCCCAGCGCCAGCTCGTCGAGTCAGTGGAATGTCAACGGCGCCAACAGCTCGTGCGGCACATCGCCAGAGCCGTCACATGGCAGTCCCGCGAACAAAGCAGACAAGAACGCCGATAATGTCTACGACAAGGTCAACCCCCAGCAGGGTATCGCTACCGATGTCCAGTCCACGGGCAACCCAAACATTCTCTTTACCGGTAACAATATCGACTACAACGTACCGTCTGCGCAAACCTTTGACCCCGTCTTGTTCGGCGAGATGCGGGATAACAACATCCTCGGCGACGACTTCACCAGCGGCTTCTTCGACGAGGCGCTGAACCCCGGTCCGTACGACTTCGGATCACCAAGCAACCTCTTCGGCATACTGCAGTCACCGCAGCAGACGAACGCGAGCCTCAACACCAACGGCGCGCCCGTCAACGCAGCGACGCCCAGTCGCAACCTCATGGCCGAAATCGATAAGACGAGGGATGGCGGCGATGAGGATTATGGCCTTCCGTCCACACAAACTCAACAACAGGACGGTGCTGGCAAACTCATCAGTTGCGATAGTATCTGGTAAGGCTGCTTTTCAGTACCCTACCTCATTCGAATGTGCATCAGCTGACATTTCGGATTGTCATAGGACCCAATTACAGAGCAACCCCGACTTCCAAGCGGGCACCTTCGACCTCGACAGCCTCTGTTCCGAACTCCGAGTCAAAGCAAGGTGTTCCGAGTCCGGGGTACGTAAAGCCTTTGACACCCAAAACCAAAACTTCTCCCACAACGGACGTCCCACTGACTGTATCTTCTTGTTTTTCTAGGTCATGGTCGATCGAAACCACGTCGACGCCGCGCTCAAGAAACTCGGCCAGAAGGACGCGAGCGGCAAGCTCGTGCGGCCGGATCTGCCGCCTTTGGTGTTTGAGCAGGAGAGCTGGGATAACGTGCTCAAGAAGCTGAACCAGAATCGCCAGGCGTGAGTCGAGAAGCTGCTTGTGATGTTCACGTACGAAGATGTCTCAGAAAGGCTTGTGACGGCTTCGACGCAGATCACGGATGCCTTGGGTTGATGTGTGACACGAATATTACGGGAGTTTTAGTGTGAACGCAGATGCGATTATCTGGGGCACATGTGGAATGGGCGACGTGTCGTCGGGATAGCTCAAAGGGTTCGAACGGCGCGGAGGGTCAATTTGGGAGCGGGCTGCCTGTAGGCATGGATGCGCGATCGAGGGACTGCGGCTCCACTTCTCTTTCATCCCCCCTTCATCTTCGACAACTGCGTAGTGGCTAACGAGATTATGGAAAGGCTAGGTTGGGCTGCGCTTTCCGAGATCTCGTGTCTGCTAGTTGTTATTTACAGGCAGTAGGGCCAAGATATCCAGATTGCCTGAGAAGGTTACGATGACGGCTGCTGTTCATCCAACAATCAAGTCCACATCCTCCAGATTGACGGAACCGTCTATCCTATATATCGTTCAACGCCTAAGCAAAAGCAGCCCTGACGAGAGATCTGCCTCTCACTCCATCTGCGGCGTGATGATATTGCTCGACAACCCATCGATCAAAACATCCCTCATCGTCTGCGCGCTCTTGACCCGAATATCCACATAACTCTCGGGACTGTAATACGCCGTATGCGGCGTCACCACCATCCGGCCCTCCAACCACTCCTCCTTCCGCCGATACGCCTGCAGCAAACTGTGCACATGATCCGCCGGGATCGGCTCCAACGGCACGACGTCCAACCCGGCCCCGGCCAGGATGTCCTCCCGGAGACACCGCTCCACGCCGTCCAGATCCACCACCTCGCCCCGGCCCGTGTTGACGAGGATCGCGCCCCGTGGCAGTAAGGAGAGGAGATCGTACCCGACCATCCCTCGCGTCTGCCGTGTGCACGGGCAGTGGATGCTCAGCACGTTGGCGCGGCGGAAGAGCTCTTTGATGTCCTTTGTGCGCTCGATGCCGAGGGACTTGTCCACGCCGTTGGGGAGGTAAGGGTCGTAGAAGAGGATTTTGAAGCCGAAGGCTTTGGCGCGGAGCACGGCGGCGGTGCCGATGCGGCCGAGGCCGAGGACGCCGAAGGTGGATTCTTGCAGGCGTGAGACGAGGGGCGTGGTGATGTAGGCCCAGAGGGCGGGTGGAGTCGCGCGTTGTCGCTCGTGGTGGAGCAGGATGCCGCGGCGTAGGGAGAGGGTGAGGGCTAAAGCGTGGTCGGCGATTTCTGCGGTGCCGTAATCGGGGACGTTGCAGACGGTTACGTTGGCTTGGGCGAGGGCGGCACGATCGAGGCGGTCGTAGCCGACTCCCATGCGCACGATGCTGTGGCGAGGATGAGTATTGGAAGTAGAGGTGAAAGCCGTCTTGTTCGTCTAGACTCACACTTTCAGACGAGGAAACAAGAAGACATCTTCCGCTTTGAAGTGGAGCTTCAGCAGCATGATGCCGTCAACTTTGTTCCGCACGTCTTCGGGAATTGATGACCATGGTTTGGGCTTGTCGGTCCCGACTGGCCACAAGTGAGCCTGGAAGTAATCGACTTTGTATTGCTGGGTCGGGGCTGGGGCGAAGATTGGGTGCTCCAAGGCTTCGTCCTGAGAATGTTAGTGGAGTGACTTGACGTCTTGAGAAAGCATTGCGCACTCACTGGGTAGAGTCCATCGCCGCCAACGATGGTGTATGTAGGTATTTCGGAGGATGGTTCGGTCTCGTGGTTGACGCTTTCAGCCATGGTCATTGAAGTCGTATTCTGAAGAGAGGTCTGTGTAGAAACTCGACGCGTAGCAAAGCAGAGGATAATAATCTTGAGAGGAGATGTGGTCGGGATATGTACAGTGGCTCTCGCTTATGGTGCAGACTGCACTCGGGCATTCAAGGCCCGAGGTCGGTGACGGGTGATCAGATGGCTTCGACAATGTTGTCCTAACATCGGCCGCCATACCCATTCAACCCCACCAACCCCCACTACGGTAGCATGCAGACCAGAAGGTGGGGGACCGCAGTAGCCGACGATGAATTCCATCACGACGACGGTTCCCGTCCGTAAATTGTACGAGGGTAGGCTGTATCATCATTCGTTTCCGTCTTCTTCATGACGGAAGAACGTCTGATGAACAACCGTGTGTTCAACCGAGAAAGCCGCACCGAGTGCCAACGCCGCCGTAGGATAGATGCATGTCCATGGTCGTCCGATCAGCTCGGCTTCTCAGCACGATCCGGCAACTTCTCGCAGCTCGGGTGCCCTTGGTTGTTCGTCGGAATCAGTACGTACTGGTCGTTCGCAGTATGAACATGTCTTTTTCGAAACCAGTCCGGTGACAGTAGAACAAGCAACTGTCAGTTTCACCAGTCCAGCGGTTGTAAGGTGCTCGTTGTCATCGGGCGCATTCGGGGCTAATGAGCCGCTCCAGGCTGCTCCGGGCTGTATCAGGGCATCCGGATGATAACAGGCTCGGAGGCACTTGAAGATCAGAGCGAAAGGCGCCTATCATCTCACACATTCTTGCAGAAGAGGTTCTCCTTCAGCCGTACATCCGCGCAACAGTCGCGGATGCAAACGCCCAACCCGTCACGCGGGTACTTTGGCGACAAGCCGATGAGACGGACTCTTTGTGAAGCTCGCGGTATCACCATGATTTCTTGGAGAGCCATACGGCATACACGGACAAGCAGGTTGGTTTGTGTGTCAACACGCTGGAGGATATACTGCTGTCCAAAACCTTCCAACACACGTGATGACCCTGTCGAATGCCTTCGGTACGGACCGAGCCAACGTTGCTCCGCGCAACACATCCAACACGAATCGGGTTACGTCACGTGGTGAATACGGAACCTGGAGCTCCAATCGACAAATTATATGCCAATTGTGAGTGCACGCAGCACATTCCAGTCTTTTCCATTCGTTCGGTCCATTATGCTGTCATGCTATCATCTAAGACATGCCATCTTCTCAGCCTCGCGACTCACCCGCACGTCGGGAACGCAGGAGACGGACACATCAACGCGTAGATTCCAACGGCGATCTCCCACCTCGGACCAGACGTGCACGCAGCCAGGACCCAGATTCGCCTGCTCCTAGTCCCTCCAAGTCACGCCCGACACCGAGTCACCATGAGGGTCGACGCTCGCGAGCACCCGAGTCGGAGTACAGCAAAACGACCGCGACTGCAGCGCTTTCCGTCGGCCAGCTCGCGCAGTTGGACAAGCTAAACCGCAAGCTGGGCTGGGACGAGTACGACGCTCCGCAGAGGTTGCGAGTGCCTGATGAGCAGACGAGGGCGGATTACGATGCCGACCGTGAGCGTGACAGAGAAGAGAGGCAGCGGGAACGCGAGCGGAGGCGACAGGAGCACCGCGAGCGCAGACGGCGGAGACGAGAGGAGGAGGAGCGAGCCGCCGAGACCGAAAACTTGGTCTATGAGCGTCCAAAACAGAGGAAGGCAGAGAAGCAAAGGCAAAGAATCGTCAGCGGGCAACGGCTGGAGAGAGGATCGGAGACTCATTACACAGAGAAGGAGTCTTACCGGGACGATGTGCGAAGACACGATGGTGGCAGTAGTGACTCCGAGTACGAAGCGGAGCAAGGCAGGCGCAGACGGAAACGAAACATCCTCATCGGTGTCGGTGTACTTGTTCTAATCTTGGTTATCGCTATCCCAGTCGGCATCGTGCTGTCGAAGAAGAAATCATCCGATTCCGGCGGCGGCGGCGCCCCTGCGCCGTCCTCATCACAGCCCGCCAACAGCAATCTCAAAGGTATGTCCGAATCAGACATACCGCAGCAGTACCAAGGCACCAACCTGGACCCATTCACCTGGTATGATACGGATGACTTCAATGTCACCTTCACATCCGAGACTGTCGGCAATCTCAGTGTGATGGGGCTGAACAGCACTTGGGATGACAGTAAGCGCGCGAACAGTAATGTGCCTCCGCTGGCCAAATCGTGGCAGTACGGCACAATGCCTATCCGTGGCGTCAACCTTGGCGGCTGGCTGAGCATCGAGCCTGTCATCACTCCGTCATTGTTCTCAGACTTCACCACGCACGACAACGTCGTCGATGAATGGACCTTGACATCGAAGCTGGGTGCTTCCAGAGCAAAGAGCACTCTCGAGCAGCACTACTCTTCATTTGTCTCGATGCAGACCTTCGTTGATATACAGGCGGCCGGCTTCGACCACGTGCGGATCCCCTTCTCATACTGGGCGGTCACGACGTATAATGGCGACCCGTACGTCCCGATCGTTTCCTGGCGATATCTATTGCGTGCCATCGAATGGGCGAGGCAGTGTGGCTTACGCATCAACCTCGACCTGCACGGGGTGCCTGGATCTCAGAATGGCTGGAACCACTCTGGCCACCAGGGTGCCATAGGGTGGTTAAATGGCACCGACGGCACGTTGAATGGGGAACGAACGATCGACATCCACAACCAGCTGTCAACCTTCTTCTCGCAGCCACGGTACAAGAACGTCGTCACCATGTACGGACTCGTCAACGAGCCGAGGATGGTCGAACTCGACACCCAGACCGTGCTCACGTGGACCGAGAACGCGATCAAACAAGTCCGCAAGAATAACTTCACCGGCGTCATCATCTTCGGGGACGGATTCATGGGTCTGGACAACTGGCAAGGCCAACTGCAAGGGAACCAGAACCTGCTGCTCGACGTCCACCAATACGTCATCTTCAACGTCGAGCAGATCGTGCTCAACCACCACGACAAGATCAACTTCGCCTGCGGGGGCTGGACGCAGCAGGCCGTGCGCTCGATGAACACCGCCACGGGTTTCGGCCCGACACTATGCGGCGAATGGTCGCAGGCCGACACCGACTGCGCGCAGTACCTCAACAACGTCGGCGTCGGCTCGCGATGGGAAGGCACGCTGAACATGGCCTCGACGCCCGGCGGGTCGAACAACGGCAGCGTCCTGACGCCCACGTGCCCGACGCAGAACAACCCGCGCTGCAGCTGCACGGAGGCCAACGCCGACCCGTCGCACTACTCGCCGGAGTACAAGGCCTGGCTGCTCATGTTCGCCGAGGCGCAGATGCATTCGTTCGAGCAGGGCTGGGGCTGGTTCCACTGGACGTGGCAGACGGAGGGCGCGTCGCAGTGGAGTTATAAGGCCGGGCTCGCGGCGGGCACGATGCCCAAGTTGGCGTATCAGAGGGACTTTGATTGTTCGCAGGAGATACCGGATTTCGATGGACTGGGGCTCGCGGAGTATTATTAGGGGATGGGGATACATACGAAGCTGTGGTGGTCATCACCACCTGATTTGATCGGAAGCATGCTGCGATTTTGTTGGCAGATGATAAAAACTACATAGTATCTAGGTAGGTATGGAATGCTTACCAACCCTCGCACTTTATCACAACTCGATGATTGCCGAAGTCGGGTTTCGGGCTGAAGTAACGTCCTACAATCTTCAAGAGAGAACAGAGCAACACAATCCGCGTATCTAACGTGGGTCGTTAGGGACTCGGCTTAGGCGAACTCGACTTTCTATATAGTCGTCTAGTATGTATATGTGTACCAAGAAGATTCTGCTCTTTAACCGCAGACATAAATCTATGCGCTTGATGCATATCCAGATCGCTCACACTGTACCACGGTCTAGGTCCACCAGCCTCAAAACACGACCGCGCCGCCGTCCACGACCATATCCGCTCCGTTGATGTACGACCCGGCCCTGCTCGCAAGTAGCACAACCATCCCGTCCAACTCCCCAACAGCGCCCATCCGACCCATCGGGTTACGGCTAGCCCAGCTGTCTCGAGCTTCCTTGATCGATCCCTCCCCGGCATTCAGTATGGTGTCCATGTACCCGGGCGAGATACTGTTAACCCGAATACCGTGAACGGCCCACTCTGCGGCCAGACTGGACTTGAGAGCGATAACGGCGGCTTTGCTGACGTTGTACGCCACCTGCGGCTGCGGGAAATTCACCCGATGACCGGAGATCGAAGCTGTCAGCGTGATACTGCCCCCGCCCGTCTTCTGGGCTGCTATCTGCTTCGCGACAGCCCGCGCGCAGAGGAACGATCCGGTCGTGTTCACGTCCAGTGTTTTCCGCCACTGGACGTCCGTCATCTCCATCGCGTGGTGGCAACCGACGATGCCGGCGAAGCAGGACAGGTGATCGATACTGCCTAGCGTTTTGACGACGGTCTGCACCGCTTCGGAAATGGCCTCGGCGTCGGTCACGTCGACGCCGATACCGAAGACTCGGACGTTCGGGAAGTCTTTAGCCAGGGACAAAATCTGCGTCTGCGATGCGCGCAGTGTTGATTCCAGATCCCAGAGACAGCATCCTAAAGCGCCGTGCTCGAGTAAAGCACGGGCGGCAGATAAGCCGAGTGTACCGGCACCACCAGTGACTGTGGGAAAGGTACTGATGGTCAGATCAGGTGCACTAGAGAGTGAGGCTCGATTACGGTGCCAAAGGATTGATACCTTCGTTGTTCACGTACTCACTACATTGCCTTCCACGGCGAAGCGCGTCAATGCCCTCCCCTCCGCTTTGAGGTAGTGGGGGAACGGTGGTGGAGGGCCCGTTAACGACGCTGGAGAGCCGTCCGAGAGCTTCATGAAAGGGAGGGTGCGAGATGCGAGTGCGTCTCGGTCTGCCATGGCGGAGGTCGAATCGATTGTCGCAGTTAGGCAAAATCAGAGATAGCCTGAGCTAGAAAGTGATTTGAACCTGTTCGGGAATATACTGGATGTACGCTGCGAGTATGTTTGTGTGACCGTGAAAGTCCTCCGAGGGCTCCGATGCATGTGGACAAAGCCGGGTTTTATCGATAAGCCAGCTGCGATGGCCACGTGACAGTAGGTCACGTGATGACAAGGCGATTGCAAACATGCAACCTCTCATCGGGTATGCGTTCGCAGGTCATGCTGGTTCGCATGGCTGATGGAAGATTGTCGATGTCCGGCCCAGGCATTCCATCGCAAATGATGAGTACCTCAATCTTCGCTTCGATGGATCGATTTTCGTTGCACGACTGCGGTGCATCCATCACGTTCCACTTGCAGCACTCTCTTCCAGTACAGCCCAAGCAGCCCTCTGCTTCGCCCTCCTCCTCTCTTCCAGCTGCCTCTCACTGCCGCTGCCACCTTGATTCGCTGCGACATGACCAGACGGACTTTGCACCGCCGTACTCTTTTGCAAATCCGCAAGCAGCTCGGCCACTTTCACCTTCGCTTCGTGTATCGCCGCCGTCTCGCCTCTCAGCTTCTCAATCCGTTCCTCCATCATCAGAATCAGCGTCTCCCTCGCCTGATGCGGTCGATACTGGTTGACGAGGTCGTGAATGTTGAACAAGATCGTCTCCAAGTCCTTCGTCCTGCCTTCATAGCCAGTAGGATCGCGCGACAGCTGCCCGACCAAGGCTAGGAAAGTCGTCAAAAGACTCCGCGCGAGCGAAATGAGATGTGATTGCGGGTTGAGCTTCACCGACGGATGATCGGGGTAGAGCTGCTCGATGCCGATGTCTTGCAATGTTGGTTCGGGGGCGTTCAGGTCGTGTTGTGCCCCGAAGGAGCGCCATTTGCCGTCGGCGGGAGGAGCAGGTGGGATGAGATAGCGGAGCTCAGGTGGGAGTGAGAGGATGTCGAGGTTATTTGGGTCTGCGAGCTGTACTGGAGTCAAAGCTTCTCTTGCAGAATTCGTTGATAGTCCAGCTTCCGTTCGCGCCTGGCGCAGTCGCGTGATGTTGTGCTTGGTGAAGTGCTTATAGAACGGTGGTGGGGCTGGGAAGGGTGCCTGCATGCGATTCTGTTGCTGCGGTTGTTGTTGTTGTTGTTGTTGCTGATGCGCGTCGGCCATCGCGGTAGGGATGTCATGTGAGGTGACTCGAAGCGTGTCGTTGTGTAGGAGAGCTGAGTTTGGTCTCGAAGGGTTCCTTGCTGTTGTTTACCTGCGCTGGGAGAGCGAACTAAACTTCACGTGAGTGGCAGATCCGGGGACGACGATCACATGTTTGCAGATTGCAGGGTGCACTTTGTGGCCCCACAGCACTTTTAATCCCCGAATCTCGCATTCGCTTTAACTTCGTCCCTTTCTCTACTTGTCCGTGTACATACCTGGAGATCCTCTGGTCATGACGACTTCCGGTGTCTCGCGGAAGTCGAGGGTTGCGAACGACACAGGCTTGTATGAAACGCTGCTCCGTTTCTGGCAGAAGAGCTATGCCGGTGACTACTTGGGCCTGATACTGCTGCTGGCAGCGTATCTGGCCATTCAGTTCTTGGGCGAACCCTTCCATAGGATGTTCAGGCTGGATGACCCGCGGATACAATATCCACATGCGGAGGTGGAAAGGGTGTCTGTATGTACGTCCAGAGAGCGATCAGAGATTGGACGGAAGATGTAATGCTAGAGCTACTTGCTAACTCGATGTTGGTACAGTCTGGCTCTTCATCTACGCTGGCGCTCTCCCTCTCGCAATCCTCCTCAGCTGGGCGGTGACCTTCCGACCCAAGATACACCAAGCACATGTCACCATCCTTGGCCTCGCCATCACCATCATCCTGACCTGCTTCCTCACCGACCTCTTCAAGGACGCGATCGGCCGGCCACGACCCGACCTCATTGCGCGCTGCAGTCCGGACCTATCCGCTCCGCGAAATACCTTGGTGACGGTGGACGTTTGCACGGAGACGCAACATCATCTACTGCATGATGGGTGGAGGAGCTTCCCTTCAGGACATTCAAGCTTCGCATTCGCCGGACTGGGATATCTATCGATGTTCCTCGCAAGTCAAACGCACGCGCTCCAGCCTCGCTCGAGCCTCGCTGTCGTGCTGCTATGTCTGGCCCCTTTGGTGGGAGCAGCGCTGATCGCAATCAGTCGGCTGGAAGACTACCGGCACGACGTGTTCGACGTAACGGTCGGCAGTCTGCTAGGCTTTCTGGTCGCGTACTTCAACTGGCGAAGATACTACCCGAGCCTTTTGAGCAAGATCTGCGACGAGCCGTACACCCCTTCCACAAGCGGGAGGACGACCCCGAACGGTGGTTTTCAGAGAGTAAGAGACGAGGAGGAAGGATTAGGGGGCGAAGCTGTGCGGTACAGCATTGGTGACGATGGATGATCACGTGATAAGGACATGTAAAACATAGCACAGTGCAATACAGAACATACCCATACTTACAATGGCGAATCGCCTAACTACACAATGTCTTATCGACATTAGCACCCTTTCCGCGGAGTGACGTGTCTCCCACAACAGATCATGTTCGCATTACACCATCACGCCTTCACCATAGAACACAACGACATTTTCAGTCTCGCACTTCAATTATCACCACTACCCTCGGCCGGCATACTAACACTCGGGATAGCAGGCCGAGTCCTCGGATACATCCACTTCACCACCGAACCCACCAGCATCGTCCACCCCTCCTCAACCACCTTGAACCCACCGGGGAGCGCCACGTACGTATCGCCTTCGTACATGGCCCGCATCATACTCACAAACGTCGGCCGTCCATCCACCGTATCGAACGCGTTGCTGAAGAAATCCTCCTTGAAGTCCCCCGGCGGATCCGTCTTCTCCATCAGGACCGTCGGCTCGCCCTCGGCGAACTTGAAGCCGTGCACGTGGAGTCGGGGAATCACGAGCACGCCGTCGTGTTTGGAGAGCGTGACTTGCTTGCCGTTTGCCCGGAACGTGATGTGGCCGGTCAGGACTCTCATGTGCTCGTCGTGGTATTTGTGCCAGTGGTCGAGGATGTCGGGTGCCCAGGAGCCGGGTTTGCCGTCGTAGGAGGTTTCGGTCCAGTGATAGTCGAGGGAGTCTTTGGGTTTTGTGTCGTCGATCATGAAGCGGATCGCGCAGCCCTAGTCATGCTTAACGGTGGTTCGGTGGGGGGCATGTTTGTCTTCCCTGGCGAATGTACCTTTCCCATGGGCAGGCAAGCCGTTTCTCGTCCACCAGCCATCTCGGAAGATATCTTCGACCTTGAGACAAACGTGTGATTGAGTATCTGGCTGAGTAGGTATGCAAGTATTACATATGTGCAGCAAACTGCATAGGTAAGTTTCCCAGACTGCGATCTGATCTAAGTGAGCTTCACACGTTTGTCTGTGTCGTACACGGGGGGTGTTTCGCCTGTCAGATCCCGATCAAGTTTAAAGCTTACGGAGCGGAAGCTTGAACGCCCGTTTCGCGAGCCGTTGCCGGTCCTCGCTTGATCTCGCCTCGGTCGGAAGCGTCATCACTGGCTGTGAAGTCGTGACGCGGCGGTATGTGAACGGGACGGAACAACTACTGCCTTGAGTCCGCTTGCGAGGCAACACATACATATCAAGCACCTTCTTCCTCGACATCCTCCCTCCCCGTCGTCGCACGAAAGACATATGCTCGCAAGCGACGAGTGACATGGCACCCACTCTGCAACTGTTCGGCCTGGCTGCGGGGTCATCAGTCCTGCTCCAGCGATATGCGCCAGGCTACCCTCTCGGCATCATCACATCCACGGTCATCTTGTTCCTGCTCGAGTTCTTCGCCTATCAAGCATGGTCCATCATCGTCTACCCCCGTTACTTCAGCCCGATTCGCCACGTCCCCACGCCGCCAGGTGGCAGCCTCATCCTGGGCCATAGCCGCATCATCTCGCGCGAGAGCTCGGGCAAGCCTGCGCGGGAGTGGATCGAGAATGTTCCGAACGACGGCCTCCTCAGGTATTCGTTCTACTTCAACGAGCGACTGTTGGTCACCACTCCCAAAGCTCTGACCGAGGTCCTGGTCACGAAGAACTACGACTTTGTCAAACCCTGGCAATTCCGCACCGGTCTGACGCGAATCCTCGGTGTCGGCATTCTGGTCGCTGAAGGCGAGGAACACAAAATCCAGAGGAAGAACCTGATGCCCGCTTTTGCCTACCGGCACGTCAAGGACCTGTACCCGGTGTTCTGGAGCAAGTCGCGAGAGTTGGTTCAGTGTCTTTCCCAAGCATCAGATGCCACTCGAGTGCCGAACGAAAAGACAGCCACCGTCCGCAATCCTCCAGACAATGCCGATGAGCACGCTCCCGGTATCATCGACGTGGGAAATTGGACGTCCCGCGCAACACTCGACATCATCGGCATCTCTGGAGTCGGTCAGGACTTCGGTGCCTTGCAAGATCCCAACGCCAAACTCAACACAACCTACCGCAACGTGTTCAACCCAGGACGAGTGGGTCGATTGCTGCAATTGGCCGGCATCTTCTTTCCCTTCTGGTTTCTGAGACGGCTACCATTCAAGCGCAATCACGACATGAACGAGGCGTCGACCTACATCAAAGGTGTCTGCCGCGACCTCATCGCCAAGAAACGAAAAGTGATGGCCGAGAAGGAACGGACCGAAGTCGACATCGTCTCCGTCGCGCTCGAGTCAGGCGGCTTCTCGGATGAAGATCTCGTGAACCAGATGATGACATTCCTCGTCGCCGGACACGAGACGACCGCCACCGCCATGATCTGGGCCATCTACCTCTTCTGCAAGCACCCGGACATCCAAGAGAAGCTCCGCGACGAAGTCAGGAGTAAACTCCCCAGCATCGACGAAGACGTCACCGCGGCCGAGGTCGACAGCTGCCAATACCTGCACGCCTTCTGCACAGAAGTCCTCCGCCTCTACCCGCCCGTCTCCCTGACCCAGCGAGTCGCGGACAAAGACACCAGCGTCTGCGGCCAGTTCGTCCCCAAAGGCACCACCATCATCCTCGCGCCCGCGGGGATCAACGTCGCCACGCACCTCTGGGGCCCGGACGCCGCGGAGTTCAAGCCGGAGCGCTGGCTCGACGCGGACGGCAAGGCGAACAACAAAGGCGGCGCGGACTCGAATTTCAGTTACCTGACCTTCTTGCACGGTCCGCGGTCGTGTATCGGGCAGAAGTTCGCCCAGGCCGAGTTTGCGTGTTTGCTGGCGGCGTGGGTGGGGAGGTTTGAGACGCAGTTTGAGGAGGGCAGTCCGATGGCGAGGGGGGAGCTGGAGATCAAGGGTGGGATTACGGCGAAGCCGAAGGG
>Ga0268244_10000289_pt1 | contig 21650 bp, 22 predicted proteins | sample AgamicMgSfe_FD_200258 | JGI IMG/M metagenome (GOLD analysis project Ga0268244, IMG submission 200258) | Agave microbial communities from Guanajuato, Mexico - Mg.Sf.e (v2) (version 2) | ecosystem: Host-associated > Plants > Phyllosphere > Phylloplane/Leaf | place: Guanajuato, Mexico | collected... | reverse complement strand
CAAGCACTACAATCTCGAGCCAATCATCTCATTATACCGTTGCAAATCCATCGAGGACCAGGGCCGTTGCTAGAGCGGACTTCCTTCTGTCTCGCGGCCCGGACGCGATGGCTCTCAACGACCGGTTAGACCATGGCTCTAGATCACTTCGCCGAGTCCATGCCAGCCCGAGTCTTCGTCAGGCTGCTCAGTACCCCTCTTTCAACACTGCCGCTGGTATCCCAGCATGCTCCTCTCTAATGAGATGTCCGTCTGACCCGACCACTGTAGCGTTGTCCCCGTCCGCATCGCACTCGGCTGAGCAGCGATCGAGCGTCCAAAGCATCTACGCTGTGAGTGAGCACGACCACGACTGGAAGCGCCCACGCAAACGCGACGAAGGTGTCGACCTCCCTAACCCGTCACACCAATCGAATCCTCCACGAGGGCCAACCTCGCCACTCATCATACCTCTCACCCAAGGTGGGATGAACCTGCGGGGGACGCCGCTCAGCTTTCGAAACGATCAAGCACACAAGCGCGAACCACATCCACCGTTAACGACGCTTCTCTCGCTCCTTTAGTCCCGTCACCGATCTCGACCATTACACCAAGCGAGCAAGACCGGCTCCGCTCACCAATCTTACGCACTCTGCACGGATTCCCGCACGATATGCGTTGCAACAACGGCACTCAAGCCGCCGCCAGCAGCACAGGCAGAGAGCTGAGATCCTTACAGCAACGAACAACGGCCATTTTGCGCATGAACGCGCATAGAGCCCTCAAGATCATGCGAGACGCTTGCCACCGCATCATCTCCAACCCCTGTGAAGTCTCTTGCCGGGCTCACCGCGCATACAAGTTTGAGAGGACAATCCCGCCGTCCAACCCGCCGACTTCGTCGAGCCGTCATGGTCAGATTACCAACATCCGCTACATGGCCGAGCGTCTGCGTCTACGCACCCTTGTCGAGTGGATTTCCGTCAAGTATGGTCTGTTTTATGCTGAGGGTGACGTGGGGTGCGAGCTGACCGAGTGGACCACGCAGTGCACCGCCGGACGGGAGTACGTGCTTGCGTCTTCGCTGGCGGGCTTGCTGCGGAGTGGTGAGATCTGGGTGGGGGACGATAGGTGTGGGGTCTTGAGTGGAGAGGTCGTGGACGTGCTGGAGAGGAGTAAATTTGAGGGAGTGAGAGGACGTGGGCGTGGCATGGTATGACTGATGTAAGACGACTAGTAACGGGTGAGACGAGATGGCTGTTGTAATGGATACATATAGTCGGCAGGCTCGACTGGAAACTATTCCACACTGTTTAATTTTGCTCGTATATCATGCCATCAAAGTCCTTCCGTCATCGTCGCAGTAGTCTTCGCATAGCAGCATCATCTTTAATGTTGCGGTCATCAACGCATTACACCGCCCGCGCCCACAGGAGAGCAAAGTCCACGCACCATCATGCGCTTTCAGACGCAGGAAACACCTCTTGCATGTGCCACGCATCGTCCTCCAGCAGCTCATGATTGACATTACCCTCCTGCGCATCCATCAGCACCAGGTTGAAGTGCTCAAGCACTTTTCCCAGCTGGACATGACAGTCGTCAAGACTGCAGATCATGTAGTCTGCGAAATCGGGGGGCGAAGGATTGCGCTTGGCCTTGCGGAGGTGTTCTTCCAGCTGCAGGTCGCGGACTCGGATTTCCTCGATTCCTCGCAGGGCGAACAGCGCCTTCATGCCCGGTATACGGCCTGGGTTGGCGTTCCGTATGAACCATGTATAAACTGAACCCCCCATCCTGCCGGGCGTGCGGATCCTACGGGTCAGGTCACCGTGCAAGACGACCTCGAGACGCTTGAGCCCCGTGAGGTTCCTGAGTAGCGCGAATGTGAGGTCGATCAGGCTCATGCCTCCACTCTTGACGTTTTCGTAGTGGACGGTGATGTCCCTAATGAGCTTCTGTCTCTGAGGTCCGAGGCTCTGGAGGAACCCGTGCAGATGGATCGGATAATGGAAGATGAAGGAGTTGTGACCGTAGAAGATACCTATAGCCTCGTCGTGGATTTGTCGATTGACGGCAAGGAGATTGAGCGAAGACCCATGGGGTACTTCGTTCTGAGCGCAACTTTTGGCTGCCGAGCTGGCAGGATTGGTCGAAGCTTGGACCGGACCGGGAATGCGGAGCAGTAGGTCGTAGACGCGGTTTCTGAGCTCTGGCGGTAACGACAGGAAAGGAAACCCTGCACGCTTGGACCTTGATAGAAGTCAGCCCACTGTTACCCTGGCATGGCGAAGCAGATCAAGTGCACAGGCAAAGTATGCAGGCCATGGATACTTACCGAGTGCTACGTTTTCGCGGCTTCGGACCCATCAATCTCGGCGCCACCAAAGTCTCAAGAACACCACCCGGAATGGGCCCTCCACTCTCTTCGCCTTTCGCATTCAGCATGACGGCGAATCGCACAGACCGAATGCCTGACAACGACAGCAACCCAAGCATACCCGGGAACTGCAGTATGAGGAGCTGCTGTTGGGGGCTCGGATCATCTAGACCAACGCGCTGGTACCGCTTTTTGCTGTAGAGCAGCTGCCGCAACATGTTCTTTTCCTCTGTGCGGATGACAAGTTCCTCTAGGGACTTCATTTGCCCGAGCACGCGAAACACCTCCGTTGCATACTTCGACGTGCCGTTCCAGTCGCAAGTCACTCTTCGTATCAAGCGCAGGTGCCTTAGCTTCGTTATCCACTTGAAGTGGAATATTTCGGCCGGGGTGCGGAAGTCGAACATGTTCTCCCCATAGTATACAGTGGCGAGTACATCTTCGCGGTCTGTCACCGCATGGAGGATGGGAGGTACATGCTTCTCGCTGTACGAGTGGAAGGTAAGACCATGTCGGACATTGTCGTCGTGCTGTTCCGGCGTGACGGGCTCATCGTGCAACAGGTGAAGCCTGTAGATCTTCATCTGCAGTGGTAACGGGAGGTCTTTGAAGTTGGCCATGGCTCGTCCGGTTTGCCCATACGTCGCTGGGCTGATGGCCGTGAGGTGGAGAGATCGTCAGAAGACATACCTGGCGGGCGGAAAGTCGACGCGTGAAAGTTGGCAAGTCGTTGCTGCCTTGTGTATTCACGCGTTGAAGCTTGGCGTTCGCCTACATAGCTACGACGCGACACGATCATAGGTACTGTATCTTGAAGGTTATTAATGGAAGAGATAGTACGGCCTCACGACAGGAACTGCCAGTGCAAAGTCCATGAAACCAACCTGCTTCCGGTGTTCATCGCGTCAATCTTTCGAACGATCGAAGGGCACTCATACCGCAAAGCACTCAATGGCTTTGCTATAACTGGCGAGACAGTCGTCTCCTGTGTCAAGGGTGCTACGTTCGGCCTGGCGCTGTCCATTGTTCGACACCATGTTCATACAACGCCATCATGTAGTAATACCAGGGAGAGGGCAATGTTGGCGATGCTGCTCAGCGTTTTGTGCAATCACGTGTCTACGGCAGTTCCGCACAACTGCCGGCTGGTGAGACCGAGGCTCAAGCAGAGCCTCATGGCCGCTAAGCCTGTTCCTGAACAACAACGAGATCGATGTCCCGAAGTTTATGTGGCGATCGAGCTTATCCCGATTCCCGACGATTTTTCGGCGGCCCAGATTTCCATCTGTTTCTGTCGGCCTTCTGATAGGCGTCATGCCGAGGACGTTCGGGCAGTCTCGGCGATGGCGATGACGGTGAGCATGGACTTTACTTCGATAAGTGCTGCCCATGGGCTTGCCACCCATTCTCTCTCCTTTCCTCGTTCTAACCCTGCACTCTCTTTGGGACCCGCCGTAACCCAGCATCGGGCACTTCGAGATGAGCAAGCCAGGAGACTACGCAGCAGTCCGCCAGGACATCGCGGCTCTGCTCAACCAACCTGAATACGACGATGGGAGCGCCGGACCGGTCCTCGTACGGCTCGCCTGGCACTCGGCCGGAACATACGATGCAGAAACCGATACGGGCGGCTCGAACGGCGCCGGCATGCGCTACGAGGCCGAAGGAGGCGATCCCGCGAACGCCGGCTTGCAACACGCCCGCGTCTTCCTCGAGCCAGTCAAGGCCAAACACGGCTGGATCACCTACGCCGACCTGTGGACGCTAGGAGGGGTCGAAGCGATCAAGCAGATGGACGGGCCAGAGATCGCCTGGAGACCGGGCCGGACGGACTTCGTCGACGATTCGAAGCTGCCGCCGCGCGGTAGATTACCGGACGGCGCCCAGGGCGCAGACCACATCCGCTTCATCTTCTACCGAATGGGCTTCACCGATCAAGAGATCGTCGCCCTTTCCGGCGCGCACAACCTCGGGCGATGCCACAGCGACCGCTCTGGCTTCCACGGCGCTTGGGTCAACAACCCGACGCGCTTCAGCAATACATACTTCCGGCTCATGCTGAGCCGAAGCTGGAAAGAGAAGACACTCGACAACGGCGTACGGCAGTTCGTGCACTACGATGAAGATGCCGAGGAGGAGTTGATGATGCTGCCGACCGACCTCGCGCTATTGTCCGACCCGAGCTTCAGACAGTGGGTGGAACTCTACGCAAAGGACAAGGAGCGGTTCTTCGCCGATTTCGCCAAAGTGTTTGCGAAGCTGGTCGAGCTGGGTATTCAGCGGGATGAGTCCGGCAAGGTCATCAATGGAGACAACATCAAGGGCGGTTATCACAGTGCGCCGAAGAAGAGCGCCATGCCCGGGAAGCCAGAGGAGGTCGATCGTCAGTATGGTGAGGCGGAGCCTCTTAGGGAGGAGAACAAGAAGTTCAGGGCAAGATTGTAGCGATCACCTTTTTCGCAGCGGGTTTCGTTTGGCTAATTGTTATTGAGCGGTATGGTTCTACGGCTTTCAGATAGAATGGCATTACAGATAGACTCATGGTAGACACGATAGATGCAGCTCGCGCTGTCTATATACCCACCTTCAGCACCTTCTTCCGCAGATATCTCACCTCTTGGAAAGCACGAGCTTTGTATGGTATTGAGTAGGACCAGCTTCGGCTTGCAGCGATATCCTCACTCTTATCTAGGCAACATGCGAATATCAACGTTCACTACTTGACATCGACGCCATCGTGTCTAGTCGTGCATTGTGTGACATCTAGCAATCGAGCAACTTTCAAGGAGGCGGAGTGTTGGCCTTTGATTACTAATCGGAAGCCCACATGGACCGACCACAGCAGGTCACCTCGCCCTCCTCTGCGACGTACCTCCGCCGCACGAGGTTTTGACCTTAACAACCACATCACCACGACGGCACAAGCAAGCGGCCATGCTCGCATCGGGATTCAAAGACGCGCCCATCACCCGGGCGCTGGTGATCGGCGTAGTCCTGAATTCCTTCCTGGCCTCCGTGACCGACACCAAATACTTCTTCTGGATCGAGATCCGGCCTCACTTGCTCGACTACCTGCAGTTCTGGCGGCTGCTCACGTGGCAGCTCTGCTACACCAACACCACCGAGGTCCTCTTCGCGGCCATGACCCTTTACCAGCTGAGAGTCATCGAGCGGCTGTGGGGGAGTAGGAAGTTCGCTGTACGCCATCCAATTCGTGCCAACAGCTGCACAGAAAGCAGACGAAAGGTAGGCTGACATGGTGTGTGCACGTAGTCTTTCCTCCTCTTGACCCTTCCCTACACTACTCTCCTTCCGCCCCTCTTACTCGCGACCGTGTTCCGCCCGCTCAGCTTCGGTCGCGTCAACTACCTCCCCGCGGGACCCACTCCCATCGTCTTCGCCCTCCTCGCCCAATACCACGCCGCGATCCCGTACGTCTACAAATACCGGCTCTCCACCGGCGTACCCATATCCGGCAACAGCCGCCAGTACGGGCTCGACCTCACGAGCAAAAGCACCTCCTACCTCCTCCCGCTCCAGCTCGCGCTCTCCCAGCTCCCCGGCAGCCTCATTCCGGCGTTCGTCGGCTGGGTGGTTGGGTTCGCGTATCGTCGGGAGGTTTTGCCGGGAGCGGCGCGGTGGAGGATACCGTCGTGGTTGATGGGTGATGCGGTGCAGAAGGAACGGTATGACTCGCTCCGGCGGCGGATGGAGGGCGAGGCGGGTAGAGCGACGGGTGTGGAGGATAGGCACGGACGGAATGGGGATGTGAGGAGGCGAGGGTTCGTGGGTGGGTTGATTGAGCAGTTTAGAGGTGGTGCTTGAGATGGGAATGTATATCTGTGTCGGTATACATATCTGTGTTGGCACAGTTAACGATCCAATCACCAGATGGCCAAGATGCCTCCACTCCACGAACAATGGCATGGACTAATCTTCGACCTTTCGTTCTTCAGGTGACGCCGGCGGCATCTCGAGACTGCAGGTCGAAGTCACACAGACTCTCGGTGAGCTCTCCATAATTTAGCGCCGTGACTCTTGCGGTCGGGAGTGCAAAGCTCGCGGACGACCGTACATATAACCGACGAACGACTCGCCACGCCGCAAGCTCTTTATCTTCCACAAGTGGCATCCGTCCGAGAGGTTCTGCTGCGCACCGATAGAACAGGTTAGATTTCCGACTCTACACCACATACATCTATCCAAACGCTACGATTGCAAACTTGACAAGGCCACCACACAGCCCTTCATCCAGCCGGATTCGCACAAGTAAAGGACGTAATCGTCGTCTTGGCAAACGTCTGATGCATGCCGATGACGGACGCGTAAATCCCCAGGCCCGCGGTCGCGAGCGCGCAGACAAAGTACACGACGTCGAAAGTGTTGATGAAGAAGCGCTTGCGGTACCCACGCATCCACCTCGCCCAACCCCGGTCCACGCGCGCGGCTTGCCCGGTCACGGGGTCGAATTCTTCGTCCGGGAGCATGGCGTCCTTGTGGCAGTTGAAGCCGACTTTGAGGATGGGCGGGAAGGTGTAGCTGAACTGCAGGATGCACGCCGCTCCGACAAAGGAGGTGAGGTTGGCGATTTGGGGTAAGGCGCCGGCCACGACCATTGCTAGGCCCCAGTATATCGGGACTGGTTCGTCATTTCTCACGTCAGTGTGGTCCCAAAGACAGGGGCTGTTTTCCTCAGGTTCGTCGACTTACCGCAAGCGACCCAGATCCATTTGCCCTTCTTTTGGTCTAGACCCGGGAATTTGAAGACGTCGCGCAGGACGGCGGCGTAGAAGACTTTGATGCCGATGTTCCCGTACAGCAGGGCTGCAATGAGAGCGGAGATGAGCGAGACCGCGTTGCCCAGAGTCTGCCATGAGTAGGCAGAGCTTGGGATGCCTGGCACCCAAATCAGCCAAATTAGCTCTAATCGGAAGCCGAGCTCAGATCGTATCGAGTCCCGCCTCACCCTGGTATGCCGGGTTGTAAGTGTATTGGCCTTGGTAAGAATACACGACCATGCCCATGGTGATGTAGCAGGCATATATGAATATTTCGGCGCAGATGAACCCCTTCCAGAAATCCATCCTGCTCGAACAGTCAGATCGGATTGTTGACGAACATCTGACTGGACAAGCAGCACTTACGGACGCTTCATTTCCACCATGAGCTCGTTGAACAACGTTGCGCCACCGTAGGCGAATACTCCGTTCATGAGACCATTGACATGATCGGTAAGGCCGGTGCCCTCGGGCCAGTATCCGCTCGTTCGGATGGGTTCATTGGGCGCAATGCCGTAGGAATTGAAAGCCGCATCGTAATTCGGTCCAAACTTGGCGGTGACGGCCATCCTAGCGAGAACGTCAGCGCTCGCACACGCAATGCTCGCAGTTAGACTACTCACGTCATGATGATGACGATGACATTCAGCCAGATGGCGATGTTGGCGAGGAAACTCAACCGCTGCAAAGTACGGATCTGGCCGAGAAGGAAGCCGCACGCCATGAAGACGACCTCGGCGACGACGAAGCAGAGAAAGCCGTTGCCACTCGCGCCAGCGGCCATTTGTGCCAAACCTTGACCGTTGCTTTCGATGATGAGCACGACGTTCAGGAAGAATTGGAAGCTCTGCAAGACGTTGACGATCACACGTGCCCAGTTTCCGTACACGCGGAAAGCCAAGTCGCCGTAATTGCGGAGCGGATAGCGAGTCGAGTCGAGACCGACGAACTGCTGCCATAGCTGGAGACCGCTGTAGAAAGCGAAGCCGCCGAACACAGTGTAGAGTACGACACCAGGTCCGTAACCCATCTGAGCAACGGCCCAGGGCACGTTGTACGGCCCGAGGATGTCCGTCGTGATTAGATAGAAAATCGACCCCCAGGTAGCGGTCCGGGTTGCCCGTTGAGCCTGCTCCCACTCCGCCTCAGAGACGCCGTAGCGACCTCCCTGGGGGGGAACTGCAGCAATGGCCGCCGGGTCCGCGTCGGTTTTCTCGCCCACATTGCCACTTTGATCTTGGACCTCTCTCACTTCGTTCTTACTGTGGATCCCTTTGCCGATAAGGAGCTTCGCGGTACCAGCCAACCCGGCACCGCTGGTATCGATGCTTTTCTCGGCTTCGCGCGACTGATTCGCCCCTGAGAAATGCGATCGCGTGTCAGCGTGTCAAGTCCTGCGAACGATGTGGGCTGCCGCGAGCATACAGTAATGGTAGTCTTCGAAGGAGATGCTCGAGTCCGTGTAGATATGGCTCAGGCGCCGGCTGCGTGGAACAGACTCGGCGGCCACGGAGGCATGGCGGCTCTTGCCAATGTCGTCGGCCTCTGAATTCAGACGTGGATCTGCAACGCCACCGAGGTTGGCGGCAGATATCATTCCAGCCATGACTGGCTGGTATTCGGAGTCTCGTCGCGACGCTTTTGATCGATGTTGTCCAGTGGGGGAAGTAAGGATAATTTGGATCGCAGCAGTCGGGCTATTTCACTTCATCCCTTCGACGCGGACACCCACCCTTGTATTGTTATCACGAGAGCACCTACGCGTAGCGTGCCGTGCGAAAGGCCCGACCAGAAGCCGCGGCAGCAGTTCCAGGAGGTAGAGTATTGATAAGGCATGGCCAATGCCCACGGCCTCTGTACCAGTGTACCCTAACCGTATCTCCATCGAGCTATACGGGGGCGACTCATCATCCAAGTGCGAGCGGGGAATGTGATCTTGACTCTACCTCGGCTTCTTGCGCCAGGCCGGACTAGGAAGGTTGACCGTTCTTTCTGTGAAGGTCGAAGCTTTTTGACAAGACCCGGGAAGCTTTCTAGAACTACCCGAGCGTATCATCCGCGTCGCGCATGGCAGATAGAGATACCGCAGCGTCTACGGGATTGCCATGATAGCGACAATTGCCCGCCGGCCTTCTGTATGCTCGGCTGCATGGAGCATGTGATGAGGTGTGTTTTGCAGCGTGCATTTCTTGCCGTACCCCGCTCGTCTTCTCCGCGCTCGTGTGGATGTGGAAAGATGTAGACGTGTTTAATAGTATGTGATCTGCGCATTTGTCTGGGTCGAAACGGGCGACGGAAGCTGGAAGAATCGAAATCTGATGAAAAAGTGAGGTCGGCCAGTCCCGACCATCCTGAAGCGGACAAGTGTAGAAGACTCGCGCAATCATCTCGAAACCTCTCGGTGAAATGTGCCGCCTTCCTTATCAAGCTCGCGAACTCGATGGGACGGTTCGGTTCATCATACTTCATAGTCACGCCACAGCCACGCGAGCGGCGGGTCTTAAGTTCACGGCACCAGCATGCGGAGATCCTACAGAACGATAAGGGGATTCGATGGTGAAGTGTCTTTCTCCCATTTCCTGCGACCTACGGAATCGCAACCAGGTACCAGGAATCAGAATCCAGGAGCAAGGTTAGCCCATCACACGTTTACGATTGGCTTCTCTTCGACGTCCAGTACGTACCCGACAAGGCCCTTCAGCGCAGCGCGGGTATCAGGACCGCGACACATAGTGTTTTGCGTGGTATTGCGTGGCAATTGTCAAAGCCGAGCTGATGCCTGTCGAAGCTCTACCTCCTGAGGGGGAGCGAAGGACGGACAAGCGGGAAGCTGGTTGGCATTAGTCGTATACGCCGCAGCGCGAATCGACCTTATCACCTAGGGGTCGTGGGATGGGCCGCGGAGTCATCGTCCACCGCTGTCAAGACGTGCTTGATGCTCAAGGGTGCGTTCTGAGGATGCAACGTTTGTGCTTCTCACGACATGCCTCGAGTACGTATGTCACGTGCTTATCTCTCCCTATTCCTCGGGGCTATCGGCAGACTCCTCGATGAGGTGCAGATAGTCAAACGTGCACATGCTCACGACGTTGATCCCCCGTACCTGCGTTCCGTTGGAGGGCATATTCTGTTAATCTAGCTTGGGAAAACAGATCATTCGTTCGCCCCACGTCGTCTGTGGTCGCTACGGTCTTGTATCCTTCGGTCTCGCGGAAGTTGGACTCTCCTCTTGATATGCACTCGCAAACTCCTTGGCGGATGATGAAGCAACAGCATTCGACGACGCGCGAAAGTGGTGAGAAACGAACAAGCCAGAGCAATGGATCAACTGCCCAAAGCAACCAGTCTCGTTATCAAGTGGTCGCCTTATAATTCACTATTAGATTGGCCGTCGATGGGACGGTGATCAATCAGAGATATGCGTTTTCCAACAATCACGAGATCTGTGCAGCGAAAGAGACGTCGCTGAACGGCTAGAAGAAGTAGCGATCGGTTCGAGTTGAACCAGGGAGCGAAAAACATATCTGTCTGCTCGCCTAAACGACACCATCGAATCACCTCGCGATTGCGGGAGCGTTTACCGATCGACCGCCAACAAGATGCGAAGAGAACAAGAAGCAAAAGAGGAATCTCCCCAAAACCAAAGCCAGGTCTTCTCGCGCTTGTCGGTAAAAATGACAAGCGGCTGTACGCAGTTTGTTAGTGGTTGGTGAGCCACAATCGGGAGCCCGAAGAGGCTTGTTCGTGTTTGGTTGTTGGCGTTTTGAAAGCGCTCGGTGGAACCTGATTCGATATGAGCTTACGGGGAATTGCCCGGGTTCTCGATGCCACCTCTCGTGGAGTACATCAGCTGAACAACATCCGGCGCTGTCGAGGCTGATGAGCAAGCAGTGGTTTCTCTGAGATCTCCCTCAACCATTCGAGCAGTGACCCATGTCCCCTCAGCGAATGCCTACCCAGCCTGGCTTACTCGGTAATATGCTAGCTTGTTGTCCACAGCTGTGAAGTGCTATACAGACAACAGCTGTACCAAGCAAGGTTGGGAATGGAATCTTTGATAGATCCTGACGGATCTTCGTAGTGGACTCTCAGCGTCGTCAAAGCGTGAGGGGGTTAACCAATTTTTCTGATCGAGCATGCTGCGATATTGAACATAGCTGTCGTTCGCACAAAGTCGCTCCGTGACGTCTTTCCTGGCATCACGTGTTGTCGACACAGCGATGCTTGCTGAACGTATTCCTCCACCAAATGAACAGGTCTGCCGCTTTTTTATCGATCATCCGTGCGGTTGGTCGGAAGAAACCTGGCGGTCGACGTTGAACTCGTGAGCGTGGGACCGTTGATAATTGGAGTTGTATAGTTTCCGAGAACGATTACACCGACTCAATGCGCGACCCTCGTGTGGTGGCACCCCTGAATTAACACAGGCGATAACAAGTTTCTGGTGGGGTGACTCGAGAGGGTGAACTCGCGGCGACGTGGCGAGTGTCTAGCAGTCGATCGCGGCGTCCGTATGCGAGATGTATCTGAGACGCTGCGCTGTGCGTTCTTCTGTCCATCACCAAGCAAGAAGGGTAGGAGAAAAGGAGTGGTGGGTCTCCCGTGACCAGTTCCAATGTTCCACGGGCGCGGCAGAAGCGTCTCTAGTGGCGGTTCGCGGTCCTCCCTTCCCGGCCCCGATCTGCAAGGGTCTCGGGTCTCTCAGCCCCTCTCATCACTGCAGGGCGACGAGGCCACGCAGCTCGAACAAACCCAAGCTCACACGTGTACAGAAATCAATCAATTCACCCAACTTCAACTCACCTCTCACCTCCCCTTCCAGCATTCCCTCCTCTCCACCTCCACAACCACCTCGATCACCACCCGGTCTTGTACTCCACCGCAAGACCATCCACCTTCGCTTTAACCCCATCGCAAGCGCAATCTAGCTACCGCGACTCGACCGGCCGAAGCAGCAGGTCGGTGAAGAGCCCGCGACAACAACCCCCACCCACCACATAGCAAAGATGAAGGGTAAGCATATAGACCCGCGCTCAATTGCGTCGCGATCGTCGCGATACTGACGAGCATGCAGCACTCATCCTCGTCGGCGGCTTCGGCACCCGCCTGCGCCCGCTGACCCTCACCCTCCCAAAGCCCCTCGTCGAGTTCGGCAACCGGCCCATGATCTTGCATCAGATCGAGGCGCTCGCGGCCGCCGGCGTCACGGACATCGTGCTCGCCGTCAACTACCGACCCGAGGTCATGACCGCGGCGCTGAAGAAGTACGAGCAGCAGTACAACGTGCGCATCGAGTTCTCCGTCGAGACCGAGCCCCTGGGCACCGCAGGCCCGCTCAAGCTCGCGGAGAAGATCCTCGGCCGGGACGACACCCCGTTCTTCGTCCTCAACTCGGACATCATCTGCGACTTCCCCTTCGAGGCGCTCGCCAAGTTCCACAAATCCCACGGCAACGAGGGCACCATCGTCGTCACCAAGGTCGAGGAGCCGTCCAAGTACGGCGTCATCGTGCACAAGCCCGACCACCCGTCGCGCATCGATCGCTTCGTGGAGAAGCCGGTCGAGTTCGTCGGCAACCGGATCAACGCCGGCATCTACATCCTCAACCCATCCGTGCTCAAGCGCATCGAGCTGCGGCCGACATCGATCGAGCAAGAGACCTTCCCGTCGATCGTCAAGGACGGTCAATTGCACTCGTTCGACCTCGACGGCTTCTGGATGGACGTCGGTCAACCCAAGGACTTCCTCTCCGGAACCTGTCTGTACCTCTCCTCCCTCACGAAGAAGAACAGCAAGCTGCTCACGTCGACCTCCGAGTCCTACGTGCACAGCGGCAACGTCATGATCGACCCATCCGCCCAGATCGGTCAAAACTGCAAGATCGGCCCCAACGTGACCATCGGTCCCAACGTGGTCATCGGGGATGGCGTGCGGTTGCAGCGCTGCGTGCTGCTGCAGGGCTCGAAGGTGAAGGAGCACGCGTGGATCAAGAGCACGATCGTCGGCTGGAACAGCACGGTCGGCCGGTGGGCGCGATTGGAGAACGTGAGTGTTCTCGGCGACGACGTGACGATCGGAGATGAGATCTACTGCAACGGCGCGAGCGTGCTGCCGCACAAGAGCATCAAGGCGAATGTCGATTGTAAGAGAAATCCCGTCAAATTTCCGTGTCGGACCGACAGAAAGCTAACCTACATCCTTCCAGCTCCTTCGATCATCATGTAGAACGACTTTCGTCTCGCAGTAACGACCAGGAGGGCAGGGCCTCCATGGGGGACATACAACTTTCAACGAACGTGTCGCCGTACACAATGGGCCCGGCGATGTATGGAGGGCAATTCGGTCTCTCACCACCGGAGTGCCTATAAGGCGTCATGGGTTTCGCGGCAGGGAAAGCAGGCATGGGGAAAGAGGCGTACATAGATGTCATGCTCATGAACACTATCCCACGTAAGCTTACTTCCTTCTTCAGTCTTGATATATCTGTCGCTTCCACGGCTGTGTTTTCGTGCTTCGCTGCACTTCGCTTGATTGCGATGGCGGCCATTGTGTTCTATCTTTGACAAGGAGATGCCAAAACCATACAAAGGGTCGAGCTGTCCAGCATTCTCGACGATTGATTGCTCAGAGAAGTGAACATGTGCAACGAGAGGCCGTTTCCAAGTCGTTCTTTCGTCCTCAAAACGAACTTGATGCCTGAGGCGCAAACTTCCTCTAGCGCAGCTCTGGCTCAAATGCCGCCCGACTTCACTTTTTGTCTCATCTGCCGCCACTCATCACACAGTTAGTTGCCTGTACTAACAAAGGTTTCTCTCCAACGCCGCCTGAGAGTCAAGACAGCGGCATCCTCTCGTAGCTGAGACAACACTCACGGTCTGCAGGTTAGTGGCGTTCCTCAAGAAGGCGAACATAGCTTCGCGGCTGGAGGCATCAACTGCTTGTGCCTTGTCGTGCTACTGGAGTGAAACGACTGTTGTCACTGCACATCCACCGTCATTGTTCCTGTTGTCTTTCAATGATGCCGAGCAAACGACAAGGCTATGCAAGCGGCGGAGGGATAAGTATGTCCAGTGTACCTCTGCTCATTCGATCATTCTCTCGTCCGCACTTCTGTCATCCCAACTTGTCTATATAGAACATATCATTCTGTTTTCTTCTCATCCGAAATGACACGCACAAAGTACTTGATTGGGTACGCCAGCAACACCATCGTATCAAACACCCGACATCGACGACGAGAGCGCCGCCAAGCTCATAGCGATCGAAGCCGGCGGGCTGCGCGTGGAGCTCAAGTACATCGACAGAAATTTCAATGGACAGGGCCAGGCGTATCATGCCGAGACTTTTCGACCAGGAGATCCCGGAGCAGACGACTGGTCGGGTCAATTCGCCGTCTGCCTCGTCAGCCGCTTGCAACCGAAATGCCCTCCATTGCGTGCAGAATGTGAGGTTGCAGATCAACTTGCAACACTTGAAGGATTTCCTCATGGCCATGCTCGCCAGCTTTCCCGGTGTTTCTCTCCAGACGAAGGAGATCTCATTGGCAGATCATATTGAGTGCTGTTCCACCGTCGAGGAATCGCCGCTGCTGCCGTCCTTCTCGACGCAAGGCCGACGAGTGGTGTGAGGAAGGCGAGGACGCCGAGATCATGGAGCAGGTCCCAGAGCACAAGCTCGAACTTGGAGCCCTGACCGGTGACCAATACGGATGCGGGCGCCGCAGTATCCCATGATGGCCGCCCTTCGAGAGCTCTGGCGGTCATTCCGGATGGACGCCTTGTTAGTATACGAAACTGGGATTTATTGGTATAGCGGCATCCTCACGTAAGATCATGAGGATGTCCCCTCGTTTGCTCGGGCACCAGGGTAGGAAGTCTGGATGGGCACCTCGTCCAGATTTCGGGGATCGGCTGAACGCCCTATCAGTATACGAAATTGATGAGTATTGGTATAGCGGGCATTCGCGTAAGAGCATAAGGCTGTCGACTCGAGGTCGTTCTCGGAGATGGATAGGGACCTCCCAGACGGACACCTTGTTCGGACTTCCGGAGGTCGACGACCACGCACGCGCTATGGCGTTCAATCCACCTACGGCGTTCCCCAGCCCACGCCAGCCCACGCGGAGTTCCTCGCGCTTCCTGATCGACCACTCAGCATCAGAGAGAGACAGGAGACTATCCCATTCTGGGGCGTGCGTAGACGGCCAGCCAGCTGGGGCAGACGGCAGAGGCGGGGAGGGAGGAGCAGGAAGGTGAAGGCGGCGAAGAGCGTGGACTCCGTGGACCATGACGCCTTCCACTGGCTGTGTAGCCTTTTCCAGGACGTCGTTCACCAGCAGCGCTTTCGCCCTTCTGTGAGCCGTGGAAGGGCCTGCTTGCCGAACCTCTACGTCACGCCACCGTAGAAGGGTATGAACCGTCCAAGAACAACGGTGCTACACCGGTGCCAGGGATCATCCAACTCGGCTCAAGACGATAAAACCGTGAACGCATCTTTCGCACCGAAGATCGAGCACTTCTTCGTGACGGTCACGAGCCTCGGTCTTTCGTGCACGCGTGCCTTCCGTTCTTGGCCAAGCGCGTGTTTGGTTACGCTGGTTGCTAGCGTGGAATCTTATCCGCCTCTTCGCTTCTCGGACGCGTGAGATACATGATGAAGCATCCACAACCACATTCGTTGACATCCACCTTTTCAAACACACTTGAAAGGTTCGCAAAGGACGTTGAAGGCTGCACATCTCTAGCCTAGATCCTCGTCATTCTCTCCGCCGTGCTGGCTGTCCGGAGCACTATCGTCACCCTCCGCAGGAGCCGTTGACACCATCATGGCGGCTGAGAGGGAGACCGTCAGTCTTAGCGATGGGGTCCCAGATGCGTCGAGAGCTAACAGCATCAAGGACCCTTCGCAGTCCCACAAGCAGCGAACAGGGCAAAAACACCTAACGGCAGCCACGAGCCAACAAAATGAATCTGTCGAGCCGGGATCGACAGCCAGCGCGATTTGCACAACGAGTCCTGAGCATCTAAAGAAGTTGTTCAAGGTGGAGCGCACATGGAGTCCGGAAGCTGCCATAGGCCTGCCGCGCGCAGGAAATCAAGCACATGCACCTCCCTTGGAACTAGATGTGGTTACAGATAAGCAGTCTCCTCGATCTCCAACGTTCATGCCCCTGAATCGGCAGTCCGAGCTGACCGCAGACGACAGATCCGATGCATCATTGGATCAAATGGATCAAACCCCAGAGGATACAATCTCGTCGCTAAAGCGCTTGCCAGGCTGCCTTCCGCATCCTACTGAAGATGAGCCAGCTGCTCAACCTTCTACGCGAAGGGTGAACCAGGCAGCAGCAAGAGCAGCGGCCGTGCTCGAAGACTGCGCCCCAATGCCGTCCAGAAAGCGTCTCAAGATCGCGGAAAGCTCGACGACTGCTCTCGAACGGTCTCCCCACAGCATCACCGCCTCCTGATGCTCAGACGCTCAGCATGTTCGCGGATGGTTCATTCATCGAAAGGAGATGGGGAGGGTGCGGCATTGCTTACGAAAGGAACGGTCACTGGTGCGGCAGAGCTGTGGCGCTGGGTACAATCCCAGATAACCAAGCAGCAGAGTTGGTGGGCGTGCTAGAAGCTCTGTTGCTGGCCGAGCAGCTGGTGAGACCGAGGGGCGCGCGGCGAGTAATCGTCCTTACAGACTCCATGGCCGTGCTCAAGGCCATCGAGGCAGCACAGCAGTCGACACGGTGTCATCATAGCCCGCACTTGCAGAAGATCCTTGATGGAGAGGTTCGCCTGCGCGACCTTGGCGTGGAAGAAACCCGGTTCACCTGGATCAAAGGTCATGGTACTAGTGCAGGCAACAGACTCGCTGACGTTCTTGCAGGCTACGGTTCGCGGAAATCGCGCGCCGGGCACAGAGGTGACCGGTGGGATGACCCGCATGGAGAGGATATGGAAGTATGTGCTGCGAGCCACCGCGCCATCGCTGCGGCAGCTATGCGGTAGAGACTCGTAAACCCGGGAGCACGCCGAGATTGATCTGACTGTGGAGAATGATGCGCCAGGGGCTCGGTTTGCGCCCAGAAACTATGACGGATCCTTTAGTTGTCGATCAGTAGTGTAGGAGGATAACGCTTGCCACCATTGGCACAACCAGCATGTAGAGGATCTGGCAGTCGTTGCTATGTGACTTGATATAATTTCTGTGTGATGTTCGATTTGTGAAGCAGTCCGATGGGTTCATAATGAAACCTCTGTCGAGCGCTGGAAGACCTGAAGTGCATACATCCTGTAGCCGGATCGGGAAAGGCTGGCTTGGCACTTCCGCAAAGGGAAACGCAGTCGCGTGTCAAATCGCACCTCATCAATCAATCAATCATTGCCCTGGTATTGGATGTTTGCACGTGCACCACCACCACAGATTCGCCCAACCGTCCCAGCATGTGGTTACTACCGAGCCTCGTGAGCCTGGCAGTGCTCGTATGCCAGACGCAGGCGCTGTACTTCTACATCGACGGACCGACACAAAAGTGCTTCTTCGAGGAGTTGCCCAAGGATACGCTTGTCGTTGGTATGCGAGAGACAGAGGTCATGCTGGTCTGTTGCATGGATACTTACGGACGGTGCCAGGAACATACAGAGCCACGCAATGGAACGAGAATGGACGGACATACGCCGACAATCCTGAAATGGTACACCCTCCAGACCCCTTCTGGCGCACCGAATGAGCAAGCGAGCCTCAAAGATAAACACCAGCTAACCCTTCCCTCCCCTACAGGGCATCTACATCACCGTCGACGAAACCTTCGACAACGACCACCGCATCGTCGCGCAACGCGGCTCCAGCACAGGCAAATTCACCTTCTCGGCCGCGGACTCGGGCGACCACCGCCTCTGCTTCACCCCTACCAACGTCCCCGCGACCTCCGGGTTCCTCTTCTCCGGCAGCAGCGTGGGCGGCATCAAATTCGAGCTCGACATGGCCATCGGCGAGACCTCGGCCATCGAGAGCAGCGATAAAGGGAAGATGGGCGAGGTGGTGTCCAAAGTGCGGGACATCAACGCGCGCTTGCAGGACATCCGGCGAGAGCAGGTCTTTCAGCGGGAGCGGGAGGCGGAGTTTCGGGATCAGAGCGAGAGTGTGAACGGGAGGGTGGTGAGGTGGATGTTGGTTCAGTTGGCCGTGTTGGGCGTGACGTGCGCGTGGCAGTTGAGCTATTTGAGGGCGTTTTTCATCAAGCAGAAGCTGACGTAGGCTGCGGCTCTGCTTGCAGATGGGCGGAAATGCCATTCCACTTCAACTGTTGACTAAGCTCTCGGCTGCGGATGGGAGAGTGGTGGTCCCTCGCCATGTCACCGTCCTCTGCCTAGGCCTACCAAGCTCAACGTCCGGGCGCATGCACTTGGCATTGGAGTTCGATCTACGATTCCAATCTTGAAACCGGCATGAAATCTGATAGGCCAATGCTCGAGCACTCCGGCTTGAATATTGTTCATGATAACTTCATCAATTACGTACAACTCATACACCAACCGCAAGCTCAACATGCAGGCTTGACGCCTCACGGTCGTTGACACAAACAATCACCCCTCTAGCCGTTCACGACAACACCGCCGTTGCAGTGGATCGTCTGCCCACTAATCATACTGCTGTCCGTGCTAGCCAAGAAGACAACGCAGGTTGCGATCTCACTGGGCTGCGCTGGACGGCCCATGGGGCTTGTAAACTGCTCAATGGCACCCTCGTCCATGGTAGCTGGTGCGAGGGGTGTCCAGACGGGGCCAGGAGCGATGGCGTTGACCTAGGTTTGGCAGTCAGCACACGACGACACCTCCAATGATTGATGGTGGATATCGACAAACCCGAATGCCTTTGCCGACCATCTGGTTGTGCAAGCCACGGGTGAAGGCCACGATGGCTCCCTTGGATGACGTGTAGTCGAGGAGGTCGGGACGGCCGACGTATGCGTTGACACTTGCGTCGTTGATGATGGTGTCGCCCTTGGACATGTGTGGAAGGGCGTACTTGGACAGGTAGTAGAAGGCTGCACAAGGTACGTCAGTGCTGTGAATGTTGATATGCATACTTGGATCAGCACTTACGGTGGATGTTGGTGTCAAAGGTGTGCACCCATTGGTCCTCCGGCAGGTCGTGAATGTCCTTGATCATCATCTGGTAGGCGTGGTTGTTGAAGAGGATGTTGATGGCGCCCATCTTCGACATGGCCTCGTCGACCACCTTCTGGCAGTTCTTGCGGTCCTTCAGGTTCACGGCGAGGGTGTGGCACTTGCGGCCGTACTTCTCCACCAGCTTCACCGTCTCTTTGGCATCGTCCTCCTCCTCGGGGACATATGCGATCAGCGAGTCGGCACCCTCCATGGCGAAGAGGACCGCGGTGGCACGCCCGATCCCGCTGTCGCCGCCGGTGATGATGGCGTTTTTGTTCTTGAGCTTGCCGACCGCCTCGTACAACTTGTAGCCGCCCTTCTCGTCGGGAACGTACTCGGTCGACGGCTGGGGGTCCATCTTACTCTGCCATCCCGGAGCCTGTTGCTGCTGAACCGGCGGCTTGTGGCCTGCGTGTGCGGGTCGTCAGCGGTCGGGCTCGATACGAGTATTGTTGCCGTGCAAGACGAACCTTGCTCGAACTGGGACTTGTCGGAAGACATGATGTTGTGTTTGTCAGTGTTTTCTCGGTGATTGATCTGAAGGTTGACACAGGGTGAAAGATGGGAAGATCGCAAAGGAACAAGTAGCAAAAGAAAGACTGAAGTTAATGTTCTCGTTGACCTTCGTCACAAACTCGAGCGAGTGATGTCAGAGTGACCACTTCCATCTCCCGATGCGCGAGCTCCACCACGCGTCGTGGACAGCGTTGAGCATCGTCGTTACGACTTGGATCGGGTATGTTAATCACATGACAACCTGAACTAGATGAATACGCTCATCCTTTGATAAGGTACCTATACTGCAGATGGTCCTTCGTAGAGAAGAAAAGCGGGAGTTGACAGCTTCGACGGTCGTTCAACCAAAGCGAGACGCGCGCGCGCTCAGGCACACTGCCGATCACAGCCACCATCCCCGACTCTAGACATCAAGTTTCTACATTTCCTGTGCACACCGTTACCATCTCTCCAAAGCTGCTGTATGTAGGTACCTGCACACCCTCTTGATATCTATCTCGCCCGACACTTCGTTGGAATGTGCAGTGACTGTCCACTTTCGGGGAACGGCACCAATCGGTTCATCCCAAGTCGAGTGCAAGTGCCACTTCATTCACAGGCCGGTGCTAGGTTTCCGAGCCCACGGGCAGAATATACCTGGCTGTCCCGTCGTTCCAAGGAAGAGTGCACAAATGCACGAATGCTGTCCTGCCCGAGCCCAATCGAGTGAGCGGCTAGAGCTCGCGGATTCTGCAGAGGGCCATGTTGCCTTTCTCGATTTTTTAAAAAGTCGTTGATCCCCCAGCCCACAAGTCCCGCATCGCCGTCAGCAGAACGCACAACAGTCTCAACAACAGACAGACCCTACGCTTCCGAAAACGACATCTGGGCTGATCTGGCTCAGCAGAAGATCGAGGCTGCCTGTGCCGGACACTCATACTTCCGGTCCACAGCCGAGTGTCCACTGCTTCCGACACACTCGGAGTGGCAGTCTTGAGCAGAATGATGTCTGCAGGAAAACGTCTCAAGTCCGTGACCCGACCTGATCTGGAATGCCAACATGGTCGCCGAGCCCATCCTGACTGACGGAGACGACTTCATGCGTCCCTCATCTGCAAGAGCAGAAGGCTTCAAAGTAAACTCTACTTTGGTACGACATCGAGTCTTTCTAACTCCTTCCTCCCGTCGTCCTTCAATATTTCTTGACACTTCACATTCTCGAAAGCCTGCATCCCCAATCCTGGAATCGCAAACGCTGCCGGCCGCCGTCGTGGCTGTCTGGCGCAACACGACAAGCTACAGGACTCGTGGAGGGGCAGTCTCTGCAGTAATAATAGGAGCTCTTTGTGAGATTGTCACATGATCTTTCCGCTCAGCAGCGAAGCGGAGCGGTTCAGTCGCCAAACCGACTCTCGTGGCGAACTTGGCCGGAAAGTGCTTCAGACGCTTGAACAGCGCTGTGTAATAAGCTCAACACGTCCCGTCCGTCCCTCACGAATCTGATCAACGCTATGGGAACGACATGTCGGTGGCCTCCTTCCTTCCACTAGGGCATCAGAAGAACCACCGTCAAGACACCACCTCTCTCTCAAGCTTGCTACTTGTTGGTCTTTGGGTAAACATGACCGAGGCCGGTTCAATCGTGTTTGTCGTGTGATGATTACTGACCATCTCGCGAGAGGGTCCTTAGCAGAGCCTTGATCAACAAGTGTGGTTGTCAATTGATTCGACGATAAACCCCCCTCCTGCGCCGGAACAATCCGTCTTTGACTTGTTCTTAAGACAACCGCTTGTTGGGTGGGTTCACAATGTCCAAGAGCGATCGAACGAAGACCCTTCATGAGGTCAACGATGTTG
>Ga0268244_10000288_pt1 | contig 21682 bp, 6 predicted proteins | sample AgamicMgSfe_FD_200258 | JGI IMG/M metagenome (GOLD analysis project Ga0268244, IMG submission 200258) | Agave microbial communities from Guanajuato, Mexico - Mg.Sf.e (v2) (version 2) | ecosystem: Host-associated > Plants > Phyllosphere > Phylloplane/Leaf | place: Guanajuato, Mexico | collected... | reverse complement strand
ACTAAGGGAGAGGAAAAGTCAATCTTCTCGTTAGCCCTTCATTAGACTGGAGGAAAGAGTGCTTTCTGCTTGCCTAAGGGTTAGTTAAGAGTTTCTGTAAGTTGCTCGTTTGGATAGACAATATGGCTGATGCCATATGTATGAAATTGGTGAAACCGGACATCATCGATACACAGTACGGTTCGACTACGCATTCACGGTAGATAAGACTACAGCTGGGACTGACAAAATGAATTCGTGCGTGACATACTCCCACCTATGGATGGATCTGGATTTTCACCTGAATGCCCTTCTTCCTATTATGGTTAGTTAGGCAGGCGTCTTCCTAATCTTTCTTTACTAGAAAGCAATGTGGTGCCAGACCTCAGAAATGTCATCGCTGGACCAGCTATTTCATCTTTCATTTTCTGGTCAGCTCTCTCGTCTTTCACTGCTAGGTCAGCTAGCCTATTTCGTAGTCAGGTGGGAACGTTCAATACTGCCTTCGATCCGTTGACCCGGGCAACCTCGCCTCTCACCGCTTGTTCGAGAGCTATAACTTCACCGGTGAGATTACTAGCCAGGGGAGATCTATTTGATTGGGAAGTTCTTAGCGGATTTGATATCAAAGGTGCAATCCACAAATCCCATGTGTTAAGTATGGAGAGTAGATTCACCCAGGCTTCGATCACTTCTCGACCGGGACATCTTCCTATACTATAGATAGCGGATAGATAGATTCAAGTTCTCCCAAGCCAGTAGCTCTTCCTTCTGATTCTAGTTTTCGGGCATAAGAAACAAGAGTTGAGAGCGAAAGCACTTCCGATCTGAGGCCTGACTCGAGGCTAATCAGCTGTGTAAAGGCTAGTGGCACGGTTAGCTCAAACCCCGCGGGGAAGCAAGTTTCCATACAGAGAAGAAGAAGAAGCTGTTGCTATGTAATAGAGAATTGTTGCCAAAAACTCAGGAAGGAGCAAGTTTCGAACCCGTAAGGGATAGGTACTCATAAAGGGAAACTGAATCTGCTTTCTCTATTGACATATAAGAGTCTCGACTTGAGCGCGACGCCTGCTCTAAGTCCTGTATTCTCCAACTAAATAAAATAAGCGCTAGCTTTAGCAAGCACTAAGCTAAAGCTAGAGATGCCACAGGAGAATCAGCGGATAAAAAAGAGTCGCTAAAACAAAAGCAGAAGCCGAGGCGAGCGAAGTGAGGACGGGGGAAAGGTTACCCTTCCTTATTGTTTAATAAAAGCCTACTATCTTATGAATTCAATCATCCTTTCCAAAGCTATATTCTTGCACAATTGAATAGATGAGTTGTAACAATATCTAATCATTCTACAATGCTTATTATCTATTTCAACTTGAGTCAACTCTTCAGTCAAAAATCCTGAATATCAAGAAGAATTTTCTTACATAAGAACAATGGGGAAAAGGCTGAAAAGGGTAATCAACGACCATAGGTTTCGGCAGCTTAAGCTTACGTTCACACTCCTTCTCATAAGCATGGGAAGTTAGGTCAAGGAGGAAAAAGTTTTTCTTTAGAAAAGATCCTGAGCATTCCAAGGGCTATATGTGTTCATTGGTGAAGAAGCTGACGGAAGTGTGAGAGAAAGAAGGCCTTCAAGTTTGATGAAATCGAAGATCCAGATCTTGGAGCACCTAATCAACCAGTTGAGGAAGAGGAAGTCATTCCTCAGCCTCCTGGGGCAAGTGGGAGCGACACACTGAATGAACCAACTCCAATGGAGCAGGATCAAGAAGAAGTTAAGCTACGTCAAAGTGAGCGTGGTAGAATCCCTCGTCGTCGATTTGAGATTGAATCGCATGAAAGGATCCCTTTTCTGCCTTCTTGGTTATTATACGCTTAGCTTCTTTCCTTTGGTGCTTTAAAAGAAGAGGATCCCTTCTCCTTTTAATAAGTCATATTCAATCGCCCGGGAATCCTATTTTTTTAAGTTCGGAAAGATCAAGCCAAGCTATTTGGCAAGGATCCTAGGAGCTAGAAACCGCATTTCAGTGAGCTCTTCAGACAATGTTCTACAAGCAGCTAAAGCTGCCGCACTTTTTCCTTCTTGAGCAGCTGCGCCCAACCAAATGAAGACATCTGTGCCATGATCAAGAACAACATGAGAAAAAGCTTCACCGACTGCTCCTCAGATTGCTAATGATGATTCCTCTTTAAAGGCAATTCCTTCTGGCCCGCAGCCGAATGTGGAAGAGACAGCGGCCTGACGCGGGACTGTTGTCTTTTTTCCTGATGCCAGCGTTCCTAGCGGGCAGATACAACCGATTCGCGTAAACGGAGCGAAAGTGGACCAGAGCCCAAAGTGGTGCGCAGTGACGGAAGTTTTCATCTTTCTTGTTGACTTTCGTTGTAGCCCGTCTTTACAACACTTGGAAAAAAAGCTTGACTTAGCTCAAGCAATGCCCATTTCTTTTCTTTCTTGATTGAATGCCGGCCGGAACTGACTGAATCTATCTTACCGGAGAATCAGTTGCTAGCCTTAACTCTATGACAGCCGTATTCAATGCCTTCTGTGCCGGGACAGTCTTGAGACTGACTTCTCACATAATCACATAGTAGAGAAGAATGCTGCTATTCGGAGAATCTTGCAAGCGTACTTCAATCTCTCGTTGGTGCACACTCTGGACTTGTCGATCGTTATTCTATATTCAGAGTGATTGATTGAATTGCTAGTCTGTCAGTGAGAGAAGTGAGAAGCTGTGATCGAGAAAGTCCCGCCCAAAGAGCGACGCCAAGAGTGGACCAGGCCATATGGCGGTCCCGCAAAGCCGGTCACCGGGAGCTAAGATCCTTCTCAATTGTTTCACTGCAGATAGCAAGCATCCAAAACTCGGTTCTAGTTTCAGAAGTCAGTTCCTCCCCGCTGAAAGAGACCGAAGAAGGTTCAACTAGCGCCGGTGCTAGGCCTGAAGATAGTTACCGCTTTGCACGAGCTGAGACAGTGTAGATAGATCCGGATAAGAAGGCAAAGATCACATTCCTTAGAAAGCCGACTGGTAATTGCCTCAAAAAAAACGGCGGATAAGGCGCAACAACCTAAAAGGCGGACTAAGAGCGGTTATTCAGCGTTGGAATGCGTTAAAGAGCCGTTATGAGAACAACAAAGCACACGAAAAGAAAAGCAACAGTAAGGTAAGGCTTGACTTTCCCCGCCACAAATTCAAATAGGCTTAATGCCTTACTCTAAAGGAGGAATCCGAAAGACATCTGGAAACGGATATTTTATAGATGCATGGGATCTTCCTTTATCGACACGACAGCAAGAGCAGAGCAGGGAAGGAGCTGTGAGGTATTACCTGAAAAAAAGTTGAGGAAGAGAAGTAGACAAATCTGATGCTAGTCTTTGTCTAGGAGTCACAACGATGTGGAACTTCGATATAGAAGCTCTTTCGCCACTAGTAAGCGGTTTAACCTCTCCCTTGTTCACTCGTGTCCCTTACCAAAAGGCCAGAAGTATGACGGCACTACAAAGGCATAAGAAAGCATATAAGATAGGCTCCAACCAATTCAACTGCCAGAGGCTTTGCGAATGCGTTAAAAGGCATTAAGCCAATCAACGTAGGATCGTATCAGCCGAAGCAACAGACGCATAAGCAGATGAAAGAAGTAATTAGCTGATCAAAGGTAGACTCTTCCACTACAGATTGATCTCCTTAAGCGGCAAAAATCAATACACAGAACTTTTTTTAGGAATTTTTTTTCCATCATGTATCAGAAAGACGAAGGCTACTAATGGCATACGACCTTTAGGTACATAAGGGAGAATGACCTTCAGGTTAGAAGCTGATCCAAGACCGGCGGATTTCGGTCAGTCTAACGCTCAACGAGAAGGACCTACAGAATACTTATAAGTAGGTAGAGCTAGCTCCCGAACCTTCACAAAGGCATGACGCTCAACCAACACTTTACGCCTGCTTTCCAGTAGAGAGATCAGGTCAGGGAAGAAGAGAGAATAAGAATTCTCAAAATACAACCTTGTTGAGGTGTTCAAAAGACGACATTTAACCCAAGGGGAATGGACGAAGATAGAAGCAAGACTGAGCATTCCAGAGGGGATAGAAGACTACGAGACTGAAAACTAATGTCCTTCTTCCTCTGAGCCAGGTTCGAAGTAGAGTCTATCTACTTCGGTAACGGGAAAAGCAAAAACTACCACATAGCATTCGTAGATAGGACTTTGCCCTCATTCCTTGACGCTATTCTTCTTATTTATTAATAATAATTCGAAATTTCCGTCTTCACTTCCCCTTTCTTTATGGCTGCGATCTTCCTAAACAGGATTGAACGTAATTATGTTTTTTTATGCTATTCCCCTGCCCCCAATACCGGCTGATCAAGCCAGTTGCAATCCATCCCGCCTTAGCGAGGGCTTATTTCCCTTTCCATTGGGATTCGTGAAAACAGAAAGAAAACTGACTCAACAGATCATTTATCGATTCACAGCTTCTGCTTCTCTTTCCTTCGACGCACTACGTTAACAATAGCAAAACTAGCTTCGACTCTTCCTATTGAATTGAGTGATCGTCGGGTGATTGAACTCCGAAATCATTTAATCAGTAAGTTCCTTCGTTCCCCGGCCGTTATCGAGAAAGAGAAAGTGCGACTTTTGGCTTTCTCCTTTTAGACCGCTCCTGCCTTTGGTACGAGTTGAAATTGGCATAACTTTCATTAAATGGATTAGCCTACCATTTTCCTGAGGGTGGCAACCTAAAAGTTTAGATAGAATCGTCCTCTCTTTCTATTCATAGAGAATCAATCCTCAAACTAAAAGGAGTTCAACTCCGTCGTCCGATCTGAAAAAAAGATGTTTTTTTATTTTGAAATTCAAGAAAGCATGAAAAAGGAGGAAAGATAGTCATAATACAGACGTATTGAAGGTAGCATTTCACCAGCTTACATTAGAACGTCATATGTACGATCCATCCAACGCTAAGGGAGACTTCCTCTTGGAACGACTAAGCCGAAAGGATATATCCGATTGGAGAGTCAATGTGGGACCTTAAAGCAGGTGAGAATCCGGTTTGGTAGCAGCTTGCCAAGATCAGACTAAGAATTGGAATCTTAAATAGCAGACGATCTGCCAAGAATATGATTTGAAGGACTAAGCCTGAAAGCACGGGATGAGACTTTTGGCAATCGTAGGCTTTAGTTCCTACCAGTGTAGGCTTGCTTCGCATAGGCTACACAAGCCAGGTAGCAAAGCAAGGTTAGGAGCCCAGCCCAATCCTCCATAAGCCAGACCAAGCTTTGAAAACCGTACTTTGTCTATTTCGTATTCTTTTCCGTCTTCGCAGGCATGCTCTTCCGTCCGGCCTACCCTCCTCGGCTTCACCGTATCCCAAAGAGCGATCGCAGCAGTATCTCCGTCCCAGCCTTTACTTCGCTCCTCTCCCGGTGGTCTTTTGGCTTTCGCTCCTTCACCAGTCACTTTCTTCTCACTTTATATGCCACATAAGATAGACTAATCGGCCGAAATGAGCTGATACTAGCCTCCACCTTCACCTTCGGAAGAAGAACTATGAATATCTCTCATCTTTGCTATCAGGGAAATGACTAAGTATGAGGGGAATCCCTCCATCTAAGAGCATCCAGATCAAGTGCTAGGCGCAGAAGAGGGAAGGAGTGAAATGAAATGGAATGAGTTGAACGTTACGTAGTGAATGAGTGAAACGAAAAGCTTATAGACTAGAACGACTATTAGACGTCAAGACTCACTCCAAACTTTGATTCCGGGATACGAACTATATTGGAACGAACGGAAGGAAAAGATACGTAGGTTTGAGATTTCACTATGTTACACTCATTTCGTTTCCCTCCTTTCTTTTAATACGTATCGTCGTTTGAGTTGACAGTGTTCACCATCGATCATTCCAGCTCGCCATAGCGATTGGGCTTCCTTCTTATGCTACTACTACACATCCTATGACTCTTCCTTCCTTTCGGTAAACTCACTCCTCGAGGGAGGAAAAGGGCAATCTACTCTATATAGGAAAAGCGACCTTATTTTGATAATGCCTTGAATAGGGAAGTGGCGTCTTAGCTTCAAATCAAAGCGTAGGTAACAATTCGTATAGGGAATACGTATTCCGTAAGCGGCGATAGCAAGAGATCTTATATAGACAATCCAGTGACGTAAGAAAAAAACTCTCTTGAAAGCAATCAAGCGAGAGAAATGAAACGAATAGCTCTTCGTTGAACTAAAAGATACGTAGAGTCAAGTAACTACGTATCGTCGTTCAAGTGAAACGAATCGCTCTTCGTCGTTCGAAGTGATTGGATACGTAGTGAAAAATCGTAGTATAGTCGATATCGTCGTTATCGACTAATCATCGAAGTCTCCATCAGGTGGGTGTCCCCAACAGAGTTTATCATTAGCGAAGAATCGACTCGGAGGTCTAATCCCTGCTATTTTAAGACAAACACTTCCTGGTAGCAGATGCTGGAACATAAAAAAAGCCCAATTGTCAATACAGTCAATGACTTTTCATATGCTCTGGTATCGGAGCTGAGGCCTGTGCTAGCAGTGAACCCGAACTATGTATGCCAAACAATAAACTTTTCTAAAGGTCTATTTTTTCTTTCAAAGACTGAGAAAATGTGTAAGTGAACCGGCGACCTAGGCTCTCGGGAGTCAGAGGGTAGTTGAAAAGGAAGGACGTAGGGGGATCGGAAAAGGTAAGCTACAGACAGGTCCTCGAGTGGAGGATCGCACTTGGTTAGATTGCGCGTAGGCGCAGGCTCTGTGATAATGATAGGTCTGTGTTTGGAGCCTTTCACTTTCGCCTACGAGTTTCTTTCGCAGAATAGCTAGTTCTGTTTACGCGGGTCGACGCGGATGGACGTGTACGAGTACGCTGTTGGGCAGCCTGCCATCACAGGTGGTCGGAGTTAACTCGACAAGATGAGATGTTGATGCTTCCCGAATCTCGATCAGGTCATCTTTTCCCATCCTGAAATAGCGTAGATCAAGAGAATGTGCGACCTATCAATCTCCTTTTCCGGCTAATCCATGAGATGGTGGAACTAGTACTCGCCTTTGGGGAATTGGAGTGCCGGGCGATGGCAGTATATTGATTTTCTTATCCTGCTCGATTTTCTTTTGCGCCCGCTATAGAGCTATTCGTTGAACTCGAACGACGATACGTAGTGAAAAGATACGTATAGTCGAGTGAAACTGAGATACGTATCTCAGTTCACGGAATAAATGAAGTGAGTCTATAAGCTTGGAGTGAGTCTTCCGTTCTCATCAAGATCTTGAAAGGAAAAGATACGTAGTTGAACTCAAACGACGATAGACGATATCGACTATACGTATCGTCGTTTGAGTTCAACTCCTTCTGACAATTTCTTACTCTTTTTTTCTTCCTATTGTCGAAATGCTTGAATTCGTTAGAACGAGAATAGCTCAAGTAGAATCTCTTTCTTTTTGGAGGGTTCCGGAATTGATAGAGTCAATCTAAATAGAATCCAAATCGTTATCTGTTGGTGTGAATTCTACTACGGTAGAGGATCTACAATCATTAGCTCTGGTTCACAGGCAAGTAGTGAGTTTCACTCTTGAGAGATAGCCAGATAGTTGAGCTACCCGTAGCAGTCGTAAGGTAAGGCCTCTTTAGTAGCACAAGACAAGGCATTCGAGCAAAGACATGAATGAAGCCTAGCCTTTAGTTCACTTGCAAAAGAGAAGGCCCAGATAGAGTGCCTTTTTTTATTTATACAACGTCAAAACTCGAAAAATTCATTGATCCTTGATCTCACCTTACTCGTTCAAGTTAGCAAGTAAACCCTCAAAGTGCACAAGAGCTAAGCCTACTTCTGACGCTACTTTCAAAAAAGATTCTTACTACTGTGCTTCGTCGTAAAAGAAAGGTCTACTTAGGAACAGGGGAAGCGATTGAAGAATAAGCTTTTTACTCATTGCAGGGTGGCGCTGGACTAGGGCTTACTCGGCCTCATAGATCATGATGGTCAAGCCCTTTCTGTTGAAGAAGAAAGAGATTGAAAGATGAGACAATCGATTTGGACCAATTTCGATTTAGGCAGTGAAAGAGAAAGGAGATGGTCGAATGATCCCTATTTAGGTGAATCAAGATGGTATGAATCCCCAAGCGAAAAGAACTACGTGGTGGACTTTATCCTGAAAGGCTTTTGGGTACGTAGGAAGCCAGCTAAGTTTACGCATTGGGTGCCAGTTCCAGAAGGAGTTGAACGAAATGAGTGTAACGAAATGAGTGAAATGAAATGAATAGAAATGAGTGAAATGAAATGAATAGAAAATCTTCAATTTTCTTTTTCTCACGCACAACGGCTTCTTAAATAACTATATGAATAGCGTCTGGAGCGCTAGTCTAAACTAACCAAGAAAACGGATGCGCGGCTAACGCGCAACGTTATCTAAATGGTAGCCCTTGCTTGTGGAGTTGCTTGTTGGCTTTCACGGTTTAAGGCGTAGCATTGGAATTGCTATGTAGGCTTTTGTTTACCGAGGGTTCGAATCCCTCTCTTTCCGCATCTTAACCTAATTAACTAATGTTACTGACCGAAATGTATCAAATAACAATGGAAATCATTATGGAAACTGTTAGATATAGATTCTCTATTCCTAATTGCAGTTTTTCGGAAAAGAGTGGACAAGGAATGAAAATCTCCCTGCCGATCTATGATACATGAATAGGATCAAAATTGAGATCAAACCACTCCTTTATGCTATTTCATCTGGCTTCGATTATTCAATCTATAGTTAGCGCGTAGTGGGAAAAGAAAGAGAGAACAAGCGTTATCGCACAACCCTCGAGGCTTTGAAGTCCATAGCGCCCGATTCGATCACTCTATCGAGTAGAAGTCCAGGGATGCTTCAATCGATTCTTAACACCTTGACCCTTCCCTATTTTGGATGAGAAGGCAAATTGTTAGCTTTCTCGGCTTAACGACTCTTTCTTCGGCCGCCCGGGACTGCTCTTTCAAACTTCATCCAGTTAATCGATATCTGTCAGTCTTTTCATACTTCCCCTTCTTCCTCTAAGAAAGGGAGTGAGAGTGGTCGAAGCTAGTGAATTGAATACCAGACGGGGTAGAAGGTTCTGTTCCTATTGAATCTGATCTGGCTTTTGCTTACTCCTGTCCATACGACCCGAGGGAAGAAGCTCCTGTCTCTTCTGCATTTGACCTGAGACTGGGAGTTTGACTCTCTCGATTGAAATAGACGGCTAGGAAGGAAAGAAGCATGGAAGCCCCTTATAGATTAGCAAAAACAAATAAACTATTTCTAAATAACCAAGGAAACGGATGCGCTAACGCGCAACGGCTTCCGCGTCAGCCCTTGCTTGTTTTGTTGTTGTTAAGTTAAAGGGGAGGAAACTCAACTCAAAAGGAAGAGTCCCTATCTCCATAAGAGGAGCAATACAGGAAGAACCTTTTCTATTGAAAATAAGCGATTTTAGCCGGCACGTTGTTGGAAGTTTGATCGGAAGATCGGAAGATAAGTAGGCAAGGAGTGACCACCATCCAGATAGATGCTTTGAGAGTTCCCGGCTCCCGGCCTTAAAGAAGGAATACGAGGCGCAAAGCGTAGTGGATCTACTATTCCTGCTATCTTACTTCCCGAGGGGGAAGAAGCTGTTCTAGCTCTTGGCGACTCGGAACGAATGGTAACATGGTTCGAGATAGAGATGATGAGTAGGGAAAAGCCTGACTTAGCCATAAGAAAGGGATGTTGCTTCTCCCGCTGCTAATGTCGCCTCTGCCGCTGCATCGCTCTCATCTTAATGGCATCAGTCAAATGGAGGCAGAGAGACTAGAAGTGAATACCCGGTTTAGACCGTCGGGGAAGTCGACTCAGCAGTTCTAGCTTTTGTTTCATAAACTGTGATAGGGGAAGCCGCTCTTTTCCTTGTTTCCACTGTTGAAGGAAAAAAAAGAGGGCTGCCATTGAATCTGTTGAGTTTGCTGCTATCATAGATAAGGGAAAGGCAGCTAACCAGCATTATAAAAGATTTGATTACCGCCGTTGGACGAAAGGCATTGGGAAAAGGGCGACCCCCTATAAAAAAGGGAGAGAGCGCCTCAAGGGTATCTCCTATTTTTTTTCTCTAGAAAAGAGTGAAAGTAGGGGGCGGCCCTCGCTCTCAAGACTGTCGAAGATAGCAAGGATACTTTTCAATGAGCCCCAGGGTAGCAAAGCTAGCTCTTAGTATCATTGGCATTGGGCAGGTGAACCTGGCTACACAACAACTCTGACTCGAGCAGAGGATCTAGTTCCACACCAATCCGCTTATCTTATCTAAGATAATATAGAAACTTAGCGTACCTACAATCGCTTGCTTTAGCTACTTACTCGGGAACTAGCTTCGCACCTCACCCCGGGAACTCAAAGGTGCGTAGCTTGCTTGTGAAAGGGGTGTTTCCGTTCCTCCGGTGTGGGATAGTCAATACCTAGTCCGGTCCTATAAGAATAGTTATCTAGACATCAACTCATGGTACTCCCCGGGCCTCTAACAACTCCTAGGTTAGCTACAGCTTCTCGAGGGAAATAAGGCCTAAAAGAACCTCTTTCGTCATCATTCGAAAGTGGCATTTTAGCTCCTTTTCGTGAAACAGATCGGAGATCAGGTCTTATCGATTCATACGTCTTTTTCCTTTAACACGCTAGTGCCCGGATCTCGTTCTCCTATCTTTGATACTTCCTTAACGGAAGCTTTCAAAGACATGTCGCGTGTGTAGCTTGTTCCACAATTACACGGTTCTGCAGGTATCCCCTAACCTAAGACCCGGTTTCAAGTAGCTAAATCGCCTGTATAACAGATCTACGAATAGCCAACGCCTCTAACAACGTATTTCAGGGGAGGGGGTTAGGGCGGTTCCTTAGGCACCTTCACATCTACATCTACTTATAACAAAAAAAGCACGTACACTTTTTCAAGCTTGAATCCTGTTATCTTAACTGAGAATGCCGTTACTTATAGCCTTTTAACGGCAGCTACACATTGGTCGAGACTCACACGACAGTCGATACTCAGGATTTCGTTTAGCTAAGTGGCCTGTATACTAAAATAGTCAACCTCCCCCTAATATAACATCTGCTTGAACTCCCGATCTACTTTGAAACAAAAAAACTTCTCGAGCTGGATTAGAAGATTAGTATATGAATGAAATGGTTACTTTCTTTCCCGCATGAGCAAGCCAAGCTACTCATGCCAAGCAGCTAACTTCGAGCTAGAACTAATGGATTAGCATGAATAGTAAGTTCCCCGGGGGGATTTATTTCCTATGCTTGCTGGCTAAACAGAGTTGCCTTCCACACGAGCTCTAGTTGCCTTGTTCCAGGCTATTGACGGATCGTGAGACTGAGACTTTATAGCTAATCGATTCCTTTCGAAATTCAAACCCATCTAAAATCTTCCCCCCTAAGCATGTGTAGGTAACTTAAAATCCTCTGCTGTCTCGTCGACCCGATGATTCGTTCAAACAAAATGTCATGCTTCGTGCTTCGCACCCCTCGCATTTTCGGTTGATTCTTCCCAACTTCGAGAGTGAGATTGATCCGACTAACCAAGCAACGGCGGTAGCGTAAAGGGTGCGATAGTAATAGGAGAAAGACTAAGAAAAGTCTTTCCGGGTTATGCCATAAGCATTAAGCTCCTTGATCGCTTAGAGCCCCTCGATACACTACCTTAGCCTACTAGTAAAGTGCTCTCCTTACGTCAGTTAACAAAGTAAGGGACATTTCTTTTTCCACAAAAGCAGCTAGCATTAGCGGGGTGTTATCCTTAGTTCACTTTAGGGAGTCTGTTCTTCGTCTAGCCTGATGGCGAAGCAAGGCTTTGAAAAAGTTACGGTTTCTGCTTTCAGCGGTATCGTATAGTCTCGATCACACGGATGTACGCCTTGATACGGTGGCCTCTTTCATCGTCACCTTCCATGATCGAGATATTCAGTACTGGACTCTCCTCTGGTTTCAATCTCCATAACAGCTTGGTAGATAGTGTTTGTAGTGATAAAGGTCTGAGCCTGTCGCTCAGTTGTAATTCTAAAAGAAGTTTTAGCAACGTGTAGTCGTTGCAACAGGAGGTTCTTTCCAGAGGTGGTTAAAGAGGAGACAATTAGTTGAATTGTATTCAATTCTTCCTGTTGCTGAATGAAATTTGGGGCTGACTCTAGAGCTAGCACCTCTTTTCCTTTCGGGGTACTTCCTGGGGTTCAGTTTCCTCACTGTCACTTTCTTCCGATCATCGTTGCATCAGCTTTTCTTTTCGTCGATTGCGTCGAGTGAATAGTGGCTTCAGCGGTGCAGTGCAGCTTCTGCCTCATGAAGTTCTTTAACTTCTTCTCCTTTTGATTTAGTATTCTCTGGTCAAGGTCCTTTGAACCTTATACCTTTAGCCGCAGCTCTCGTCGTAGATTTTTTTGATTTTGAAGGGACTGGGGATTTCTTCGTTACCTGATTGTTAGACAATCGGATAAGATATTTATCTATAGTTTCATCGGTGGGTGAAGTTGAAAGCATCCCGGGAAAGCGCTTTTCAAGAAGCTTCAACGAAATGAGTGAAATGAAATGAAATGAGTGAAATGAAATGAAATGAGTGAAATGAAATGAAACGAATAGAAAATCAAAATCTCTTTTTTTCTTTTTCGCTCTGGTCAGTCTTCGTGGCTCTTCCTTGATACCTCTCCGAGGGCTGGGACGACAGTGACTCGATAAAGGTTTAGTTACTTCAACAAAGCAAAGTATTAAAAGAACTCAACTCCACTTCCATTTCCCCCTAGGTCTAAGTATAAAAAAATGCGTCAGATAAGGGAAGCAGGAGTCAACACTCGAGAATGCTACGGGTTCAGCGGCAAGTAATAAAAAATTGAGTCGTTAAAAGATATCATTTAAGGCGGACCAGACTCTACTCGTGGATTGGAAGAGTCTCTTACATATATGCTACCTCGAAATTAGTTTATCTAATTAAGTGATTTCGGCAAACCCCTTCTTGCTTCTTTGTTTCCACCCTTGTAGAATTTGAAGCAAGTACTTGTGGAGTGTAGAGGGATAGGGTACGATCTCGTTTGCATGAAGCCAAGATCCCCATCCCCCTACGCTGGATGTATCTATTACGTGAAAGAGCACTGAAGTTCTATGCCCGAGAGAACTGGTATGGAATGACCAGACCGCCATTTGCCCGCTTTGGTTAGAGCCAGCCATGTATCATCATATTACTATGGGCCAGTTTATTTGGTGAAGAACCCTGATCGGAGAAAGACTTAGTATGGTAGGGGGTTAACCGCCAACCCGCCATCGAAGCGGGCCGTACACGCTCAACCTAGCTTTTGATTTTGAGGTGCTGGACTACGTCATACTTTAACTGTGGTGTTATCCCCTGACTGAAGTTGCGTACTGGGCTGAACTGCTTCCTGTCTTTCCCTTAGTTGAGCAGCGAGAAAGTATGAATAAAGAAAGCTTCATTAAAATCCCATCCTCAGAGCAAATTCAACTAGTCTTTTGACTAAATAGAAATGGTCATATAGAGGGAACAGGATTAGCCTTCTGCTGGAAAGGAAGAATCTAATCGACCTACAAAGAAGGAGGCAGCAATGCTCAATTGCAGAAAGATCTTTGTGGGATTAAAGAAATGAAAGCAAGGAGGGCTTCCTCATGGGGAAGGGGTGAGAGATCGGAGTGGAATAGCAGGGTATACGGATACCTGATCCAATCCCTCCGAACTCGCTAGGGATACATCAGATCCATTACGTGAATCGATTCCCAGCGATGCAACTAACTGAGATTCGAACTCGCAACCCTCTCCTTTCCGGAGAGCCAAACCACAAAGAAAGCCGAATGTCCTTTCCAAGTCCATTGCCACGAAAGTGAAGGTTTTGCTCGAACGAAGCGAAGCCGAAGGAAGTGGCCTAGAGGGAAATTATTATGGTACCGATAGAGTGTAACGACCAAAGTGACTGTTCTAAAATGTCTCAGAGTACTTACTTTATTTCGTCTGGAAAAGCCTCGGGTGATCTCACCAGGTCTAGCTCAGTAGGCAAACGCGGCTACGAAAAGAACGGATTCCGGGCATATTCCTTACTATTTATTAGACTTGTCGGAAATAAAGTAGAATCCACGTAATGCTTGAAATTCTGATGGTCTTGCCCCCTAGTGGCATGGTTAATACTCGAGGAAGCCTATTGTCCGACACCGTAAGCTTATTCTCGTATGAAGAGAATTCGTTGATATTCATCCTAAGGGCATGAATCAGATCTTTTTTCTTTTGTTTAAGGTCTAAGCGCTTGAACTCTCCGACTCGTGACGCGATCCTAAAAGAGTACTCACTAACTAGAACAGAGGCAGAAGGAGGAGAATAGAGTGATGAACGCTAACAACTACTATAGGCCGGGACCTTAAGTAGAGCTAATGCAAACTGATTTTCTAGATCAGGAAAGAGATTCCTTTTTTTTACTAGTGGTACCTTGAACTCATTTCTGACCGGCAAAACATTAACTGGGATGGAAGTTCTTCTTCAGCAAGCGGAACCACAGAAGCAGTATCGTACACAAATGGTCAAGCTGCTACTCTTTCTTTACCTGGGGAGTATTGGTTTAGTTTCAAGAATACCCTTTCCCCTTGCCTTGTTAGATTACACAGTAAATCCGAGAAAGACTTGCTCGCAGTAGTGACCTTCCTTGTGTAAAGGAGAGGCTGACAAGACCAGTGTACGGGTAGTCAATAGGAATGCCTTTGTTCCCTTTAGCATTGAAAAGATAGCAAATTATCTTATTCTTATATATTATAGGTGATCCAGGCCTCAACTGTATTTCCCCCCTCTGCTAGCCTTGAGGGAAGCCTGACTTTTCGGTGCAAGTGAAGAAAAAAGTGACTGAGTCCACATCCGATAGGCATAAGCTAAGAATAAAGAGGTAACAACTAAGTACTCCTTATATATGCCACCGATGCTTTGAAATATTTTTGGGATCAAAACCATTTTCTTGGAACTGGGAGCATTACTGCACTATCAAATGTTATCTCAATTACTATTGGACAAATTTCTTCTTTTGTTTTCTTCATGTTCTTTGCCATAACGCCTATTCTGGTACGGATAAAGCAATTTTTTTTAGAGTCCTGTACACATCACATACAAAAAGATGTAAGCATAGTCATGCTAAGTAACTGAACTGATAGATTATTTCAAAATGAATTTCAGACTATAAAGTCTTCTTGATCTTTCTTTATCATAAAGGGAAAGCAAGAGATAGAATAAAATGTTCGTCATTCTGCCTTATTTCATGAGATCTAGAAGCAAATAAGATGTTCGTTAAAGAACTCTTCTTCGATCCTAGGTCAAACAAGACAATGGCTCTGTCGATGGTACTACGTGATTGCATGGATCTGACTAACCATCCAAGACTTCTTCGATGCTCCAGTCGTGAATCGCGATTGGCGAGTCACTTCAGCTAGTCCGTTTTGGAATGCTGTGGAAACTCTATGATCTCATAGAAGAGAAAGGTATAGATTTCATAGTGCCTATTCTGGCATCTAAGCCTGGAATTGGGGGCACTTCCGGCACGAGCTTCTGCCTCTTGTCGTCATTGCCTTTGTGTTCAGTCTATCATTCTGAAAGTGACTTTAAGTCACAGAAGGTGCGTAGCTTGCTAAGTGGTCCTTCTCTCTTTCCGTAAGTGATGGCATTCGAGATTTTAGGATTTCTCGATGGCTATATTCTTAACACAAAAGTTTCGTTCGAGTTTTAGCTTACATCGTGGGAAGAAAGGGGGGCAATATCAATAGAAGATATTGATTTCTATTAGTCCATGCGTGCCACGTTCAGCTATAGATTTCACTATCCAAGAAAGATAAGCCGGTAGCGAAGTTCCATGTAGTCTTCCGTGAAAGCTCGCACTAACATTTGTTGCTTCCTTGAAAGCGACGAATATCACGTCTTCCTTATGCTTAGCCCGTATCCAAGAATTACTCTGAGCTCGTTACTCGGATTAGCTAGGGCCGTAGGCAAACCTTCATTCTTTCTTTCTGGTTACGATTTACAGAATTACCGATATCTTATTCGAATGAATTCACTTGCCCATTAGAAGATAGCAAAGAAATTGGTTGAGCCAATCCAATTTGACATATTGACGTAGATTTCCTCCTATGATCAGTAGATTCTTTATAACTTTGGAAGATGGTTTTGAGACCGAAGGGAAAAGAAGAGAACTCCAGCTCCTGCTACTCTTTTCCTCCTGCATCCAGTCAGCTTCTTTCTTAAGTCCTAAGTAAAGTCAGGTAGTTAGACTTAGTCGACTGGTTTCCGAGGAACTCTTGAGTTCTATTCCGAGCTATGATATCTACTTCCTCTTCCATTCCAATTCAAAAGATTTTTCTTTTATTCCCTTGGAATCTAGTAGGCTAACTCATTCTATCAGTAGGATTTATTAGACGTCACGTCTAAATTGTACTATCGGAACTCTAAACAACTGTAAGCCAATTATAGTATATGTTTACTATAAGAATAAGAAAAAAGACGAGTACTGGATAATTCCAATCACCTTCCTTAGCTTCTTTCTGGATTCACTCTCTCCTTTAACTCCTATCTATTAGTCCTTGTAGTCGTTTTGGAACTCAAGCAGCTTCCAGTCACTATAGCAACTTTCCTCGCCTGTGAAGCTTACACTAGGAGCCAGAGCCACCAAGCCTGTATTACGAATTGGCTTGACCTCCTAATCATCATTCCTATTCCATAACGCTTTCATTGCTCCTCTCGTTGTCACTCGAGCTGCTACGCTCCTCTGAGAACTCGTAAGACAAGAAGCTACAGGAAGATCCGAGCACTAAAAACCTCGATATTCCAAAGAGCTTACTTCTTCCTATTCTTTCAAAGCCTCCTGCCATGGTAGCCTGGCTACTTACTTCTCTTAAGAAAGAAGCAAGCGGAGGCTCGAAAGCCGGAGCGCGCTAGCGCGCTTTCCGTTTTCTCGCTTGGAAAGCCTAAGTCAAGCTCCTTTCGCCATTACAACCAAGGAAAGCGGTCCCAGCCTACTTCCTCAGGCAAGTTTCAAAAAGAAGATTAAAGAAGAGCTGCATCGAGCCTCGGATGTCTTACTAGAAGACTCCGGTAATTCAACAGTCTATATGAGTCTATCTCGTTAGCTGAGCTGCTTCCTGTAGCTTTCACTCCTTTCTTCTCTTGCTCGGATGTTAGGCAATTCTTCTCTACTCAGCTTAGCCCAGGACTTGGGATGGGAATAGAGCGAATAAAAGCGCCCTCATCTTAACAACTAGGTTTTTCCTTTCAGCAAGCAAAGAATAATGAGCTGGGGAGTTTCCGAACTACAGAAAGAGTCGAAATAACTAATTCCAATGAACTAGATGGAATAGAGGAAGTTCAAAGCTGAGGATCTTATAGCAATTGAATTGCCTTGCTTTGCTACCGGCTTCATTCCCTCAAACCTTCTTTTTCCAGGGTTTCGGAAGTGAAATCATTAATATTCGTGGAAAGCCCTTTCAAATCAAAGGGCGTCAGGTCTTACGTAACTTAAATCGATTAACATTTCCGGATATCTATGGCATTCGGATCTCATAAAGTGCACGACGCCCTCTGAGAAAGAATCTTAATGGATATTATATAGATAATAAAACTCTAACAGAGAAGAACAAAAGATCACGGATCAAAATGATTTGTTAGTTGGCAGGGTCTATTAGGACTCGCAAAAAACTTCCAACTATTTCTTTTTCCTGCTCGCTTCGCTCTTCGGCTTCTTTCTGAACGACGAACGACGAAGTATAGTGGCTTTCGCACCTGCTCTCTTTTCAAGTTTTATACCTGGCCAAGGTAAGATGAAATCTTTTGCTTTTGATACGGCAAAGGAAAGAAATGGATATCTAAGCGCCGTCTACGGGGGACTTTAGGGGTGAACGAGATGCCTTTAGGACTTCGGCAGCAGGGCTTGGAACTGCAGCAATTGGATCCGCTGGCTAGCGTCAGTGACGGAGATTGAAAAAAGAAATGGATTGTTATCAAGGAGAGAGGGACTGCTAACCTGCTTGTTTCGGATGGCAAGGAATTAGACGTCAAGGGCTTTCTCAATAAATCAATTACCGATTTTCAATTTGAAACAATTCTTCATTGTTTCCCCATTCTTTTAGAATGTGAACTATCTGTTTCTTGTTTTGAACCATATGATTGTTTAGCCAATGATGGATTTCGTGCGGATCAAATATTGGCCTTCAAGAATGACGATTACGCGAGCTCACCTAGGGAAGAGAATAGAAGACCAAGCAAAGTGGCGGATTTGGACAGTGATAACCCATTCCGGAGACCAATGATAGACTGAACACTAAGCCAATCTACCTTTTTTAGGCTTATGACTATGTTGAAACGGACTTCCCTTTCCTTTCCCCTTCGACTACGACGGACTTGATCTTAGGCAACCGCTGACCGCCTCTATGAGGACCAAAGGGCGGCCATCCTCACAGTCATGCGTGTGCAGCCTACTTCTATTGTTTTATTATATACGCCTAATGAAATGAGTCCCTTTCCCTGCCTTTTCCACTTTGTGTAAGCATTCAAAGTGAGGTCTGCCATGACATTACATTGATATCCACTTTTTTGTGACGACTGGACGAAGTTAGGGTTCTTATTAGTATTCCTGCCAGGTCTCTGATACGAGGTTGCAGAATAGGCCCTTACTTACAGGCTTTCGGCTTATAGAAATAGGGAATCGCCTTAAGATTTTCAAGATTTATCGCATTCCATACTTTTTTAAGAAGACAGTATCAGAGAATAAATGCACATACAAGGTCAGCTTCCTTTTCTTCCTCATTGACTTACTACTCTACTATACTAAGCATCAGAAAGGTGTCCTAAATGGCATCTTCTTCCATAGCTATACTGGCCTTTTAGTACCTTAGTACCAGACTTCCTTTCGCCCTGATTTCCGAGATCCGGGAAGGAAGCCGAAGACGAGCCGCTTCGAACTACCTGCATTGCTTCCGGGCTATACCAGGAATGGCTTGAAAGGAATCGGGCGAAGTACTTAAGAAGCGTATCGCTAGCTTATACCGAACAAAGCTCGCCCTATAATACAAGGCGGAAAGAAAGGGAACCTGTTGGGCCGTCATATGTCGATGACGAAAAAGCCTATGCATATGGGAACGAAAGGTGAATGGAGGGGTGCTCCAGCGAGTTATTCTAGATGTCGGAAATGGAAAGATTGGATTGAGGAATGCAAACTCATTCGACAAAGAGCCCATGTTGTTCGGAACTATTGGAATGATTCAGTTACCAGTCGATTCTACCGGGAGATCTTAACGATGAATACAGACATGGAACGGATGCGGAAACAGAGCCCCTACCTTCTCTTTTCAAGGAAGAAGCGGGAAGGAGGTTGCACGTTTTCCTGTTTTTTGCATAGAGTGATCTTCTTCAATCACCTTTCCATCTCCAAGTTGAAAGGTAGAACAAGGGAAGGTCAAGGCTTTCCACGGCAAAGTCAGCATCTTAGCCCGAAGAGCAAGCTCTGCCTCTGCTGCTATTGACTCTTTCTCTTTCTTCATATTGATAAGACGGCGGGAAGAGCCTACAGCAAAAGACTGATAAAGGGGAAGCTAGGTCCTTCGCCTTATCTGTATAAGGTCGTGCTTTCGTAACTACTAAATCAATTACTTACACGAGCTCCATAGATCGATTAATCTCAGGCTCTCCCCTGTCAGACTTAAAAGGCTTAGCTTACTATCAGCTGAAGGAAAGACTGGACATTGAGGAAGTTAATAAAGACCAGCAAGCATCCTCAGTCTGTTCCCCGGATCCGGGCTTAAGAATGGAATCAATGGGATAAGGCACGAACGAAAGAAGAGAGTGTGCTTTTCCTAAGACATGCGAACTCATAATCTTAAACTTCCCCCGCTCTGTATAAAGTACGGGAAATAGGCTTCAAACCTCAATCGTCAGACAGAAGTACGGCTTATCTTTCCTCAGTCAATTCCCGGATCCGGATAAAGTAGCTGATTCAATAGGATAAGGGCCTTTCGGCCCCAACTCAATCTTTCTTACTTCTCAACTCAATCACAGACGTGAACAATTGATGCTTGCTGGGGAAAAATGCTACTGTCAAGATTAGTAACACAAATTACACTCTAAAGATTAGTAGCCTTGTGAAGGATTGACTTTCTCATCTATGTCATTTAGTCCCTTCGGTCTAAGCCTTATTAGTTTCTTACCCGGGTTACCTTTTCCTCGGATTGCAATCAAAGAGACAGAAGAATCTCCGGCTTCTCTGAGAACTGGGACATGCTTAGAAGTCAAGACTAAGAGATCAACTTACTCCGTCTGTTCCCTGATCAGTGAATAGATTCACATGGCGTGGGAAGTGAATCACAGGGACTAGGATGAGAAGGGATTTTGGAGTTATATAATTTGGCTTCTCTTCTCTTAAGGCTTAGGGCGGGTTATTTTATGATGTTTTGGGAGTCCCAGTTGTCCGAGAGATTAGACTGGTTTAGGCTGAAACTTGACTGACGCTACTAAAGGATGGGGAGATCCCAACTGTAGTAATTTCGTCTATTAAGTCCATCTTCCGAAAGACAGCAAAGAGGAAGCTCCGGCTCCTGCTTCGGACTGATTAATTGCTCTAGCCTACTACTTTCTAAGCCTAGAAAGAAGACCACCTGACTTACCTACTGGCATTGAATCAAAGGCTATACTTACTTTTAGGCGGCTGGGTAACTACTAAAGAGAAAGGCTTGCAGGCAGCTCAATCTCATGACTTGATTTCAAAATAAGTTACAGAAAGACGAAAAAGAATGAAATACTGGCACTACGCATTGACGGCTTTTAATGACGCTTCTAAGGTCTCATCTTCATTTAGAGTCCCCGGATCAGGGTGTAGTAAGTGAATAGAAGGGATAAGGAAAAGAACCTCTTTCTAACTTCCGGACTTCCTGTTCTCTTAGTAGGCTGACGGGCTCGAACTTAAGCCATAAAGAGTGCTACTCCGCTCCTTTCCTTGGTTTAGACTTCTCCGCTCGGCTCAATCTTAAGAGGAAGCTAATTCAATCCTGCTGTAGGGCTCTTTTGCCCCTGAGATCTCAATCGGACTGTAATGCACTTAAAGAGAAATCTATATATAGTATTTCTACTAATCCCCGTCTTGCTTATCCTTCAAAACCCACCTTTGAAGATGAAGCTGGGACGGCTAGTATTCTAATAGAAAGAGTAGCTTATCCGGCTTCTGACTTCTTAGGAATCTCAGGCTTATCTGTGTCCGGTCGGTCGTAACTCAAAAAATGAATCTTTCACTGGATAAGGAAGAGTAAGGTTAGCGAGTCCTCATAAGCTTAACGCACCTAAGAAAATCCTTTAGAGTAACCTAACTTCCAAGCATGCATTATATTCTATCTTATATAGAAAATGCACTTAAGCTGTAATAAGAAGAGAATCAGTATCATTCTATTTCCAGCTAAGAAAGCATGTTGAATGATAACGCTTCCCAAACGAGCTCACAAGCGAGTGGAACGGAGTAAACAAGAAATCGAAATAGAGCATAGAAGTGGAATATATTCTATTTACGTGCTGGTGATTGAGCTGGAGATAAAGTTTCTTCCTCTCCTTTACTTACAGTCGAGCTCTATTAACATAGACCCTATAGCTTAGCTCGAGTAACTACGTGCCTTTAGCTGACGTTCAGTTACACTTATTAACACGAAGGCTAG
>Ga0268244_10000287_pt1 | contig 21791 bp, 10 predicted proteins | sample AgamicMgSfe_FD_200258 | JGI IMG/M metagenome (GOLD analysis project Ga0268244, IMG submission 200258) | Agave microbial communities from Guanajuato, Mexico - Mg.Sf.e (v2) (version 2) | ecosystem: Host-associated > Plants > Phyllosphere > Phylloplane/Leaf | place: Guanajuato, Mexico | collected... | reverse complement strand
TTTGGGGGGGAAGAGGAGGGATGAGCGTAAGGCGATGAGATATGATATTGTAATATGAGTGATGAAATGAGTACATATGGTAAAAGTAATAGCTAACGCGGTTCTGGCATTCCGCGATATGCCACATTGCGTGGCCAACCCGCGGGACCACCGCGGCCCAACAACAACTCCTTGATCGACTTTGAAAGAGGAAGTACGGTTCCGATCTTGGACTTTGATCTTGGATCCCTCCACTCTCCTCCCCTCAATGCATGTCATTGACGACACCCATCCAGTCAAAAGCCGGCGCCCCCTCGTCAAAGACAAAAGGTTTCGTCCTCATATACGCGCTGACGTCCCGCTCCATCCGCAACACCTCCAAATACCTCACCACCTGGCCCAGCACATCGACCGTCATCTGCTCAGGCCTGCCCTCGAACTCGTCGATCTCGATCAGATTGTGCGGCTCGCTGGCCGCCTTCTCCACGCTATCGTCGATCAAAACCGTGTTCTCCTGGTTCCACTCGGCATCAGCACCCCGAGGGACGGACGACTGAATCACGTGATCTTTCCAAACCCACGACAGCTGCTTGTACACCTGCGTCCGCTGGTTATACTGCTCGTCGGTCAAGCGGAGCGTGTCGCGGCCCCAGATGCCGACGAGTTGCTCGAGCTGGGCAGGGGTGAACAGTTGGGCACAGATGCTGTGCACGTTCTCCGGCTTAGCGGAGGACCAGATGAGGAGTTTGTGGTTGGCGAGCAGGTAGTGCAGGAACTCGGCTACGTGCCCGCGCGCGACGAACCCGTTCCGTTTGTTTTTGCGAAACAGGAGCGTGCCGTTGAGGTCGAGCACGACGAGCAGAGGGCGCGTGGCGTCTAGCGTGCGGGGTGGGAAACTGGCGCGCTTGAGGTAAGTCCATGCTGGTTCGGGACGTTTGACGAGGTGGAGGTGTGGTCTCTTCGGCGACTGGGGCTGCGGGGTCGTGCGCGAGAGAGATGATCGATTGGTGAGGGTTTGGTCTGCGATGCGTTGGGTAGAGGATGACAGCCCCGCGGCTGACGAATATTTCGCGACTTTCTTCTGAGGGGAGTCCTCGCCCGCCTTCACGAACCTGCCCGATTTAGGACGGTAGTCAACTGCGTGTCCGACGACTGAAGGCGTAGCGGATGGATGAACATGGCCCGCGAACGAAGGACCCGATAAGGAGGACTGGCCTGTGGTCTTGGCTGTGAATCCCGCCGCTTGGTACCTGCTCTCCTTGTTAATGCGATATCTCGTGTTCAACCTCGCTGCGGGTACTGACTTCCGTACTTGAACGCCAGGCTGGTATGGCGCCGTGTTGGGGTCGAAGCTTGGGGGTGGTGGTGGATAGCCGACTCCTGGCCAAGCCTGCGTCAGTGGTGCCTGTGTGTTTCCGTACCACCCGTACTGCTGGAAGGGGCGGTATGGCTGCTGCGCAAAGGAAGAGGGACCATACTGGTGTCCTTGCCCGGCGAAGGTTTGCTGGTCGAAGCCTTGGTGCGTGGGCGCGGCTGGAGGCCATGCTTGCGCCTGCCAGTGATGATCACTTCCTCCTCCGGGGCGATACTCGAAGGCTTGTCCTTGCCCGTGGTTTGCTGGCGTAGATCCCCCGTACCCAGCGAAAGTCTGTCCAGCTCCTGCACCAGAGTGTCGGTACTGGTCGACGGGTGATCCTGTTTGCCCATATCCATGCTGATACTGTTGCGTCGTGGGCTGGTGGTGATCGGATTGCGTGCCAGCTTCAGGCCACCCCCAGTGATCCGTCACCCGATCAGACTCCCTATGACCTTCGTTCGACCACATCTTCGCTCTTTGGTCAGCCTCTGGTTTCTCGGGCAGGCCCGCGTCGGATATATTATACCTTTGCAAGTGAGCGAAGAACGGCATGTCTCGCAGAGAGTGATTCGGGCGCAGAGCGAGTGACTGTAGATTGTGAGACCGGGGCCAGGTGAGGTTGTGCAGGAGGTGGTGAACTGGGGGTGAAGATCGAATCTTTGGTGAAGTGAGGATCTCCAAGCCGGCGAGCACAATCACAAACTTAACCTGAACTTATCAGATATGACTCAGCGTTCGTGAGTGTGGCGCCGGCCGTGGTGGCTGCAACATCCCAGTCCAGTCTCACATGATACATCGCCGTCGGGTCTTCAGTGATCATACATGTATCAAGCGAATCCCTGTTTAGATACCCGAGGTCGCGTGACGCTTTTGCTTCTGCCTTCACGCCAGGCATTGGTCCTGATCGATGGGAATCTGCTTCACTACATCACAGTCCGTCCTGGCGCAGACTGGTGTTGTTCAAGGGTGCAACAAGGTCCTTCCGACCGTCATCGATCAGATGGCATCTACGGATCGCCTTCGTCTTGTGGGAGCAGAAGATGATACACGAGGCGATCTCGGATGAGACATCCAGATGACAAAGCGATGACTGCGGCCTTGGCCCATGCGCTATGAGGAGCAAAGTCGAAGTACCCCTACTGACGAGAGCCCATACTTGTTGCGAGGTTCATACGGCAGACAAGCTACACGTGCCCTTATCCATACAGCAATGGATCATCTCCCGTTGCGCGAACCATCCATAAGCTATCGAAAAGAACGGATCCCGCAGCCATAGCCCTCAGCCCGTCCAAGAACGCATTCCTTGGATAGAGCATATGTGTGTTCGAGAGACCTGCCAGCCATCCAACTCATCGGCCGAGGACACTAGCCAGTGCTATCGGAGTCTGTGGACAGGTTCTGTCAAACATTAAGCATCCTCCCATATCTACCACGGAGAGTTTCCTCAGGGCTGTATTCCTCGGGCTCAAGTCGACACTCCAAGTGTTACTCGATCACGGAAGGGATATCAATGGAGTTCTCACCAGATCAGGACAACCTGTGCTAAGGTACGTCGAGTCAAAGCCCATTGATATTCAGTAGTGTTTGCCATAGGAACCGGTGTGAAGAGGGAAGCCGGGCAGCGCACGAACAAGTCGGTGATTCCTCGATCAGGCTGCTGAAGTGCATGCCAGGTCAAAGCTGGGACGTTACAACGTTGTCGGTTGCTGTGCAGTGCACTACGCACGCCCTCGAGCACCATCAGCCTGCTGCTTCAGGCAGACGAAGATACGAGGGAAGTACAAGTACTCCATTGCAGTATGGGAAGGACTGCGCTTGACCAGCCAGCACTCATCGACCGATTCGTCGCAGTTGACGTTCTCCCATGCTCGTAGACCCGAGATTCATACACCGTCACGACTTGAGTACCGAGATCCACACAACGCCGACGCCTTTACAAGAAGCGGCCGAACCGTGGTGTGGAGGTGGTAGAGTACCTTCTTGAGTGTCGTAATGCGGACGACCGCTTTGTCGACTCTCGGGGGATAACAGCACCCTTCAATTACTGGTGCATTTGCGGAAGCCACTTCCTATCGTACATCGTCCTACAATCACTCCGTCTCTTGCGCGCGCCGTCGTGGGGAACGCTCGTCGCTTCCGATGCTTCGACGCTTTGTATGCTGCAGCAGCAGCAGGCTGCATGTACACAGCATGACATCGGCGAATGCTTGGTACTGGCAACAGTAAACCGTCCCAACGTCGTTCTGCGATTGCTGACGCAGTTGGCAGATATATATTCAACATATGAACAGTGGCAATATCAACATCTCTCCTTAGCTCAATTGGAAGAGCGTGAGACTGTAATGGTTGTCCTTCAAACTGCTTGCCGGTCCATCTCAAGGTCCCCGGTTCGATCCCGGGAGGGGAGATTTCCTTTTGCTTTTTGACCCCCCTTTTTTTCTTTTCTCGCTTCTCCTCCTTGTACTTCGTTCCCTCTGTTTCACAGATGCATGATTTCTAGGAGATCCTCCCAGTGTCATGGCTCCGCCTACAAAGAGGTATCTTGCAGGTTGAGTGCTGATCAGTCGAGTCGTGTCCTGCCGACTAAGTTCGGTGGTGCGGGCCTTTCGAACGCGTACTATATAAACGCTTGAGAGAAGAGCAGTGAGGAATCAAAGATGAGAGGTGAACAGTGAAGAATCAAAAATGAGAGAAGAGCAGTGAGGTACCAAAGACAACCGTAGAAGTGGTATGAACGTATACGACATGTAGGAAGTAAATGTCAAAACCTTTCCGCAATCCGCCCCGTCGCCACGCTATCATCCGTAAAATATATCACACAACACTACCACTCCAGCGGCTATGCTATGTCAAAGAAAGAAACTGCCCACTCAAACCTGTTCCCTGGGAAACTCATCGGCCAACTGCAAGCTCGCCTTGACGTTCATACTCATCAGTTCCTGAATCAACAGCTTGGCGGCATACGGCATCGTCATCTTGACCACGCCGCGACTGCTCTGGCACGATTGACACCAATTGTTGTACCCCATCGTGCCGCACGCCTCGCACACGTCGACCTCGTGCGCGTCGGAGCTCAGCATGAGCCGTTCGAGCAGCAGCTGCGAGGCCCCGTACGCGATCAGACAGTCGCGCTCCATCTCGCCGAGCCGCAGGCCGCCGGCGCGCGAGCGGCCCTCGGTGGGCTGGCGCGTGAGGATGGCGCGGGGGCCCGTGGAGCGGGCGTGCATCTTGTCCTGGACCATGTGCTTGAGTTTCTGGTAGTAAATGGGGCCGAAGAAGACGTAGGCGGGTAGGCACTCGCCCGTGATTCCCGACGTCAGCGAATCCTTGCCCGAGTAGCTGAAGCCGTGGCGGACGAGGGCGTTGCCCATGTCTTCGACCTTGCTGCCGCCGAACGCCGTGCCGTACTCTTGCGTGCCCTGGAGCACGCCGGCTTTGCCCGAGAGCAGTTCCAGCATCTTGCCGACCGTCATGCGGGACGGGAAACCGTGCGGGTTCATGATGATGTCCGGGACGACGCCCGAGTCCGCGAACGGCATGTCGGCTTGCTCGGCGAGGGTGCCGACAACACCTTTCTGGCCGTGGCGGGAAGAGAATTTGTCGCCGATCTCCGGTCGGCGCGTCTGCCGCGTCTGGATCTTGAGGATGGTGTTGTTGCCTTCGTTGGTCGTGATCATGACCTTGTCGGCGTAGCAAGGGTCGGGCAGCTTATACGACATGTGTGCTGGCGCCCACTGCTGCTGAGCCCCAGTGACAACGGTCGCTTGGTTGACGGGTGTTTCTTTCAACATGTACATATCGCCCGACTCGAGCTCGGATCCCACCTCCACCAGACCGTCCTTGCCGATCTTCCTGTGCCTGTTGTTTGACGTGTCCCTGTCAGCCAAACGATCCTGGGCACCGTTCTGATAGCCTTTGAGTGGCATGCTGATCTTCTTGAACACCTGGCAGCGCCCGAATCCACGATCACACGACGCCTTGTTCAGCACCAGGGCATCCTCGATATCGTACCCGGAGTAGGACATGACCGCCACCACAGCGTTCTGGCCGGCGGGGAGCTTATCGTACTTGACGAGCTCGATCGTCCTCGTGCTGACCATAGGCTTTTGCGGGTATACCATCAAGTATAGGAGTGTGTCGATTCGCGTGAACTGATTGTATGCAATTGCGCCAATCGCCTGCTTGCCCATGGCACACTGGTATGTGTTCCGCGGGGACTGATTGTGGTGAGGGTACGGGATGAGCCCAGCGACTGCGCCAAGGATCGTAAAGGGCTCGATCTCGAGGTGGGTTGTATGCTGGGTGATGGCATCCTCGTAGACCGCAATGTTGGAGTCGTTCTCCTCGTTGACATCCAGGTACTCGACTATGCCTCGTGACAGTGCATCATCAAAGTCCATGGTGCCCTTTCGTAACGAGTCCAAGAAGCGGGCGGTCACCTTCGACTTGCCTTTCTCCACCACGATCAGCGGCCGGCAAACCCGTCCTTCGTCGGTCGCGATGTGCACGCCGTTGTGGTGATGGTTGATGTAGATGCTGACGAACTCGGAAATGCGGCCCATACGTCTGAACTTGCGAAAGCCGACCAGGAACTGCTTCGGCTGCCGCGTCAGCGCCACAGGTGTACCGTTGATGAAGATGATGTACGCTCCGGTTCCGTACACTTCGGTGCCCGACGCCGATGTCACGTCTTCAGCACCGAGGATGAAGGTCATCCGCCGCACGGGCTCCTCTTCGTCGGCAGTGGTAATGTGCGTCATGAGCGCGAGGTTTTTGACGAGACCGCAGGCCTCACCTTCCGGGGTATCTGACGTACAGAGCATGCCAAATTGCGAGGGCTGAAGCGCACGAGGGCCGGAAACCTTTCGCGTCTTCTCAAACTGACTGGTGATCCGTGTCATCATGCCGAGAGCACTGATGTAGCTTAGTCTGCTCAAGACGTGGGTGACCCCAGCGCGGTCCATGCGGAAACGCTTCAAGGTCCAGTTACCCGTGGAGATTGCTCGCTCCATGCCACTCGTGATCCGACTCTCGTACTGGCCGAGCAAGCTGACGGGATCGAATTCCTTCGTAGGATTCGGCTTTTTCAGAATCTTGTCCATATTGATCTTCACCAACTTGACGAACTCTTTGAAAAGATCTTCGAACAGCAGAGCGAGCATTTGCCCTGCAAGCTCCAGCCGCTTGTTACCGACGTAGTCTCGGTCATCCACCAATTTCGGGTCGTGCATGGCCATGAGCACCCTGCGAGTCATGAAGGCAATGTAAAGCGCTTTCGGGCGGAAGTTCATGTCAACAACTTCCACGTGAGGGATGATCGTCCCCGCCAGCTTGTCGAGCGCCTGCTGCTTGGGCGATTTCTGAGCCTTCTGATTCCAGTTTGGGAATCGGTCTGGTTTGAGCTTGGATGCCATATAGTCGAGAGCTTGCTCCTGAGTGAATACGCCCTCGAGCGCTGCAGCTTCGATGTTTGGCACGAACTCATCCTGGTATGTGGCGTCGTTGCCCGCAGCTAGCAGGAGGATTTCATGATCCGACTGCACACCCATTGCGCGGAGAGCGATGGCGACGGGTATGTCTTCGTTGAGGGAGTTGTGTTTGAGATAGAGCAAGCCTTTCTTGAGCACCACGTACGTCTTCGTCTTGACATTTGCCGTGTGACTGGTGACGGATGCTTGAATGACACCTTTGAAATTCTCGACAATGACACGGTTCTTGCTCAATTGCTCCTGCACGAGAATGACTTTCTCCTGCCCTCGAACGATGAAATAGCCTCCAGGGTCGATAGCGCATTCATTGAGCACGCCCATCTGAGCTTCCGAGCGACCGTTCAGCACGCACTTGGCGCTGCGCAGCATCATCGGCATCCGTCCGATCATGACGTCCCTCTTGCTGACTTTACCGGACTGCTTCGTGTAGATGAGGTCGACATAGATGGGCGCTGCATAGGTCATGTCTCGCAAGCGGCATTCGTTCGGCGTCACGTCCGACTCGACATAACCTATGCCACGTTCGTCTTGGCGGTTGGGCTTGCCGACACGGATATCCGTGAATTGGATGAACTTTTGCGGATTCTGATCGGCGGTGATCATCCGGTTGGCTTTGACAATCTCCTTAAGCGCCACATCGGTAAAGTAGTTGTAGGAATCGATGTGCTGCTTGACCAAGCCTTTTACCCGGAGGAAGGCTGGAAGAAGATTCCATTTGTCTTTGGCGGTGTCGATGGGGTCGGTCAGGTGTTTGCTATAGTAGAACGGTCGCAGCAATGCATCGATTTCATCAGGAACAACCCTGGGTCGTTTCTTCTCGGATGCCTTCTCCGCCGAACCGGATGCTGCTGCTGCTGGCGGGCCGGCATCCTGCTGATTCTGCTGCAGCAGAGGAGCAGAAGCCGACGGTTCTTGCTCCTGGGGTTTTGCCGCCGTTCGGCGTGGAGCCGGCTTTTTTGGTGCTTTCGTTGTGCTCTACGAGCCGTTAGGATGGTGAATATATCGATATCGAGGACACGCCATGTGACGCACCTTGCCTGCAGAGTTTTCCGCAACTTCGACCGGCCCAGCGGCCTTTTTCCTTGGTGGCATGTTTGCGTCGTTATTACAGTAGGTTGTGACAGAGCACAATAGCTGTGTCTCTGGCCACCGTCATGTTGCTAGCATATGGTGTCGAGGTTTGACGCTTGGTCGATATGGCGGCAAGTGAAGACGCCAAGCCTGCTTCAGAGTTGAACGTGACTAATACGGCTACCTTGTGGATATTATGTAAGAACATCGGGTCCACGGACAGCTCTAATACGGTCTAGATAATGTTCTGCATTAGGCCAATCCTTTCGCGCCCTGCAGAATGCACAACGCCACCGCGTTCGTCTCTTCAGGATTCAGGAACGGGGCAGGTCACGACACGCGGATGCTTCTTCATCCGATGGGGCACTCAGGGAGGGAAGGTTTGTCGACTGCCTATTCGATTCTACAAACAGTGTGATATGTGGTGCCCTCGGTCATCCATCATCCGAGGCCGATTGGCGCCCAAACGTGTCGCTACCCGATGGAGTGCTCGCGCGGACACCGCGGTAAACCCCACCCCGGATACAGCAGCAATACGGTAGCTCCAGCCTCCACTCCAGGTACAGTACTTAAGTACATGTAATCAAGCGAAGCGCAGCCGCCGGCAAACGGGAAGGTTAGTACAGGCTGGGCTGGCTAACAAGAGCTTGATGAGGCTCCGATGTTTCGAGAGGCTGAAAGAGGAAGAGCGGTGAGCAGCATCCTTTGCTGGCGGTCGAGGCATTTCTCCACGAGTCGACCCAGCACAAACGCCGTGCAGCCCCTCTCTGCGGTAGCGCGACCCATCCGGCCACCCCAATCGACGTCACGGTACATTTGCTGGGAAGCCAGCGTCGGGTGTGTGCAAGAAACGTGCGGGTGTATGGGTGGGGGTGGAGAGCGTTTGTTCACAGCATGTACTGTACGAACGATAACAGCGGGATCCGAAAAGTAGTGATATAGGCGCATGGATGGGTACGTCGACACCGACGGAGTGCATGAGCGGCGGATGAGGAGATGTCTGCCGTCTGTCCATGGTCGGTTCGGGAACATGACCACGGTGATGTGCAGATACAGTCGAAATGTTCGCTACTATGGAGGAGACCGATTCTACCTACTTTTAGTATTGGAGAGAGAGAGGTCGAGCGCGGGATTGTGTGGCTCGCTCGTCGGTCCCTGAACCACATTTGGTGCGAGTTTAGGCTGTCTGGAGCATAGGGGACCCCGGCCCAAGCGAAAAGGCGGCCAACACAGTAGCAGAGTACCGTACAGAGCGTTGTCATCGTGGCCGGTTGCATGGCTTGCGTGTTTCGAATGTTGCGCAAGTGGCCTGCTAGACGATCTCTGGTTGTTGTTTATAAGCCTTTCGGCCAAATCTCCATATGGTAGTACAGCACGGCTTTTGGACGAGCTTGGCGCACGCTCCTTCCCCCTTCGTGACTTGGAGGAGGCTAAGAGGAGATCAACGCCGACGGGGACCACACGCTTCACACCCTCGGCGGGGCTACCTCTCAACTGACAACCCTCCACTCTTCCTCTCCTCTTCTTCCTCCTTCTTCTCCTCCACCACTGTCCTTTTTGTTGAACACGCGCATTCTGTCTTCTGCGCGAACCCTCCATCTGCCGTACGCCCGTCCCGACCCTGCGCGCTCCGCGAGCCGCGATCCTGGAGTGCCCGACACCTCATCCTCGGCGAAGTCAGTTCCCTTCCTTTTCAAGCGTGGCCATGCACGGCGAAGTCTGAGTGTTGACAAGGCCTCCCGCAGTACCGACACCATGGCCTACCTCTACCGAGGCCCGCAATCGCCTCGCGACGAGGCCCAAGTCCCCATCTACACGAACCCTCTCTCGCCGCAGCGCAACCCCAATCGACTCAGCGGAGGGATGATGAGTACTATGAGCCCCCAGGATGTCAGGGCGGGCCTGCCGAGGAGGTTTACAACCAACGCGCTGCCCACTCTCTCGCCCATTGGGCAGCAGAGGATGCAGGCCGTAGGTGATTACGCTGTAAGTGATCTCCACATCCTCCGTGACGTGCGTGCTGCGGCTCGTACCCTTCGTGACGTGCGTGCTGCGGCGGCATACGGTGACGGTGGTGGTGGCGGCGGCGCAGGCACAACAGTTCGCATGGACGGCATAGGGTTCCAAGGATCCACGAGTTCGGGGGACATGATTGGTACAATTACATCGCGGCCACTCAATGGAGGACCTTTGAGGGCGCAGTCCCACTGGGTGCAATACCCTGGTGGTGAAGAACTGTTGTGGATGGCGGAGGATGAGGAAGACGTTCAGGACGGAGAAGTTCTCGTGATATATGTTATATACAAACGCAGACTGACCAACAGCGAGCAGTCAGCTGGATATGCCAGGAGACTTCCTCCGGTAAGTCTTCCTCCCCCCTCCGTCGCTCATAGCTGCTCTGACTCAAGCCAGTCATCGGTATTCGGAGCCCAAGCCTACCGCCATGACTCAACCGACGCTGACCATCACCAGTCCGAGATCCAAATGCAGCGGTACGAGAACTTGCTCGCGACCCAACGCCAGCTCCAAGCCGAGCTCGAGGCCTTCGATCCAGCCGTGCGCACCGTGGTTGAGAATGGCCGTCGCCACGAGGAATCGATCGCTCAGATGATGGCGTCCAGCGACGCAGCGAGCCCGCCAGAGTACGGCAACGCCTTTCCAAGCTCACTCTCCAAACCGCACCGTTACTCGGCTGCGAGCATGACATCACCACCAGGACTCACTAGTCGATCCAACGGTTCCAGCGTTCAGCTGACGTCGCCCTCGGCTGGTTTTGTGCGACCGTACACATCTGGCGGTACGACGAACATTCCATCCCACTCGGTACCAGGATCCCGACGTCAATCGGATGACGAGGACGAGGACGATTTCCTGTGGAACTACGATAGCGCCATCCGTCGCTCAGCTGCAAAGTAAGTCTTCGTGATGTCCTTCTCACGCCGTGGCGCACATTCGGCTTGTCGCCTCGAAGTCTTGGCGCGCACGTGTCGCAAGTCACATGCGCAAGCCAGCCACTCTGTTTCACTTTCGAGCTTCCTGTTCAGTACAATAACCTCACATTCGACAATACCAATCAGCTCAATACCCTCATTTGAATTGTACCTACCTGACAATAGCGTTGTATTTGGCTTCACTTTGCATTTATACGCGCGAGCTGACCTATATCTCAACTCAGTCCGAACCGCAACTCTATGCCCATCACTGGATACGACCGTAAGCGCAACGCAGCAGATACCCAAGCCGTGCTTGGTCCTGTGAATACTACCGGCTACCTCTTCGGCGACGAAGACGACGACGGGACTCCGGCCGCACCCCAGTCAAAATCCTCCACCACATCACCAGATACCAAGACCTACCTGCAGATGCAGCACACTGCAGACGGGTTCCCGAAACTCATTCGTCGTGCCGAAGACTCTGACACCGCAGCCCTTGACCTTGCACTGTTGCGTGGTGTGGACCCAGAGCAACAGCAGCTTGCCGACCGCACTACGGCTAGCCGTCACCGCATCTCTCTGCCACCCGCTGCACTGAGCGGAAACTTTGCCCTCACCCCACTCAACGGCATTCTTGCAAACGTCGACAGCAAGTCCGCTGCGAACAACCGTCGTTCACTCGAAGTCAAGTTCTCCGCCGAGACCAAGCGTCCAGCACTCATGGCTACACCGCCTCACGCGGGTACGAACGGCATGATGCAGAAGCCTCTGGCCTCGTACTCCACCAACGATATTCCAACACTCAAAAGCATCACCGGCGTCTCTCAACGCCACGCTGCGGGCGGCGTCTCCCTCACTTCTCCCACCCATCACTTCAACAAAGCCACCGATTCAGCTTCACCGGAGGTCAGCTCTACATCTCTCAGCCGTGTTACTTCAGGAACCACCAGCGGCAACGTCACTCATCACAGCCAAGACTTTACGTCTCCTGTGAAGCCAGAAGAGCCGGCCGACAACTTCAGTCAACTGCAAGCAAACGCAGCTCCCTTCGGTCCAATGCCGACCCAAGACAGCTCCACTCAGAGCTTCGCCCAGAATCACTTCTCGCCGTACGCTCAGCCACCATACTTCAACGGGTATGGCATGCAGATGCTCAACAATGGGTTCAACAACATGAACATGAACGGCGGCTACGGCGGTCAAGGTCAGTGGCCGAATCCAGTCAACATGTACCAGCAGCCTGGTGGCTATGGCGCGTTTCCGCAATACCCTCAAGGCAATCATGCTGTTGCAGGTGCCGGTCGCTTTGGCGACAACCAGCGTATGGGCATGCAGCAACGTCGTCAGGCGCAGGAAGAGGCGCAGGCAAAGTACAACGCCATTGACGTCGAAGAGCTTGTCGGTGAGATCTACGGCTTGTGTAAGGATCAGCATGGCTGCCGCTTCTTGCAGCGTAAGCTTGACGAGCGCAAAGAAAAGGTCGTTCAGATCATCTTCGACGAGGTCAAGACTCACATCATCGAACTCATGACCGACCCTTTCGGCAACTATCTTTGCCAAAAGCTGCTGGAGAGCACCAACGATGAGCAGCGCACCGTCTTGGTCCAAAACGCCATGCCCGCCATGACCCAAATCGCCTTGAACCAGCACGGCACGCGTGCCTTGCAGAAGATGATCGAGTTCATCTCCACCCCGGAGCAGACCAACGTGGTCATTGAGGCGCTACGCTTCGATGTCGTTCAGCTCATCCAGGACCTCAATGGCAACCACGTCATCCAGAAGTGCCTCAACCACCTCAGCCCCGAGAACGCACAGTTTATCTTCGGTGCCGTGGGTGACAACTGCGTTACTGTCGGCACGCACCGTCATGGCTGCTGCGTCCTCCAGCGCTGCATCGACCACGCTTCTGGTCTGCAAAAGGGCGCTCTGGTCGACCGCGTCATCGAGAACGCTTTCACGCTCGTCCAAGACCCCTTCGGCAACTACGTCGTGCAGTACATCCTCGATCTGTCTGAGCCTTGCTTCACCGAGCCCCTCTGCCACAGTTTCTTCGGTAACCTCGGGTTCCTGTCGAGGCAGAAGTTCAGCTCGAACGTCATCGAGAAGTGCATCCGCTGCGCTGGCGATGAGACGAAGCGCACCCTCGTGCAAGAGATTGCTGCGCCACATGAGCTTGAGAAGCTTCTCCGCGACTCCTTCGCCAACTACGTCGTTCAAACCGCAATGGACTTCTCCGACGAAGAGACCAAGTCGCTGCTCATCGAGAACATCCGTCCCATCCTCCCGGCGATCCGCCACACTCCATATGGGCGTCGCATTCAGACCAAGATCTCGGAGTACGACGGCCGCAACTCCGGCCTTCCTTCTGGCGCTGTCACCCCGGGCGACGTGGCCACCTCACCTAACGGTGCCATTCCATACGCCGCCGCTCAGAGCGCTCCAGTGGGTCGCGGCAACCGTCAAGGCTGGGTGGGCCCGCCGCCACAATTCGGCGCTAACGGCGGCTTCGGTGCCGGCCAGCCTGCCAACGACCACTTCAGTCCGAATGGCCTCAACAGCATGAACTCGGCCGGTCGCAGCAATGCCACCGATATCGCCTCGCCGACTCCGCAGCGTCACAGTCACAGCAACAGTCTTGTTGGCGCCGATGCCCAGAACTATCAGAACCATGCTTTCGGCGGCGCGGCTTTCACGGGCATGCACCGTCAAGCTCCACCGTTCGGTCACTTCTGAGCGTGCTGGCCATTGCAGGGCCTGTACCACACATGTCTGGTGCGTCGATCTGCATTCTCCAAGCAAAATCGCCACTTGCTTTTTCAACAAGCTAGCTTTCAGACTCATCCAGCATGAGCTACGATCTCCAACGGCCGGGTTTCCTGCCACGATAGAATGAACTGGCGTTCTCCAATTGACATCCCCTCTGCCCGGCGCGGTACGATCACCACAATTGCGAGCGGCTCACAACTGCGCAAGGAAACTACCTGCATATGCGACTCACACATGGCGTCAAACGCGAACGGGACATTTCGTCGGGCTTTTTATTGGTTCTGTACCAACAACAGCAGCATTTGGTCCACCCACGGCGCGCATACCTTTCAGATCCACAGGCCCGAGCCACACACTTGCTTTTCATTTTTCCTTTTGATCCATCACTGCATCACGGCTGAAGAGAGAGAGAGATTTTCAACATGCATCTTCAAAAAGACGACACGGAAAGGAATTGTACTTTACGGCCGATTGTTCAGGCCCCAGGGAACCCATAGGAGAGAGTGATTGGTTGCTTGCTGAGATGCCTCTTTGGAAAAGCTGAGCAGGAGGAGAAGTGGCTTGAAGATGTCATTTTCCTTGCTTACTTGCGTGCTTGGAAACGGCTGAGATAGATAGGATATGAGAGAACTTGCTTTTTTTCATGAGGAGATTGGGGTTGCTTTGCCTTCGGTGACGGGCTTGTTCACCTTTTCATCTCCTGGCCTGCACAGTTTTGCGTTGTATGAATAGTATCAAAGTCACAGATCAGTCAATGGGGTCGAAACATGCAAACATTCTCATCTTGTGCATGCGTACGTGCGTTGGATCTGGGTAAGGTCGAGTGACTGCCTCCTTTTCTGTGCGGGATGATGGGTGGCCACGCGCCTCCTTTGACGGGGCGGCTGGCTGGCGTTCGAGACATCCGCCTGCGCCGAAGATGTGCTCATCAAGACCCCTCTTCATTGTACATGTATACATGACTATCTTACACGAAGCACGAAACAACCATTATTAGTATAGGTAGCCGTAAAGAGTGGCAAATTCCCGCCCCCAATCCAAAACCAACCCATTCCATTACAATGCGTCCCAGGCCCGAGCATGAATTACAGAACCTCCCTCCTCCCGCGAGAACAGACAGGCATGCTAGCATTATGTGGTAAAAAGGGGTTATGATCACGCGTGAAAGAAAGCCGTCGTCGAGTCGTCGTCGTTGGACTGTTGGTGTCCTCGGTTCATTTTCGTTTTGCCGGTCCGAAGGGATGGAGTCGCCGTTTTCCTTTCTAGAAGTGATAAAAGTCGTGTAAGCAAGCAACGCTCTAGCCCGCCCAAATAGCTGTCTGACTGTCTGCAATTCGCTGTTACGCTTCACACAAAGATGCTCGGAATATGGTGGATTGGGTGGTGGTGGTGGCGGCGTCGTCGTCGTTATCGTTCGGTGATGGGGCGCACTCATGGTCGCGACGTTGCCGGCGCCGTCGATGGCTCTTCCCGATGGCGAAGCACAGCCGCTCGGGCGGGTGTGTCTTCCAAGCCGCCGCTGTCGGCCCGACCGTACGGCGACTCGTATGCCCGCCCTGCTACTGCCGCCCCGGAACCCAGACCTGAACCTGCTCCCTCCGCCTCGAACCTTGTCGATTTCCCGCGCTTTCTTTTGCCCGAGGACGAGCTCGGTTGACTGGTGGTCTTGGGCGCGGTGGGCGTCAGGACGGCGGAGATGGGCATCCGTGCTGGTGGCGGGACGGTGGTCTTTGCTTCTTCGGTTGGTGCGGGCTCGGGGGCGGCGAGTGCTGGGGTGGATGGGCTCAGGTGGGGTTGTGGTCGGGTGGAGAGGGGCGCTGGGGGAGCACTGCGCTCGCCACTGGAGCCCGCGGTTGTGAGGCCGATCTGAGTTCCTGGGACTTTGGGAGGTCGGCCCCTCTTCCGCTTGGGTGGTTGGTCACTGACTGAAGCCTGCTGAGTGCCGGCCGGAGGGTAAGACGGTGCGAGTTTTGGCCGGATCTCTCGCCCTGAGGGATACGGCACTTCGAGGGACGGGAAAGGCCGCTTTGTGGCCATTGGGGGTGCTGAGAGTGGTGTTTGGGGACCGTAGGTCATGGGCATGAAGGGGCGTGGATGTCGTCGGATTTCGTCGAATGCGGATCGGGCGGATCTGATTGTGCGCTCTGGGAATGGGTTAGCCTGGAATGCGTCGAAAAGCCCTCGACGGGGCCACCTCTGTACTGGACTAACCTCGAGGAAGCGGGATGTCTTCCCAGCTCACGTTATGTGGTTGGACATTAAGTTGTTCTACAACAGCATACAGTACGCTTGGATGCGGCGATTGTGACTTGATTATCTCTGCGAGCAGATAGTTCTTCCTTCCTGTCAGCAAGAGGATGCGGTGATACTGTCGTTATCGTCGATCGGTAAGTACCTTCTCATCATTAGACCATGCTGGCTCGCGTTGGATCGACATGATGGAGACAGGGCGAAGCGAAGGAAAGACGGCGTAGGTTCATAGAAAGACATGCGGTCCGGTCGTACGATTAAGCAGTCGGTCGGCCGTTGAGTGGGACGGTGTGGGCGCGTGAGACTTCTCGTGATGGTTGTTGTGAGAGCTTGCCGAACAAAGGAGAAGAATAGCAGTGCGTGTGAGCCGGATGTGTGCCGGAACGAATGAAAGGACAAGGATGAACAGATCAAACGAGTGTCTGAGAAAGGCGCGGTCAACGATGGGGGAGATGCATCTCGCCGTGGACCTGGTGGTGGCACGGTGGTGGGGAGGTTAAGGAGTGATGAAGAATGAAATGGTGGAATGGACGGTCTTGCGAGAGAAGGAAGAATGGCTGGTTAGTGGAGCTGGTCGACAAGGAAAAAGGGCGTGTGATGCAGGAGATGCCAATCGATCGCACTACTGCATTCTAATGCAGACGACGGGATTGACTTACATTGCTGCAGGCGTGCATCGACGGCAGACAGCAGACAGCGGTAGATGTTAAAGGTAGGTATTGACTGTACAGTAGTAGTTCTTCTAGCGCCGCATTCGAAACGTCTGTACTCTGTACCCGATGGTCGGCAGTTGAAGTGAGAGTCGAGGGTATCACTGATCAAGATGACCGGCATGTGCCTGGAGAATGAGATATAGTAGTAGACGACGTCGTGAGCGTGGTTGTCGTTGATCGTGGGATGGTTTTCTAGAAGTCCCAGAATAAATTGCAAGACACCCGTGGCTTATTACCTAATAGGCAAGCCTTCGCTTATACATGTAACATACCTAGACATGTACATGATGTACATGTAGTATGTACGAGTACTTCTACCGGCCCCCGACCACCGTTAAAACCGCCATCGGCCATGCACGCATCTGCCCAGCCTCTGGACTCTGGTCTGCCGTCTGCACATGCCCGAAGACGGGATGCATCTCAATGGAATCGACATTTCACACCATGCACCCGATTAAACCGCGCGCCTAGGCCCTACATGTAGGTTTGATCGGCTGGGGTTTAAGGTGTTCTTTTCGCCGCTCGTACTGTAGGTGAATTGGATCTAAGCGAAAGCCTTCACCGCATAGTCAACGGCTCGACGGTGGACTGCCGGAATCTGCTGTGCAGCCTGTCACCCTGTGATGATGGGCCAGACGAGCATTCTGTCTCGTGGCGGGTTAGAGAACTCTATGCTGCAGCGAATATCCCGCGGGCTCCGCCACGATACAACCACCACAAGCGCTGGTCCGTCTCTCACAAATCACACCCGAATCAACAGGCCTCATAAACACAGTACCGTCATCCGGCGCCCATACTGGCGAGTGCTATCTTTCGAGGACGGATTCCCATGCTGGAGTCTGCGGACAAACTCATCCAAAGTCCCGAAACCCTTTGAGGAAAGACTCTAGTCACGATACGCCCAATGCTTTGGGTGTTCTCAGCTGAGCTCCGCGTGCCAGGCGAAGCTCATATTGTTCAGAGCCACACACTCGAAGACACGGCCAGCATGGCTCAGCTCGTTTCTGACTTGCTAAATCGTGAGCAGCCTGTCTACGACACGCCTGACATTGGCGAGACCCCCGGTCATGTAAGTTGACGGCGGTTGCTACTTGACACTAGGGGGATGGAGGCACGCCCATATCGATTGCAGCGCCCACGAGGTCGAGGGCCGGCTTCCAGCTTCGAGAGGATCAGAGCTCGGCTGTGATGCGAACGAGACTTGCGAGCAGCATACCGCCAAAGCACTAGTACCAACTGCCACTTGCGAATACAGTCGGGCAGCGATGAAGAACTCGGGCATGTGTTCCATCTGATATTGGTGCGGTCTGGGCGGAGGGTGCGGTATTACAGCGATGCGAGGGAGCCACGACGGCAAGTCCCGAGGGTTTCCCAAGAAAGCAACAATGTTGCGCTTCCAACGCGGCATCTGCTTTACCTTCGCACTTTACCCCCTCATACTCATCTGCACCTACATTTTTCCTTTCATAACCGTTCTGAGCGGTTCGCCTCGATCATCTCGCGAACCCTCGCTCCGACACTGCTCGCTGTAATACGTGCGTTCATCATTCACTGGCGAGACAGACCAGATACTCATCATAGTAGATCTTTGACATAGAAAACAGCGCTCTACATGCGCCGCCCAATCGCTTCTCCCACGCAACCGCCAGCATCATCGTCTTAGCATTGCCCTTCACGTGGCTCGCCGCCCTTCGCACCACCAAACAGCGAACTGTTGTGTACTGCCATCCTGCCAGAAACCATCTTTCACCTTGGAGCGATCCTTCACGGTCTGTCAAGGTCTGGCGGTTGAGCTAGTGGGCATGTGCGTGAGCTCGTGGCGGTTGTTGTGCTAGTGCGTGACCCAGTCACTCGCAAGACCTCCGCTTGCAGAATCTATCCCCCGACCCTCGCCACACCGTTTGCCATGGCAGAACACGACGGCAAGCAGGAGGGTCTAGAGTCCTTACGGGACATGAAGCTGAAGGAGGAGGACTACAGTGGCGATGTGGACATGGATACCATGCGAAATACAGACTTGGTGAAGAGGGAGCGCTCTGGCTCTGCGAGCGCCGACGCTTCCCTCACGGGCACCGGCACCCCAAGTCAAGCGCCCCTACATTCACGGTCACCGGTGAAGTCCCAGAGCACAGCTCCGTCACCTATAGTCAAGCCTGAGCAGGAGGACACGGTCGGTGGAGGTGTCACACTCAAGTTAGAGCCCGGCAAACCCCCGAAACTGACGCGGGCCACCTCTCACAAAGTCGAGCGACGACCACCGCCACTGTTCTCAGACTACGAAGACAAGAGTGGTGAAGCAACCTCTACGTTCAGTGTGATTCCCCAGTGTATCTACGCGCGAAAAGGCCTGGGCGATACCGAACATGCACTCGAGTGCGATTGCGCTGAGGAGTGGGGTAAGTCGCCACGCATCACAGGTCAACAAACAGCATGATGCACTAACACGATATTCAGATTCGACCACTCGTAGCAATCATGCCTGCGGCGAGGATTCGGACTGTATCAACCGTGCCACGAAAATGGAGTGCCTCGAAGATTGCGGGTGCGGAGCTGGTTGTCAGAACCAGCGCTTTCTCCGCAAAGAGTACGCTGATGTTTCGGTCATCAAGACGGAGAAAAAAGGCCACGGCCTACGAGCCAACACCGATCTCAAACCGAATGACTTCATCTTTGAGTACATTGGTGAAGTCATTGGCGAGGCGGCGTTCCGCAAACGCATGCAACAGTACGACGAAGAAGGCATCAAGCATTTTTACTTCATGTCCCTCTCGAAGGGCGAGTTCGTGGACGCCACCAAGAAAGGGAACCTCGGACGCTTCTGCAACCACTCGTGCAACCCCAACTGTTATGTCGACAAATGGGTCGTCGCCAACAAATTGCGCATGGGCATCTTCGCCGAGCGCAAGATCCAGGCTGGAGAGGAGCTCGTTTTCAACTACAACGTTGACCGATATGGCGCGGATCCTCAGCCCTGCTACTGCGGCGAGCCCAACTGCACAGGTTACATCGGTGGCAAGACGCAGACCGAACGTGGCACGAAACTGTCAAATGCTGTCATTGAAGCGCTCGGCATCGACGACGCCGATGCGTGGGACGCTGCCGTGCCGAAGAAGATGCGCAAGAAGAAGTCGGGCGAAGATGACGAGGAGTACGTCGACAGCGTCGAGCCTAGAGGGCTCGATGAGGAAGGCGTCAACAAGGTCATGTCCACGCTTATGCAGTGCAAAGAGAAGTGGATCGCTGTCAAGTTGCTTACGCGTATCCAGCGCGCTGACGACGAGAGAGTGCGGAACCGCATCGTCAGATTCCATGGGTACCGGATCTTGAAGTCTGCGCTTTCAACCTTCATCGACGACGTCAACGTCTGCCTGCAGATTCTCGATATCTTGAACAAGATGCCTCGCCTAACCCGCAACAAGATCCAGGATTCAAAGATCGAAGAAACTATTGCACAACTGAAGGACAACGAGGATGAACGAGTCTCCTCGCAAGCGAACAGTGTGTTGGAAGCTTGGAGCAAGCTAGAGATCGGCTATCGGATACCACGCATGAAACGAGATCCCAACGCAGCCGTGACAGAGCGCAAGGTGGAGAGGGCCGACCGACGCGATAACGAGAGGAGACGATCGCGGTCACGCACGAGATCAAGATCGCCTGAGCGCATCGCAGCCCCTGTCGGTCCTCGGAGCAACATGTCATCCCGACCATCTTCGTACTTCCAGGGCCCGAGACCGCCCCCTCGTTTCCGACCGCCACCACCACCTCCTTCCGGCGGCCTTCCTCCTGGCTGGTTCGAGGCTACTGCCGCCAATGGGACCGTCTACTACTACAACCAAGCGGGCACAACCACGTGGCAAAGACCGACCGTGCCAGCAGCAGGCGCTCCTCCTCCGCCGCCGCCAAAAGCCGTCTCCGATCAGCAGATGCTTCAGGACCTCATCAAAAACATCGTCTCGAGCAAGAGAGAACCGGCCAAAGCAGCTTCCGGGACCGCGACACCGATAGACACCCCGAAGAAAGAACGCAAGGAGGAGAGATGGCGATCGCTGCCTGAAGAGAAGCGCAAGAAGATGTACGAAAGCACCCTCCAGCCGCACATCATGCACGTCGTCGGCAAATACAAGCACAAGATCCCCAAGGACGACCTGAAGCGGTGGGCCAAAGAGCTTGGGAAGACCATGGTGGAATCCGACTTCAAGAAAGGCCGCGTCGAGGACCCGACGAAGGTGAGCGACAAGCAGGCGAAAGGGATCAAGAAGCACGCCCAAGTCTTCTTCGAGAAGGCGGTCAAGAAGAAGGAGGCGTCGGAGAAGAGGAAGGCGCAGCACAAAGCGTCGAAGAAAGTGGAGGCCGGTGATACGCCCACTGGCTCACCGCAAGCTACTGCCGGAAGTCCGATGGAAAAGGAGGATGAGGATGTCACGCTCCTGTCGGATGACGAGGTTGCTGAGCCCGAGGCGACACCTGCAGATTCAAGCGACAGTCCTTCGATATCGAAGAGGCGACATGAAGAGGTTACCAACGGTCTTGAAGAAGATTCCATGTTGAAAAGACAACGCACAGAGGCGGACCAGTTACAACCCCCGCCACCGCCGCCACCTCCTCCTCCACCACCAGCTGAGGATCCCATGGAGGAAGAACCCAACACTTTCGCGTCGAACGAAGACGTCTCGGGCACCTTCACGCACGACGCCATCGCTTCGATTTATCACGCCACCGTATCCGCCGAGCAAACCCACAATAGCGAGCAGCCTGCCACCACCCCAAGCGTTCGGAAGCCCTCGGCTCAGCCAGATTTCCTGACGTCGTACCACGAAGTCCTGCAAACGGCCACACCGCCCACCACCGGCTCACCGGACGAGGACGACGCGGAGAAGGTCGCCGTCACGGTCACGCGACAGCAGAACTTCGCGGGGATGAATCCGGAGCGGATGCGGCAGCTTGGGTTGATGGATGGGGGCGCGTGAGCGGGGCGCGTTGGCGGCGCATGCTGACTCTCTGTGCTTGCGTTCAGCCTGCGGTTTATAGACGGCGGAGGTTCTTGTTCTTCATGGTGCGGTGGAATCGTACCTCTGGAAAACCGGAAAGGAGTCGTATTGTAGCCTTAGTACGATGATCTTCCCGGCGAGAGCAGAAAGGTCGCTTTCGAGCCAGAACAGCCCAAATTAGTCCTTTCCAAACCTCCCCATCGTGTCAGCTCATCGCCAATTCAATCATCAAAAAGCCCCTGCCC
>Ga0268244_10000283_pt1 | contig 22018 bp, 21 predicted proteins | sample AgamicMgSfe_FD_200258 | JGI IMG/M metagenome (GOLD analysis project Ga0268244, IMG submission 200258) | Agave microbial communities from Guanajuato, Mexico - Mg.Sf.e (v2) (version 2) | ecosystem: Host-associated > Plants > Phyllosphere > Phylloplane/Leaf | place: Guanajuato, Mexico | collected... | reverse complement strand
TCCCACCACAAGCCATCCAACCTCAACCCACCGGGACAAACCCCTTCGCTCGAAACGTGACTCCCTCACAGCAACAAGCCGCAACCTCGCCTCCCCACGCGCTGCAAGTGCAACCCACAGGCTCCACGAATCCCTTCCGGCAATCGGCGTTCGTCAACCAACAGACGGGTCAAGGGTGGCAGAACGCGCCGCAGGGGACGATTGGTGGATTGGAGAACTTGGAGACGATGCCTGTGTTTCCTAGACCGGGTCAGGCGCAACTGACGGGGCAGCAGCAGCAGCAGCAGCAGCAGTTGCCGTGGGGTTGAGCACTGGAAAGAAGAGAGAGGGAATGAGTGGTGGTGTTTTGGGTTTTTGTTGTGTTAGCGTGGCGCTTGGGAGTGAGCTGTCCGGTATTGGTACACTTATAATGGCAGGCTTGGGCTGTTGATGCAGGACCTTTCGAGCTATGTGAAAAAGTTCATCTGTGCCGCATGCTATCTGCCCATGCCCGCTCCATGATTCATGTCCTTTTGTCGCAAACACTTTTTGATAAGGTAAAATAGTACAGCCATCTGCCCATCTCGGCTTCATGTCCTCCCGTCGCATTCGGATTCGCAATGCTGAAGAGTGCAGCCCATGTCACTCTTGCTCTGCAAGTGTAAAGAAAGACCGCTCATGCCTTCCTGTCGGTACGGAGTTCGTTGATCGCTCGTGACCTTCCCTTCCCTCATCACCTCGTCCCCTCATGCCTGGTGCTTTGCTGCTTTCGGGCGAGCATGCCTGGCGCAGCCTCCACCAACGCATTGCTGTGCCTAGCCCCTTGTGGTGACGTGCCATTGAAGATCCCGGATGCGTCGGTTTTGGGCGTGCATGCCTGTCGCAATTTCTGACGCATTTCGACGCCCAGCTCCTCGTCGTACTTTTGCCACCGGAGATCCCGGATTCGTCCTTGAAGTGTTTCCGCAGAGCTGTAAAGCGTTCTTGTCATCCCAGGTGGCGCTGGTGCTGTAGGAGACCTAATACACGCGGCACCTTGTTCGTCGACGGGGGTCTCTGGAGACTCTATGCGCTTGTAAGTCAAGATACGGAGTGGATGCTCTGACCCGTTGACCTGGCCAATTGGCCAGACCGTGAGAAAAGCTTCTCTTTCCGTTTGCCTCGGCGTGGGGTCTGCCCACGAGAACTGCTGGTCTAGGTATTCGATGGTGAATCTGGCAACGCGGTGGAGGGCTGTGGGAGGTGCCCAGTCGAGAGGGTCCAAGCTTGATTGATGGAACGCCCAGAGTTTGAACCATGGACCGTTCTCGCTCGAAACGATTCTCTCGCAAAGCCGAATGAACTCCAGCAAGCTTTGCGGCTCTCGGAAGTGCCACGTCACATGAGGTAGGTACTCTTTCACAAAGATCGACCGGGCTTCTTTGCCAACCTGGCGGCTTGCGAGGTTGAGAGCGAGCAACGCGCTGAGGCCGTACGCTTGCGGCAGCCATTCGTGGCCAATGATCACGGGCTCTTTCGTTTCTGCGGTGATGTCATCGAAGACCTGACGGTAGATTTGGTTGCGTCGCCGGCAAGTTTCATGAACGGGAGGTATCTTGACCCTGCGCCGCGAGCTTCGTCGTTGGCGGCATCTTGTTTGTGAGCTCGTGGCTGATTTGTCGCCTTGTCGGGCGCGTTCATCTTGTTCATTTGGCGGCTGCCAGCGACTCGCAGGCCGGAGTGGTTGTATGATGATCGACTTGTCTGTTGCAATGTGGAAGGGAGGCTTGAGAGTAGAATGAAAGCCATGTACTACTGTACACTAGCGCAGCACTAGCGTGTTTCAGCCCGGTGAACACTGCAGTGAGGTCACTCCGAAGGTGTAGTGAAGGGGACCGAGGTCAGTCTGCGCAGTAGGTAGTCAAGGAATCAGTTCCAAGCTATGCTTGTAGGAGCCGTCGTCAACGTATAGAGAAAAAGCACTCAGTGAAGTCCAGGATGTGAACGGCGTTAGGCTGCGTGTTGTGCGTATCGAGCTTATACTTGCAATCTCAAGCTTGACAGAATAGCATATACACAATATACACACAAAGTGAAAGGGAATATGAACATACTTTGCACCCTTACCATCTCCTGCCCCAGAGCTCTGTCACTGCCGTCAGTATCGGCCTTCTTCTCGCCTCCGTCTCCTCCAGCGCACTCCTCACAGCACCGAGCCCTCCCTTGCTCTGCCCGTCGTCTTCCTTGACCTGTCCCTCAACCGCCCTCCTGTCTGTTTCCTGGAACTTCTGCTTCTCAACTACACGTCCTTGGATCATCTTGTCCCGCAACCGCCTGAGTTCCTGCTCCTCTTCATCTCGAGCCTCGAGCTCCTTCAACCACGCCTCGTGCTTATCCATCTTTTTCTTGTCTTCCACCAGTTCATTGTACTGGCCTCGTTTCTGCCGGTCACTCTCCCAATACGCAGAGCCCGCAACCATGGCAAGGATCGTGAAGCCCTGGGCGTAGATACGTCGTCGAAACATGCGGTTTGTGCGGTGTTTGTCGCCAGAGCGAATCGACTTTGTTCTGTGAGATTGTTCAGCCGTGTATTCTGCCCCCACTCTCCAGTTGAACGACTCACGCTTCGAATAAAGCCCAACAGGTTAATGCGCAACCAAGCGGGATCAATGGCTCTTCTATCAATCGCCGCTTAAGCTTGCCCCATCTAGACTCCTGGTAGAAGTCGGCATCTTGATCAAAGGAAGACGGAGGCGGAGCGGTATTGATGTTGCCAGGTACGGACATGATGTCGCCGTGCAAGAGGTATCGCGTGCTCTACCAAGGCCTGTTCCTCGTTCGCGTTGTAGTTGCAAGCCGGGGCGACAATTGACCCTCGGGGCTCGTCCGGCGATTAGAGACAGGCAGCGCAATAAAGGACTCTTGAAACACAAAATGAAGGATCCAGACCGCGGTTAGCCTGGTAGAATCGTCTAGCTGTTGAAGACTGAAGTGATGATTTCATACCAGCCACGACTTTTGCGGTGGAGGATTGCCGCTGCAGGGGACGCCTTGACCGCCCGCGGCCGCACAAATAGGGTGATATATCAACATCAACTCCCCCCCCTTGAACGAGATTGTCACTCACTCCTTCGAGAGTTAAGGATTCACAAGACTCAAGAGGGGCATGGCGGATGATGTCGTGCCGAACGGCACTCACGAACACACGCCCGAGACGCCGAAGCCATCGCATGCGAGTCTGGCATTGACCGAGTACTCCGCGAACCCATCACCGCAGTCAACGACGCCCAGAGAGAAGGTGGTGAATGCGGGCGTGCCAGATGATTTCCTGCTTCCCACCGGGTACCCCGATGTAAGCAGATCGTGCTCTTAGTATATCTTTCTTCCTTGAAGTTCGACAATCAATCACAATCAGACGGGCTTTCTTATGGACTGTCGACGTCTCTTGTCTGTTCTCGACATCTGTTGCGAAATAGTGCCTGTGTGTTCGTCCGAAGCACGACAGAAGTTGCTCAACTCGTTACGTGTCTTCGCGTCTGTGTCCAGCATATGCTGATTATGTTTGTAGTACCTTCGTCTGATCTTGACAGCCAAAGTATACGATGTCGTCGAGACTACGCCACTCACGCATGCAATCAATCTCAGCAACCGCCTGGAAAGTAACATCTTGATCAAGCGAGAAGATTTGCAGCCAGTGTTCTCCTTCAAGCTTAGGGGTGCTTACAACAAGATGGCTCATCTGACCGAGGCGGAGAGGTGGAAGGGTGTCGTCGCTTGTTCTGCAGGTACGGCTGTTCCTCTAGCCATTCGGTGGACACTTTGCTGAGCGGAGCACAGGCTGAGTACGCACAGGGAACCATGCTCAAGGTGTGGCTTACTCGGCACGCAAACTGCGCATTCCAGCAACAATCACCATGCCCACGGGCACACCGGCCATCAAGCACACGAACGTATCGAGGCTGGGCGGCAACGTAGTCCTGCACGGCGCAGATTTCGACGCGGCCAAGGCAGAATGTGCACGGTTATCTACCCTACATGGACTTACGAACATCCCACCATTCGACGATCCGTATGTCATTGCTGGTCAGGGCACCATCGGCGCGGAAATTCTGCGCCAAGCGGACCTCAGCAAGCTTGAGGCCATCTTCTGCTGTGTCGGTGGTGGTGGGCTCATTGCAGGGACAGGAGTTTATGTCAAGCGCATAGCGCCGCACGTCAAGATCATTGGTGTCGAGACATACGACGCGAATGCTCTGGTTCAATCTCTAAAAGCAAAGAAGAGGGTCACATTGAGCGACGTCGGCTTGTTTGCAGATGGTGCAGCCGTGAAGACTGTGGGTGAGGAGACCTTCCGGATCTGCTCTGAAGTCGTCGACGACGTCATTCAGGTGGATACGGACGACATCTGCGCCGCGATCAAGGACGTGTTCGAAGACACGCGAAGCATCCTGGAACCAGCCGGGGCTCTCTCGTTGGCCGGACTAAAGAAGTACGTCGAACAGAAACCATCCCAGGACACCCGCCGGCAACTTGTGGCTATTGCTAGTGGAGCGAACATGAACTTCGACCGGTTACGCTTCGTCGCCGAGCGTGCAGCCATCGGTGAGAAGAAAGAAGCTCTGCTCTCGGTCACCATCCCTGAACAGCCAGGCGCTTTCGCCAAGCTCGTTTCAGCCGTCAACCCCATGGCTGTCACGGAATTCTCCTACCGCTACTCCACCTCCGCGGCCGCGAATGTACTCATCGGTATCTCTCTCTCCGCCTCGAGCCGCGCCCGCGACCTCGCGAATCTCATCCACCGTCTGCAACAAGACAACATGACCGCCACCGACCTCAGCGGTGACGAGCTGGCCAAATCGCACATTCGTTATCTCGTCGGCGGCCGCAGCAACGCCGAGAACGAGCGACTTTTCTCGTTCGAGTTCCCCGAACGTGCGGGGGCACTGCATAAATTCCTCACGACGCTGCAGCCGAGCTTCAACATCAGCTTGTTCCACTACAGGAACTACGGAGGCGATGTGGCGAAGATTCTGTCGGCTATTCAGTGTCCGCCGGGGGAGGAGGAGGAGCTGAAGAAGTTCTTGAGTAAGATCGGATACCCGTACAAGGAAGAGACGGACAATGAGACGTATAAGATGTTCATGCGACCGTGATAATACTGTGTCTGTGGATTGGTCATAACTGGTAGTCGGTGGGTTCTGCCAGCATGCGCAGCAAACCAGTACTTCTGGAATGTACGAGCATAGCCCGGTTCAGCCTTTCATACGAGTTACCAGTGCATGATCTCTGCGCTGATGACGCCGTGGTGACTGATCGGCCGCGTACAGTCTATCGCCTTTGCCACCTGATCAAGCCATCGTGGACTTCGTGAGTACGTGAGTGCGAGCGACCTTCGAGGACGTTACCGTGTAATCAGATCGTACCTCGTTTGTCGGAACTCGGCTTCTGATCAACTGCTTCCTCAACTACATGGCCCATGATTTCGTCAAGGCGTCGTAGCCTCTCGTCAAACGCACGTGCCAGGTCATCCAGACCGTCAGAAGTGCCCGCTTCTGTCAAGCTCCAGACGCTCCGAGCTTCTTGGCCAGATACCTTGAGCAGGAGACCCCTCTCAACGGCAGATGCATCCCCGCCCCAGCTCGGGGCTTGCACAACCGTCGTCTTCAGCGTCTGCCAATGCGGGCTGAGCGAGGTAGCCGAAGCTACTTCCTTGCCATCCGGCGTCATGTCCAGCACAACGATCCGCTCTTCCTGGTCGAGGTGCTCTCCGGCGCCTACAGCTTGCCCCGTAGCGATTACGTCCAATGCCGCATTCGTGAGCAGTTCCGCGTCATCGTCGGCGAACAGATAGTGGACGTTTGGATGGTGGTACTCGCCCGTAGCGGGGTCTTCGATCAAAGTGAAGAACGATCGGAAGTCTGGCGGAGCTAGCAGGTCTTCGGGTGCAGGCTCTTGGTACGTACTATCTTCCTCCTCCTGCTCGGCTTGCTGGCTGGCTTCAGGGAGCACCAGCGGCTGCTCGGAAGGTGCGGGTTGTACATGCTCCTGATCCGCTACTTGACTTTGCCCAGTGGAGCCCTGCCATGGTATTGTGTCTGCCCAGCTCATGTCAATCAGGTGTCCAACGTGTCCCATGTACTAAGCGCACCGTCTCCCGTTACTGTTTGTTCGATCGTTGCCTCGGGAGGAGTATGCTCGTCAGCCTTGCCATCTCTACCTGTCTGCTTGCTTGTAGTGTGAAGACTCTCAGCGCTGGCGAGCAACGATGTGCGTTCGTCTGACTTGCTGATGGCGGACGCCGACATCCTCCATGAGGAACACGTCACGTTGGTGCCCTAGGACTTTAGGGTAGCTGTAAACAGATCGACGGTGCCCTGCCTGCCGCCCAAAGCAGCCTTATCGGGCCGAGGAACGGCCCGTTGACATGCAATGAGCAATTTCCTCTTTGGGAAATCTCCTAGTGTTGGGGACTACATGCATCGTGGATTGATGGAAGATTGGTGTACGTTGTGGACGAAGAACAGCACGAGCTTTTGGAGTCAAAGCCGCTCCTCTGAGGGACCTTAGAGACTGCCCAAACTGGTGATTGTAACGCTTTGAGGTCGTGGAAGACAAGGAGTGAAGACCCCTGTGGTAATCAACAGCAGCGCCACAAGCAGTACTGAGTCCATTGATGGCCGTCCAAGCCTTGACATTGACGCTCTGCATCTTTTCCACTGCTTTGAGTTTCTAACAATTGATCGCAAGCGCATGCCGACTGATATGAGTGGTATCCATTTCGACTTCATCGTCATCCCATATTTATGATATGGCGTCGATACTTCTATACCCTTGCTCTTTTGCTTGTGTGTGATCGCGATACCAGCGCAACCTCGCTTTCCGGTGTTGCACGATGCAGAATGATGGCTGTAGGATCGCCTAACATACTCGCAATTAGCCCAAGCGGCGCAGTCGTCATCATGTTGTACGCCGTGCGGCTGTCGATGGAGGGTTGTCCATCAACCTTAAACATTCCGCGAGCGACACGAGGGGAGAGCACTGGTAGCTGCCACGATATGTTGGGTATCGAGCGGGTGACGCTCCTCAATGGTCTCGATGAGCTTGTGTTTGTAGGAAGAGGTGCGCGTGTGGAGTCACTCGTCGAAACGCGCGGACTGTCGCAAGCTTGCCGATGCCTGTATGAGCCTTGCATTGATGGGACGAGATCGTGCTTGAGATATTCCCTTAATATCAGTGCAGAAAGACAGACAGTGAGAGCGGGACTATGTTCCTTGTCCTTATGCATCTATCGCCGAGTGATTTCAGGCTCAGAAAAAAGAAACTACTAACCACGTACCTGCAATGCGAGCCAACACTCATGTGAAAATGCAAAAGAAACCGCTTGCAAGAGGGGATGTGCGGAAAGAAACACCCTCGAAAGGTGTTTGCTTATTACGATGCGGCATTACAGTGAGGGTCGCTTTGGGCTTCGAAATGCCGCCTCATGCCGATCGGGGGAGACGCCGGCTGGTTTGAATGCTATCTTACGACTAGACCAAACCAGCGGCTTTCTCCCGACTGCTTTGTATGGATTGACCGAACAATATATAGGTATCGATAAAGCCGGACCTTTGCCGAAAGCAGTGAAGTGACGTTGGGCTTTGCGGCGGCCGCCATGCGGACGGTCAATAGCAACTTGTCGGTGTGTCGAGCGAGACTCGATTACTGTGTGAGTGTGTAGTCCTGGATGGATGCGTGAATGATATCCTCATACTTACATTGATGCAGGCATGTACGAGATCGTCCAGCTGATCATAATTTGTACCAAAGCCGTTCCCAACGCTCCTAACTCCTATCGCGCTCATGCATCTTATTATACACAATGATCATGCCTTCCGCGCAATCATCCCATATGATCATGATCATCCTTGCCTGCCACAATGTCAGTCTCAAACTCCCTGTATGATCTTTCCTCGCCGAGTCAGACAGCGCCTACCTTTGTTTGTGTTTGGGATTTTTCGAGCATATAATGTACACGTATTTCCCACCCTTCCTTCTTACGCTCTTGCACCCATCACAGAGCTTCTTGACACTACTTCGCACCTTCATGCCTCGGATCTGCGGTCTCGTGACCATGCGACTTCTTTGGGCGCCATCGATCCTGAGATTTCGGAGGGCAGAAAGAAGCGACGTCTGCGGATCGCGGGTAGTGCTTGTGCGCGAGCTCAAACTGCTGCATTGGCGTGTAGCGCGATTGATGGCATGACCGGTGATAGGATGCGATCGATCGAAGACAACTCGTGGGCGTGCTGTTCTGGGTAGGAGAGTACGGCGAAGATGTTGGCGCGCTGGTGCTGAGGCGAGCATATTGTCGACAAAGTCGAGTCGGTTGTGTTTGTGTAGTGTGTGAGATTGTTCGCACGCTGGAAAAGGCGCAAAGAGGATGTCTTACGCTGTCAAAGCTGCTGTAATCTGATGATGAGGTTTGGATGATCCCGGATCTCGGATGTGTTTCGGGGAAAGCTCGCATTCATTTTATATATGGCTGCGAATACATAGTAGCACTCCGACTACATCTACATATCTTGTGACCAACATGCCGGCGACATCGACCGGTATGCTGTCCAGAATTGCCTTAGGCTTGACCATAACCGTCGGCCTCTACGCTGTTATTCTTGGGTGCTTACTTACGCCACCAATACAACGCTTCGCACTCTACGCTCACAAGATCAACACCCTTTTCCTCGGTGATGACTTGAGTAAACCGGAAGCTTTTGGTTTTGCGAAAAACCAAGTCACACCTTTCAACATACGCACACCTGACGGTGAAACGCTGTTTGCATGGCATGTCTTACCGTCGGATGTTTACGCTCGCAACGAAAAACTCATCAGAGGAGAAGAGAGAGCCCACGGAACAGTGCACGACTTCACTGAGACAAATGCGTTCCGCCTACTCACAGGAAATGACCCATCACCAGCGAGAGTTGTAGTGACTTGTAAGATATCTCCAGCGAGAGCATTAGGTACACGTCGGCTAACCAAGGGCGTGAGAAGAAGTCCACGGCAACGCCGGCCATATCGCCCAGGGTTGGCGAACCGATACTTACCGCAACATCGTCACTCAACCCAACACACATGTGCTCACGATTGACTATCGTGGTTTCGGTCACTCGACTGGTTCTCCTACCGAAGCGGGCTTGATCACTGATGGCACGACACTCGTGGACTGGGTCCTGCATACCGCTGCCATCCCACCCGACCGCATCGTCATTCTCGGCCAGAGTCTCGGTACTGCAGTCAGCAGTGCAGTGGCTTTGCATTTCGCGGATCCGGCCAGTGATCTCATTCCTTCACAGTCGCGAGAGCTGCGCCCCCTACATGTCGCTGAGGACCACCACGAGCCGATGACATTCGCCGGTGTAGTGCTGGTTGCGCCATTTTCCAGCCTGCCATCACTGATGCTTAGCTACCGTATTGGAGGACTACTACCGATACTCCTCCCTTTGCGCCCTTTTCCATCTTTGGCCGGGATGCTCACGTCACAGATGTTTGACAAGTGGCTGTCGGCCGAACGTCTCGAAGCATACTACAATTCCCTCGCTGGCAGCTCTAAGCTTCACATTGCTGTCGGTACCATTAAACGGAGGATGGCAAGCCTGCAAGTTATACACTCGACGAACGACATGGACATACCCTACCATCAAACGGAAATGATATGCCGGCGGATCTTCGGAGAAGGTAGCGAACCTGGCGTGTACGACGGTGACGATCGGAGAGAGCCGGTGAAGTGCATCAACGGAAGCCGTGGTGCTGCCGTACTAGATGTCAAGGCTGAAGGAAGGCCAAGGGTCCGCTTTGAGATCTTGGAATTTGGAGGTTAGTGCAGCCTTACCGTGCGGAGTGTAGCAACCGCTTCAGGGCGTTTGCCAGAAATCTTGTTCGTCGAGAGGTCAGTCGCTAACTATTTACAGGGCACAACCGGATCGTCACACACAGTCCCGTCACTGTGGCGATTATCAGGGCATTTGAAGACTTGTTCAACTAGTAGGTTGACGACGCAGTTCACTAGAGTATATCCACATGGACATAATCGCGTTCATCAGATTCGTTTCGATTCAATACGAATGAGCGAAGAGCTAACCTCATGCCGGTTTTTTGGCGCGGGTGTTGCGACCATAAGGTATGAACAAAGGCCTTCGAATTCAGAGTGGCAATACCCGAATCTATCGGTCGAGCATACGAGAGTGTTATTAAATTAAACCGCCTTTCATCATACTCGAAACCCCATAGCGCGTCGCAAGACGTGGTGTCTGTCTGCATCCGATGTTCGTCGACCACAGCTGAGATGACTACTGAGGTCTGTGGTCGGACTGCACGCAGCAGCTAGCTGATTGTCGATGTCCCCATGTTCGAAACTATCGCTGCCGACTACAAAGACCAAGTCGTGTGCATCTTGCCGCGTCCAAGAACGAGTGGTTCGTGTGCCGCCACAGCATGAACGGACAATGAAGCCGCTGGCTTTGTGCTCTTGATCCGGAGGAGTAGCCACAGCATCGTCGCGGCGAACAAAACATGGCGCGCTCTTTGTGCTCGAGTGCGCCGGATGCGGCCTTGGGATTATCATTCATTGCAGGGTTGATATAGCACCTCACCCACTATCCTCGAGTGATCACTCCCACATTCTCGACCGACCATCATCTCCACTCCAAGATGTATACCACACTTGCCACCGTCCTCGCCATCGCGGCTGCAACCGTCGGCGCCGCGTCGACCGATGCCTGCGCACCGCAACCTCAAGGCTACGGACCCGTCCCGTCGCCAAATACCGACACAGCCTTCGCATCGTCCAATGAGTTCGCCAGCGCTGCCAACAACGCCGCCACCCCGGCGCTGTACCAGCGTGTCTTCACAAACACCAACGGCAGCGAGTTCGCCACGTCCAGCAACGTCTACCTCGGGTACTACGAGCTCAAGTCCTATGACCCGAACTCCTGCACTGCCATCTGCGACAAGACGTCGGGCTGTGTTGGGACCAACCTGTACTTCGAGCGCAGCCCTTCGCTCTTGCCGGCAGCCTCGTGCCCGAACCCGGCTGCGATTACGGTACGTTCACTGCTGGCCTTGCCATCTATACACAAGACATCCGCTGACTTGTATCTGTTTCAGGTCATCAAGTGTGGCCTTTGGGGCTCGCCCGTGACAGCGGCCCAAGCCACCAACTACGGTCAGTGGCAGGCGGATTTCCACGTTGTCATCGCCGGGTCCAACGGGTACATGAAGTTGCCGAGTCAGGCCTGCAGCGCGATCAGCTCTGCGTGGAGTGGCAACAGCTACTCCATGCCGACGGGTTCGTACAACTGGCAGGGATGGACGTCCTCGTATGGTAACCGTTTCGCCACTTCCGCGTGGCCGAGTACTGCTACCGCGGGCCCGACGGGCTATGCGATGGGTGGGCCGAGAGGTTACGGATGGTAGATGGAAAGGGGACACGGACAGCTGCCACTGGCATTGTTGTCCGGAAGCGGAAATAGATGGAATGCGGGTAGCGGCTTGCACCTTTGACAATTTCATAGCTTGCTGCTGCAGAGAGACATACTACTCCTCAACCACCTGCCCATCATAGTTCTCCATGATCAATTTCTCAAGCGCCTCAGCTCGAGCGCCAGTGACGCCACCCATGATGTCGCCATCTTTGAAGAGGTTGAAGGTCGGCATCTGCCGAGCGCCGAGTTCTTGGGAGATATCGTCGGCCGTGTCGGTGTCGTATTTGTAGAACCGAATGTCGGGGTACTTGCGGATCATCTTGTCGACGAACGGCTGGATGGCTTTGCATTGCGAACACCAGGTTGCCGTTGCTTCGAGGACGCAGATCCCGTCTTTGTTTGTTGCCTTGACGTACGAGGTGCGATCGGTCAGCTCCTCCATTGCGTATGTCAGCGTCTGTGGCTGGGTGTTGCGGTCGCTATAGACACCAAAGAAGGAAGTGGTTGATAATCAGTGATAGTATATATGTAGGTATGTATCTACACAGGACCACAGGTGTATGTATGTAGCCTTGACGTCGGAGGCTTCCTGTTGGATTTTAACCGAATTTACCCGGCGCATTTTGTAGCATCACAATTCGCTTTCTCAGGAGCCACTTTTCCTCAACCATCAGCTTCCGGCACGATGGTCGGGCCAAGTTGTATGATAATAGGGGGTCGAATAGGATGTAATAATAATACGCACCTTGGACATACATACATGTATACAACGACAGCTGACTTCGTCCCAACCAACACGCCACCCGTATCTACGTACTCCAAATCCCCCTCACAAGGCCAAGCAAGTGCAGTGACACGAAGGTACTCGGTGGCGCCTGTAGCATCGCCTCGAGATGGACTCCATACCAGTCGCTCCTTGGAGCTCGTTGAGACGCCTCGTGTCAAGGAGTAAGATGACGAGTCCCGACGCGTTGTACATGGGCTTTGACCTGTCCACGCAGCAGCTAAAAGGCATCTGTGTTGACTCCAACCTCAAGCTACACTACGAGGCCAAGGTCGACTTCGATGCTGACTTCGGCGAGAAGTACGGTATCAAGAAGGGCGTGCTCACCAATCCGGACGAAGGCGAAGTCTTTGCACCTCCGGCACTATGGCTCGAAGCGGTCAACCTGGTCCTCGATCGTCTGAAGGAAGATGGGCTTGATTTCAGCAAGGTCCGAGGGCTTTCCGGAGCTGGCATGCAACATGGGACTGTCTTCTGGTCGAAGAAAGCAGAGCACCTGCTGGCCACGCTGGACTCGGGCAAGACGCTGGTGGAACAGCTCGCGCCGGGTAGCAAGGACGACATCAAAGGCGCTTTCGCCCATCCGATGAGCCCGAATTGGCAGGACGCGAGCACGCAAAAGCAGTGTGATGAGTTCGACGCAAAGCTTGGAGGTCCAGAAACCCTCGCGAGAATGACTGGCAGCAAGGCACACCACCGCTTCAGTGGACCTCAGATCCTCCGCTACCGCACAAAGTACCCCGATCACTATGAGCAGACTGCTCGCATCTCGCTCGTGTCCTCATTCATAGCCTCCGTCTTGTTGGGCGAGGTGGCTCCCATCGATATCAGCGATGTCACGGGCATGAATCTTTGGGAGATCGACAAGGGCGCATACAACGACGACCTCCTGGAGCTGGCAGCGGGAGGTAAGGACAAAGTGGCCGAGCTGAGGAAGAAGCTCGGCCACACGCCCGAGGACGGCGGAGCAAATCTCGGCAATATCAGCAAATACTTCCAGCAACGGTACGGCTTCCCGTCCGACTGCAAAGTCATCGCGTGTACCGGCGACAACCCATCCACGATCCTCGCCCTACCCCTACGCGCCTCGGACGCCATGGTCTCCCTGGGCACCAGCACGACCTTCCTCATGAGCACATCACAGTACAAGCCCGACCCGGCGTACCACTTCATGAACCACCCCACCACCCCGGGCCTGTACATGTTCATGCTCTGCTACAAAAACGGCGGACTCGCCCGCGAGCAAGTCCGCGACGAGTTCAACCAACCGCACCCCGAATCCAACCCCGACTGGGAAAGGTTCAACCAAGTCGCCCTATCCACAACCGAACTCTCCCAAAACCCCTCCGCCACCGAAAACGACGACATGCGCCTGGGCCTCTACTTCCCCCGCCCCGAAATCGTCCCCAACCTCCGCGCCGGCCAATGGCGCTACACCTACAACCCGACCACCAACCAACTCCGCGAAATCTCCGCCGACTTCGCCCCGGACGACGCGCGCAACATCATCGAATCCCAAATGCTCTCCCTCCGCCTCCGCTCCCACCGCCTCGTCAAACCCGAGCGCGACGCGCATACCGGCGCGCAACGACCGTCCCAACCCCGACGCGTCTACCTCGTCGGCGGCGGCAGCGCGAACCCGGCCATTGCGAGAATCTGCGGCGAAGTGCTGGGCGGGGTCGAGGGCGTGTACAAGTTGGACATCGGGGGCAACGCTTGCGCGCTCGGGTCGGCGTACAAAGCCGTGTGGGCGTGTGAGCGGAAGCCCGGGCAGACGTTTGAGGATTTGATCGGGGGCAGGTGGGACGAGGCCGGGTTTGTGAAGAGAGTTGCGGATGGGTATAAGGAGGGGACGTTTGAGAGGTATGGGAAGGCGGTGAGGGGGTTCGAACAGATGGAGAAGCTTGTGTTGGAGCGAGAAGGGGAGTTGCGGGGTCAGTCGACTGGAGGGGTGGTGATGGATGACGACGAAGGGGGTGGAGCGGTGGCGTAATCTGGTACGGCGGCATTGCGACGTGAGTAGCGGTGGCGGGCCGAACAATCTGTGACTTTTCCAGACTCAAAACGTAAGCCCCAGCATTTCCAACATGATCTCTAGCAAAGTCAAGATAACGATAGGCGCATGAAGCAATCTTGGCAATCTGATGTCCTGAAACCGACCCCTTCTTCGCCCTCACAACTTCGTTTCCTCCACCTTCATTCTCCGCCGCCGCCGTCTCAATGAGCGACTCTAGCGCGTCTTCCGCTGCTTCAATTCCCGCCTTCCGTCGTGTTTTTGGCTGAACCGGTGACTGCCTGTTCGAGAGGTTGGGCGATGCAATCAGTTGCTGAGCCCGGTCGCCATTCTTCAGGAGCGGGTGGCGCATTGGGCGCAAATGTATGGGACGAGATCCGAGCTGGGTCGGAAGACTGCGTAGCGCTTCGTCCGCCGCACAAAGGTCATCTCCTCATTCCGGTACCCACAGTTTTCGGCCTCCCCGGCCGGTGTAGCCGCTCCCACGCGGACGCGTGAAGCTCTCCGGGTCGATGGGACCGTTCGTCTGCGCACCGTTCAGACTCCCGCGGTTTGCAGCAAAGGTGCCGCGGGGAGGGGTGAAGCTACCCTGGCCACGCGGGCTGCCTCGGAATCCACCACGAGCGTTCCCACGAGGTGAGAGTGGTGGTCCGCCACGGTTTGGATGTGCCTGGTTTGTGCGAGACGCTTTCGGTGGCAAAATCGGGGCCGGGACGTCATGGGCGACAACTCGGGGTGTGGCCCGAGTGAAAGCGTTTGGATCGATCACGTTCGGCGGTTGCTGGAGCTTCGGAGTCATGGCAGCAGGAGCTTTTGTTGGAGGCTTGTATACCACTTCGTCATCCTCTGCCTGCTGGGTCTTGGCAGGCGGTGCGGGGGCTGGGGTGCTCTGGTTTTCGCGATTCTGGAGAGCCTGTCGGTTCTTGAAATCTCGATCTTCACGCCCGATCGCTTCGCGCAATTGTTCAAGGCGCTTGCTGCGGATGTCGAAGCCACGCGCATAGTGCACCTTGTTCGGATCGTTACACAAGAAGATGAACGACTCGAGGGCGGCAACCGGGTCCAACTCCTGGTGAATGCGCCAGAGAATGTAGTTGAACAGAGGCTGTAGTTTCACCGGAACCAACGCGCTCGAAGCCGGCGATTGGTCGTCAGAAGCGAGTGAATCAGTCGGCTTGAATGGTGGGGTAGCAACCTTGGTCGGGCTGGTAGGTGGCGACACAGGACTCGCGCTGGAGCGCAAACTCTGCATCGAAGACGGCGAAGCGGACCCAGAGGCATCAGAGGCAGCAGAGCTGAGTGGCGTGGTGGGCCTTTCATCAGACAGCGTAACGAGGTTCGCGGTCTCCTCTGCGAGACCGTCGACTTCGGGTTCTGGTTCAGCGTCTTCCAGGTGATCGTTTTCGGAGAAGAGAGTTCGCGGGACAGCGAAACGCTCAACCTCTCTCCACTTCTGATAATACTGATCGCCACCTTGTAGCGTCACCGCATGGGGGTATTTCGAGGTAGCATCGTCGAGCCACTCAAGTGTCTCGCGAACGTCCTGGCCGTGACGGGTGCCACCACTCTTCTGGCGGCTCAGCTGCTCGAGCGCTGTGCCTCATCAATCTCTGCCCCGGCTCGCGACTCCGCCAATGCAAACGTACCATGAAGCGGCACGAAAAGCCGGATCTGCCCATTCTTGACCCACTGCCGAATGCCGTTCCGTGTGCTCTTCTTGATCCCCGCCACCAGTGCCGTGTCGTCGACGATGCAGTTGAAGATCTTGCGAGTCGGATAAGCGGGTGCTTGAGTGAATGGCTGCGCGCCATGCTGCGAAGCTGGCCGCTGGCGGGCGCGCATTTTGCTGGTGGGACGTGGATTCTGCGATGGTGGTGTGAGATAGCGTCGTGGGGTTGTGCGAAGTGAAAGCGAGCAGGCGTGCCGGAGGCAAGGTAGTGAGAGTAATGGTGTAGTGAATAGGTACTAAGCGGCGAAAGGTGTATAGCCTACCGTCCAGGGTTGACTCGGTGTGATGATGGAGGTTGTGGGCTCCATCCTTCAATAAGCTTCTAGTGCCGCATTATCGATGCTGTGTCTACGGTGCGGCAGCAGGCACACTGGAGCCGATCCGAAGCGGAGACATGCTCTTGCGGATTGCGTCGACGTGAGAGCCAGCTACAGACAGAGGACAAGCAGCACCTGTACCGGTGTTCATCGTAGGAGGGAGAGTTGTCGGCGCAGGAGAAGGTGCGTGTGGATGGAGGGAAGAGGCTGGTGAGTGTGCGGCGGGACATCCGATATGCGCACAGACAGCGACGTCCTCGGCACTTCCAACAAGACTCTTCGCTGCAGACGTCGACCATGCCTACAAACACATATCTTACATATATGGAATGCTCTCTGCCATTTCCCATGGTAGTATTCGCCACCGGGCACGGAAGGCCTCTCAAGCATCGATACATTCGTGAATGTTCCGTCAGCCGCACGGCTCGATACTTCACATTACGAGCGCTCTGAAGGCGGCCGGCACGGAAAACGGTACGAAGGACATATAGCGGAAATATTTGCTGTAGGCGCATTCACTTCTACCACCAAAGATGCCCACAATCCTCATCTCTGGAGCTGCTAGTGGATTGGGTCATGCGTTCCTCACGGCCTACTCGTCACAAGCCTACACCAACATCATAGCCATCGACAAAGAACCCATACCCACCGCCAACCAATCCAACGTCTCCGTGTTCACGGTGGACGTTACCAAAGAAGAGTCTGTCGAGGCCTTGGAACAGCAACTTCGAAAGCAGCCTATAGACCTAGTCATCCACAGCGCCGGCATCCGTGGTCTTGTACCCGCAGTGGAAGCGGAGCACCCAAACGATGTGGCGGCCTGTGAGACGATGGAAGTCATGGAATTTGCCACCTTAACGAGGACCTTTCAGATCAACGCGGCCGGCACGTTCAACCTCTTCCGCGCCCTGATGCCCAACCTCCGGAAGGCCAAGGAACCGAAGGTTATCGTTATGTCGAGTCGGATGGGGAGCTTGGGGAACAATGCCGCCGGCAATCGAGCCGCGGGAGCAGCATACGCTTATCGTGCTTCAAAGGCGGCTCTCAACGCCATCGTGCGTTCCTTCGCGGTGGATGTGCCCGAGGTCAGTTTCGTTCTGTGCCACCCTGGACGGGTGGAGACGAAGCTGGTCAGGTGCAAGGAAGAAGGTGCAATCAGTGCTGAGGAGAGTGTGAACGGTCTGCTGCCGTTGATCGATCGATGGGGCAGACAGGACAGTGGGAAGTTTTACGATCGGTTTGGTGAGCGGATTGAATGGTGAGCGGCAAGTCTGTATAGAGCCGACGAAGTCAACGAAGAGGATACATTACCACGATAGATACCTACATGGATAAAGAGATTAGTCAACAAAACACCTTTCGTTATTACTATGATTATGATCCTCGGCGAAGAGTACTGTACTCCGCCTCTCGCGAGTCTGGTGCAGGCGAGGTCTCTCCATGATCTGATAAGTCGCAGCCTTCTCCGCTCGGCTTGCCACTTTCGGATTGCCGACAAAGGCTACTCTGTGGGGTTCGCTTTGCAACATGCAGTCTGCCTTTGCGAAACACATCGATCATACACCTGCAGCTGGTGGCGATAGCTAGGATATCAGGTCGCGGAGCATCGACGGGGTACAGCAGCTTGGCTCGAATGGCGCCGCGGTCGAGGACAGGGTGGTACGTAATCTCCATAACATTTCCCGGTATTTGCTCGTGGCGATGTCGCGGCTAACCTTCCTTACCACCATAGCCTGACTTGCCGTCAACGGAAGGTAAGTGGAGCACTGCAGCCGGAAGTGCTGGGAGGTGTAGGCCATTTGGGTGGCTAGATACTGACAGTACCATCGATAGCTCAAGTGCAGCGAGGAGCGACCAGTATGCAAACAATGCATCAAAGCGGACAGAGAGTGCGTCCCGAGCTCCGGCATCACCTTCCGCCATCAGCAGAACCCATCCATGAATGGCCGAGACCGCGGTGAAGGCAGTCTGAAGAGCTTCTATGGCTACAAGGAGACGTTCGGCAAGGGCGTGGTATGGGTCGACGTTCCACGTGACCTGAAGTTTGTCCACATCAGCAATCCGTACGAGGATGAAGGGGAGGAAGATGCTGGAGCAGCACCCCAAGTTGCTGATGACACCACCTCTGGGGACGAGAGGCTGGCTGCTGGGCTTGCTGCGTTTGCCGAGGACGCGGCCAGATATGAAGAGAACAGACACGAGCACGAGTATGACCTGGCGCAGGAGGCATACCCGACGTATGCTACACACGGATTGGAGGCCCTGAGCGCAGTGGCAAGCCAGGATCAGCATTACTACGTGCCTCCGCCCGCGCCTATGAGCAATAGCGAGCAGGCAACGTCACATTACTCACCACCAGAAGCGTCTCCGCAACAAGCGCAGGCAACGAAAGGCCTAGACTACATTCTCAATCCGGCATCGGGGATGACTGTCGCAGACAGTCACATCGACCCTAGGCTGCACTCCGAGATATCTATGCATGCCGGTCATATGCCATCGCAACAGCAGCAAAGTCCCCTCCACGTACGTACCCATCCGTACACACCCCACTTTGGCAGGCCTCGCTTACATTCGAAAGGACTTCACCACCGAGAACCCACTATAGACGACCCAGAGCTGGCATTCCTGGTGCGCGATTTCTCGGAGAGGGCGGGCCTATGGATGGATCTGTTCGACCTTGGCCTATTCTTCTCGACGACAGTTCCAGTCTTGGCTGTGCGGTGTCCACTGCTATTGTACTCTTGCGTAGCGTTGTCGGCCAAGAGCCTGGCGAGAGTCGATGGTAGAAAGCCAGTTATGGGAGGGCAGATTGCGCATGCGAGGAGAAGCCGCATGGAGAGCTGGCCGGGCGGACCCTTGATGACTGAAGGCTGGGTCCATAAGGCGAGAGAGAGTTTTACGACCTGGCAGTAACGCAATTGCGGCAGTCTTTGGCGGGAGCGTCGCGGCCAGGGTCTTCTTCCTTACCGGTTGGCGACTCACCGCAGATTACACTTTCAGCGCGGAGCTCCCACCTGCCGAGTACCGATTCTGACGAACTGGTAGCAGCCGCCGCGATATTATGTGTATATGAATTCCTTGATGCTAGTGGGCCGGAATGGAGCCAACACCTAGACGGTACAAAGTCTCTCTTTGACATTAGCATGGACAAGATGGTCCCTCTGACACTCCCGCCATCTCCCGTGTCTGTAGAGGTCGGACCCATGAATTCCTTGACTGGCCAATCCAAAAGACAGTCAAAGAACTTGACCCAAGGTCGCAAAGCGGTGTTTTGGAACTTCGCGCGGCAGGACATGCTCTCCGCATTCATCACCAACGCCTCGACGCGCCTGGATACATCGGATCTGCCGATGTGGCGCAGCGCTGGGCTCAAAATGACCGAAGTAGGTTTCCTCTGTCCTTCGAACCCGCTGCATCCCAAGTATGCATCAGAGAGCGCCATGGCGGACGACATGATCTCAAACGCGCTCATCTGGCTTCTGATGAAACTCGTGAACTTCATAGCCGCCGGTGACGACCTACCCGACACGATCTCCCCCCTCGGCCTCGGGATCAGACAGCAAAAGCTCTTAGAATACTGGAACGGACTAGATGAGCAACTAAGCATCTGGTACGAGGGCTTGCCGGAAACTTTCCACGCCACCGCCGTCCGATCAGCAGACACGGGCCGCACGATGGAAGAGAAATGGTTCCCAAGACCAATGTGCGCCAGCACCATGCAATCGTACCATTTCGCCCGGATCCAGCTACTGCACAACAAGCCGCACCTCAGCACGGCCTCCCCATTCACCGCCCGACAGTCTGAGCGTAGACCACACTCCTTCCCAGGCACATCCCTCGCCGCCCGGCATGCATCGTACGCGTCGATCCTCCAGCAATCGCACACGCACGCGAAGGAGATTGTGGCGATTGCGCTCGGTCGCAGCGACGAGGGCGCCCGGATCCACAGCGTGCAGCCTCTCTGGACGGCGGGACTGGTGCTCGGCGGCTCCGCTGACGACGCTGGCGCGGTCGACGAGGAAACTGAGGGCTGGCGTCGGTCTGTTGTTAGCCAGCTCAGAGGCATCGAGAGGGATATGGGATGGGCGAGCGAGTACAGGGTGCGGTCTCTGCTCGAGCTGTGGGACCTGCCCGACGACTGGGAGATGGAAACTGAAGCAAGTGTGCTGACCTTGATTTGATGATACGATACGATACGATGAAGTTGATGACGCTAATGGGGGTATCTCAAATGAACTATCAAATTGGTACTGCGCGCTGCCACGCAGGCACCCACGGCTTCCCTGGACCGTTCATGAGCGTCCCATCCTGCGTAAGTGCCTCCACCTCACCCTCCACCCTCGCTTTCTCCCGCGCGAGCATCTCCTTCTCAAGGTTCCGCATCATTTCGAGCTCCCTCAGCATGCCGTCGATCAGCGAACTGCACCAGGCGAGAAGTACCTCCAGACGCGAACGTCCGTTCTCATGCTGCGGTGGCGGCGGCGGTAACATTTCCATATCCCGCTGTAGTCCGCGTAACCCCAACGCCAGAGACGCATGCGCCTTTCTCCAATCTTCTGGCAGTGCTTCGACGAAATCGATCGGTTGGTCGACCGCAGCCGTTTCCGCGCACTCGATCCAGTCTTCAAAGACAGCGACAAGGCGAGCATACCGGCCGCCGGCCTCGGTGAGTACGCTGAGCTCTGCATGAACTTTGCTCAGCACCTGCAAAGCCTCGGCCAGCAAACCCGCGTCCGGACACCACGCGTCCAGCGCGCAGAGGTTGCTTATACGCCGGCGGTCCTGTTCCGCGACTCTCACCATATCGTAATCCTTGCACAGCTTGGCGTGCTTCTTCTCCAGCTTGCGGTGAGCGCTGGCGACGAACTCCCGTGACGCGTGCTGCGACGCTTGGTGTAGCAACGACAGCTGCAGTAGCTCGATTTGCTGTTTCGCCACGTCGAAGCTGACGGGTGCATCCTCTGCAGCAGCGGGAAAGAGCGGCTTCGTGGCCTTGGCTGACGGGATGGGTGGTTTTGGCAGCGCTGACTTCGCGGGCGAGTAGTGCTGCTGATATGTGCTGAACGCTGGCCGGGATGGAGGTGGTAGTTGCCTGGGATCTCTGTTCCGTGGTTTCGTCGAGCCGGTTGGCGATGCGGGGATTGTTGAGTGCACCGTCTTCAATGGTGACGGTGGCTCTATCATAGACACTGGCCGCATTCGGTGCGTCGTCTTTGATTGTGAAGGTGGCTCTACGATGGACGCCGGCCGCGATCTGGTGGCTGACGTTCGCTTCTCGGCCACCGCAGAGGCTGTTGTCGTGGTGCCGGCGCCGCTGGTCCTGTCGCGGCCAGGCGGCTCTTTCGTTCTCACACTCGTCGTCCGTGACAATCCTCGTGGTGCCGAACCCTGAGGTAACCGTGTTGAGCCCGTGCGCTTCAGTCCATAATCCATGGTCGTGAGTCTTGTGCTTGACTTTGACGCTGCTGTGCCCTCCAACGCAGCTAACGCATCTGCTCTACTGTCACTGCCCCCTGACGTCTTACGCGTGTGTGTTCTGACCGATGGGGCCCTGGATATCCCTCCAATCCCGTAAACGGATGTCGGTCGCGATAGCTTGGAAGGTGGTGGCATGGCTCGCCTGTCTGCCCCTTCCATAGCCTTCCCAGGTTTCACTTCGACCACACTGAAAATATCGCCGGTGTCGTGGTCGACTTCCACCTCCTCCTTGATCTGCTCCCTCTCATCATTCGATACCTTCCTCGAGAGGGTAGG
>Ga0268244_10000276_pt1 | contig 22208 bp, 17 predicted proteins | sample AgamicMgSfe_FD_200258 | JGI IMG/M metagenome (GOLD analysis project Ga0268244, IMG submission 200258) | Agave microbial communities from Guanajuato, Mexico - Mg.Sf.e (v2) (version 2) | ecosystem: Host-associated > Plants > Phyllosphere > Phylloplane/Leaf | place: Guanajuato, Mexico | collected... | reverse complement strand
TCTCGCCTCCCCATCCCGCTCATCCGCCGGCGCCGAAATGACACCCGCACCCCCGTACACGAGCATGAACCCGGGCGTCAACGTCAGCGCGGCTCAGAAGCCCGGCGCGAGCATGAGCGGGCACCTGTCCGGCGTCATCAGTCTCACCGACGTCCTGAACGTCTTCGCGCGCGCCAGCGGCCTTTCGCCCGGCGACCCGGAGGAGATGCGCCAGCGGCGACGGCGCAGTAGCTCGTCAAGCTCGCGGCCGCCTGGCGACTCGGTGCGGGCGAGCGCGGAGCTCATGCGCGGGAGTGTCGATCTAGGGAGAAGCGCGAGTACGTCTAGCAAGCGGTGAATGTGGATGACATTGCATGGTTTTATGATGTCGATGCTGATTTGATGATGTGTCTGATGATCAGGGGCGTCCCACACTACGAGGTTGGGGCTTGGGAATGCATTATGCTAGATCAGACGTGCGAAGTCTTTGGTTGGCATATAGATGGTAGCGCAGGCGCTGGTGGCGAACTTTCGAAATCTCGTCCTTCACGGCGGGGTCCGTATCAAGAACAAGTGTCATTGTCCAGTGTGTACTGTGATGGTGCCTCCTCTATACCATCGGCATCCAGGTTCTGTTCGCGCGCTCATCGTACAGAAGTCATCGCAATCATAGGGAAAGTGAGTAAAAGCGACATCAGCCTGGCTTGCGGTATGTAACCTGAGGCTACAACCAGTTCGCCTTATATCTGGAGATATCTCGGGAAGATCTCGGATCTAACCCCACCACACATCAGACATCTACATCCCACCAACCGCGAAAATCGCACTCAAAACCCTCCACCCACGATGGGCGCCTCCCAGTCCTCCGGCAAAGGGGGCGGCGCACCGACGCCGGAGGTGAAAACAAGCTACTACGACCTCTTAGGCGTGCCGCGACAGGCCACCGAGGACGAACTCAAGAAGGCATATCGCCGAAAAGCCCTCGAGCTGCACCCGGACCGAAACTACGGCGACGAGGCAGCGGCCACGAAAGTCTTCGCCGAGGTGCGGGCGGCGTATGAGGTGCTCTCCGACCCGCAGGAGCGCGCTTGGTATGATAGTCATGAGAGTGCGATTTTGCGCGGGGAGGACGACGGGGATGGAGACGGGGAGGGGAATGGCGTTCCTCCGACCTACGAGAATGTACGGGTCACGACGGCGGATGATTTGGCGCGGATGCTGAGGAGGTTTAACCGGAATGTCGAATTCTCGGACGCGCCGGAGGGATTCTTTGGGTTCTTAAGGAAGACGTTTGCGCAAGTGGCTAAGGAGGAAGAGATTGCCGCGAGGTGGGAGGGTGTGGATGCTGTGCCGGAGTACCCGGGCTTTGGGCACAAGGACGACGGGTATGATGATGTCGTGAAGCGGTTCTACGCGGCGTGGTCGAGTTTCGCGACGGTGAAGAGCTTCGCGTGGAAGGACCAGTATCGCTTGTCCGAGGCGCCGGATCGATGGTATCGGCGGCGGATGGAGCAGGAGAATAAGAAGTTGCGGCAGGATGGCGTGAGGGAGTTCAATGACGCGGTGCGGTCGCTCGTCGCTTTCGTGCGGAAGCGCGATCCGCGGTATATCCCCTCGACGCAGACGGAGGAGGAGCGGCAGAAAACCTTGCGGGACGCTGCGGCGGCGCAAGCGGCGAGAGCGCGGGCGGCGAATGAGGCGAAGTTGGATGCGGATGTGCCGGAGTGGACTCGGACGAGGGAGGCGGGGGATGATGAGTTGGAGGGGAACTTTGACGAGGAAGAGATGGAGGAGCAGGTTTTCGAGTGTGTGGCGTGTAACAAGATCTTCAAGAGCGAGAAACAGTGGGAGCCGCATGAGAGGAGTAAGAAGCATCAGAAGGCGGTGTATGCTTTGCAGGAGAAGATGAGGAAGGAGAACGCGAACCTGGACCTGGATTCGGATGCGGGTGGAGGAACTGACGGTGTTGCTACGCCCGATGAATTCGAGGGCGCTGATGAAGAGCTCGAGGTTCTTGACGATGTCGCGGATGGAAAGCTGGAAAACGAAGCTCCGGATGGTCTGAGTGCTTCGACTGAAGGGTCACAAGAAGGTAGCGATTACGCTCGCGTGGAAGACGACGACGACGATGAAGCGTACGAGGATGACATAGACCGTACAGCCCTTGACAAGGACGAGCAGGAAAGGACCGTGGAGGATGTCGACGAAGCGGCGCGATCAGCGCAGCCTTCCGATTCCGACAGCGAGGATGACGACTATGCACCTCCCGAAGCCATCCAAGCCCGCATGCAGTCCGCGAGCCTTACCGACGAAATCGGCACCCCGGCCACCACTCTATCCGACGCCGACGACAGCAGAGACGCAACGACACAACCTGCCAAAGCAAAGATCGGCAAAGCCGCCCAGAAACGGGCTAAGAAAGCCGCTGCGACCGCCGCCGCCGCTGAGGAGCAAGCTGAAGCGAATCACAAGTGCGCGGGCTGCGAGGCCGCGTTTCCGACGAAGTCCAGACTGTTTCAGCACTTGAAGGATCATCCGAAGCATACTGCCCTTAGGTCTGTGGATGGTGGAGGGAAGGGCAAGAAGGGGAAGGGAAAGCGGTGAATGGTTGACGAGACGACCTTCATGTGGATCAGTCGGCCGTTGTGAGGATACGGCGGTGCTGAATTCCGTCAACTTTCGCCACACATCGGCCGTGCCACATTGACGAATGCTGGCAGCTTCGACGGCGTGTGTCAACACAGCCAGCTCAAACTCCCACCATCGCCGCGAGGCGTCTCGCGTCTGGCAGACCCCCGAGGCCTTAACGTGCGCCCTAGCGCGCGATCACATTGTCTCGCGTCGAAGATTACAACCGCCTCCAGCGTGAGAGCGTCAGCGGCATGCTCATGGCAGCCACGATCTTTGAGAACGGGCTCACGACCTAACGCATTTCCTGACTCAAAGGCAATTGTTTTGTCATCCGTGTTGGCAGTGACCACGCCCGAGCTACCTCTACCAGACACGATCGATGGGCTTCGCCTACCATGTCCGGCGATATAAGTCTTGCGCGTGCTATGCAGTCTGTTCGATGAAGGACCCTTGATGGGGACATCGGAAGTGCTCTCGAAACCGGGCGGGTCAAGATCGAACGCCAATGTTCGAGAGCATGTCTTGGCCCGTCAGGTCTCTACGTTCGGGGAGACCTGCGTGGAGGGTAGACTGTGCTCGTCCCCACCTCCTCGCCTCCCGAATCTCACAGCAGACACATGGGCGGAGCGGTTGAGTTGAGAGCGTACGGGGTAAATAGGAAACCGACATTAACGCCGAGGAGAAACCCACGAAAGAGGAGCCCACGTAGCGAAATGGTCAGAACGTGTATCAAGACACTCATTACTTGACACTGACATCTACATAACCGAATCTACCCAAGCGACGGCCATACCCCCAATCATATCTTCTCCTCCGGAATCTGCCGGGGCGCCGCCTGAGCCTGCTGTCCCCCACTCCCCGTCGTCTCCCCATCACTCTTCTCCCCGGCCTTGCCCGCGAACGCATCGTGCGCGTCGAGCTTGTTCATCTCCTCCTCCTGCTGGTCGTAATGGTGGAACGTGAACCAGAAGATGCCCGCGACGGCGCACGTGGCGATGGAGATGCCCGTGTACATCCACATGATGGCCGGGTCCCCCGTGGCGGGGACGAAGGCCTCGTTCAGGGCGGAGCCGATGGCGTTGGTGAAGAGGTAGAGGGACTGCACGAAGGATTTCATGCTCGGCGGCGCTTTCGTGTACGCGTATTCCAACCCCGTCACGGAGATGAAGATCTCCGAGACGCCGATGAAGACGTAGGCGGGCGTTTGCACGGCGATGTGCACGTGGTTGGGCAGCGGGGAGGCGCCGTCCAGGCCCGCGGGGCAGCCGCCCGGGTGGCCGTAGCAAGGGCCCGAGGAGTAGATGATGTGTTGGACGATGGCGGCGTAGGCGAGGCAGAGGGCGGCGAGGACGAAGCCGATGGTGATGCGGGCGATGGGCTTGAGCTCGATGCGCGCGCGGCGCAGGGCCGGGTAGACGAGGCGGTCGAGGATGGGGATGAAGATGATGATGGAGATGGGGTCGAAGTTTTGCATCAGGTCGTTCGGCATGCCGTGGCCTTCCATCTGCGCGGCTTGGCTGACGAAGTTGGAGCTGAATTGGCCGTAGCATACCCAGACTGATCATGTTGTTCAGCGATTACATGGAGAGAGAGGAGAAGGGAGTTTACTTACAGATCGGGTAAAAGCAAAACACTTTACAGGCACGGAGAGCACGCTGGAGCTCGTCGATAAAATGGTCGTTCCACGGGACCGATTTGGTCTTGCCGTTGGATGCCCTCCAGGTCGGCTTGGGCGCGTTGATGTTGCGGTTGGCGATCATGATGCCGATGGCTTTGATGGAGTCGGTGATGACGGAACCCTGGGGTGGGCGGACGATGTAGCGGTTGCGGCAGAAGATGAGGATGCCGACGGCGACGGTGAACATGCAGAAACTCAGCAGGAAGGCGGAGTAGAAGCCGCAGAACTCCTCCATGAACGGGGTGGCGAGGAGGGAAAGGCAACCGACGTTGATGCAGGCGTAGAACATCATGTAGATGCGCTGGTAGGTGATGGCCGGGTCGATGATGACGCGCTCGCCCGTCTTCTCGTCGACCTTGATGGCCATGACTTTGCGCGTGTACTGGTCGGCGATCAAGGGGGCAATGTTGGACTTGATGCCGCCGGTGCCGAAGGCGATGACGATGATCGCGGTGACGTATCCCCCGATACTCGCTCCATGCTCGATGCTCGTAGGGAGGGCGGTTGTCCAGAGGATGATGAGACCCAGCCAGTAGATGCCCGCGAAGATGAGGATGGTCTACCATGGAGATCAGCGCCAAAGTCGCCAGTTCGGAGGATTCGTCCAGCTTACCTTGTATTTCCCGAGGTACTGGTCCGAGATGATTGCCCCGAGGATTGGGGTGAGGTAGCAGAAGAACTGGAAGAAGATGTTCAACCCCGTGGCGCCGGCGTGGCCAAGACCTAGGCCACGAGCTCCATCGGTGCCATCCGGTCGGTTGTTGATGTAGTTTTGGAAAAGACCCTGCGACCCGTAGTCTACCCGACACAATCAGCCGACTGCCAAACACGCCCGAGGAGCGTACCGTCTGGACCTACAGGTGAACCGCTCGCAAAGCTCCACGACGGCGATCAGGTAGGCGGAAGCGGGAAAGTGGTCGCCGACGCGGCGCAACGTCTGCTTCTCGTGCTCGTTCGGCTCCTGGCCCTCGGACGTTTCTTGGAGTTCGGTGTCGGTCACCGGGGCCACGCTCTTCTCCGTGAGAGTTGGTAAGGCGGCGCCGGTCATGTCGACGGAGCGCTGGTGGTCGGTGCCCGTGACGCCTCCGACCGAGCCGGCACGTTCGTGCAGATCGGCGTGCAGCTGCGCGGCGCCGTCCTCGTGGTTCATGGCTGGCGCACTGCAAGGGCTCCTCTGCGCGCGACGGCAGGGAATGGAAGGTAGAAGAGAAGGAGGCGGTTTCTTCGGATAGTCACGGTAAAGAAGAAGAAGAAGAGGAGAAGGCGAGAGGAGGAGGAGGAGGAGGAGGAGGGGGTAGTAGTAGATATACCTAAGTTGCCTAGCATATACTATACCGTACCAGACGGCTGGCACCTACCTAAATCGGCGTCGCGTGACATTGATACTTGCGCGGTGGAGGGCGCGGTGAGGTGCTCCAAAGCCCTACATTCTGCTATCTTTATCAAACCCGGCGATAGCTCGGGGATGACCATCGCATGCGGTCTAGTCTGTTCGTATGATAACCGCGTTGGGACCAATCAAGGGACCGGAGAGTAACAAAAGCGATCGCGGAAGACGGTGACAGTCCCAAAAGAGGTTGATTACCACAGCCTTGTAAACCTAAGCCTTTTTCCGATGTTCTTCGAAGTGATACCTTCTCCTTACATACAGGTTGTACACGAGAGTACGTACAAGTATCGTCGCATCGCGGGTGGCGCTCTGCGCGCATGGCGGAACGGTTCACACCAACGGCGTCGTTGACAGGGCAACACGACATGCGCGATTTGTCCGTGTGGGAGGCAGTACAGACAGTGTATCGCAGCATCGCTCGTACACCGTCGGTATCGTAAGGAAGTTCGAGTTCTAGAACGTCACCTTATCTAATCGTTATCTTTTCTCTCACACACGAGCTCGTCGCTAGGAGCGCAACATGATCGAAGCCGACGCTGCCCGCTCCACTCGAGGGAAATTGGTCGATCGCACCGGCACCGGCACCACACATGCTGGTTCGTGCATGCTGTTGGCTGTTCTCCATCGAAATACGACCGAGGGAGGCGATAGGTGGGAAGACATTCCAATTCCAACGTCCGTTGCTTGGCGGGGGCAAAGACTTATTATCAAGAGGTACCGGTACTGACAGAGAGCTGCTGTGATCTCTTCGAAGTGAGTGTTGACTGTATGGTAGTGAAGTGATGGGGTTCCCACACAACACAGACAATTGCGTGCGCTGTGCTGATGAGTACCTTAACGGATGAGGAGAAAAACGCCTGGTCCACTTCCAGTTTGTCTTGTACTTGACAAGCTTTTCAACGCAACACTGAAGCTCTTCCATTGTATATGTCGACGGAGGCTTGACGATGAACAACGATCCAGCGCGTCTCATGAGAAAACAGCGCCAGGTGTGCGCCGTTTGACTCGATGGTCCAAGACAGCGAAATGCGGGTAGTACGTATCCCTCACATTCGACGTCGCAGGTTCGCCTTCTCCAAGCATTCGGGCGGTACTCCATCATCACCAGTATTCTATCCCAGATACTGTTACGTACATCTGTACATGACCGTCGTGTCATGCTGGGAACTTGTGCCTCGGTACGATATCCAACACGTACGTCGTAGATGTATCCGACGTCGACAACCATTACTGCCTCGGGAGGTGGGCACCGATTTGAGGTCTGCAGAATCCCACTCTGACAACGATGTGTAGTAAAGAAAAGGGGCTGAAACTGGAGCCGATCCACCTCCACACTTCATCACCTTGTGGTTGAGTTGTCTGTGATCTCTAGGAGGCTCAGTGCTGTATATACTTAGTCAATACTGTAGAGGCGATAGTAACATCAACAGATCGAAGTGCGTACAGAGTAGCGCCATGGTCTTTGGGGTACCTAGGTAATTTTGGATGAGAGATGTTGTCGAGCAAGTCTGGATATTTTCGGGAATGCCAAGCTTTGGCCGCATCTGAAGCCCGTCTCACTTCACCCCCTCTAGCCAAAAGTCACTCCTGATGTTCCTCTCCAAGCTCCAACAACTTCACACGCCCGACAAACTCACTCTTCGCGCAGAACGATTCATCATGCCCGAGCATGGCCTGGCAAAGCCCATGCGTGCCCTCGCAAACTCGGAAGCTCGACTCCCTGCCGCCACGCGGGCGTCCGCGGTCCTGTAACACCAGACCCTGAATACACCTCCATCTTTTGGAGCGTTGGGTTTTCCTTGAAACGGCCGAACACCCATCACGCGGATCGGGCGAAACATGAGGACTCCCTGCTGCTCCCATCCCGTCTGGTTCGATCGAACGCCTTGGTTTCATGGCCATACTCGTGATCACCGCGTTCGTCGACCGCCGTGTCCTATCTTCCTACAGGACCGATGCGTCGAGGACTCGAGACGTTGCGGTGAATAGGATTGATGGGTGGTCTGCACGCTGGAGACAATGGTTGATGTGAAGTCCTGTGTACGTATGCAAGATGTCCTCGTCGCTGATACTGTGAGCGTACCAAAGGCGGCGACCCGGAAAATCAGTAGGTACTCCCTCTCGGTCGAGCAAGTCGATTTAAGCCTTCATTGGAGACCATCATAATAAGTCACAACTCTGCTCTCGGGCAGCAAGCCAGAGTCTGATGTAGCCAATTGGCATGCGAGTCGCAGAGCTGACTTTTGGCCGTGAGGACCTAGGCAATGGATGCATGACCTGGCAGCTAGGCTGAGACGACCATGCCAACCGTCTGTAACCGCCGCTCCTCATGTCAACGATTTCAACATCGCACATGCAACGACCGTGCCTTCTTGTCACGTCTTTGCAACCAGACAAGCTTCAGACGTACGGTTGGTGATACCGCACTAAAATCGTGACTAGCGTGAGCATTGAAGAACTTCGAATCACGTCAATGCTGTCTGGAACAACATACATAAGACTGCTGGCGACTGTCTGCTCGCAAGCAATTCTCGTCAGATCTGTTTCCGATCAGGCTATCGGTTCCAACGACTTTCCTTTCTGCACCACGACTAACACCACAATCGTTCCCACTTTCCTACATCTTGATCTTTCTCTTTGCAATACAGCCGCTTCAAAGTCAGAACCATCCGGTGACCTACAGCACAAGGATCCTCGCTTTGCACCCTTCGCTATCAGGTTTGAGGGGCGGAATCACCTAGATCGCATCAAGGACTCCCGGCGAGCCTCGTAATACCTCGAAAGGAACCAGATCTGCACCTTCCGAGCAACAAACACACACCATGGTTACCGTCCGACCACGCACGGAGGCCGACTTCGAACCCCTCGAGCAAGTCCTCATCTCCTGCCACGCCACCCACGGCTGGCCTCTGGAAGGCCTCCCGAACGCGCGCGACTTCATCGACGACCCGCACGCGCCCGTCGAACAAGCCTGGGTGGCCGAAGTCGAGGGCCAAATCGTCGGCCACATCGCCATCACCAAGGCCGTGCCGGAGAACCCCGCCGTCGCCCTCTGGCTCGAGCAGGGCGAGAGCGACAACGTCGCCGTCGTCGGCCGCCTCTTCGCCCTCCCGGACCGGGGCGGCAAGTCCCGCGGCGTCACCCGCGCCCTCGTCGACGCCTGCGACGCCTGGAGCCTCGCGCACCGCCGCCGCCTCATCATGTACTGCGTCGTGTGGAACGCGGCTCGGCGCCTGATGTGCCAGATCCTCGCCGCCCGCTTCGGCTGGGTCAAGTTCGGCGACTCCAAGTACCTCGGCACCGACGACATCTACTACCCGGCCGCCTGCTACGCCCAGCCGCTCGAGCCCTTCGTGGCCCCCGCCGTGCGGGACACCATGCTGGCCCGAGCGATGCTGATGAGTAACTTGGGGATGTGGGCGCTTTGGAGCAATGTGTCGAGTGAGTCTCTTGCCCTCATGCTGTTCCCTTACCAGATACTAATGTGTCATCTTCGCAGTATGGCTCACCCTCACCTCCCGTTGGTGCCGCGGCAGCTTTACCCACGTGCACTGGTTGGCACGTCCAAGCGGGACCAAGCAGGCCATTCACTAGAGGGTCTTCTCGACTCACCTTCCCCCTTCCTTCGATGTTGGATACCATGCACTCACCTTTACTTACCACCAATATGAGCATCAGAGGAAGCTAGCGGGCTAGTTGTGCTCTTTTGCCGTCCGCAAGAAAGGTCTCTCAGCGGAAATTGCGCCTTTTGACATGAGGCGACGAAGTGTGCTCATGGTGGAAGTCGCGCAGTACTTATCCCGAGTTGGATCTGGAGACTTGGTGGGAGGGGCTTTCGAAGAGAGAGAGAAAGCAAGACATATATTACCCCTTTTACGTACTTCACATCATCTATAATATTCTCCTTCAATCCCAAGTCGGAGGGTCGTTCGCTTTCTCACAATGTGCACTCGGTTCTTTTCCTCCTCGCGCTCATGAGCCTAAGTTACCCTGGCGTGTGAGGAGTCTTAGGACGACTTCGCGGCAAGCTCGATTTTCTGAAAGCTGGTGGTCGGAGCGGTAACGTGATTTGATGAACCTTCATCACCGTTACAAGTGCTGTTGACTGTACCCGCCTACCCAGACAGTCACGTGCTGCTTAGTCATTCAGGGTTAGCCGGTCCCACTGCATGTACGACTTCAGACACACGGCGGTGATTTGACCGCGATCGCGCCCCATCATGTTTGTCAGGACATGGACTCCATCCACTTCCGGAAACAGATGTCAGCTCATCCTTGCGGTATCGATGGATCCTTGAACGGCACTCCCTCTGGAATGGCCTAGGAGCGATTAACTCTGTTTCGTCCCAGATGGGGGTGAACGATTCTTTCCTGACCCATTGTCGAGCTAGACATACATGTAGTCAAGATGGCGCTCCCAATCTGCCGCGAGTGCATTGCAGGTATCGTTCGGCGACAGGAAACTGCCCGACATCAGTCGGAAGATCACCGCCTGTGTCGCTTGCCGCAAGCTCAAGGTTAGCAGTCCTGTGCTCACTGACAGTACACCGGTGCTCGACCCAGCCATTGGGGCACGTGGGCAAGAACGTGTTCCTCGACTGTGCAAGACTGTGCATCTTGAGCGGAAAAGTAAATGGCACCTTTGGCTGGCGACAGCCCGTGGTTGACGATCCTCCGCAGCTTGTCTTTGGCTGTGATGGCCGCCACACGCACCCCGTCAGTGGTCATCTGCTCCAAATACATGGTCGAGTCAAGGTCGAGTCGTCCAGGACCATGATCTCTTTCCCCGTGCTTTTCACCCAGAAGTAAGTGTCCGAGATGCCATGGTCCCGAGTGGGAGCACCCGTGATGATGGACAGGTTGTTCGGGTCCGTGACCGAAGGCATGGCCGATCGGTCGTTCGGTGGAATCCGCTCTTCAGCCAGGATGGCTTGTATGCCACACAACGGCCAGCCAGGCCGGTTAGGTTGTTACAGCGGCTAACGACTGATCATGATCATGATCATCACAAGGTTCGTGTCGTTTCCGCCGCGTGGCCGTGTTGGAATGTCCTAGATCGGCTGCGGTATCTGGCCTCATGAGTTGCAGAGTCGCAATGGCGGGTCTCGTCGGTCTCGTCTAGCGAGAGCCCCATCTCGAGAATGCACGAAAGAATGGTCGAGGGTGCGCCGAGTTTGCTCTTTGACTTAATGATCAGGCTTACGTCTTCCACCTGTGTGTTGGCAGACGCCCCCTATTCAGTTGTTTCGCATCAGCTCATGACGGGGAAACACCGGCGTAAGTTTATTCACCTACCTTCATGTTGTGAATCCGACGCCACTTGACGTGACTCGCCCCCAATCTTGAATGTTTACCTTCCGGTGGCGAACGCGCTCGACACCGCTTTCTTTCTTCATACGTCTCTCTCGCGCGGAAGAAAGCCCCAACAATCGCAATTTACCCATTGGTTATGCACATTGCAAACATGTCGAATAACGAGCCGTCCGCCGAAGTCGAGGTGACTCAGTGGCAAATACTGCGCAAAGAGCTCGCTTTGTTCATGAAGGCACAAAGTATCCTTGATGGGTTTCTAGTAAGCCTGTCGGCTCCAACACGGCCTAAAACACTATGCTGACAACGATCCAGAGAGACACCGCACGTCTCGAGCTTCCGCCCGGGTATGCAGAAGCTTGCGCGATCACCAGGAGCCTTGGCGACGAGAGCCTGGAGAAGCGGACGAGGCGAATCACGCGCCATCGAGCGTATAGGAGGCACGAAACGAAGACGGTGCGGGACGGCTCGATGACGCTGCTCGAGCTGGCGGAGGTGGATGCCGAGCACCTGACGATTGACAAGATCATGGCTGGGAGTCGGAATGGTGCTACAGTAAAAGTCAGCGCAGTGGTTCAGATTGCGCGGTGCGGAGGCTGCGAAGTGAGCGTTTGAAAGGCACAGAATTGGAATACGTGAGGTTTGTGTCTTTGACAGGAAACCTGCATACAAGGAATCTACACAGACAGTGCCAGCAACTACACTCGAGGCTAATTCGCCTTCAACTTCGCTTCCTTCTTCTCACGCTTAAGCCGCTTCTCTTCTTTGCGTTTGGCCTTCTCCTCTTTACTAGGGGTGTGAGAGGTGTCGCCATTGGTCATGATCACGTCCGCAGGCGGTGCTATCTCTGGAGCGACAATCTTCTTCGCTGGCGTGGCGGCGATTGTTGTAGAAGTACCTTCTTGATGAGAGAGACCTGCCGCGGTTCGTGAAATCTCCGGACTGCTATCGATGAAACCAGTCTCGATTGCATCCCTTGGTTTGTCTTTCCGCTTCTTGCCGGTCTTCTTCGTTGACAGCGGCGTATTCGTCTTCTCCGACGTACCATGGGCGCCGAGCGACTTTGGGAACTGGAACGATGGTCCTGCACTGTCACGTCCGTCCCCGTCTGCGTCATCCGAGTCGGAACCTATCATGCCCGGCGTTCCTGCGCCGAACCCGAATGGTTTGTATCGCATGCGCAACCCTTTCGGCTGTGGCCGCACTGTGCTCACCGCAGCTTGCGCCACATCGCCTGCTGCGGCACTTCCAGTCAGATGGCTAGCTTGCCGTTTGCTGAGATCCGGTAATGAAATCTTTTGTTGGAGATGAAGCGTCTTGGATACTTTCTGTTGCGCTTGAGTGTAGCCTGCCGAAGCCAGGACCATGACGTTCTCATGTTCATCGTTCGGGTGCTCCTCCTCGTTGAGCACATAGTCGGTGCTGTCACGGGACAGGACGGGTTTGCCAGTCTGTATGGCATCGAGGGCGACTTCTGTGATGGCTGAAAGCGACAGGTTGGAAGGAGCAGTGATATGCCAGACTTGCTTGCCGGCTAATGAGCCGTCCAGTATTTTGGCACTGGAGGTCATGCCAGTTACGTCCAATGCTGTGTATCCAGACGGTGGGTTGTATGGCAGTGCTGGTATGCTTGTTATGGCATTCTGCTCCTGCGCTGCATTTGTGCCAGGATGCCCCGCTTCTTCCACACTGCGGCCAACACCCTCATTTCGGCCTTTGCCCAAGGTAGGCGCCGTCTTGCTCTTTTTCTTGGGTGATGGGCTGGGAAGTTCGTTCGCAGCACTGTCCTCTTCAGACGACTCTTGCGATGCCTCAGACTCTCCTGCGCTCCGTTTAAGTCCATTGACCTTTGCAGGGACTTGGTCCGGCTTTCCTGGAGGTGCAGGCTTTCGGTCTCCCATGCTTTCATCATCCTCGTCCGCATCGCTCTCACTCCCTACCTCATCTTCGGAGGACTCTTCCACTTTCACCTCTTTGGGCGCAATGTCCGACTTCAAGTCTTTCACGTTCGTCTTGTTCGCGGTCTTCCCACTCGCGAGCCTCTCGTCTTCATCTAGCGGCGCATCTTCGTCGTCCGACTTCTCAATGAATTCCTGGCTCAATGCCTTCGGTTTTGTAATTTTAGGGGCTTTGGCTACCTTTCGAGGCTTCTCGACTTTGATCTTGGCCATGTTGGGTCTCTACGCGACTGTTGTTAAGCATCATATGCCTGTCTCAATCGCAACTCGAAGCACAAATCTTGAGGTGTTGCGATTCTTGCGAAGGATGAAGTTCGGCTCAATGCGCGCTAAAATTTCGAGAGAACTTCCCAAAGTGGAAACTCCGCGGTCTCTTGTCACGACCTACGACTTTTGGGTGATGCGAAATGGCACATAAAAGAAAGGCTCAGCAGGCGTTCGCGACGCCAGATGGTATTCGGGCCCTGCTTGCATTACAAGATATTGCATTGCTAACAAAGAAAAGGGCAACTCAGTGCTTTTGCGGCCGCACGCCTCGCGAAGCAGTCGAAGTTGGCATCTACAGCGTCCGGATCTATCAAGCCAGTCGATGAAACACACATATCCCCGACAGTGGTCGCTGAGCAACCGTACGACGGTCGACTCAGCGATGCGATGAATGAAGATGATACGAATGGATTCGATGTACTCCAGTCGCCACCAAGGAGCGGCTCAAATGCCTTACTGTCGACGTTCGATGTTAATGGCCCTGATGTCTCTGCTGGCCAAATTGATGGCGCAATGGAGATCAAGTTACTTGCAGGACGGAGTGCGATGTTCGTGGGCGAATATCTTCTCGAGGTTCTCGAAGGTGTGGTGTCGGTGTATGGTGCCTTATTACATCCAGGCTCTGGAGCACACCATGTGTATGCACCGAGCACCCACGCATTGCCGCAAGTAGTGGCACGCACCGACGACACCTCGATACGCATCTGTTCGCTACCCTCGAGTCTCAAGGATCTCGACAAGTTGTCACCATTGTTCCGCAATATCTGGACCGAACCTCAGGGCTCCAGCTTCTCCCTTTTGCATACCTTAGCCGACGATGCCCTTCAGCGCTCCGTCGTCCCGCTGGAAGTTGAGAAGCCATTGCAGGCCGTGTTGTCCCGTCTTGCGCTCCAAGCTGAATCGAATGCACGTCACACGCGGATCATGGCCATAGGCTCCAAATCCTCCGGCAAATCTACGCTCAACCGGCTACTCTGCAATACTATCACCACCAGGTCAAAGGGAAAGCATTGTCTTTACCTAGATTTGGATCCCGGCCAACCGGAGTTTGGACCTCCTGGACAGATTTCACTGGTAGATGTGAAGGGCCCGATCTTGGGCCCGCCCTTCACGCACCCTGCAAGCTCACAATCGAAACAATACCGTGTGCTCCGGTCACATACTATCGCAGCAACAACGTTCCGCGATGATGCAGCACACTACCTATTCTGTGCTCGGGACCTTGTTCAGTATGCTGACCGTCGGCACCCCCTAATAGTCAATTCCAGTGGCTGGGTTAGCGGGCTTGGCTCCAGTGTCTTGATTGACCTTATTTCGATTCTCAGCATCAGCGACGCTGTCCTTCTGGAGCCAGTTGAGGCAGCATTTACGCAGTGGCTGCAGCGAGATTGCACAGACGTTACGTGTCACCGACTACCACGTCAACCGTCAAGACCATCGTCTCGAACTCCGGCGGAGACTCGAAGCATGCAAACAATGGCCTACATGCATCACAAGTATGGCTCCTCCAACAACGGAATACGATGGTCAACTCGACCCCTCAGCTCCTTCCGCCCATGGACCGTAAGCTACGCTGGTGACGATCCCAGCATCTACGCGATTGTGTCTTACGGCCAAGAACCTAGCTTGGAGTTCTTAAGTGAGGTGCTCGACGGTTCCCTAGTGGCAATCGTAGCGATTGAAGAAAACAGTTTGCCAGAAGCGTTCGATTCGCGAGATCCTGCGCAGCCAATACCTGAGTTTTCCCCCTTCCACAGTACCGGTCCTGGCGCCCCAACGTCAGAGGACTCGATACAGCGAACAGCCGAGGGATTGCCGTACGTTTCCTCGAACGTTCACGGCTATTGCACTCCCCTGAACCCCAGCGTCAGCGAGTGCATCGGCCTAGCGCTCATCAGGAGCATCGACACCGAAGCCCAGCAACTCCAGCTCGTCACGCCACTGTCGGAAGATGAGATTGCCGTCTTCATGAGAAAGAAGGTCGTTCTCGTGCGAGGCGGCTTCGATCCACCCGGCTGGGCGTACCTGGAGGACATCTACAGCAAGGACAATGCCGTCGGGGAACTCCACCACGACCGGCCTTGGGTGAGCAAGAAAGACATGGTCGGCATCGAAGGCGCGGTATGGCGCTTGCGACACCCACCTATGGCTTCTGCTGTCGCCTTTAGACAAACATGAAGTCCACTCTGTGAAGGATGCAATACAATCATGTATGTCTGGACATAGACGCCAACTGTTATGTCGGTCAATCGCCAGCTCATGTACCCGTTTTCCAAAAGTTGCGCGACACACAACGGTCGTCACACTTGTGGCATGCCACGGTGGACCTGTGCTGGGAGTGAAAGTGAAAGCGGCGATGTGCGCAGAGGGTTCTGGACAAGTCAGGCAGAACATGCACGAAGAAAGTGTGGACTTGACTATTGCCTTTGCCACAATGCTAATTACGGCGGCCGGCAGTCGGAGGCGATTGGTGTAAATCACCTGAGCATATTGGGAGCATTGTTCGAATCTGCTTTTCAAAGAGTGGCAACCCATCAAGGCTGCGTCACGTGCCAGTTCTAGTAGACGGCCCTCATAAACGTGACCTTACCATACGAGCCTCCAGGCTCCTCCATACTATGTAGTCATTGCTTAACACTTCCTCGATACAGGTACGCCGACAACTAAACTACAGTACAATTTGATCACATCGTGTTTGCGCACGATGTATTTCATCACAGCGGACTGAACCCTCTAAAAGCATAACACTACGGAGAACATCCAAGGTTAGAACTCGTGCCCACAGTAGTGCCTCAATCTCATCGCTACGATAACCACCACTTTCTCCCCCACACATGCCTCCAAAGATTCCTCTTCGCGCACCTAAAGCTCATCGTGATCCTCCGCACCACCCTCATCCCCATCCACCAAGACCGTCTTGACCGCCTCGGCCGCCTCCTTCGCGACACTCGCCGCCTTGCCAGCAACACCCGACGTCACGCTCTCCGCCGCCTTGCTCGCGCCCGATTTGGCCGTCGCCGCGGGCGCCTGGTTAGGCATGTGGTCGGTCTCGATCACGCCTTCCGTCTTGGCCTCCTCGTCGGCCGAGCCGGCGGCGTCGATGTGGTGCGTGCCGGAGTCCCGGAGGAAGTTCGCGAGATCCTCGACCGTACGCGAACCCGTGTAGTCGACGGGAGAGTCCTTGGAGCCGGCCTTGAAGAGCTTGATGGTCGGGAAGCCCTGGATCTCGTCCGGGACGTCGTTGAGCGTGGCGTCGACCTTGGCGATCGTGATGCGGTCCGAGAAGGGCTTGAACATGCCGGCCAACTCATCGTACTTGGGCGCGAGCGCCTTGCAGTGCCCGCACCACGGCGCGTAGAACTCGAGGAGCACGTCCTTGTCGCTGTCCATGACGATGTCTTGGTAGTTCTTGGCCACCACGACCGTGACGGGCCCGTCTTGCTTCTCGGGCACGGGCTCGCTCTTGACGCTCGGCTCCACCTTGCCCGCGACGAAGTCGTCGATGAACTTGCCGATCTTCTTCGCACTGAGGTCCGAAACCGAGCCTTGAGAGGTGTACGGGAACTTTTGGTTCTTCTGGATATCCTGGATGCCGAAAGCGGGCCACTTGCCAACCTCGAGGTTGAGGTTGCCGGCATGTTGGCCGAAGGCTTTAGCGTCGATGGTGGCGAAGTTCAGCTTGCCCTTGTGCTTCTCCGCGATGGATTTGAGATCCTTGGAGAGCGATTCGCGCTCTTCCGGTGTTTCGGAGAAGATGTAGGCGAGTGGGATGCCGGCCTAGACAGGAAGAGAGTCAGCGGACATTGGAATCTTGGTTATTGTAGAGAGGAGGAGATGTACGCACAGCCATATAGCCAGCATAAGTTTCGGGGCCAACCTCACCGATCAACGGCGTCGAGGAAATCTTTGCGAACTCCGTCACACTCTCCGTCGTGAACTTCTCCTGGAAGGTGTTCTTGCCATCGTCGAAAGCCTTGTACAGCACGATCGCCGGCTGTTTGACACCCTCCTTCTCCGCGAGCGCCGCGTCCGCCGTCGCACCGAACAAGAACGAATCCCTCAGCTCATCGGCCACTTCGCCGAACGTCGTATTGGACGCCTTGTCATCCTTGGCGAAGAAGCCCACCAACACAACCTTGTCCGCCGTCTTGAACTCCTCCAGCGCCTCACTGCTCTGCAGCAGACTGACCGAGGGCATGCTCTGCTTGGTCATGTAGGAGACGATGGCCTGGGCCTTGCGGGGGCCCGCGTAGGGCGCGACATTCTGCGGGCCGCGGAAGACCTTAAGGGTCGGGTAGCCCTCGACGCCGTAGCCTTGACATAGGTCTTGCTCGACGGTGCAGTCGACCTTGGCGAGTCGGATGGACTTGTCTTTGAGCGACGTGGCGGCCTCTTCGTACTCGGGGGCCAGGGCCTTGCAGTGACCGCACCAGGGCGCGAAGACTGAGCAGTGACTATGTCAGTAGTGATGAGAGGTTGCATCTAGCTTGGTCGACATACATTCTGCCAAAACGAGATCATTCTCCTTCACGAACGGCTCGAAGGTGTCCTTGGTGAGATCCTGAACGTCGCTGGCGGCCGCCAGCGCCGCCAGGGCGAGCACTCCGTACGAGTATCTCATCGTTGGTATGGATCACAGTTCCCTTGGAATATTCGGTGGAGAAGAAGCTATAGAAGGAAGAGTAGACCATATATCCCCTTGACAAAGGTAGGGACTTGACTTGGAGAAAGGTGGTATCAACTCTGATAATCGATGCGGGAGTGATGAGGAGGGAGGATTGGAAATGCAAGGGTCCAGCTTCCTCCGGGCCAGCTTGCAACAAGACAAGTCGGAGATGTTTCACACAAAGAGCATTCCGACATCAAGTCTGTTCTCTCTAGCCTCATCACTGTCAATGACATCTGAATGCTTGCCATGCGTGTATGGATCCAGCCAACACGTTATACATGTATCAAGTATAAGGTAGCTGCGCAACGGTACCTGTATTCGTACAATGCTTCGTACGCGCTACTATACAAATATACAACACCCACGACTTATAGATCCGAATAGTCCCATACCCGTTGATCGAAAGACAAAGGGTCTCATCGACATCTTCCCATGTCTCGTCATCATGCCCCTGAGTAAACACAAGTCGCTCCCCTCCCACACTCCACCCTCTGCTCCACGCTCACCGTCCTGCCATCCCCCAGCCGCGTCGTCGTCCGCGGCGTGATATGGAACCGGTGCTCCTCCTTCCCTCCCGTGCTCTTCTTCGCCCTCCGCACCTCGGCCTCCATATCCAACGGCTGGAGGTACGTCGGCGAGTTGACGTTGTTCCTCCTCCCCGTCCCCAGCTGATAGTGCTCGTTCCCGCCCCAGAACACCACGTCCGCCCCCCAATTCGTGTCATCCGTCGACGTGCTGTCCGACGCGCCGAGGTAGGTGATGTTCTTCATCACGGCCGCGGCGTGCGTGGCTCCGACGCTGAGGTGCGCGAGCCGGATGGGCACGGTGGTGTTGTTGCGCTCGTCGTACTCGAACAGTCCGCTCAGAGCGGGGATGCGCGTCGGCGTGGGCTGGACGTGCGTCCAGCGGTTGTTGGCGAGGCTGCCGGTGATGCCAGAACCAAAGGCGAAAGTATCGGCTGTGATTCGGCCGAGGCCGCGATTCGCGCTTGGGTCGGAAGGGTCGACGCCTTGCGCAGCGGTTTTGGTGGCGTCGACGGTGATGTAGCTGTTGTTGCCGCCAGCCGCGACGCCGGTGACGCTCGAGCTTTGGGACGTGCCGGCGTATAGTTTCTGAACAGGGAGAAGGGAGGGCGCGTCGACGATGCTGGTTTCGGCGTTGTAGACGAAGCCAAGTTGGCCGGAGCTGTTATCGCCCCAAGTAAAGACGCGACCTTCTTTATCAAGGGCGAGAGAGTGGTGGTCCCCGCAAGCAATGGTGGCGATGTTAAAGCCACGGAGGGTGGTGATTTCGTGTGGTTGATCATAAGGACCTTCGGGCCTAGTTGAAAACGTTAGGCCAGAAACGCCGAGCTGGCCTCGATTTGGAAAGCTGGTAGATGAAGACGCTGTGCTGAAAAGACGGCCGGTGGAGGTGAGAAGGAGGGCATGCTCAAGACCGCCTGAGAGAGAAGTGACCTTTTCCGAATAGCCGAGATCTTTGGGTGTGATGGTGCGGTAGGAGATGTCGCTCTTGCCACTCCAAAAAGGGACCCAGCTTGCTTCTGAGGGCTTGTCGCCGGCTGCTTGGTCTTCCGCGGACACAGGGAGACTGTAGACTCGGCCGTTACCGCTGAGGGCCAATATGCGATCTCGGGACACTGCCAACGAGAGCAAATTCTTGCCTCTGAGTGTTGCGACAGGTGATGTGGTATCCGGAGCATAGCCCGTGCCCCACTGCAACAGATCCCCCCTCTCATCGATCGCGGCGCCAAAACTCCGGTCCAGCTTGATGTCCCGTAACAGCTTCCCGTCGAAGAACGTTATTCGCCGCGGTGTCTTGATCACATTGTCCGTGCTATCCGGCGCAACCACCCGCCCGCTGTTGCTGCCCCAAGCATACACGCCCGGGTTCTCCCACGATCGCTTGACCTGGTGATGTTGGCTGGAAATCATATCGCGGTTGTCCTCCTTACTCAGACCACTCTTCTTTCGCGATACCTCGAAGACCAACGGACTCTCGTCCTGTGGTGGTGCCTCGGCCAGACTGCTTCCGAAGAGGCGGCCATTGTTGATGTAATACTGCGAGAGTGTGGCGGCGCCTCCAGCAAAGGCGACGGCGAGGAGAGAGCGTAGCAACTGTTGCTGTTTCCGGTGCGCTCGTCCTTGGTGTGATGAGACTGCTACTCGCGAAGGAGCCGTCCGTTGTGCTAGGAAATCTGCTCGGGTCGATGCCGCTCTACTACACCGTGGGATTGATCGGTGTACGCTGCGGGACAGCATCTTGATCGTGAAGCCCTCCAACGAGCTGGGTGGATGTATCGTTGCAACGCGATCACATCAATATGGTGTGGTAGACACTGGGAATGGCGTTACAGTATGGTGATCGAGGGGAGGCAACCGATGTAATGGATGACCGTATGTGTTCGTCGAAGTCATGTGCCATGCGATCGCAGGCCAAAGTCAATCGTCATCGAATCTGGCATTCCGATCCCACATTGCGGGGGCGGGCGATCCCGTCCCAAGATCTCGAACGTCGAGCATAAAGGAACGTTGGGATGATGCATCCTCATGCGCCCACTGACCACGATGAAGGATTGAGTCGACCGCTGGGGTTCTGCGAGAGACAGATCAACGCCAGAGGAGGAAGATGTCGTTCAGTACAACAGCGGTCAAGAGATGGAGTTGTCAGGACAAGGAGCTGCCGCCGGTCGGTGTGGTCAAGAATATTCATGTCTACGACTTCGATAATACTCGTAAGTGCTGCGTGGCTGCACCTTTCGTATACACACAAGTGCTACTGTTCAACACGGTGGTGCGAGTAATAGAGCTTTGGGCGAGACTCCCGCCAGCGACTACATCCATACGCGCGGGAGGGCTTTTGGTAGGCGTTCAGCTGCACCGTGTTATCCAACCACCTCCACCACAATCTGCCATTGCCTTCCTTTCTTGTAGTCTGCAATATGTCTTGTTTGGCTGATCTGATATGAAATACAGTATTCGCTTCACCACTCCCAAATAGACAGGTCTGGAACTCCAGCACATGCGGTCAACTGCAAGCACAAGATTTCTTTCACGGCGGCGGATGGTGGCACAACCCGCGCATCCTCGGAGCGATCGGGCAGGGAGTCGAGGCAGAAGAACCTCGAGCATGGGAGGGTCTCTGGAACGAAAAGGTGACCGAGCTGGCCCGGCTGTCCTCGGCCAGTGAAGACACACTGAATGTCATGTTGACGGGAAGGTCGGAAGGGTCCTTCGCGGAGCTGATATCGAGGATGATTAAAGTAAAGGGTCTGGAGTTCGATATTGTCGCGCTCAAGCCGAAGGTGTCCCCTTCCGGCGAGCTCTTCGCTAGCACGATGGACTTCAAGCAAGCCTTGTTGCGGGATCTTGTCATGACTTACGCCGACGCCACCGAACTCCGCATCTACGAAGACCGACCCAAACATGTCAAGGGCTTTCGCGACTTTTTCGTTGAAGTCAACGAGGCCTTACTGGCTTCCGGGGGGACCTCTCGCCGACCCATCACCGCCGAAGTCATCCAGGTTACGGAGCAAGAGGCCGTGATGGATCCCGTCACCGAAGTCGCAGAGGTACAACACATGATGAACGAGCACAATGCCGCCGTCAAGGCTGGCACCGCACGCAGGCCATACACGATCAAGCGCTCCGTCTTCTACACCGGTTACATCATCGCCCCAACCGACATCGAGAAACTCAAAACCCTCATCAAACTCCCCACCAAGTGCCCCGATCACGAAATCCGCCAGCTCGCCAACAACATCCTCATCACGCCACGTCCAGCCCCTCACTCCATCCTCAATAAGGTTGGCGGCATTGGAGCCAAGATGAGCTGGAAAGTCACCGGCCTCGCGGTCCAGGAGCAGCGCGTCTGGGCCGCACGCGTCCAACCCACCGTCCCCGGCGCCAAGATCTACACCGAAAACCACACGCCGTGCGTGGTGCTCGCGACCCGACGCCAAGCCAAGCCGATCGAGGCCTCGTACATCAAGAACTGGCAGCCGGTGCCGGAACACCAGGCTTTCGAATTCGAGACGACCGTCGGCGAGAAGGTGCTCTTGCGCATCGACGAGGAATTCCCGCACGAGGACTCGTACGAGGCTTCCTTTCCCAACGCGCGTAATGCGCGGAAGCATCCCCGCGAAGAGGATTTCCCGCCTCTCGGCTCGCAGAGGCAGAATATGGGCAAGCCGACGCAGCCGCTCCCTCGACCGCTGCAACGGCAGTACCATGGTGCTGGTGGCGGGATAGGATTCGCTTCACAGCGTGGTGGTGGTGGTGGTGGTGGTGGCGGCGGACGAGGTACTCGAGGTGGATATGGCGGGTT
>Ga0268244_10000274_pt1 | contig 22305 bp, 31 predicted proteins | sample AgamicMgSfe_FD_200258 | JGI IMG/M metagenome (GOLD analysis project Ga0268244, IMG submission 200258) | Agave microbial communities from Guanajuato, Mexico - Mg.Sf.e (v2) (version 2) | ecosystem: Host-associated > Plants > Phyllosphere > Phylloplane/Leaf | place: Guanajuato, Mexico | collected... | reverse complement strand
AAGAAGTGATGCTTCTGAGACCGATTGACAAGATGCACCGTTCCTTGCTTGGGCTACCACTGAGAAGTGCAGTCGAGCTTGATTCGGGAACAGCTCATCTATCTGCATCCTGCAGCTCGATGTACTACTATACTGGGGAGGTGCAGTAAACGACCGCTACACTCAATCGGCCCGCTAGTCCGCTGCATAGCTGCAGCAAGCTATGGCTCCAAGACCGATTTCGCAACAACGGTTGGCATGAGGTGTTGTAAGATTAATCTGCTAACGTTTCCAGACTGATCGCGATCATCGTAGCTCGCCCACCACCACGCCTCTCCATGTATGCAATGTATGCATACCAAAAGATCAGAGAGCAATCGTAGATACACCTGAGGAACGCAATTGCGGTATATATGTGCTTGTCCACGAAACCAATACTTAGTCGCCTGCTACTACAGCTGAGGCTGTCCGCTGGACTGCTGGCTGATCGAACTCTGCACAGTAATGTCGACTGTACAATGTATGACGTTAAAGCTGTTCTGGTTGTTCCACGTCGCATCACCACGCTGAATGTCCGCCTGTTGCCGATTGGGAGTGGCCCACTTGTCTAACAAGCTGTCATCTGAATCGGTCCTCTTCCTTTGTGCGGTCGCAACGCTGCTGCGTGCGACAGGATGAGAACGGGATGGACCGTCTTTCGAACGCCCTGATCCGTACGGTGGATATCGCCCACCACTTCTCAGCTCAATTCCGCCTTTGTCCTCAACGTGTGCTCCACCGCTCGGGATTGCTGCCCAGAAGCGCCGTGTCTGTGGTATGATGGCCGTGGAGACAGAGAGCATGATGACAAAAATCTCCCAGATTGCTTGCACCGCCCATTCCCACGTCTTATCCGGACTCGAGGGGCCCTTCACAACTGCAACCAGCTGGCCAATGCAGAGTAGTGGAACAACGAACCGCGATGAGAGGAGTACCATCGGAGGTATTTTGTCCGCCCATGGCATTTGGAGCGGTATTAGACTGTAGAGGGGTGCGGCAGCCAATCACAAGTCGGATGCCATGTTCGATGCAATGACCGCTGCCCGCGTCGGGAGCTCCGAGCTACAGGTCGAAGCAATTCTCATCCATGGATGCGGCGGCGAGCATTGGAAGGCTGAAAGCAGTACTGCCATAATGCCCCAGAGCCCTGCAACCACAACGGAGACAGTCTCCAGACTCATCGATGCATTTGAGTGCGCTGACAACCGCCAGTGTAAGTGGCTTGCTGAGAGTTTCGCAGAGACCATTGGCAGCGTGCCGGCAAGCTGGGCTATGTAAACCCACTGCTAAGTGTCAGAACGACCTTTGCGCGAGTTCAAAGTATAGCTTACTAGGAACGTGTAATTTCTCCTCTCTTCGTCTACACCAGTCTGATGCCTTCCGAGGCCAGCATTCACGGCTTTGCAATAGAATATTGAGCATATGAGAAGGAAGAGCTAGAAAGAAGTCTGTCAGTGCCGACCTGTTTCTTGATTTGTTATAACACCACAGCTCGATGACTTACACAAGCGCACACCTCGCCGGCAACACCTCTTGCCATGCTCATCTCCGTGTGCCAGGTCATGAAAAGGCGAACAACGAGGAGCAAAATTGTCAGGAAGACAGCGAAGATCGCAAAGATCACGATATATCCTTCGCGATGACCAGAGTCCGTCGGGTAGTAGGCTGGTAACAACGTTGACGACCCCATCGTTACTGGCCTTAGGTCAGTCAAACGCGATCGTATGTCAATGCAATCTTGGGAGGCTTTGCGGGCAAGCTATATAGGCGATGGAACGAGGGTGGAAACATGACGCAAATCTTGGTCCAACGTTCAAACTCGAGGATTTTGTCGAAGATAAGTTGGCAGATATCCGTGTCCCTATGGCAAGAGAAGAAGCGGCATCAAGATACAGGCAACGTACTGCAGTCTCTGTATGATCGATCATTGGCCCAAAGCTCTATGATGCTCACTTATAGGGCCATGGCGCTCTGATATTGCTATTATCGACCATGCCGCATGCGCTTTGATTCTCTCAGCTTCTTCAGCCACCCGACCGTGATCTCGGTATCAGCACGCAAAAACAGCAGAGTTCGTTACCAATCATGTTCCGCCTTCCTTGATGCCTGCTGATTGTTGTGCTGATGATGAACTCCAGGCACCGAACTTGGTGCAGACCTCGCAGCTAGGCGACCAAGTCTGCATCACACCACTGCTGTACCGTAACATCTGCTGCTTTGTCAATATCGCATAAAATGAAGCATGGGTCCTGAATATGCCTTTTAATCAGTGGCGGTGTTGCAATCGGTGTGGCACATGATTAAGCTCGCCAGTCAAGATCCCAGAATTCATTAGCGCAGACTAAATTCCGGGAGCATCTCCCCGGTCATCATCCCGTAGGGAGGGATCTTGCCGCCTCCTCCGGAGGCTTGTTCATAGACAAAAGCCAAGATGCCGGTGATGCCGTGGATAGTGATCGCTAAGGTACTCCAAGACCAACGAAGTTGTCGGTTACAGAATTAGTCACAGGCTCTGCATAACCGCCTTCTTCTGCTCGCAGGTTTCGACTAAGACGTACATTGCTTCGACCACAGTTTACCACACCGTGCAAGATCAGGAAGAACACCCCTCCTGCTTTGCTCTGCTCGCGCAAAACAACATCTTAGAGTTAGACACCCCGGGCCTGTATGCAGCTTCCTCCTGTCCCACGAGCCGCGGCACTTCAGAGGCCACCACTCTCCCCCACTTCGAAATTCAAACTGCACAGCTTAGCGGGTACCGTGCTGTTGGAACTTGGAAGACGTACAGGATAAATTGAGGTACAGTATATGGATGGCATGTTCGGGGCGGCTGGCATTTGATTGACTGGGCTCTCTAAGACAGGATCTAGATGAGGTGCGGCCGAGTATGATTGAAATTTGACAGGAACATATACGTATAGTCTGGAAGGGGAGACCATGCCTCTGTGTCGAGAACTGCTCGAGATTAGGAGCACGTTGAAAATGACTCGATTTGTGTCTACGCTCGCAAAACTCGACCAAAAGTGTACATCATAACAAGGACCCTTTGATTTCAAGACCACGTTGAGAAGACACCCTCCTGACACTGGTCGTGGAATGGACCATGGTATCCATTTCCGGACCATACGGTAGCGGTGCTACAACTCAATGTTTCTGAGCGGTGACTGCAAGGTTCTATATAGGTACACATGCATAAAGCCGGGTCTGCTAGTGGGCGTGGCGCACTGTGTGACGGGTCAAGCCTAGAGCACTTTGGGAATGGCAATTGAGTGTTTTGCAAATGATCGCTTAGATACCAGCAGAAGGCAGGACTGGGCGGCTGCCATGCCCCAGCTCCAGCTTCAGCAATGTCTTTCCTTACTCTGCTTTTGCGTGGGTCCTCTCTCCACCCTCCACACACACGCTTCGATCATATCATTGATTCCTCTATCGTTCGTACCGCCTGAACAGCTATCATGCCACCTCCCGCCGACGCCGAGCTCGCCGCTCCGGTTCGCGAGACACAGGATAAGAAAGATTACGTGGTGGAAGAGTACGATACTTCACCGGTACCTGCGAGCAAGACGCTGTTGCAACGGGAGGTATGAGCTGCTTTCGAGTTGGACTCGGCTAAGCAGAAGACCGACCATACGCTGACCACAGTGACTACTTTAGGCTTTTATCAAGCTAGAGAGCTTTATATTCTTCGGCTTCACGCTGCAAGCAACATGGGAGGGTGTGGCTTTGACGATGCAGTTCGCATTGCTAAACGGCGGTCCAGCATCGTTGACCAGCGGGGCCTTTCTCACTGGCATTGGGTCTACCGCGATAGGTATCTCTCTCGCCGAACTAGCCTCAATCGATCCAGCTATTGGGGCGCAGTACCGGTGGTCGAATCGATTCGCGCCGCGGTGGAACAGATTCTTTGGACTACTGCAAGGCTGGCTGACGCTACTGGCCTGGTTGACGGCAGTGACTGCCTCACCAGCTTACCTTGCCAACGGAACACTCAGTCTGGTCGAGCTTTGGCATCCGAACTGGGTCCCTGCAGCATGGATGACAACGCTGGTGATGTGGATTTACCTAATCATCCCAGTGGTGATGAATCTCTGGTTCAGGAAGCTCATCAAACCTCTCGAACTGGTCGGAGCCGTTAGTCATGCCTTATTCCCAATCATCATCATGATTTGGTTGTTGGTCGCCGGTCCACGGAGCACAAATGATCAAGTGTGGACAAACATAACCTATGGGAAAGATGTCAGTGGATGGACATCGCCTTTCCTGGCGTTCGGCATTGGACTGGTGCCGTCCGCCTTCTCCAGCGCTGGTATCGATGGCATTCTCCACATTAGTGAGTTGCTACCATTGGCTCAGGTTGCTTGTCGGGCCACTGACGTACTTGTACATAGGCAAGGAGGTCAAGGAACCGCACAAAAACTCCCCAATCGCAATGGTGTCGGCTCTCACCACCAATTGGATCGTTGGAGCCGTTTTCATGATCGCGGTTTGCTACCGCCTGGGCGATCCGACCGTCGTAGCTGCTGCGCCTGGAGGCACCTCAATCATCGCTGTCCTGATGCAGGCGACCCACTCGAAAGTGGCAACAACCATCTTCATCACGGCCATGGAGTTCAATCTCTTTGTCAGCCTTTTCAATATCTTGTATGGCCTCAGAAACCACTCTTGAGACCGCGAGCAGCTGACTTGCCGGCAGTGCCTCCGTGGCGAGATTGACGTGGTCTTTCAGCCAAGACAAAGGCTTGCCCTTCTCCTCGATCCTAATACCGGTATCGCAGCGTTTCAAGATTCCGCTCAATGCACTGCTGTTTGTTACTTTGTTCTCTATGGTGCTGTCTTGCATCAACTTCGGAAGTAAGGTCCTTGCAGATGGATGAAGGTGTGATTTACATACTGAACGGCGTCGGCAGGTTCCGTGGCGTTCAATGCGCTGATCGCCCTTCCCACAGTTGGCTACTACATATCGTACTTCCCACCGATTCTCTTCATCTGCTGGCAGAAATTCCTCGGTTACGACATCCCATACCGCTCCTTCAGGCTAGGCCGATGGCCGGGGTTTGCGCTGAACTTGTTCTCGCTGGTATACATTGTATACATCACGATCATGGTCAGCTTGCCGACGATTCGACCGGTCACGTCAGTGAACATGAACTACGGTGCACCAATAGCTCTGGCGATCATCGTCCTCGCTATTGGTGATTGGTGCATCTCCGGGAGAACGAGATACCATATCTCGCGCGCTGCTGATGTGGATGAAGACATACCGAGCGCAGGAGATACCGACAGGAGTGCACATCGAGGATAGTAGGCAAGAAATTGCCGGCGTGAGGTAGCTGTAAACCGCAGTGCACCCTGTATCTTCATGTGGTGGCAGGCCGGTGGTGTATCAGGGATGGGTAGCGAGCCCAACATATAGCCCGCCTAACTGCCCGGTCGGAAGCTTTAGCACGCTGCTAGATTGGACCCTCTGCACCAACATTCTTTGCAGTCACCCGGGAATGTTGTGTATGTGGTAGACTGTCTTGCGCACGTCGAGTACCGTGGCTGCTAGGAGTACAGGAGAAGAAGTGTTGAGCTCAAAGCATGCAATGGCACATGGCACAAAGCGAGGGCATCCAGTTTGGATGCACGATCAATAGCTGTGATCAGCCGCTGTAAAGGGAGGCAGCATGATGAACGTGACACGGCCGGCACCGGATCGTCGATGTTGGCTCACCATGACGGAAGATTGTCCGCTCAGTCAGCCGCTCTACCTCGTAACGATGACCAACGTGTCCATATCGTGACATTTCAGCAGCATCAGACAGATGCCGTACAAGACCAAAACGCGCAGGCGAACCTCGAGTGGTACAGTGATGAATGAGGTACATAGGCGGTGAGGCTAAACGCCAAGACATACGGCTCACGCAGTAGCATCTAAAGGGCGGTTGACGATGGCTTAAACGCCGCAGCGGACGTCGTAAGATGGTGAGATGTTGACTAGTAGGTGTCGCGGAGAGTCCATGGTACGGAGGCTGAAAACTGGCGAATAAGGGAAGGTCGCTCGATGGTGAACCATCTCGCAGAAGTGCCTGTAATGCTGTGCCAGGAGCTCCACGTCAATTGTCTCTCCACTTCACGATTTCAACAAGCTGCGGTACTTTGCGCCAGCACCGATAGCCCTTCGCAGCTGTCTGAAGAAGACGTGCTTAGCTGTGTGCCTCACTCTAATGCCGCTCCTGGAAGATTTTTCGTACGGCGATCTGTGGGTGTAGTGTCGCGATGAACCGCTTGTGTACTGAACCGATATCGCAAGGATGCAAAGTCGACATCGTGACGTGCGAGGGACATCATGTAGACGCAGCGAAACCGTTGTGCAGCCAGCTAAACCGCGAGCAATTTTGACGGCTCCAAGTGTTTGGGTAAGATTGTGCCGAAGACATGTGAGATATTGTGTTGAGACTTCCGAGAAGCAGTATAAGCGATGCTGGAATTCTTGCCTACTTACACGCTGGGTGCAGAGCGGCAAGGCTGCTTCCTGCAGAAGCAGATACTCTGTTGCCCTCACTGTGACGTACCAAGCGCATCATGAAGACGCAGCTCGTCTAATTTGGAACTCGATGAAGATATTGGTCCATAGCTCTTTGGAAGAGTATTGGTGAGCGTGAACACTTTCGTTAACACGGAAGATACAGAAGTTGGTGCAAGAAAATGCAGAATAGCATATTGGAGCAATTTACGGTATAGAATTCCGTGAACTGGACAGGTTGTTGGAAGCCCTCCGGGCCCGGAGCCCGGCGATACAGCTGTGTTGTGCTGGCCCGCTTTTTGCTTCATCTCGGCGAACCGGTAGAATCTGGATTTTGTTTCGCCTTCCGCGACCCCTCGTCCGTTCTTCCTTCTCCAACAACAAGTAATCACGGCTCGTCTCGAAACTCTGTTCATGAGCATTTTTGAGATCAAAAAGGTCGAGTCGACAGTTGAAATATTACCAAAGTGTAGGAGAGGCATTTCTAACATGTTCGTTCGTCCCGCCGGACGCGTTCTGCTTTGTCGGTCGCAATCTGGGCAGCTGTACGGCGACGACGAGGTCGTCGTGCGGACACGAAGCGATCGAAGCCGAGAACCCCACCAGGATTCATGATATGGCAAACGGGCCTTGAGGAAGACTTACTGTTCATGTTTTATTGATGCGATACAAGGTTATCGGGCTGCAGTCGGCGAACCAAAGTTATCACTACGGAGCGTGACAGGCAGTTACGGAGCCGCCGACTCGACCACAGTTATATCCACATTCGCACGACGATCATGGCCAAGGAGCTCGACAGCGACGATTGCACCGAGTCGAGGATGTCTACGACCACACGGCGAATGGCTGGCCCGGATAGTGTGATGGTCATACGGCAAGCTGACTCGAGATGAGCACTCAGCCTTTATGACACCTGCCGTCGACGAAGCAGAGAGATTCCGACCGAATCAATATGTCGTCTCGGCCATCTGGAAGCAAGTTTTGTATGGTCAGTATTGCAAGCTGGCTTGCGCCTAGAAAGCCAACATCGACTTGCTTACGACGCCGAAGACAATGGCAAACTTCGTTGCGGCGCAAGGATCAAGACCAGCAATACCATAGAGCAGTTCACGAGCCTGACAACAAGACATCCATCTTGTCTTGTCTTGTTGCTGAATCAGCCTCCACGGGAGGAAAAAGAACGGTCTAGCCCAGCGCGGAGTCGGACCTATACTAACGAAGCGCCGTGCGCGCGCTATGGCTTCGAGAGTGACAACAAGACTACGGCATCTGACTTGCATTTCGCCTTTCAGCTGGGTGTCACGGTCAACTCTGCTACCGTGTCATCACTCTCGTTGGGAGTGGCTGGTCCTGCTGGTTTCGGTGGCCCAAAGCACCTCTTTGCAACGAACAACAGCACTCAATTGGAGGCATCGACCTCGAGGTCGCTGGCACAAGCGCTGATATCCAACAATCTTGACTCCAGATGGTCTCGGTACAGCTCATCGATCGATCATTGAGAGCCTGGCTATAACTGGAAGATCTGACGAGTCGACATGACTGTATGATAGTTCGAACAGCAGTCAAAGCTATCAACCGTCAACTATAAACTACTCCTCCGCTTCTGCGGGATCCCTCCAAGCAAAGAACCGCCCGGAACCGTATACCCATCAGCCACATCCACCGACCCAAAAACTCGCGTCGTTCCTCCCATAGCTGGACATCGAAGTGCAACCTTGGCCGACGCGGGTATCTGTTGAAGCCATCATCACAACACCACCCCACCGGAACACCATGCTGCTAAAAGAGTTAAAGCAACCACAAACACCTGGCTCCATGCGCACTACGAGAAGCCCGCACGACCACCCGGCGAGCTCTGCAGGAAGCTGGAAAAGGCATGTGTTGGGTTGTCGGTCGGCGGCGCTGTCTGCGTGAGCGCCTGCATACCTTGCATCGTAAGTGGCGTCGACACTGATGCGAAGGCATAGTTGGAGGGCGAGGCGAAGGACTGTTGTGCCGGCACTTGCATCATGCCGTGTGCAGGCGCGCATGACAGAGACGGATGTCTTGTCATCGTACCGAAGTCACCAGGAGATGGTGCGGTGGAACCGGAACCCATGCTATCTGACGGCGACGATGCGATTGGCTGGCTCCAACCCATGGCAAGTTCGCTTGCTTTGCGGTTGTTGTAGTGATGGACGTCTTGACAGTGGCAGCTTTCTGGAGCATGCGTCAGCGCCAAGGTACGCCAACGTGTCAAGTCATCGCGAAGCTCTCGCTCTTGACGCCGCATCCAGTTGTTCTGCGCGGCCAGACCGCGATGTCTCTCCTCCAAGTCCTCGACGTTGTCCTTCTTCTTGGCGCGGCACTTGGCGGCAGCCAGGCGGTTCTTTTCGCGATACTTCTCGCGCTTGCCCTCAACTTCATCCTCGCCGCTACGCTCGGAGCCGATTCCTTGCTTGCTGTCCTTGCGTTTCTCCCGCTCCTTCTTCGACTTGGAGTGTCTCTGGATGGCGGCGTTCCTTGCTCTTTCCGACTTGTCCATCTTCTGAGTGCGCGCGACTGGCGCTTCGTCTGAGGTTGCACTGGTCTTGCGCTTGTGCCCGCTCAGCTCCGTGGGAGGTGTGTCATCGGGAGGTGTTATCTGGCCGAAGTTGCGGACGACGCTGCTGTTGCGCTTCTGCATGACGCCATTACGCGACCCACTAGGTGGTCGTGCGCCATTGGCTCGCATGCTGAAATGATCTAGGTTCACGGGCGAATCGCCGACGTGTCCCCAGACGTTCGAAGGATCTATGTTGCTAGACATGCCTTGCAGAGGCGCGAAAGCATTGGTTCCTACTGGAAATGGTCCACCGGTTCCACCATACGGACCACCATTGCCACTGCACAGCAAAGTCAGTGAGCAGGCGGGACGAGCAAGTACTTCGGTTGCGAAAGTCTTACCTGCTGCTATGCATCGTGTTGTAACCGTGGTTCGCGGTGTTGAACGCGTTTAGTGACTGGAAGTTGTTTGACATATTACGGAGTGTGCCGTCATTCGCGTCGTCGAAATCGAAACCAATTTGGGGCTCGAAGGCTGGGTCATCGAAGGAGCTGTGCGGAAAGCTGTCATGTGGGCTGATGGGCAATTGCGCAGTCATACTGATGCTGCCACAGCCCACTTATACCGTACACCTGTGCGAAGTCGGTCTGCTTGGCGGAGCAGCGTCGGGTGTTGGACTGCGGTAGCTGCGGTGAACTATCCTGGCTGCTGGATCTGGCGACTCCACTGGATTGCGTTGTTCGGGACGGTGTTCTGTCTGCCTCTACCGCAAGACCTGAAAGTCTTGCTGCTGGCGGAGATGTTATTCTGCAGTGAGATGCAATGGACAGCAGATTTGAACTGGCAGATTGTTTAGTGTAGAGTGGCAAAAATAAATTAGATGAGATCAAGCTGCGTTAAAAGGCTGGCCTTGCTGCAACGCTGTGTGCTGTGAGGTAAGTTCGGAGGTCGTTATTTCCTCCGCGTCCCCTCTACGGCGCGGTTCCCTTCGTTCGCAAGCAAACTGCGTTGACAATCGAACACAGAAGATGACGCGACGGGGAGGACGGAGAAAAGTCCGGTATGTGACTTTAGAGTTTTTGGGCCCCGCAATTAGCGTGCCCGAAAATCGCAGGGAGGAGACATTTCCCGGAGCTAATCTCTATCATTGAAATCTGCCATTGGCCTATCTTGAGTACAAGATTGGATAAAGGCGGTACCGTCTGTGGTTTGATTGGTCGTTTGACACTGAATTGGCAAAGTGTAAATGGGGTAAGCTGTCCCGACATCTTCTCACTGAGGGCTGCGAACTGTACTGTGTATTGTTCGACTCCTGTGGTTCTCCAGAGCTCTCCACCTGCACTGTCTCGGAGTCCTGCCTTATACTCGAGCTCCAGCATTTCACACTGTATTGCAGCACTTCGGAGAGGAGGTCCGCCGTCCGCCTCCGTGTTTGATAGGCCAGGTGCCATCCAGGTACCCTCCATTCCAAAACGATTGCGCGACACGCGAATGCAAGGCTCGTCGGTAGAACGCTTCGAACGTCGCCAGTGCGGAGTCTTATAGAGAATTATACAGAGCCTGCCCCTCAGCCCCTCCGCCAAGCTTTCGTGCTAGGCCTAGCTATCGACCTACGAGAGCCGAGCGATGTATCGGCGCAATGGTTTGAGGCCTAAGCAGTCTCGATCGATGGCCTCGAGAGACCTACAGCGTTTAGATCTGCGTGCTCGTGCTCGCCTGACTACCACGGCGTCGGAGTTGGGTCGCCGTCATATCCTCGTTCTCAGTGGAAGGAGCAACGTATGAAAGAGCTTCCGAAAGTGATGAGTTGCAAGGTCGCTTTGCGCATCTGGTTGCTGAAGAGTTGACACTGCAAACTCGTCGACGAAACTGGACGCTCGAGCTCTCTATATACATGCCTTGCCGCAGCTTACTCCCTTCTTCACAACACCGCCGCAATAATGACAGTCGCAGATCTTCAGTCCGGCACGTTAGACCCAATGGCGCCATGGCGCAACCTCGTGCGTTAATTCCGTTCCGTCGGCTCCAGGGGAACGTTCGCGTGAAGAAGATGCCGAAACTAGCATTGCTCGGTGGTACGACCGACTCCGAAAGAAATTCGCCACTCGGCTCAAAACCGAAAAGCCACATGCCTACAATCACGTGCTAGGGCAACGAACGTCGCAGCACGTGAGTCTATGGCCAAGACTAGGTGATAATGGTATGCTTAAATCCGAGGACTTTCGCCCTTCTCAAACCAAAATGGAGGTTCCATTCCCAGTCCAGGGTATCCATCTCTGGGTATTGGGCAAGCAATAGCAGTGTGGCTACTTAGGCGGAAGGAAAGCCAGCGGCGGTATTAGCTACAATCACTGTCGTTATCTCGGACCAAACTCTTTGGGCAGAGGTCCTCGCTTCTACCGGCACGATAATCGAAAGTATCAACACGGTCTTGGAGTCCGACGAGAGCGAGGACGTCTCTGCAGCTGGCCATCTTTGAAGTTGAGGCGCTTCCTGTCGGCAGGAAGGATGAAGCGTAAGAGTTTTCTGTGGGCTCCCCTAGCAAGATTCTGGACGATGAACATGAGTACGATGAGGGCTTCAACGATTGTACTCTGTACGGTGACGTCGACATGTGTGAATTATGCAGTCTATTTTCGACTGTATCCACGGAGCTGAAGACTTGGGTGACTTTTTCGAAGAACTCTCCGCTGAAATATGTGAAGGAGATGGCTCAGATACTGACGGGCGGAGTACCGAGCGCGAGATCTTCCATACAAAGTCAATATTGGACGAAGACGCGGGTGTTTGGCCTGCTACTCTCGATGCTCCTATTGAGTAGCCGTCAACTACAGATTCTTGGGCAAAGCCAACTACAGCAGGCCTACGGTCTTTCCAGGCTGTCAAGCGCCCTCGAGCGTCTTGGATTTTCTCGATATCAACCAGAAAGTAGCTTTCCAGCTGCTCTTAGTGATGCCCCAGGGACTGGAGGCCCTACAGTGTACACCAGCAGAGCACACGCAGTACCGACACCACTGCGGGTAGAGAAGGTTCTCGCACAACGGCTGGGTTAGGTGTGGCACAATTGATGAGGACACTGCCCTCGGCTCCCCTGCACAACCATCGCCGACTCTCCCGATGCGGCGATACCAAAGAGCTTCGTGAAGAAAGGCAGTGCTGTTGAGAGGTTGGCAAGGCTAAACAGGCGGAGGTTCTTAGATGATGAGAGTGGACGTGGGACGAAGAAAATGTTTCAGAAGCGGGAGAACTCTACTTAGACAACGGTAGGTTGTATAGAGTGTACCAGGTATTTCCAGCTATCACTTTCAATGAAGCTGAAGAGGGACAAAAGTCGGCCCGATGCCAAGCTAGATGGACACTGACAAGCGGACCAACGGGCCTGGCGAGAACTAGCAGTGTGCGTAAGATAGTGGCGAGGTTAGAGAGGCGGAAATCGCGAGGCAACGTCAATGGAGATGGGGATGGGGATGAGGCGAAGGAGAGTGCGGAGAAGCTAAGGAAGCCTTCTTAGCTTCAGGACCGACTAGCTAGATCTTTTCTGGAAGATAGCGGCAGCTGTAGATTGCGGTGATCCTGTTGCTCAAACCGTATCGTTGCAAGAGGGGATGCAAATGGCGTTTTTGACAGAAGCCTTGTGTTCCAAGCAGCTGCACTATTCTGTACCTCCTGTGGCCTTGGCTCCACCCGGTTACCGTCCAGACGGTGTACCTCGCCCCGATACAATGCCTCTCAGATCGTTCAAGTGACCGTCGTCTATCGCTCTTGGTATGCTTCTTATCACGGCAATGCTCGATGCAGCATGAACGCTTCGGGTGAGTGCCATGTTGATTGCGAGCGAGCGTGGTGTTTTATGTGAGCATGGAAGGTGCTGCCTACGGAACGTGATAGCACGTGAAAGGCTTCTCTGGCCGATGCATTCTCCGTCAGTACACCAACACCAGTCAATGTCTACAAGAACATCAAACAAGCGATAAGAGGGTTGGTCAACTCAGTCGAGTGTTTTCACGTTGTCCAGGTCGAAGGGTGGCAGTTACGATCTGGGTGCACGAAGGACTCGTCACATGCTGTGTGGTGTTTGGAGCAAGGCATGGAAGTGTTCGGCCTGGATGCTGGACAGTCCGCTGGCGACTCGCGCCCGCGGACCAGTCCTCACCGAGCATCCCCGCCAAGCCCTCCTCCACCTCCACGTAGACCGCTTTACCATCACGAGGCTTCCGCGTGTGCCCGTGAGCACCTCGTAGAAACACGGGCGCAAATGTCGCCCTCATATTGTTATCACACATTCAACGATCCTTGCTATGGCCGAAAATGAGGCGCATGTCCAAATACATGCGCCTCATGATTCCGCGCTGAGCGTGGAATCCGACGATGCGGTGAAAGTTAGGCAACTTGAGGCAGAGGTTCAGGATTTGGCTGAGAAGGCCAGTAATGCCTGTAAGTCACTCTTCTAGGTCTTGCTAAGGTACCTCCAATCGGAGGAATAACAAGCATGTCCCTGCATCTGTCGCGGCTTGCTGATCACTCCTGCCAGCGCAACGCTTCGCCGACTACGAAAACGAGATCCGTGTCCTGCAAGCACAACTCCGACAGCAACAACGCCGCAGCAATGCCGCACCAGTGAGCAATGGCGAAAATGGCGATGTCGCGCAGGCAGTGCCCGTTCAGCCGGAGAAACCTGGTATCTCACGTTTCGGCAGCTTCATGCACTCGCGCAAAGCTTCAGCAATGCAACCAAACGCCACTACATCCTCGACACGAGAGAAGGAGCTAGAGGCGGCACTTGTGAAAGAGCAGACACTGCGCATTGCGGCAGAGAAGAAGACCAAGGATCTCACGGCGGAGATTGAGGAATTGAGCGAGAGTTTGTTTTCGGAGGCGAATGAGATGGTTGCTAAGGAGAGGAAGGAGAATGCGATGTTGGTGGAGAAGGTTGAGGTGCTAGAGAGGGAGGTGGCGGAGAGTAGTAGTGACGCTGGAAGCGATAAAGCGCTACGGAGGGAGAACGCGCAGTTGAGGGAGAGGCTGAAGGCTTTGGAACAGAGGGATGCGGATAGGCGACGAAGGTTGGAGAGGCTGGAGGGTGCGAATAAGAGGATTGAGAGTGTCAAGGCTATGCTGATACCGCGATGAGGAACGATTCAGATCGCGGCGTGCAGATCTCTCCGAGACTGACAGAGTCGGCGGAAGAGGGCGCCAGCCGTGAGACATCCTCATTTGGACGACACAAGCGTGAACACCGTGACTGTGGCATGCAAACAGTCAGCCAATAGGCCGGCGATTACTCTGGACGGCTGTTCTGATTCTGCTACACCGGGTGCCTGGAATCCGAAGACCAGCACTCATCCACGAGGTCCGACATTTCGCCGTTCTACGCAATCAGATGCGAGACCATGCACGTCCTTAGTATGTCGACCTCCAACGCTCTACACTATGGCGAATTCAGGGTAATCTGGCCTACCAAAGCCTGGGAACAGTACGCTCCCGCTACCAATTGGCCACCCACTTACCGGCGATTGTGAACATCCGACTTACGAGCATCTATGATGCCGTGCCTGGCATGCCATCCTGCAATAACAGAGGTCGTTGATCATTGCAGCGGATCGCTGTACAACCTTTCCCACGATTGTTAGGCGTTACGTACAGGCGTATGGAGGGCAACAGCACCACAGCGCCAGCCATCGGTGTTGTACAGAGCTCGACTCGAGAGATCACTTGTGCAGAATCTGCTTTGCGACACGCCGCTCAGTCTCCTCCAGCAGCTTCATCATGCTGCTTCGTCGATCCTTCTCGCCAGGACCCTGCAAGACGATAATGTACTCCTGATCTGGAAGTCAGTGCGGAATGGACACTCTCACGTTGTCCTTCGGTGCTCTTACCTTATGCACGCTCGCTGACTTAGGATCGCTGGCGAAAAGGGTGGTGTAGTGCAATAAGCCAGACGGTGCTTGGGCGGTCACGACCTTGAGATCGTGTCTCTGTGGATACAAGACTTCTGCATTGGCTATGCAGAGGTGTCAGCCACAGTCCCGCGGTTGCGCAGAAACAAGACTTTGTGTTACTCAAGATTTGGGCTGTGATGTCTGTAAGGGTGATGACTTCTTGGACGTTAGGAGCGAGCTGTTTGGAAGCCATTGAGCGCAGATTCGAGAGATAGCAGACTACACAGGTTACTAGTAAGAGGACGATTGCTTCGAAGATAGGTAAAACCACTGTCTTTTCATCACCATCTGTGCCGTCTCATCTTGTTCATCGACGAAACCTGACGTACGCGGCTCTGCTCGGAAGCAGCCGAGAGCCTCGAGATTTTGGCCGGAGCGGCCCAAGCTCCGGACAAGGAGTGAAACCTCTCACGTGCAACGTTCATTAGCATCTTCACCCACGAGAACATATTGCGCTGCTTTCTACTACGCCCGCCGTCCTTCATCTCAGTTCCTACCACAGTCGCCAATAGCAAGTCAACATGGTCAAACTCGAGGAAGTCCCCGACGAGGAGCTCAACGCCCCGCAACCCTACAGCAAGGAGGAAGAAGACGACTGGGATACCGATGATGGTCAGCTAACACCCACTCCACCCTTCCACCCTCTCTCTTCTCCCTATCTACTAATATAATCCAGCCGAATCAGAAGTCTCCGACCTAGATGATGACGACACCTTCGACGAATCCCTCCTCGACCGCGTCGCAGCGCTCAAAGACATCGTCCCGCCCACCTACCGCAAGAACCTCTCCTCCATTACGTCCACAACATATTCATGGGCGAGCAGCGCGGTCAGCTTTAGTGGCAAGACGTTGTGGGTTGTGAGCACGAGTGCGTTGTTGTTGGGGGTGCCGTGGGCGTTGGCGTTTAGTGAGGAGCAGCAGGTGCAGGAGATGGAGAGGGAGATGAGGATGCAGCAGAGTGCTAATGAGGTGAGTCCTGCTAATGGATGAGGGTGAGGGAAGGGCTGAGTGTGCTAATAATCTCGCAGTTGCTGACACAGGGTTCTGGGGCTGGACAGCAGGGCGCGAAGCCGGCGCTGTAAGTTGTATTGCGGAGATGCTGTCGTGTTCGTATAGATACATTCTGGCGCTGTGCAGTACGGCAGACGCCTTGTATTATATTCTCTGCTCCCACTTAGGCTGCCTTTGCCGGAAAAGGCTTTGTGACATCTCCGTAACAACAGAACACCTCGCTTGCCTACTGTGATGCTGATCGCCGACGCTACTGCGAATGAGCTTCCAAAAGAGAGAGGGTAGTCTTCACTGAAGCAAGAGGCTAGGATGTCGGAGCGCAAAAAGAGAAAGCTACCAGAGGTCTCGCATCGGCGATTTGGAGATTGGACGTTTGGGTCAACTTACAGATGCCATTCTGGCGTTACAAAACCGCCGCTGCCGAACTCGAGCCACCAAAGATGGCGTTATGTCTTGTTGTGATTGTTGTTTGTTGGGGCCCAATGCTGATCAGTCGATGGGCTTTTTTGGAAGGAGGTGTCGGCGAGTTCGTTCGAGGGAGCTGGACACGTGTGCACCCATGCCAGGGTAGTCGAGACGAACAGGTTACTCCGGTTGTCGGGGATGAATCCACCACAGGTGGAAACCAAACAAACTGGGATGGAGGTTAGTGTGAGGTTCGAACGGTTGAACCGTTTGCGAGACCATTGGTAGCTTTCTGTGGCGGTGCAGAACTTTTGAATTGGTTGTTAAGTCCGACTTTGACGAGAAGTGAAGCTCACGTTAGGGCTTTCTCCGCGGAAGATCACATGCGAATCCGCTTTATGAGCCGTTACTCACAGCCGAACAGGCAGCGAGTGCTATCAACGACTTTTTTGTTGCGCATGTCCTTCACGAGGCAGATAACGAGGCAGACAACCAAAGTATGCCGTTCATTACAAGCCATACGCAACTTCGCTGTCAGGGTATTGTGCATCAGCTCATCACTGCTGGCGGCGTCACTTGGACCGATCAACGCACGCTATACGCCGTGGACACGCGGCTATCGACGCTTTGATGGACCATGTACTTCGGCCGACAACGCCACAGGTCGTCTTTGGAAGGCTGCTCACTCACCTGCCTAGAGATCGGGCATCACGCACGGTACTTTGCAGAAGACCCAGCGGCTAGCAATGCCCGCTGAGCGAATCGACTGAGCGATCTTTGAACAAAGAAACTTTGCGTCTAGCTTCCGGTATCTCTCTCACTAACGGTCAAACTACGACCACGACAAAGAGCGGGCGTGACCTTGAGCCGTACTCACGAACATGTTCAAGCGAAGGTAGGCACATGCCTCTACCATGGTCACTGCACGTATGATGCTTCGTATCCGGAAGTCAGTCGGTTGTGCTGGTATTGTGGCCGCGCTGAAGACGGTGAGAGACGCAGAAAGCGCTATGGCTCCAATAAGCGTAGATGTCTGGCCGAATGTCTTCAGCAGGCTGGAATGATGATAGAGCCATGTACAGCATGCTGCTCAGGTCCAAATTGCGCTGACCCTTTGATGAACCCTTCACGAACGTCGAAGCTCGAGTGAAGATGTTGTATCCGACACAACGCTGACACAGATTCTTCGTGCTGCAACAATGAGGTTGTTACGAGGAGACTCCCGTGCACATATATCCGGAGCCCATTGCGAGATATCGAGCACCAGAAGCATCTGAGATTCATCGCAGGCTCGCTGATACTCACACACCATCTACGATACAGACACCACTGATACCAACACTCAAAACCACAATCGAGAGAGCAGAAACAATGGACGGTCTGCAAGTTCCCACCACCACTAACCCCTTCCAGAAGGGTACATTTACCGACGACGACACCCTCAGGGGCGGTCCAGATCTTTAACGCAGCGACAACATTCTGCAGGTGGCCGCCACGCACACGAACACGGAGATCATCGAGAAGGTCAGCTTTGGTCGACCACAACCGGCGATCGCGCTCAGCATCTTACGTCAGCGTGTTTCCGCTGCGATCACAAAAGTGGCGCGGCGCGACGGCCGAGCAAGGGAGGAAATGAAGGCTGAGTTGAAGAAGGTCAGGGTTGCGAATGGTGTTCGTCGTCGTGAGCGTCACGCGGCTGGTGCAAAATCCAAGGCTACCAACGAAGCCAAGAAGGCAAAGCAGCAAGCTGACGTTGGTGCAGAGACGAGTAGCGCAATCCAGAACGGTGGTGTTGCAGACAATGAGGTGGCTGGTAAGCAGCAGCAAGCTGACGTTGGTGCAGAGGCGGGCAACGCAGTCGAGAGCGGCGGCATTGAGGACAATGAAACGGCGGACAACGCCGAGACAGAGGCGAACGTCGAGAGTACTCCGGTTGACAGCGAGCTCGATACGGAGCAGACTTCCAACGACGCCGCCATGGACGATGCCGCTGTAAGCAGTGCTGGCGAGGAAGATGAACCTGCCGGTGACGACTTCGAGGAACAGCTTCGTGAGCTCGAGGTGCACGGTCTCTTCGAAGACAATTCGGCGCTCATGGATGACGATGTCCTTCAACTGGCTGCCAAGTTTACCGTCATTGAGATTGTCGGCTGCCTGAACGAGGGTCGCGTGATTCCCAAGGCCACTACCCGGTCGGTCAACCTGCGCATCGATAGCGCTGTTGCGAACATGGCGCTCTGCAGAGGGATGAGAGCACAAGAGGTCTGGGCTCTGCTTGAGGAGAAGAAGGCCGCAAACGGTGTGAGTAAGCGTGTAAAGGAGCAGCTGAGGGAGCAGGCGAAGAGGAAGTTAAGGCCGACGTTTCCGCTGTGGAGCCAGAAGTAATGGACGTCTTGGGGGTTGTTTGCAGGCAGGTGCAGGAGCAGAGTACAGTAGTCAGGGATATACGTATGCATTGAGCGGAGTTCGGCGTTGCATTGCGTTTCACTACCCTTGCAAGAACCACAATGAAGGCCCAGGGTAGCGAATAGTGAAGAAATTGAATGACGATCCAGTCTCATAACCTGTCCCAAACGCTCCCAAATTGTAGTTATGAACGCAACAATGGAAAGACAAGCGAGGCTCGATGACAGCCACACTGGAGCAGTATTGCTGGACAGACATTGCGTTGTCCTTGAAGGTAAGTTGGCCATAGACGGGATCCTGTTGCCAGCATTTGAGAGGGAGTCCAGGATACTTCGTATTTCGGAGGATCATGGACGCAGTGATTGCCGTAGTGCACAAAGGCAGCGGCTCGAAGTACCATTCACGGTAAATTTCGGACAGAGGCATTCGCAGCCTGCTATATCAGTGCCAATGTCATTAACACCCGTAGTGAGCAATTTAAACGAAACACATCAGCTCTTATACTCATCCTGATTTCTGTCGCTCGTGAGTCTCTATCACTTACCATCGCATTGACACGATCGGCAAGATGAGCGCCAATCTGCAAGCCATTGTTATCACGACTACTACCTCCCTGCCCAGTCTACCGTTGAAACTGAAGCTGAACGTATAATCGACTCGAAGTACCGTTCACCATGACCATTAAACAAAGCCATCCCTATCTCGTAATGACAGTGAACGATGTTCACCATGCCAGAGGTGAAATTTCCAAAGACGATGTATTGTGTCAATACTTATACTGACTTTTGTCGCTCCCGAGTGCCTCTTCCTCATCAAAAAGATTGCAGAGATGAGCGTCAATCTGCAAGATGCCGCCATGACTACTACCTTCCTGCTGAATCTACCACCAGAGCTGAAGCTCAACTTCTCTTCTGACCTACCGGTCAAGGATATCCTCGGCCTTCGTTCAGTATGCGCCGATCTGAGGGACGTGATCGACAACTCAGAGAACCCCACCATGCTCCTTCAACCGGGGATCCAGCGCGAGCTCAGTCGATTGCAGGACGCAGTCAAAGCCACGCTCCGCTACGACCCGAAGACAGACTTCATGACTGCTTTACAGCCTATGTTGCTCATCGTGGCATCGCCGTCAAGGACGTAACGTACCCCGCCTTGGTAGGCATACCGGTCCATACCCGAATCACTAACCTCGATGCCTTCGCTGCGCGCTGGGTGGCTGTCAAGAGCGACCAGCCTCAATTTAGGGGTATCACCAATTGCATCGCGGCCGCGAGCTCTACTGCGCTTCTTGCAGGGCTCATGCTTCAGCACCACCTGCTCTGGCATGCTCCGTCAGGTATCAAGGTTGGTCCAAACACGCCGCAGGATCTCCGCGCGTTCGTGAGTCGGGCGAGCATGATGGCGCGCGGACTAGGATTCGATGATAGTTGGTCCGAGCAGGCATATGTCGATCTACGTGATACGGACGGTGGCGTATTCCGGGGTGCAGATATCGATGGAGATGAGGTCTTAACGCCTGCATATTCGCTCACGCCTCTGAGACCCCGAACGCTGAACTCGAGGAAGGCCGCCCTGGCAATGATGATGGGATGCATCAACGTGGGCGAGCTAGTGAAGAGCTTCGGTGTACCTGAGCTACTAGAGAAAATGAAGGACTTTGCTTATTGCGTGAGGAGCAAGTGGGCCTACGAACTGGTGAAAAACGGTCTGGTTGGCGATGATCGGTTCAAGAAGGCGGCGGTCTTGGAGGATATGTACCATTACTAAGGAGTGGGATCGGACGCGGTCAATTAGGAGTCTGCTGCAATCCAGCTGTTTGGCCACTACGGGAACTGGGCCCTTACGCCGCGAGAAGGCCGTGCTAAGATCGTCTGGATAGTCAACCGAGTGTGCATAGCGAATATCTGGTGGTCATAGTCGTGCCTTGAGAAGTCTCACATTAGCAGCGACGTCATGCGCCGTAGGAGCTGTATCCTATACAACTCTTCTCTTCCGTGTTAGAACCCAGCATCATACTGCCACAAAGCGCTAATCGCTAGGGTTATCGGGAAGCAGCTTCGTGTCGAGTGTACGATAGCTTCTTGTCAACGTGCTCGCCAATGGTCTTGCCGGTTTCCCTTTCTGCATGTCCCAAGGACTAAACATCAGCGAAGATCGCACGGTCCTCGATGACCGGCCACATATACAGGGCTGACCACTCTAATGAGACTCGCTCTCAATACCTGTACATCTCATCGAGCACCGCAGCTCGTTCAAATAGGCTCAGTGCCTGAACGTCCACAACAGCCCTCTTCACCTGATTCCATGCCCACTCGCTTTCCACACAGTAGGCGAGATATCGGGTCAGAGGCATGGCCGGTATGCCAAAATGCTGCGTTAGAGCTGTAATGCTGCAAAGACCATGCTTCCAACGTGAACGTCTGATGCTGTCCAGAATAGTTGTAGGATGCCGACTTAGCTCTGTGAGCGGCCAACAGAGCAGCTCATCATCATCGTCAGTTCCGCCTTGTCCTCGTTCCGGCAGCGGGCGCGCTCGCAGGTATCCGCCAGGCGTCCACCTTAGCTGCCAATACCACTCGCGCAACGAATCGTCATCCCAGCCATACCGCGTACGGACATTGCGGGATGCTCTCATGAATATGTTCACGTTGATGCCGACTATTGGTTCGGTGCCGGCGGACGATTGCTGGTACGTGTAGGGTAGGTGGTACCGCAGATGCACATCCATGAGCACATTGGTGGCGTCCCGAAGCTGCATGACAAACACGGCTTCAGCATGTGGCGGACGTAGGAAGGGGAACGTGCCGCCATGGCGACAATACCACAAGAGTGCGAAACCGTAGCAGTCGAACATGCGTTCTTCCAGGGTTGCAGCAATACTGCGGTGCTCGATGAAGCGAGTGAGTGCTTGCAGGAAGGTCAGGTTTGTCGGAGGTAGGATGGTACTGTTGAGGAAGAGCTGTAGCCGAAGATGGGCGCGACCTTCGACTGACTGTGCTAACGCGTTGAGATTGTTGTCAATTAGACTGCAAAAGTACTTCGAGACTCTTCGCAAATGTTGGATCTGCTTGGCTCTGAGGTCTTCGAGCACCTAAATGGCCAACTCTGTGAGTAATGCGCTTAGTGACATGGCCCGAATTAAGTATTCCAGGATGACAGCTAGATGCGTTTCACCTCAGAGACACCTACACTTTATGAAACTTCACTGTCTTCCAACGATATGTTTGCTCTGGCCAATGTTGTAACTTGGTCCAAGAACGGTCTGGAAGTCTTGGGCAAAGCCTCTCTCACCGCACTTGCACCGCCTCCGTGGCATGCAGTCCCTTCCAGAGGAGCCCATCCTCAATGAACGCACATCTGCTCCACCACTGTTGCCCGAACCAGAGGCTCCACGATAACACCACCCTCAACAATACCCGCGACCCTTGCCCGAGCCCACTCACTTTCCACATAGTAGCCGAAGTTCCCAGCGCTCGGCAACGTAGGCAGCCCAAACA
>Ga0268244_10000272_pt1 | contig 22383 bp, 24 predicted proteins | sample AgamicMgSfe_FD_200258 | JGI IMG/M metagenome (GOLD analysis project Ga0268244, IMG submission 200258) | Agave microbial communities from Guanajuato, Mexico - Mg.Sf.e (v2) (version 2) | ecosystem: Host-associated > Plants > Phyllosphere > Phylloplane/Leaf | place: Guanajuato, Mexico | collected... | reverse complement strand
CTGAGACAGATACCCGAAAGCGCAATTATTCACGACCACTCGTTCACCAGCGTTGATCATCTTGACGTAGTGCAGTTCGGTCTCCTCCATAGTCTCGAAATGCGGAATGCGTGCATTGATACGCTTAAGGTAATCCTGCACAGCGTCTTCGGGATTCCAGCCAACGTAGTCTGGCGAGCTGATCTTAACGGAGCGTACATTCTCTTCGATGATCTTCTCGTCCGTACAATGACTCTCGATGAAGAGGGTTTGGACGTTGTGTTTTTCGAACTCCTTCGCCAACGCTCGACGGCCTGTGCTCAGTGGATTGACAGCATCGTAGATCGCGATCTGGCCGTTCTCATGGTTAAGAAAGTGCAGCACGTCTTCTCGGCACTTCTTCAGGATCTTGTTCCGCAAGAGCATGGACGTTGTGCTTGGGTTAACGAAGAAATAGTCATCGGGGACTTCACCTTTCGGACCAACGTGGGTTCGTCTGTAGTCGCCCAGATGAAAAATATGTGTCTTGACTCCTAACCATCGTAGGTAACGAGCAATTGCGACGCTGAGGTGCGTCTTCCCACGCGCAGGTAAGCCGACAGTAGCGATGACTATCCGTCCTGAGTGAAATAATCGGCCTGACTCAGTTGAATACAGTTGTGCAGGAGCCATCGACTCTCTCTGCGGTAGGTCATGGATGGCATCGACATACGTGCTTGACCGCCGACAGAAATTCTCCGAGGCCACCGCCAGGTCGGCGGTTAGTAAGGTATCCATTGCGGAGCCAGAGCGCAGACTTCCTCCAAGAGGGTCCTGATCCGCACTGTGTAGCAGGCTCAAGTGAGGAAGGACTGAAGCGTTCCGGTGGTGTCTTGATGTCGCGACACGTGAGTTGACAAGGACCGATCTCTTGTCCAGAAGGGAAGAAGAGATGAAAAACTATGGACCTAACGACTTGACGGAGGTCTGAGTCTACTGAATGGCCAGGCAATTAGAAGTCGAAGCAGCCACGTTGGAAGGGGGTCCCGAAAGCAAGACCAGGCTTGGTGATACTCGTTCAACAACCAGGAAGTTGTATTACCGCAGGCTCGAGACCTGACAGAGATGAAGTCGGGAATCGTATTGGTGAGACAAGTGAGACGCCACTCGGTATCATGCAAGCCTCGCGAATGAATAGCGACAGCCGTGAGTATATAGTGTCAAGGCCGTGAAGATATACATATGTGTACGAGAGGAGTAGGAGGAGGAGGAGGAGGAGAAGTCAGATGATAAGACAGATGTAGTGCTGGAAACCGCCCGTGGTTGGCGGTGACATATTACCTAAGCGTCCTGCCGAGCGCCCGGGGAAGAGCGGCAGCTTGAGGTGGTCTGTGCACATCTGCGACAAAAATGTACCAACGAAAGCTCGCAGGAGAGCAGAGCAGAGCAGACGACACGTGAGGCCGCCGATAACAGCACAACACCACTCCATCCCATCGATACGGCGCCAATCGCTTCGCAATCATCGCACCGTCGAACTACACGGACTACGGTATATCAGAGGCTAGATCAGACGGCCATCACACCCTCTCACCATGGCCGCGCCGCCCCTTGAGAAGCCGACGATGCAGATAGATCCAACACCTCTGGACGTCATCAATCCGCCTGCGACCTCGCTCCCTGCCCCGCGAACCAATACCATTGTGGACACCATCCTCGACACATACCAGTCATTTCAAGACCGGAGAGCGGCGTTGGGTCTCAGCAACCCGGGGACGGTGGACCAGATCGCGAAGGAGGTACAGCGCGATGTCTTCCTCACAAACCAGACCTTTTCAGGCTTGCGGGCAGAGCTGAACAAGAGCTTCTCCATATCTCCGCTGTTCCAGATAAGTCATGCCTTCTCGACGGGAAGCCAGATGTTGAGCCCGTATACATTCCTAGCGCTTTACGGAACGAACAATGTAGGTCTCTTCTCTCTCCTGACCGCTGATCGATACTCAATCGCGCATCCAAGGTGCTAAGTCCTGACTATCATCCAGATCCTCTGCCAAGCGCAACTCGATAGTGACGCCTCCTTCTCCGCCCGATTCAACACGCGCCTTCACCCACGCCTGGTCTTCAAGTCCTCCTTGCAGATCCAACCCTCGTCCGCCATGTCACCTGGCGGCGCGCAGGTTTCTCTCGAACAAGACTACACCGGCGACGACTTCACCGCATCCCTGAAGAGCATCAACCCCAGCGTACTAGAGGGCGGCTTGACCGGCATGTTCATCGGCTCCTACATGCAATCTGTGACGCCTAGGCTGTCGCTCGGTCTGGAGGGCGTCATGCAAAAGCCGGGCGGTGGGCAGGGCCCCGAAGCTGCGATATCGTACGCTGCACGGTACAAGGGCGACGACTGGATTGGCTCGCTGCAGCTCTTGACCCAAGGCGGGCTGCAAGGATCGTACTGGCGCAAGTTGACGGACAAGGTCGAGACCGGTGTCGATGTCAACCTGCAGTTTGCAGGCCTATCAGGTGCGAATGCGATGATGGGCGGTGCGCGGAAAGAAGGCACGGCGACCCTGGGCGCGAAGTACGAATTTAGCAGGTCGATCTTCCGCGCACAGGTGGACAGCCAGGGCAAGATCGGGTGTCTGCTGGACAAGGTCATTGCGCCGCCGGTGCGCGTGACGTTTGCGGGCGAGATGGACCACGTCAAGGTGAGACGGGATCATGCAACTGTGCGATCACGCGTGGAGACGCTAATACGAAGGGAACAGAACTCCGCCAAGCTCGGCCTCGCCGTCTCGATCGAAGCCTCGGGTGAAGAACTCATGGAGCAGCAGGACAAAGTCACGCCCGCTATCCCGCCGTTCTAAGCTTTTCCCGACTCTTCCACCGTCGTGAGACGGTTCTGATCTTCACTCTGTACATTACAACGACGAAGCCCGAGCCGCTTTCCCTCTGATCGCACGCGTCTCCGCACTCGACAGGGTGCTTTGGCTACTATACAGCGAGCGGATTCTGCCAGAGCTCACTGCGCTTGTTTTGTTGGGAATGGGGTGGTGCTGTAGCATAGCGTTGTCCGCGTGTGGGCATATGGGTGCGTGCCAGGCGCGCTCTGTATGGTTTACGTAGATGGTGGGCGTGCGTGTGTATGTATATCATATTTCCGACAGAGGCCTGACTCTTGAACCGTACATCCGTGTGTACAGGTTCGCCCCTTACTGAAGCCAAGCGCGGTCGAGATTTCCCTAAATTCAAATTTGATGGCCCAGCTGTCCATTTGCTTTGCTCCTACGCCGCGCACGCTTGCGTCAGCGCTATCCTGACACGTTATATCATCTCAAATGGGGGTATAAACATTTAGATCAAACCCCGTCCACATAATGACACCCAAAGCATCCCTTCGAAAACTCACAAGTACAACAGATTGTCAGAACTCCGCCGACGCCAACGCTTAACCCAAGCAATTATCAACACGGCTCCGAACGACATCCGGTCTCTACCCATGGTCACCGGGCTATTCGCCGTCCTCACCCGCAGCGGAAGAAACAGTAGCCAGCGTAGCCGGGGTCGACATCCGCAAGGGTGAGCGCCGGGGCGCAGGCACTACTACGGCAGCACTTGCACTGCCACAACCACCTGCGAGAGAGACGACGTCGTCGGCTCGGGGAGGGCGTGGTGTAGAGGATCTGTTCGATGCGCCCGAAGTCTTTGTCGGGCCTGCAGGCCTGTCGTCTGTCGCTCCTGGTCTGACATCCATAGGTCCATGCATGTTCGAGTCCGGAGCGGAGGTGCTGTTCGCGGTGAGTGTTGTGGAATCGCTGGTACGGCTCGTAGGGGCTATCGGCGAACCACGCTGGTCAACAATGTCATCGTTCGTTGCCTGATGAGAAGGGACATGCTCCGTAGTCCGTGACGTTTGAGGACTCCACGTTCGACCGCTTCCTCGTGGCTGGGCGGGGATGACCGTCAGCGGCATCTCGAGCGAGTCTTGCCTTCTGCCGGCGGCACGATCGCGGATCCGATCGCCGGCCTCTGCCGCCAGGACTCCAAGGCGATTCTTGACGTCCCAACGAGAGAAGTTGTGTGAGGGCGTGGCGGCGCGTACCGAGACTCCCGCATGTTGTATGGACTGTTGCCGAGCTTGCTGTACCTCGGTCGGTGGCGAGGCACGCTTCCGCTTGAATGGATTCGATACGCCGTGCCATCGGCCCTGATGATTGCCGCGATTTCGGTCACGCACACCCTCAACTTCCGCCTCATCATGCGGATCCCGTTCTTTGTCTGGGCTGCGGGTTACGCTTTGATGCTGCGCCTCGATCAGATGATGCGCTTGGGTCGTGTTGCCGCTGGAATTGCGGTCGACCCGGCGTCTCACGGGCTGAGGGATGTCTGCGACCGTATCGTAACGCACGACGTAGACAGTGCTCGCTGCACTCGTCGTGTCTGCTCTACTGACGGGGCTGACGGCGGCGGGAGGCGGCGTAAGGCCACCATTATCCAGATGTCCTTCTCGCAGCCGATGCTCAGTCGCGGGGTTCGGCAGATGACCGAAAGCAACCCTCCCATTACTCTCAGGTGCATGAACATGGTCCCCCGTTGTAGCGGTGGTAGTTGAGTGTGCTCGGCCCAGTGGGAAATGCTGTTTCTTGGCTTGCAGCCCTGGGTGCCTTCGAAACCTCTGCGCGACGCCACTCAACCCATTCTCCAGTGCGCCTGACTGGTTCCCTCCGTCATCGGCTCGCTTGCGCCGTTGTCGGCTCGAGCTCGAGGCTGCCTGCTCCGCGGGCACGTCTAACATCTCATCGCCATCAAAGATTTCTCGACCTAGAATGCCATCTTTCTTTTCGTCTCTTTCTAAAGCCTCGATCCGCTCCACCCATTCCCAAACTACCACGCTTGCCGCGGCGGCACCAACCCAGCGGAAGTAGTCACCCCACCCAGCAACGTCCGGATTGGAAACATCGGTGACGAAGAACACGCCTGGCGTCAAGATAGCGACTAGAGACAACAGTGCAATCAAGCAAATGTTGCGCATCTTCTGATGGTAAAAAGCATAACGTCGTTTCGTCAACGAGTAGTAGATAACCCACGCCGCATAGAGCAGGCTCAGTGCCAGCTCGAACAGATAAGAGAGCGCAGGAATGGCGTCCTCAAAGTGGCGAGGCCGGTTAGTGTTGTCGATCAGAAAGCTGTTCAGGCAGGAAAAAGTGGAGTCCAGGACGATGAGCGCGAAGCCGATCCATTTGATGAGCACTTTCTCTTTGTGTCGCGGGAAGAGACGGATGAGGGTTTGCACTTGCGCCAGCCAGAGGAAGACGTCGGAGACGACACGCGTGATGCGGATCTCGAGCGAGCCCATCACTTCGTTTCTGAGAAGCGTGGCGTCCATATATCCCACAGAATACTGGTGGTGGGCGGCTCTAAAGGTGTCCGACGTCGCTATCGTCAAGGAGATCGCCACGGTGAGCGTCGCCACTTTCTGCAACCACGGGCGTGACCCAATGCCGATCAGGCTCGTGCTGCCACCCGTCGCGCCTCCAATGATCCCGTGTCCGTTGCCAAAGCCTGGACTCACTCCGACCTGGCCAAAGAAGCTCGTCCGTGGGGTGATGACCAGCATCACGACCAGCACCCATGCCAGCACCGTCGCAGCTGCGATAACGAATGTCTGGGGAATCGTGCTCGCGTAGAATGGCTCTTTATGACCCTCGATGGCAGACACGCCCTGCGATGCCGTTCCGGTGCACTCGGGCTGAAATACCGCGTCGGTACTCAAGGTGATGACCGTGTTGACTAGAGACACGACGCCGTTGGAGGGGAGGGTGAAGGGCGTGCAATGTGCGCGATCGGAGTAGTGCTCGGTGGCGGTTGGGCGACCCCAGAGCTGGCGGGCTTCGAGTCCTGACATTGCCGCGCTGGTGTAAATGTCTGGGTGGGATGGGCGCACGGGACGCTCACGTCCAGGAAGGCGGGCGCAGCATGTCGTGTCCGTCTATTCTGGTCCTCTGCCGGTTAATGATATGTTGAGGACGCATCCATGTACCACCTCCTTCATGTCCATGTAGATGAAAGATCCGGCGTGAGGTGTAGATACATGTAGCGATGAGGGTGGATGAGTGGATGCTGGTGCGCATACCCGACCAGCACACAGTTGAGGTCAGGGCAGGACTGAGGGACGGATCGACGGATCAGGGTCCTTCCCGCTTGCTCTAAGCCTTTCGCCACGCCGGCCCCGCATCGTCTTCGTCAGTCATCGACCTCGGCGAAGGTCAACAACCTGGTATTCACTTAAGTAGGCAAGTATCGTAGGTCGAACATCAGGTAAAGTAAAGCTGAATGAACTTGTCCTTTCGTACATACAATACTCCCTCTTGAATCACACTTAGTTGTTTCCCAGCAACCATGGCGGACTCCACCCTCAACACCCTCCACCCTTTTCTCAAGCCTCAAGAGACGAAGACGGCTCCTGGTAGTACGGTGAAGAGTTACAGCCATGATACAGGCTCGGGACCAGTGGTCTGCCTCGTCCATGGCTACCCGGAGAGTGCGTACATGTGAGCCGCCCTACTCGCAAAACTGTCCGCAGCTCGCTCAAGCATTGGTGTATATAGGTGGCGGCACATTGTGCCAATGCTGCAGGACAAGATGACCATGTTCATCCCCGAATTGCCCGGATACGGCTTCTCGTCCTTGCCACCCAAGCCGGACAAGCGCACCGTCGGCAATCTGATCATTGAAGCCTTACAATCAACCTTTGGGAAAGATCGTCCCGTGATCTGGTGCGGGCACGACCGCGGTGCGCGTGTCGGACACCGCCTGCTCGTCGACAACAACCCTGCGCACAAGATTCAGGCCGCACTGCTGCTTGACATCGTGCCTACAACAGAGCAGTGGCGAAGCTTCTCGAACCCCGCCGCAGCGGTGGCCTATTATCACTGGTCTTTCCTCGCGACGCCGTTTGCCCCACAGCTCATCGAGGCCATGGGCGGATCGACGTACATTGAGAACAACTTCAGTCGGGTCAAGGGCAGCAATCCGGAAGGGGCGAAGAAGTTTCAGGAGAATGATGCGGTAGGGCATTATTGCCATCAATTCTCCATGCCCGAGGCCATTGCGGGCTCGTGTGCGGACTACGCGTCTGCTGCTGGTGAGGAAGTGACGGAACAGGTCAAGGATCAGGAAGAGGGTCGGAAGGTCAAAGTGCCTACGATGGTCATCTACAGCGCTTCCAACCTGGGCAAGATGCACGATGTAGACGGCATTTGGCCACAATGGGTCGATGCGCAGCTGGAGTGTGTGGGCATCCCAGACGGATACGGGCATTTTCTGCCTGAGGAGTGTCCGGAGATCGTTGCGAAGCTCATTAGTGAGTGGGTGGCAAAAGATAATCCGTAGACTGTAATAAACATTGTACCTGGGGACTGAAGCGAGTATTTGACGCCACTGATTGGTTCCAGCGGTTCCCCACTCTCGTACTGTCTGCACTCCGTCCTACCTACCTGGGTACCTATGTAGGTACAGTACCTCCTACTGCCGAACAGCTGTCCGCGCGTGCATCACAGCAGCATCCGGCTGAGGGGAAGATGGCATATATATCGAGACTCGCCCCCAGGGCTATGGGAGGGTTCAGACAATATTCTTCCGCCATGTCGAACCACTTCATCAAGCGGACGACGCTCTTCAAGGTTGCAAAGGATGAGGACATCAATGCAGTGCTGGAGGCCTACGTGATACTGAGGAAGAATGCTGTTAAGGTGTGTATTCCAGTACCAGACCGCCGGATTTCCAAAGGACGGGATCAATGACTTCCTCTCTTCATTTTGTTCCACATCACTGACGGCCAGCATTCCAGGACGGCAGAGCTTACATCGTGTCCAACGTTTCACGCCGCATCACTAACACAGACTCGCCGCTCAGCCAAGGCTACACGATCTCGTCTCAGTCGATGTTCAAGAACCGCGAAGACCATGACTTCTATGACAAGGACTGTCCTGCACATAAAGAATTGAAGGTAATGGCAAATTCGATTTTGTTTTCGACTCATGACAAGTTGGTGTGCTAGCTGTAAGCTAATAGGCAAGTCAGAAAACCACGAGCAAGGTACATACCGGTGTCATGACTGTAGTCACCGAGGGCGAGTGGCCTGAGCCTCAACTTTGATCTCTAGTGCGTAGGTACCATGGCGGTTTTGTCTGCCTGGCTCCCGAATCTCGAACAGGACATTATGGATGGCTCAGCTCTTCAACCCGATTTCATATGTCTTCCCTTCACACTCGCCCAAATATCGCCCTTGTGCTTTTCAGCAAGATAACTGGCATGTGGGACCCAGCCTGTACCCTATGTGGGACGAACGATTACTGTAACTCGGATTACAACGAGATGGCCGTGGAAGGATCACATACGCTGCGTCAGAGAACTCAGGATGCGATGATGAAAACAGATGGCGAACACCAGATATTTGGAGTCAGACTGGCTGCAGGGATTCATGTGTACCTATGTCGTACACTACTTCTTACCCACCTACGTAAGTACCGACCTAGGTATCTATGTAAATATGTATATAACAATATGTTGTGTGACAAGGTTGTGTTTGGTAAGGCGTCAAACGGCATATTCCGACTCGGCTGAATACACATTCCAATGCGGGTTCAAGGTTGCCTGCAAGTTCCATCATAGCCATCATCAAACATCTTGAGAACTGTCTACCAAAGTCAACATGTCGTCGCAAGCAACCACACTCCCCGGCCAATTGCTCGGTCCAAGCGACACCAACAACCCTGGCTCTGGCACGCACATCCACGGCTCCCAACTCTTTGCCAGCATAGCCGGTCCTCTTACTTCCACGCCTTCTGCAACCACAGCCTCGAAAGCACCAACCCTCTCGATCGCTCGCGCAACCGGCGTTCTGCTACCTGAGACCGGCACCGTCGTCCTGGGCAAAATCACCCGCACCAACCCCCGGCAAGCCAACCTCAGCATCCTCGCGCTGGGCGGCGCAGGCGAGCACGTCTGCCAGGACGCCTTCCCAGGCCTGATCCGACAGCAGGACATCCGCGCCACCGAGCTCGACAAGGTGAAGGTGACCGAGAGTTTCCGCGTTGGTGATGTGGTGCGGGCGGTGGTGATCAGTCTGGGAGATGAGAGGAGCTATTACTTGAGCACGGCGAAGAATGAGCTGGGTGTGGTGATGGCGACGAGCGAGTGGGAGAATCAGATGTACCCCGTCTCTTGGAAGGAGTTTGCGGATCCTGTTACGGGGATGAGGGAGGCTAGGAAAGTCGCGAAGCCTGTGTGAAGGATTTGGAGTGAAGAGTGGACTACGCCCTGCTGCCTGGAGCAACCATTGAGGTCTCGGCTCTCGCAAAGTATATGTCTTCTCTGGTGCCACGACAGCCTTATCGAACGATCCACTGGCCTACCATACAAGCCTCGGGTCCGACAATACAGCATGGGCCTTTTATCGATGTGCCCTCGCATTAAGCGCACCGCGGTGTTTGCGAGCAACAGATCCACGTACTTTCGATTTCCGAAAGCACAGACTCAACGTTCCTGACCACGGCGCTGCGAACACCCGTGAGTTCTTGACGACTGCCGACCCGTTCTGCTCAGCAACGGACGCCTATCCGAACCGTCTGCACGACCGACTTGCACTGAGACGATCTTTGCTTAGCCAGATTCTGGACTGCATTTACGCGAACGCTCAGAATTATCAGAGGCTAAGCGAACCACGAGACCCGCATGGTTGTATATCCAATACGACCGCGACGTTCTGACAGGGAGCGGATTTGCTCGTTGTCACCACCATGACCATGGTAAAGGACGGTTTACGAAAGCTTACTCGGGAGTGTAAGGGGAGGTACGAAAGGCGATCAAGGAGAAAAAACAGGAGACGCACAGCAAGGCTGTTACGGGAAAAGGAGATGTATAGACTATATCTCCGTCCAACCCCATGCTATCTCGCCTCAAATGGTTTGCTCTTCGTCAAAAGATCTACTCTCGGCACGTAGCAAGGAGAGAGTCTTTGATATCGAACCTGCACCCTTGCCAGTGCTTCGGCGCCGCTCTTCAACCGGGTGAGGCAAGTCTGGTAGCATGAAGGCGAGCAATTTTAAATACATCGCACACACCCAAGTCAATGTCAGGGTAGAAGAGTGCATCCGTACAGTTGATTTCCTGCCGTAGCTGCCGTTACAGTGATATGAACTCGCATTGCACAACCATCTACCCAACATACGTACATAGATGTAGTATACCTTGAAACGCCACGCCATGCAGCCCGATGCCGCTTTTGTCTACGAGATCTGCCTGACCTTGCAACTCCACCCACTCTCCTGGCTCAACAGCGGTAAACTCGCCCCCAGACACCAACCCAGCTCATTGCCCTTGATCTTCTTAGCGATCTTGACCTCACGGTCGATGGGCATTTCGTAGCCCGTATGAAGCAAGGCCAACATGAAGTTGAGGTCCAGGCACGTTTCCGGTCGATCCTGGAGTTCCTCCATGGCGTTCGGCACCGCTTCGAAGACCTTCCATGCATCGCCACCTTGACAGACGCGAGCAGTGAGGTCCTTGAGTTCGCGGAGAGTGAAGGATTCGGGCATCCCGAGGGGCTGCGTGCGGTCGTAGAAGTATGAGAACAGGTAGATGTCCTCTCGCGCGAACGTCTTCTCGAGACTGGGTTGATGCTGGCCGTTGAAGGCACAGGGTGCAAGTTTGCATTCCGCTTCCTTCTTCAGCGTCTTCTCGGCCAGGGCGCGGCATTGAGCCGGCGAGCCGATGGCCGGTCCGGTCATGTTGACGCTGACACTCGCACCGAGTTCGTGACCTTCGCCCATCGGTACTTCGATCTGTCGGGTCGTGCCCGGCGCAAGACACGGGTTCGGGATCGGTTTGCTCAGCCAAGCCTTGCCGTTGGGGTGGTTCTTATGCATGCCTTCCACGACAACGCGATAGAGGTTGTTGCGTGCCTCCATGAGACCGTACCCAAGGTAAGAGTGCTGGTACAACTCAAAGTCGCGGCCACCGAACGACAGCGCGTACTTGTGGTCGCCTGCCTCCATCTTCTCGGGCATGCCACCATCGGCAGTCTCCTTGAACGTCGGCTGGAAGACAATCTGCGTGCTGCCGCCACCCAAGTCGAACACGGCGGCAGTGGGCGTCTTGTCTGGACCACCAATCTTGCCGAGCAAATAATTCGTGGTGATCCAAGCGTAGACGCCTTCATCCTTGCCGTCCATCACCTCCACGCCACCGTGCTCCTCGCTCACGAGCGGGAAGGGGTACTCAGTCTCAAGCCTGTTCCGCACAGCCTTCAAGATCGCATCGCTGAGCTCAGGGCCGAGTTTCCGGAGACCTGCCGTGGCCTTGACAGCCACTGGGGTACAACTCTGCAGCTTATCCGGCACGTTCTTGACCGCGACGGCCATCAACGGATCCAAACTCTTTGCCGCGCCTTCCGCGTCGCTCTTGTAACTGCTCAACCCACTGCCACCTTCCTTCTTCGCCGTCATCTCGAAAACCTCATCCTCCAACTCTGGCGTAGGCCCACAGTTGTTGAACCGGTACACGTGTATCCTGCTTCCTGTGCTGCCCGCATCGATCATGAGGGCATACTGCACCAATTGCTTATTCTTAGAGTAGCTCCTCGTACACCTTGTGGTCGCTACCGAGGGATCGGAAGCCACATCTCCGCCCGGAAACTTGCCGACACCCGGTAGGCTCGCATTTGGCGTATATCGTCCAGGTGTGATGTAGTACAACACAAGAAGGACAAACACTATCAAGCAGCCAGCCTTGACGTACCGCGCCCGCTGCCCTTGATTCATCCACGCGGCTCGCAGCTTCTCTTGCATTGATTCTTGCTGTCTCCGATCGCTTCTGCTCCTTTTCGGCGGGTCGTCTTCTCGCTTCGGGAGTGCGACTGACGAGCGTCGACGAGGCTTGGAGAGGCCGGCAAGCGACCACACGGAGGATCTCGGTTTGTCGTCAAGGTCACTCGGCATGAAGCTGAATGCGCAGGCTTGAATGGCAAGGGCTGCTTACGGCAGCGTCTGGGATGTGGGCTACCTGCGCATAGAGACCGCCGTGTAACGAGCGACAATAAATGATCAGTGAGACGTCCTGTAGTAGAGGCGAGAGCAAGAAGAGGTTGCAAGAGGTACGTGTTACGATGAGGGCTCCAAGCATCGCTGGACCCTGAATTTATGATATAGTAATACAAACACCCGATATGCATGCACTGTACTTATTATCGTCTGCGACAGAACACGGATACATGGTACTTCGAATCAACGTGAAAGTGGCACAGAAACAACCCCCTCTTATCATCCAAAATCTATATGTAGGAATAGTGTAGTTGTATCTACTATCAAAGAAGACTTGCAACCTCTTTCGCCAAAGCTGAATGCATCTTGCTTGCGCCGACAGTGCTTCGCGCGTCTAACGCATTGCAAAGGTCCACCAACTCTCCATCCACCGGCCCACAAAATAACAGATATCCCAGAGCGAGCAGAAGTGCCTTTGCCGCATCCGCATTCTCCTCTGAAGACAGCGTCTCGATCAACGAGGCAGCCAGCTCGACCTGTGTTCCCTCCGCCAGAGCCTCTCGTGCTTCCTCACGCCGAATGCGGTAATTGGCGGTGGCCAAGTTGAAGGCGAGTGATGCTGAAGCGACTCTTGTCGTGGGATGCGATGTATCCAACAACGAGGTGGTCAGAAGCTGTATCAAGCGTGCCAACACGTCGTTGTCGCTTCGCGTGATCTCCTTCACAAACAGCGGCGAGCTGAACAAGTTACACGCCAAATGTAATGTGACCAGGCGGAGATTGTGAGGACACTCGCTGAGATCGTTGACGTGCCCGATCAGCGCAGAGGCTGTCTGCATTTTGTTTTCTTCTGCGAGAAAGCCGCTGACTCTTGCGTCTATCGCGGCACACCTCAGGAGATCAACCGCGGCGAAGCGGACCTCTGCGGGCAGGTTCAAGACCTTGTCCCGGAAGATAGTGCTGATAGCACGCATATTCGGCAATGCAGCTTCTTTCGGATCCACGTTGCGCATCTCGATGAACCTGCGCAGAGCAGAGAGCTCAGTGTTTCCACCAGCGTCCCCAAGCTTGACGATCAGTTTGTCAAGTGGAGGTACCTTGACGAACGTGACAGGCTTGAGCGATCCGTATTGCAAAGTTGGCACTTTCAGGAGCGTATGTGGATGCGGAGGGTATGTCGCCCGGATCAGCTTTTCCACGTTAGCCTTCAATAGTGAAGGGTCCGCCCCAGCCCATTCATCTTGTTTGACGCCTTTGGAGAAAGTCATGAAGGTTGGCGTGGCTCGGATGCGGTATTGCGATGCCACATCGTGAGCGCTGTTGATATCGACCTTGACGAACAACGCTCGAGGGTTTTGTTCGGCTAGACTGTCGAAGGCCGAATAGGCAAGCCGACAAGGTGCGCATGTCGAAGACGTGAAGAATATCGTCGCCGCAGTATTCGAAGCGCTCTGCAAATGCTTCTCGAGTATGGCAAGGTTTGTCACTTGCATGACCTGCCCATATGCCTGGGCTGGAGCCGTGTTATCTGCCACTGCCTTGCTGGCGTCCGGACTAGCTTCCTGCGCCATGTTGGAAGCTCCTTTTGTCCGGTTGGCCTGGGAAGGGACATTTTGTGGAGGCACAGGAGCCTGCGTGACGGACCGCATACTCGCATCGATTTGCGGCTTCAACATCTGCCCGAAAGGCGTATCCAGAACTCTCCTTGGCAGGCCTGTAATATGGTCCGGTATGCCCTTTCCAACCAAGAACATCGCAAAGTCGTTCGTGAAGTTGTTGCAATTGTGAGCAAACAAGTCATAACTTTCCGGTGTATACACTGCCTTGAGACTTTCCAGGTACTCAAGGATAGTGTGCATCGGGTAGTGTGTCCGGCCCATCGGTAAGATCTCCATCGGTTGGCCGTGATGTGTGGAGCCAGCATAGCACGTTTGTACGCCCATGCCGAAGAAGTACTCTATGTTGTCGAAGACCAAGGATGTGTGATAGACCGCGTCGATTTGAATGCCCAGGAATTGCCGTGACATGGCCTTTGCCATACCACGCGTCAAGTCGTAGACGTAGAGTTGGACGTCCATTGTGCCAATGGTAAGACTGGAAAGTGATGTCGAAAGGGAAGGAAGAATCTCACCTGGGCAGGAAAGTAAAGTACATGTATTTGTTGTTAGCAGGCTGCGACTGATGAGTGACGCTTCCAGCTATCGCCTAACGTCACAGCGGCTCCTTCGCCACAAGAACCTCGTTCTTTTGATTGCCATCCATATCCTTTTTCTCACACAAACGATCGGGACATCCAGTCACGGCGGTTTCTTTATTCTGAGAGACTTATTGTTCTTTGAAGAAGACATTCATACGCTGCACGCACCAAAAGTCCCTGTACATCCAGATCTTTATCGGGCTATCACGTGATTGACGGGATCCTGCAGCGGCCCGGCCGCCAAGCAGCCCGCTAAGCCGGTTGGCTCCCATCACGACAACTCACATGCGAACCACCATGGACGACAGTGAACTTGATCACTAACCTCGCCTCACTTGTGCACCGCACCACCCATTGACAAGCACGCTCGTTCCACATCGCCACGCCCGCATGGCCATAACAGCGACAACACCGAAACATATGCGTTAGGTAAGCATCATCATCCCGAGCGCAGCTCCCCATCATGGCAGGTTTCGTGGAGTGGGCGAAGGCGGAAGGGCTGGAGACTCTCGGCGGCATCGAGCAGTTCAAAGGCGCGCGCGTCGCCATCGACGCGGAGGATTACCTCCACAGCATATTGACCAACCCCTCAACCCGCGAACCGTTGTTGCCAGCCCTTGGTGGATTGCCGTTTGCTCTGCAGAAGAACGTCGACGATGATCTGAAGAATTTCGCGGAAGCCGGGGTGATTCCAATCTTCGTCTTCAATGGACTTGGGTAAGTAATGGTCACTCGACTGTACGTGAAGTTCCAGCCGTGCTAACGCCAAATACAGTGAGTAGAACAGCTACCGTTCTGAAGATGGCCTGATTCGGTACGTTCGTATCTAACCTGCACGCAGAAATTGCCAGCAAGGACCGTGCGTCCGTCAGTAAAGAGAGCAGGAAAGCGGTCAAGACGCTTGAGGATGCCTGGATTGCTTACGACGCAGGACGCGGTCAAGATGCTGTGACCGCGTTCGGCAAGGTTTGTGAGTGTGCCCTGGGCTTCACCACCCGTTTGAAGCCTCGCTTATGGTGGACAGGCACTTATCGAACCTCACACGTCGTACGGTGGTTCCAAATGTACCTTCACAAAGCCGGCGTTTTTGTCCAGACCGCACCCTACCTCGCTGCCGCGCAAGTGGTACATCTGGAGTCAAGCGGGTATGCGGAAGCGTTGGCCGGCTCGGCATCGTGTCTGGTGTTTGGCGCCGACAAGGTCATCACCAGCTTCGACTGGGCCAATCGACGAGTTGCATGGGTCGAAGCCAAGCAATGCCAAGGCAAGCTGTTGCTCAATGGTGATCAGTTCAACGATCTCATGCTGCTGTCTGGCTGCAGCCTCTTGCCTGCATTCCCCGCTATCGACGAAGAATCTCCCGTCGCCAGAGTCGCAGCCACGCGAAGCTTACTCAGTCGTAGCGGCCAGGACGGACATGCGGTCTGTCTGCAGGGCAAGGATGAGGAGTATCTCAATACATTCAGGAAGGCACGCTTTGTCATCAAGCACATCGCTTCCTTGACCGAGGATGGCACCACGAAGTTGAAAGCCGCCGATGCAGTGCCCAACGACATCCACGAGTTTCTGAGTCAGCGTCTTCCTGACGAACTCTACTTCTACCTGTCGCGGGGCGTTGCTGGCCCTCGCGTGCTGAATTGGCGTGCACGGATGGTCATCTTTGAGACTCCGCCACTCGATGGCGGTCACTCGGCGGTGTATCGAGATCTCGTACAGGAGAAGTTGAGACCATTAAGGGCGCAGGCCCTCGCTTTGATCACGCGTCTAGCGCACCGGTACTACCAGAAGACTGATGTGGAACTGATATGCTGGTTCGACGAGACCGACAAGCGCCAGCTCGGCATACCCGAAAACCCATTCTTTGAAGACAACAACGAGAGTCCTGAGGTCAGCAAATGGCATGTCAAAGATGCCGATATCCAGTCCAGCGGTGTGTCAGAGTTCGCAAGCTCGCCGTTGCTCTCAGCTATACGCTTTCTGTCCGACGATGGCCTGGCGAAGAAGACCGTGACACCGCGGAGGGACAATGAGGATGCAGTGCTGCGGCAACCCAACGAACTGCTTGCCAACACGACTTTCCGTTTCATGCAAGACCGTGGTTACGTCAACAATGACCACACGCTCTCCGCTTGGGGTAAAGCGCTGAAGGCGTCTCTTGACGTCGCTAAGAAAGATGGCTACCTAAGCAGTGCTAGTTTAGCCAATGAAGCAGAAGAGGCGCTGTTCATGGCATTCGAGCTTTTGCGACTCGACGTGCTCAACTCCAAAACGATGTTCCAGATGCCGCCATATTCAGGACAACCATTCCGTGGCAGCGAGACTGATAAGGCCAACACATTGCTGATCAGCCGTATCGCATGCCTGGGCACCTTGACTCACAATCAGATTGGCTACACTGGGCCGCTCTCGCGCCACCTACTAGCCTATCACCAGCTGACCGCCGCTGTGCGTGGTGCTTTGCGCGACTTGGTCGAAATGCACGCTTGCAACCTCTTCCTTTCAGGCGCTGTGGACCGTGGTCTGGACAACAAACAGTATACCGACCTGGGCGCCAATCTGCCATTCGTCAAAGAGCCGGATCTCGGTCTGTCATTGGTCGTAAAGAGCTACCTGGATGAGCTTTCCAACGAGGCCTCCAAGCGAACGGACATCTCGAAGTGGTTTAACCATGCCTACAACATCGAAGGAGATTTGCAAAAGGCATGGAAGATGTGGGCAGCGGTAAGTGATGGTCGATTGATGGCGCAAACGGCTACGGATAGAGCTAATTTATCACCCAGATCAACGCCGGCATCCAAGCGGCGGACAGCAGCATCGTTAACAACGAGACACGCAAGCTGTTCAAGAACGCCGACGAGTGGCTTCACAAGAAGCTCGCAACATCGACGGAGAATGGGGCTGTGTAGAGGGTGACTCAATCAGGGGTCGCAGAAGGAGAGACGAATGATCAACAGGGCGGTTTGCTGCTCCTGACGTGCTTTGCATGAAGTGTTTAGCGTTGGAGATGGCAAGCGCCGCTGCTCTCGGTGCGGATCACGAGCGTTTTCGATACCATTTGACTTGAGCGTTATGCTTGAGCGTCGCATTAGTGTAAAGACCATGCCTAGCATCATCCCGTGAAGGCGATTATGGGCATAGTTGTTGCTCGCTATGATGAAAGCGTTGATTTTGACATCTATACCTCTTCCATGTTGAACGCCATCGCTAATTCTAGACGTCTTGTCCTGAACCCTGTGAGGAGCCCCAGACAAACAGTCAGGTATCATTCCTTGGACGGGGTACCACAAGCACAGCCACGGTTACTTGTTCTCCAATCCATAGCCTCCCTTGCCTTCCAGGTCCGGATACGTCTTGCTCTCACCCGCCTGTCCTTTCCGCGGCCCTCTCTCGGCCAGGTCTTGCTTCAACCACTGCAGCACGAGTTGCCCGAGCCGGCTGTTTCCCTCCGCACCTCCGTCAGTAGCCGGGACCTCGAAAGAATCCATCCGACCCCATTTCTGCACCCGCCCGAGTGACATGTGCACGAGATGCGTCGGCCACTGCGCGAGATTGTCCAGGATGTGCGTCGCGTAGACGATCGTACATGCCCGACTCTCCGTCTCGCGCTTCAGGAACGAGAGGAAATTGTGTCGCGACAACAGATCCAGATCCACGGTGATCTCATCCAAGAGCAGGACCGTCCAGGGACGCAGGAGGCCCATGCACAGCTGCACGCGTCGGCGTTCGCCATCCGACACGGCGTGCAAATGCCAGCTCAGGTCCACATCCAGGATCCGCACCAACTCATCCCGGCGAGCTGGGTAATGGTCGCCACCGACCGACTTCAGGAGCTCGGGCACGGCGATGTCCGTCCGCACAATGGGGTTTAGGACCCATTCCAACCCGAGATACGTCACGCCTTCGAGGCCCGTCGCGAAGGGATCCAGGCCGGCGATGCTCACGGTGTCGGCCGGCGCCATGCGTTTCCCCGACAGCAGACGGAGCAGGGTCGTCTTGCCCGCGCCATTCGCTCTGAGGATTTAGCACTCGATGCAACGGGATATGGTCGTTGGAGGGATTTGGCTTACCACCGATGAGGAGCGTGCGGGAGCCGGCAGGGAGGTCGAGTGCTATTTTCTGAAGGCCTGTCGTGCCGTCGGGAAAGGCGAACGTAAGGTCCTTGACTTGGACGGTGGGTTCGGCAGGCATTTTGTAATAATATTTATTAGTAGGCACGAGAGAACGATCAAAGTAAGTCGTTGCTATTGCACCTTATGAGGATGAATATATGAGGCGACGCATTTTATGAGGCGGTAACAGGACGGGAGTGTCCCAGGACTTTCCTTAGATAAGCACGCTAAACTACATGTAGTAATGTAGTCATGACTTGACTTCACCCTTATTACCATACTCTTTACAATCGTCTCTTCGTTCGGTGAAACCGACATTCCGAGTTCTTTCAGGTCTACATGATGTGCTGCACAACACCGACAGACCTGGGTCGCGAGAAAAGTAAGAACTGGCATTTGGATTTCGGTTGATGCTACGCCGTCTCGTCCGTGGCCGGACTCTTGCCAGCATGACCCGGACAATACCGCAGAACCCTCTCGTCGCCATCATCGGTGCGACTGGGACTGGGAAAAGCGATCTTGCCGTCTCACTTGCCAAGCGCTACAACGGGGAGATCGTCAATGGAGATGCAATGCAGCTGTACGCTGGGCTGCCGATCATCACGAACAAGATCACGGTTCAGGAGCAGCAGGGTATCCCGCACCATTTGCTTGGTTGTATAGGCTTGGAGGAGCAGACTTGGGTAGTCGGGACGTTCGTTCAACGGGCGCTGGAGGTGATCGAGGGTATCAGAGAACGAGGAAGATTGCCGATATTGGTTGGTGGGACGCATTACTACACGCAGAGTTTGCTGTTCCACGACCGACTGGCGGGTGGCGTGAATGCAGAAGATGGGGAGGGCATAATTGCGGAGAGCGAGCGCAAGGAGTGGCCGATGCTGCAAGAACCCACCGAAGTGCTGTTAGAGGAGCTGAAAAAGGTTGACCCTGTGATGGCGGGACGGTGGCATCCGAACGACCGAAGAAAGATCCAGCGGAGTCTGGAGATCTATCTTCGTACTGGCAAGAAAGCGTCAGACCTCTACGCGGAGCAACGTCTACGCAAGACCGCGCTGAGCCACCGTGCGGGCAATGAAGGAGACGGAGATGGAGACGTGGATCTAAGTAGTAGCTCTATCATGCGATTCCCAACATTAATCTTCTGGGTCCACGCGGAGGCCGAGGCATTGCGTGAGCGACTCGACAGCCGTGTAGAGAAAATGCTCGCTGTAGGCTTGCTGGACGAGGTGCGCACGTTGAATGCGTTCGCGCAGGCGCAGGAAGGGCAAAACAGGCCTGTGGACGATACGAGGGGAATCTGGGTCAGCATCGGGTACAAAGAATTCAAGTCTTACGTCGATGCCCTGGAGAGCGGCCGCACAGCTGACCCGGAACTGGAGAAGCTGAAAGCAGAGGCAGTTGACAGGACGAAGGCTGCGACCAGACAGTACGCCAAGCGACAAATGCGTTGGATCCGCATCAAGTTCATCAACTCACTTGCGGAAGCTGATGCGGCCGACAAGCTCTACCTGCTCGACGGATCAGACGCATCTTCTTTCGAACAGAACGTCGTGCAGCCTGCTTCGGAAATGACGCAGCAATTTCTGCAAGCGTGCAGTATGCCGGATCCCACATCGACCTCAGCACTAGCGGCTACGCAGCTGGTTCCGAAGAGATCTTATGACCTTTCTGCCGCCCCGAAGAGGTGGACGAAACAGCACTGTGAGGTTTGCGATGTGACTTGCGTAATAGAAGACCAGTGGGTACAGCATGTCAAGTCCCGGACACATCGAAGGCTGGTCAGCAAGCGGAAGCAGCTATCGGTACCGCACGGGCTTGGGGGTGACGGTGAGAAGTCGACCACGTACTGTGAAGGCATTAGCACGCCGGGCGAAGGATAGCATCTGGCTCACCATCTGCACAAGCCTAGCCTATTGCGCGAGCTGCGAGGTTTATGAAATCGTTTGTTGCTCTGCAAAGCTCGTATCTTGTTTGCACAAGCCACCGTACCTGAATTGCCGCGCGTAAGAGCTCCTGAAATCCATGAAGGCTTGGGATTCTTTAAGCCGTGTCACCTATCGCGTCTTATTACGCTGTGTGGTCGTCACGTGAGCTGATGATGTCCGATGATATACTTCAAGATTGTTGTTCCGATTTGTTCGCCAGAGGTCGTGTCAGGTGATCACGAGAGACCGCATGTCAGGCTGCGAAGGCTATGAAGTTCCCGATTTCGGCATGCCGAGGTCGAAGCCGAAGCCGAAAAAATTCGTGCATGTGAGATCCCACGAACGTCCCAACTCGAATACACTCGCGAAGGCGTCGTCTCGGTCTTCCATACTGGCACCGTCTCCGCGCATCTTCGCGCACCTGTTGCGACGGGGTTTCATCCCACCATCCAGTATGGCCCTCACGGTCATCGAGCCTCCCGTCACTGCGCCGGAAGTTCTCCCTCCGCCGCCTGCTGTAGCGATTACACCATGTGATCCCTGGCCACGACCGTACTTCCTCGAGAGCGGACTGCGCAGGGTGGCGCCATATCACTTCACCTACTGCACTAACGTCAAGGAACGCTGGCGAAACCGGGAAATCCTGGACATTTTCATCGACGAGTTCCGCGACCGACCAGCGGAGTACTATGTATGTTTGCATAGGCCAAGACGCAGGATGCCAAACAGAACCTGACTGACGCGTCTAGAAAGACGCCATAGAAACGGGCAAGATCCAAGTCAATGGCAAACCGCTTTCATCCATCACCGCGCACGTCAAGAACGGGGATGTCATCAGTCACACACTCCACCGCCACGAGCCGCCCGTCAGCGCTCAGCCCATCGGCGTCGTGCACGAGGACGATGACATGATCGTCATCAATAAGCCCGCCGGCGTGCCTGTCCATCCGGCAGGACGGTACAATTACAACAGTGTCGTGGAGATCATGCGCGCGGAACGGGGACACCAGTGGAACCCACTCCCTTGCAACCGGCTGGATCGCTTGACCAGCGGCGTCATGTTCATCGGCAAGCACAAGAAGGCGGCGGAGCGGCTGACCGAGCAGCTTATGAGCCGGACGATCCGCAAGGAGTACGTCGCGCGTGTGAAAGGCGAGTTCCCGGAAGGCGACGTCGTGTGCGAGCAGCCGATCCTGCAAATCTCCCCCAAGCTCGGTCTCAACCGCGTACGGGCGAACGGTAAGACGGCGAAGACCGTGTTCAAGCGACTAGCCTACTACCCTCCTTCGCCCACGTCCGAGACAGCCAGCCCAGCGTCGACAACCAACGGCACAACCCTCCCGCCCCCACCACCGAAAGAAGGCTACAGCATCGTCCGATGCCTCCCGCTCACCGGCCGCACGCACCAACTGCGCGTGCACCTCCAGTTCCTCGGCCACCCCATCACCAACGACCCCATCTACGCCAACCGGCGCGTCTTCGGGCACCTGCTGGCGCGCGGCACCACGTCCGGCGCCGATGACGAGGACATTATGACGCGCCTGTCGCGCATGGGCAAGGAAGAAGTCGCCGACGCCGTGGCGTACGAAGACGAGATGGTGGCGGAGTACGAGAAGAAGAAGGCGGAGAAGATGACGGGGGAGGTGTGCGGGGTGTGCGGGACGCCGTTGTATAGCGATCCCGGCGAGCACGAGTTGGGGATATATTTGCATGCGAAGAAGTATGCGGACGCTGGGGGCAGGTGGAGTTATGAGACGGAGTTGCCCGCGTGGGCACTGCCGCCGAGGGGTTGTGAAGGCCCGACGGAGGTAACGACGGATAGTGATCCGATGGCGGTGGATGTGGAGGAGCTGAGGGTGCAGGGGGCCGAGGCGGATGCAGGTTTGCGGTCTGCGGTGGCTGCTTCGTAGTCCACTACTGGCAGCGCATCACCAGCACAGATACACCACTCATATATCCTGATACTGTAAATCTACGGCCTCACCACCCCTCTCCCCACTCCTCAACATCGCCTCCAGCACCTCCAAATCCGCCAGGGCCTCCTCAGGCCTCTGCTGCGGATCCTGCTCCCCCCGGCGTATCGCCTTCGCCCACGCCCACGCCTCGTTCCCCACCCTGCCACGCTCATCCACCATCTCCTCCACCTCCTCCTCCTC
>Ga0268244_10000269_pt1 | contig 22468 bp, 26 predicted proteins | sample AgamicMgSfe_FD_200258 | JGI IMG/M metagenome (GOLD analysis project Ga0268244, IMG submission 200258) | Agave microbial communities from Guanajuato, Mexico - Mg.Sf.e (v2) (version 2) | ecosystem: Host-associated > Plants > Phyllosphere > Phylloplane/Leaf | place: Guanajuato, Mexico | collected... | reverse complement strand
ATTGTAAGCTTAGCCGACGAATTGAGTCTGACGAGCGTGCTGACCCCGACTCTGGCGTTCGTGTTGGAAGTCGTCGGATTCGACGACTCGTAGACAGCCGAAAGAGGTTGACCAAAGCTTCCATCAACGAGCTCAATGCCCAGGGTGCCGTTGATGCCGTTGGATGGCGCAAATAGAGCGGCCACGCCCGAGTTGCCAGCAGGCCAGGCCACCAGTAAGCGTGGGCCGACGATGGTGAGGTTGCTGTCGGGTAACGGGCTCGTCACGACAAGCTGGTTGGCGCCGTGGCAGTCCGAGTAGAAATAGTTTTCGTAAGGCGGATCACTGAGATGTTGCGTGACTGGAGTCTCGGTACAAGCGCCGGCAGCTGCGGTGCTGTGGCTTGGTGCAGGCGCAGAAGATCCAGCGAATGTGCCAGTATTGTCGGAGGACGCCGCTTGCACCAACTGCCCGTCGTTGCAAGAGTACAGCTCTGGTTTGTAGCATGCCGGCCCGCACGGCAAAGTAGATTCGCCATCCAGGACAGGGCACAGGAAATCACCGCGATAACAGGTATACTGCGAGGGTAGGTAATACGCATCGCCGCATGCTCGGAGTACTTTGTCAATAGGAGGAGCCGCAGCAATGACCAGACGGATGGTCGTCAGGAGACATAGTGCTACACCACTGAGCGAGCCTGTCATTGTGGGGTATATGTAGTAGACCTAATCATGGATTGAGGTAGCCTCCCAACTCAGGCTTGGGGAGCCAGACCAGCTTTATGAGCTGTCGTTTGCCTGGGAGGACAGGCCCTGGGTCTCGGTTGTCATGATGCATCTGGGTGAGTCTTTGGCCGTGAAGCCATGAAGATGAGGAGGTGTGGTACAGTACATACTGGTGCCTCTATTCCTTTCGGGCATCAACAAGCGAAGAGCGGGGAAGATGCAGTACGAGGAGGAAGGAGTAGGACAAACGGACACATGTAGCTTGGTGCAGGACTGGTCACGTGATGTACTCTCCATAGTGGGTACTGTCGGGTACCAGATTTTCCATCTCGTTTCAACTTCACCTTCCACCGACACCCTGAACGACTGCGTTGTATAGTAAAATCTTTACATGTGTATATTAATCCCGCAGTACTTCAAATTGGTCTACTTGCCTCTTGCTTCCACATCATCACGGCTAGCCGCTATCGGGATGGCAATTCCGAATAGATTCCATACATCCCGTCCTGATGGACCTGACATATCCATGATCCACCGCTCGCTTCATCCAACATGAAACGCAGCTTTGCGTGGTGAATCTCGCACCCGCCAGGGGTCTGGCCTCGGGTTGAATCGCCTTGTTAGATCCTGGTTTCAACGAGAACAATCATAAGAGAAGCGCCATGTCCGAATTTTAACATCTTTCCCATCGCCAGCGTCGACTGTTTGGATTTCCGTTTCGCCCAGTCATTCATTTCCATACCACCACTCACCGCAGTCACTCCTTCGCCGAACAGCAAGCCTGTCCATCCAAAATGTCCACCTCCGTCCTTTCGCTCCTCGCTCTGGCCTCGGCCGCATACGCCGCCGTCGCAGCTCCCATGTCTCTCGACGAACGCGCCGTCGTGCGCCGGTCCCTCGCCGGCCAGGCGACCTTTTACGGCGGTAACGTGCAAGGCGGCGCCTGCAGCTTCTCGACCTACACCCTCCCGTCGGGCCTGCAGGGGACGGCGCTGTCGGACTCGAACTGGGACACCGCGGGCAACTGCGGTGGGTGTGTGGCCGTGAGCAAAGGCGGCAAGACGGTCACCGCCATGGTACGCCATTCCCCATCCCTAGCACGCATGACGCGAGATAAACCGTCCTCCTAACAGCAGCGCGTGCCTCGAACAGATTGTCGACGAATGTCCCGGCTGCGGGTCGAACCACCTCGACCTCTTCCCGGATGCCTTCTCCGACCTGTCCGCGCCGAGCGCAGGCGTGATCGACGTCACCTGGGACTACGTCCCTTGCCCTGTCTCCGGCCCTCTCGAGATCCACATGTATGTCCCTCCGAACGGGCTACAACGCTTCCACATCACTCTGCTGACGCACTCGACTCTCATTCTGTAGGAAATCCGGTGTATCCCAGTACTATTTCAGCGCCCAGGTCGTCAACGCTCACCGCCGCACCGCCAAACTCGAGGTCTCGACGAACCAGGGCCAGAGCTGGACCGCCGCTTCGCGCACGACCTGTAAGTGCACCCTACAGAATGTGCAGGCACTCCCCAATCGTGTAGCCGTCCGCTGTGCCATCGCTTCTTCAACATTGGGACTTTTGGCGAGTGCTAATCCGACCTCGTAGACAACTTCTTCGAGATCACCGCCGGCATCGGGGCAAGCAGCGCCTGGATCCGCGCAACGTCCCACGTCGGGACGACGGTCGTTGTCAAGAACGTGCCCATGACTAGCGACGCTCAGGTCAAGGCCGACGGTAACTACTCTTGAAGAGGAAAACTCCAGTCAAACGAAGGGTTTGCAAACAGCATTACACGCTTGATGCTCCCGCCGCGATGAAGGACGATCCCGCGGTCAACCTTGACGGTTATACCCCCTATCATTCTATGTACATACTTCTAGAAGACGCGTGAAAATGTGGCGCTAGCACTATCGCGTTCACAATATTAATGTTGACGCGATTGCGGGCTGTGCTGAGTTTCAATCGACTCTGCAACTTGAACTTGTATCTTGCGGCGATCGCAAAGCCGCCTTCCCTGTACGCGTGTGCTACAGATCAGTATTGATCATTATTTAACTTGGTCGCAGGTCAAGACGATATGCCTACAGCATGGAGTCTTGCGAAGGTCCGGCGTGCGCTCGTTTGCCAATGACTGAGTTGGCGCCTCAGGCAATAACAGACGTGGTATCCAGTCGGAGGGAGAAGTGTCAGCTTCAAAGCACGCGGGCACGGAAGGCAATGTATTTTCGTAAGTTTCGATACTCAGCATACGCTGATGCGTTATGAACGCCACCCGCCTCCCAGATGACCATGCCCACAACCCAGCACTACTCGAAACCTCGACGGACTACCTTAGTACTCCGGAGCACCGCCGGCAGGCTGCTCGTCCTCGGCAACACCGCCCTGGTCTTCCGCCGCTGCTTGCTGCTGGTCCTGCAGCTGCTGCTGGTACGCCTGAGCCTGCGCGGCCTTGGCGCCGTAGTCTTGACTCCGCGGGTTAACAACCGGCTGCTCCTCCTTGGGCTCGATGATGGTGACGGAGTCAGGCAGGCCCTTGCCGCCAGACTTCTCACCGGCTGGGTCACCTGGTGAGGACGAGGCACGCATGATCTTGACCTTGATACCAAGCACACCCTGTCGGAGCAGGACGTGGCGGGTCGCAGAGTCGATGAAGTCCTTGGCCGGTTGACCGGAGTGGATCATGAATCCGTCGGTGAACTTCATGGACTTGGCACGAGCGGCGCGCAGCTTGCCGGAGACGACGACTTCGCAGCCCTTGGCGCCGGACTCCATGATGAAGCTGGCCGGATGTGTTAGTGTAGGAAGATGCAGGGGTGGTGGCGTAAACGTACCGGAGGACACCATAGCAGGCACGGCGAACGGCGAGACCGTTCAGGAGCTTGTAGCGAAGAGACTCGCACTGAGCAACAGCGGACAGACCGCGAGACTGGACCTTGGCGGCGTAGAGGGAGACGGAGTCCGGAGGAAAGCGGAAGCGGTGAGTGATGAGGCTGGTAAGCTGTGCACAATCTATCAGCGCCATGAATCCAATGCATACTCAAGGGCTGTAAAACTCCATACCTCACGGATTCTCCTGCCCTGCTCACCGAGGACCTCCTGAGTGTGCGTCGCGCGGATGATAATGTCGGTGACGGTTGGCGTGACGCGAACCTCAACGCCGGAGTAGCCCTCCTCAGCGAGTTCGCGCTGGAAGAACTCGTTCAGCTCGGCGTAGAAGACACCGTCGGCAACGAACTTGCGGCGCTTGGAAATGTTGACGCCGCTCATGCCCTGTGCGGGCGCTTCGGCTTTTTGCATGCTGGGCGAGTGACGAGGTCGGTGTTGGTGGAAGTCTGGTTCTGTCGTAGATCGATTAGCGAAAGCCTCGCAACCCCCGAGGAGCGAGACCTGTCCGATACAACAGAAACCGTGCTGCTGCCTGCGAATGTGCTCTCGTCGCCGCCACCACTGCCGCTGCTGGCAATATGCTTGCAATATGCGACAATCCAGCCATGAAGCCATTGTCTTTGCGGACTCGCAATCCTCCTTCCTGTGCGCAAGTCGCCTGAACTTCTTTTAATGCTATCCTCAAACGTTTCCCGAATCTTTTGATACCAAAACTACGCAACCACCATACAGGCGTACACGTTCATGCCTTCCACCCAGGTCATTCCTGCTCTTACTTCCATGCCTCCACCGGGTCGACGTAATCCAGATTGTCGCAGCAGCAGCAGCAACAGCGGCATCAGCAGCAATGACAGACGGAGAAGCCATGAGAATGTACGTGTATTCGCTTGTGCACTCACCTTGTCTGTCGAGGCCGGAACGTGATGCTAACTCTTTACCCGCGCCGGATCACAAATGTCCATCGATGAAGTCTGTCGTGAATTCGGCGATGAAGTCTTGGCAGTGTGGGCGCAGCGGGCCAATTCCGAAGCTGGGAGGCGCGCACGTGACTTAGCATAAACCTCCTGAATACATGTACACGTGCATAGCGAGACTTCCACGGCCACATGCATGTACGGTACCAACATTACATCGATGATCGTGAGCGGGTGGGAAAAACAGGAAGCATCGTTCAGCGTACTATACAGTATTTTCAATTACCGTTTGATATAGACTACAATCGCCCTACCATCTCGACAAGCCAAGCCTAATACACACCCGGCAAGATTCTGTACTTGACTTTCTCACAATACCGCTCCCAGTCCGCTCCGTACTTCCGCTTGCACTTCTCCTCGTCCCTCATCTCCCTGTGGATGAGCAAGATCGCAAAGTACAGCATGTAGAAGTACGTGATCGGGATCGCATATCCAGCCATGCCCTCCGTCGTCACCAGCCTCGTGCCTGGGTAGAGAATGCTGGGCGTGATCTTGTAGCCGGCAGCGAGGGTAGGGAGGCAGTAAGCCCAGCTCATGATCCAGTCTCCGAGGTAGTTGATATGTCTTGCCGTGCCCCACCAGCCGGAGGTAAGCAGCTTGGAGCCTGTAGATGTCTCGATGTATTTCAGGTGCGAAACGGAAGGGTCAGATGGGTTGGTGCGGAAGGTGTTCTTCTCGCTGTTCGATGCGCGGAAGATGTAGTAGCCGGTTAGCTGCACGATCACGATGAGCGCTACGTACACCGGGCCGAGAATTACCGGGTGGATGCTCAAGTACCGCGCCTGTAGAGAGTAGACGAAGGGCAGCCAGGCCAGATCACCGAACGCGAGCATGAAGCCGAAGCCGTCGGTGGTGAGGTCGATCGTCGTGAGGATGGCAGACTCCATGTAGAGTGCATCGAAGACGTACCATGCTTGGCTGAGGGTGACGATGAACATGGAGTCGGTGACATAGCCATAGCTCTTGTACTGCTGGGCCATGAAGGCGAGGTCGAGCATGATCCAGCCTAACATACCCGGTCGCAGCTCCATGAAGCTTTTGATGTCAATCTCGCCGAAGACAGGTAGCTTGACGCGCGGGTTCAGCTCCCGACCAATGAACCAATCGTAGATCATGTTACCGCTGTGACCGCCGGCAGCCAGCTCGCGTTTGTCGGTGTTGCCTGCCTTGACAGTAAAGGACTTGAGGTAGACAAAGGTCGCCAGGGCGTACGAAATCAGGATGTTGCAGGTGAGAAGCTGGAGGTAGTTGCGGTTGATGAATGTCCAGACCGGAAATTCAGACCCTCGAGCCCATGTCCCCGCTGCGCATATGCCGACGATGGTCAACGCGGAGATGAAAGCTGCGGCTTGTCAGTAGAAATCATCAGTGAACGCGTGTTCTGTCACTTACCGTTGAACCTATACTTCAATCTCCCGCCGCTCCTCAATTCGACACCCTCCACCTCCGACGCCGGCAAGAGCACGTATAGTAGCAAGCTCAAGCCATACCAGACGAGTGTACCAACGACCGCCTCAGTGTTGATCAGCCCCGCTACGCCCGGCCATCCTACTTCGGCCTTGAGCGTCTCAAGCGCGTGTTGCGTGCCTGATCGCGTCGACAGAGCGGGTGGGGTGAACAGCGTGGTGGGCGATAGAAGCGAGGGCGCAGGGCAGCCGGAGACATCGTTACAGAGGAAGGCAAACGCGTAGCAGCCGATGGGCAGGCCGACAGAGATCAGCGTCGCGCCGATACTGTTGCGGTCAGCATTGAAATGCAATGGACAAGAGAGGAGGAATGCGCCTACGGCCCGCCGAATTCGTAACCATGTGGCTCTTCGGCTTGCATGTCGCTGGCTTTCTTCGTCGCCTTCTTCGTCGCCATTGATGGTGGGAATGATGCACAGGAAGGATTGAGGTGAGGAGGGCGAGGGTAGGTGCGTACTAACGCGCTCTCAACAAACGAATGCTTTTCGCGGTTTGTTGTGATGGCACGTCGTGCGATCAGCGTCGAATGACGCGCGCTTCACACAAGCTTCATGTGCGGTCCAAGCTTCAATGCTGACTAACAATGTCCGAGCCTCCGACCTCACTGCGACTTCCAGGACGGAAAACAGTACTTCGACGCGTCGCCACGGCACACGCGTGAAGATTTATGATTTCGTGACTTCGCAAGGCCAGATTGACACTGATCATGAAGGAACAGCGTGAACTCAAGTGGCAGCGGACATGGTTACGAAGGTGCTCTGTGTGGCGGAGAAGCCTTCTATAGCCAAAGCAGTGGCCAATCATCTCGCCGGTGGCGCTGTGAATACTGCGAGTACTACCAATTTACACTGGATTCAGACGAACGGACAGTATACTGACGCCTCGTTCAGCGCAGTATCACTGGCAACCAGTTCACCAAGAACTACGAATTTCATTATGACTTCCCAACATGGGGCCAGTGCAATGTAACCATGACATCCGTGGCCGGGCATCTCCTGAGTCACGACTTTGAATCCCAATACCGCAGCTGGAAGTCCTGCGAGCCGTCGCGACTCTTTGATGCGCGCATCGAAACGTTTGTGGAAGACGGCAAGAAAGCCATTGCGAAGAACATCGAAACGCAAGCGCGCTACTCACAGATCCTCTACATCTGGACTGATTGTGATCGTGAAGGTGAAAACATCGGCACCGAGATCCGCGATGTCGCCTGCAAGATCAACCAGCGGCTGAAGGAGCCTGGGAAGACGGTGCGTGCCCGCTTCTCCAATATCGAGAGGGCGCATATCATCAATGCTGCCCGTAGCCCCATCCCGCTCGACGAAGCACAGTCCAACGCCGTCGCGGGCAGGATAGAACTGGACCTTCGCATAGGTGCGAGCTTTACGCGCAACCTGACCCTCAGCATTCAAACCTTGCTTCGCGGCCACGCGGAAGAGAAGCAGATTATCAGTTACGGCAGCTGCCAGTTCCCTACTTTGGGATTTGTCGTCGAGCGTTACTTCCGTGTTCGCAATTTCGTACGTGAGAAATTCTGGAGTATCAAAGTCATGCACGAGAAAGACGGTATCAAGGTCAACTTCGTGTGGGCACGACATCATCTGTACGATCGAATGGCCGTTGTCGTTCTCTTCGAGCGTTGCCTGGAGGCTCGCTTAGCAAAAGTGACCAAAGTCCAGACCAAACCCACCAGCAAGTGGAAACCGTTGCCACTTACGACCGTCGAGCTCCAGAAATGTGGCAGTCGGTTCTTGCGCATGGACAGTCACCGGGTCATGCAAGTTGCCGAGCAGCTGTATCAAAAGGGCTGGATCAGCTATCCGCGTACCGAGACCGACCAGTTCGACAAAGGCATGGACCTCGGAGCGCTTGTTCAGAAACAGACTCAGGGTGGGGCATGGGCACAGTTCGCCCAAAGCCTCCTGGACGGTGGCTTCTCGTCACCGCGCAATGGGCGCAATAATGACAAGGCACATCCTCCCATTCATCCGGTGAACTTTGTCATGCCCACGTCACTGTCGGCGGAAGAGCAGCGTGTCCACGAGTTCGTCGTGCGCCGTTTCCTGGCGTGTTGCAGCGAGGACGCCCGAGGCTCTAAGACCGAAATCGCCATCCTCTACGGTGCCGAGACCTTTTCCGCTTCCGGCCTGGTCGTCCTACAGCGCAATTACCTCGACGTCTATCCATACGACAAATGGACCAGCAGTCAAGATCTCCCACAATTCCGGGAAGGAGAAGTTTTCGAGCCCACCGAGGCCCGTATGGACGAAGGTCAAACCACTCCGCCCGGGTACCTGACCGAGCCCGAGCTGATCGCTTTGATGGATGTCAATGGGATCGGAACCGACGCGACGATGGCAGAGCACATCGCCAAGATCAAAGATCGACAGTACGTGGAAACGCGGTCTAGGGCTCGCGGCGCTCGGCAAGACGGCGATGAAGAGGAGTACGAAGCGGACGGCGCGGTCGAAGCTGAGGCCGCGCGCGGACGCGGTCGTGGTCGTGGCAGGGGTCGCGGGCGAGGGGGGCGAGGCGGCGCGAACAATCGTGGCGGCGCCACAACAAATACCGGCGTGCAGGAGTTCATCCCGACCACTCTCGGCGTGGCTCTGATCGAAGGACATGATCTCATGGGGTTCGACATCAGCTTAGCCAAGCCGTTCCTACGCAAGGAGGTATGTACTGCTTCATAATCCCATCCTGCACATGTGGCACCGAGCAATTCGCTGACAGAACGGGTTTCTGTAGATGGAGCTGAAGATGAAAGCCATCTGCGAGGGACGCAAGACTCGGACCGAGGTCGTGCACGAAACGCTCGAGCAATACCGAGCGGTATACATTCGCTCGCAACAGCGTATCGATGTTCTGAAACGGGTAAGTCGAGGAGCGCATCGAATTCAGGACAACGCTGGCTGACGGTCTCCTACAGTCGATACGAAAGTATGTCCTCGGCGAGAACGTATGAGCGAAGACGTGTCTTGTTGCTGGTCCTTACTCCGTCTACTTGTGTGAACGATACTAGAGTCCGACGAAGATAAGGTATCGTCATGGTCGACGTTCGATCCGATGTACCTGAGGACACCATGAAATGCGGCGTGGTCGAGCCACCAGCTATTCTGTTCCGTCGAGCCTACGGGTATAAATCTAATGTGACATAACGCTTTGAAAGAAAGAAGAGCACTATAATACGTATAAATGCAGCAACTTGCGACTCCCCAAGATTTCAGAGGAAAGGGGGAAGATGATGACATGTCCGTCCGAAATGTAAGCCATGCCTCCTCGCTGTGAAGTGCAGCTACGTCGTGTGTGTTCACTGCGTCTTGGCCGCTGGGTACTTCTTCTGTCGACATCGCCGACAAACGACGAACCGACACAACCTACACTCCAGAGCTTGCGTCTCACGCTCTTCGCCGATAGTGTCGCTCGCGACAGAGTCTTTGGGATCCAGAAGATCGCTCCCGTCTTGGACATGCAAAGCAGCAAATGGTCTGCGCTTTTGTCTGGGCGTCGGTCGCGTTGTCGCCAAACGCACAGAGAGTTTAGCAGTGACCTTCTCGAAGCATATGTTGCATTCCATGCGGCTCAGGTCGCCGTGGTTGCAGTCGTCGTTTGGAAGTTCGTAAGGCTGGAATCTGTGTTTGCACGACCAGATCTGGGTGTACCTACGGCACTCTGTCAGTCTGTCATCTTTGGTGGTTGTGTCTGTGTCGACTAACACCCACAGTTCATCCTCGGGTTCGGACCCGAAATCCATCTCCGTGTCTGCCCAGCGGCGAGCGCCGCCGGCATCTAGGTTCTCGGGAACGATGGGAGCGTTTCCAGTAGCATGCGACAGTGAAGGGTTGATTGCCGGCTTACTGCCGGAATGGTCCACGGTTGATACGATGCGTTCACGCTCAGGCTGTTCAGGGTTGACTGGACCAACGGGAGGATCGGCTTCATCATTCTCGTCAAAGTCATCATCTTCCTCGATATCGCTGTCCTCGTCCATACGAGGATCGCAGGCACCGTCACATTGATCGATCGCCCTGCAGCAGTAGTAGCACCAATGCGCGCCGCAAAGGCATTGTATGTGGGAGCATCCGAACATCTTCCGCACCGCGTGCCTGCAGAGTGGACACCGCTTGTACCCGAAGGTCTCGAGCATTGCAGTTTCCTGGTCGGCAGCGGAGGTGTCGCAGGCCTTTGTCCCGTGCTCGATCTGTTTGCAAGAGGCACAGATACCCATGTGGCACTTTGAACACGCAAACATGGTTTGCGCTCGTTGTTCACCAGGTTTGTCGAGCAATCCATCCATTGCAGATGAGAAGTGATGCAGATACAGGTCGAAAAGGTCGTTGGCGGTCTTGGCGACGGGATGAGTAGGCCCGTTGTAAGTGCTCGCGTTCTCAGCGATGAGGGCCATGTCTCGGGTCAGATCGGCAGCTGATCGATATTGGCCGGCATTGAGACGGTCTGTGATCTTGCTGAGGTCAATCGGACGTGCGACGACGGTCGTGTAGCCGGGCTGTTGAGTAACGTCGAGCTCGCCTCTGAAGAAACGCGCAAGTGCACTCTTCGAGACCTGTTCGACGACATTCCCAAGCACGGCCTGTAAGGTGGGTACAGCCCCGGCTTTGATCGCCACCGGCAGCAAGCGATCGGGGATGAAGGCTGAGCATGTAGGCGACGGGCAGTAGGTCTTGTTCACTGTGCTCCATTCCTCGAATTTGGCCCGGTAGTCGTTGGTCTCCTGCTCCGTCAGGGCAGAGATGGCGGTGTGAAGCTGCAGCAAGGCACAGCATCGAGGCGGCATACGCGAGTCGTCGTCGACGGCGGCTGTGAACATGCCTCCCAGGCAGTCGGGGCAGTACCAAGCACGGCAGACTCGGCATGGCATGATCAGTTCTTGATCATCTTGAGGTTCTTCGGTGCAGATGAGACATGACTTTGGTGGCGGTGGTAGCACATCTGGCGCGCCCATACCAAGCGTGGCACAGTTTGTGCGTTGGTGAGCGATATGGTGGAGGTGGAGGTGTTGATGGCTGTTGGTGTTCCGCAAGAAGGAAGGAAGGTGGTGGGGTTGGTGGGCCGAGCCACGTGCGTGGGTGCCTAGGTGCCTGATTGTGTCATGTTCGTGTTCACCCTCATCCACGTGATCTTGGCTAACCGGCCATATTCGATTCGTCTTCCTCAAGACATGACAGTCAACGTTCATTGCACTCGGTCCTGTCACATGATCCGCGTCGGCCTCGTCTTCCTCTTCCTCTGTGGTCTTCTTCATCACCCCAAAGCTCAGAACAAACCGCTCAGCATGCAAGACTCCGTACTCCGAGCGCGAACTGAACCTTCACCACTGCTTGCAGTCGAAGATCATCCTGGGCTCGGCTTCTTGCTCAGCGCTTCGGGTGAGTCTGGATCTGCATCCAACGGGGGTGGATCACGCCGCGCATCGTCAAGCTTCCCGGAGCTTTCGTGGCCCTCCTTAACCTGATATGAGGGTCTCCCGCCATCACCTTCGAGCTCAACGAATCCGCCCAACGACGCTGAATGTTGGCTGCCAAATCCAAGTGAAACGCTGGCTGGAAGAAGGAAATCGCCCGGCAGCTCCACAGGCGCACAGTGCTCAGAATCGCCCGGTGCTTCGGCCATGGTGAACTTGGGATCGCCACTATTGGGCAGCTCTGTGATCATGTTCGAGCCGTCTGAGCCGAGCTCGTGAGTAGTACCGGGCCTCATTTCGTGATATGTGTTCAGCTTGCTCACGACCAACACAAACTTGCGCTCGTCGCGTTTGCGCTCTCGGTCCTCACGCTTCCCATACCAGCCAGACTCCTTTCTGAATATCTTGCTCTTCTGCTCCGGGTGCTTGTTGGTCGACTCGCTGAGCTCGAGGTGGACGTACAGGCCGCGTTTGTGGAAATAGGTATCGTTCCACTGCTCGAACGTGTCCGCGAGCCCACCGCCCGACCTATCCTCGAGACCTTCCCTGACCTTTTTCTCTTGCATCTGACGGTTCAAGCCTCTGTGTTCCGTGTCAGTATAAGAAGGAGAGAAAGTACAAAGTCCGAGACGATACCCACCTGCCAACAAAGACCGACGTAACTATAGCGCCCGTCATCGCCACGGCGGTTGCGCCGGCCCAAAGCTGTGCATGGTCCTTGAAGCCGAACTTGGTCGCCTCGACCACCTGATCCGTGAACGACTTCCACATGGTGGGGTGGACGTCCACGTCTGAAAGCGCGGGATGATATGGGAAACCGCTAGCAAGGTCGGCCCCTTTGGTTTTGACGCGCAGCGCGTGAGGTTGCGGCGAGTTCGTGCTGCTAGTGTGGATCGAGCGGGTATCGGACGGTAGCGGTGTTTTCGAGTCGAGTGGGTATGTCGGCGAGCTTACCATCGCGCTGGTAGGACTCAGTTTGCCCATGGACTGTTCGGTGTACGGTGAAGGCACGCTTGCGCCAGCATCAAGCCTGCCCGCGGGTCGTGCGTCAGGCGATGAAAGGGTGAGCAAAGCCATCTTCGAGTCGACAGGGCTCGCTGCGCCTGGTTGCAGTACAGGCGCTGCGCTCGTCTCGTCTGGTTTAACCCCCGGGCTTATCAATCCAGACCTGCGCTCTACTTGGCCGGCAACATCCACACTGCTGGAATCCTTGAATTTGATCTCTGAGCCAGCGCGTGAGAGCCCGGCATCATGAATACTCCTCTGCGCCTGGCTATTGAACGCGCGACGAGCGACATCGCTGTCGCCGACGCTCAACGAGCCCTGCCGCGCTTCTTTCTTCTTCTTCTTCTTGTCATTCGCGACCTTTTGCGCGATGCCGACCGCTACCGTCGAGAGTAGCATCTTGTTCGGTTCGTTCCGCCCTGCTGGGGACTCGAAGCAGCACAGCACTGTTAACAGGCGATTTCTTACATGAGCAAGACGCTTCCATAAAGTCCAGGGGCGCGAAGCGGAAGCGCAACCAATGTTTTTGGAGGGCTGGTGGGCTGGTGGGCGGCAAGGAGACTCATTTGCCAGTCATGGGACAAGGCTACGGCTCAGCCTCGCCTTTTCGCGTGACACGGAGCGTCGGCGGCGCATGCAGGAGGATTCAATTGACGTATGATACGTCCGGAGCAAGTGAAGATCTGCCCCACGTTTCGCCTGCCCAAGCGACCAACGTCGATTGGGCGACTTCATCTCAGCCCTTTCTCATGTGTTTAGGAGGCACTTAACTGTCGTGTTACATTTCTATATATGGTACGCGGGATAACACTAAGGTGGCTCTGTCGTACTGGTTTTCGAAGACACACGACGGCAAATCGCTGCTGATACACATTTTCCTTTATAGGTAACTACACCAGGGCGCGTCGGAATGAGTCCCTCATACCGAAGACGAGACCGAGCGCCTCTTGAATACCACATCAAAGTCCAATTGTCTCACGAACCACGCATTGTACGTCTTCCAACCCGCATCCGGCGTTTCCAGCTCGACGGCGAAGTTCCGCAAGAACGTCGGCACGAGCTTGTAGATCTCGAGCAAACTGATGTTTTTCCCAATGCACGTCCTCGCCCCCGCGCCGAACTGGAACATCGTGGCCTTCATCTCCCGCAACCGATCCGGCTTTGCCTCGAGCCATCGCTCGGGCCGAAAGGCGTCGACGTCGGCGCCGAAGATCTCGGGTCGCCGGTGCAAGACCCAGGCGTTGCAGCCCACGATCGTGCCGCCGGCGATCTGCTCGCCGAGGATCTCCATGCCTTGGGGAGTGACGACACGTTCGAGGATGAGACCTGCAGCCGGGTGAACGCGGAAGGACTCTTGGATGACGGCGTCGAGGTACGGGAGCTTCTGGCTCTCGGCCCAGCTGACTTTGCCATGGTCTCGCTCGGCAATGGTCCCGTTGCACGCGGCCTCGTCTAGCTCCTCCATCAACTTCGTGTAGACCCGTGGATGCTTGACGAGATGATAGAAGATGCTGCTCAAGCTGATGGCTGTAGTCTCGGAACCGGCAAAGATCATGCTTGTGCACGAGGACAGCACTTGTCTGTCTGTCATGAACTCCGGATGGTCGTGCTGCGCTTGTGTGAACTTCATGAGCAAGTCAACAGCCTTGCCGCTCTCTTCGTCCAATCTGCCGTCGGCCTTGATCTTCTCCGTCTCCGTCGTGCGTCGCGCCGCTTGATCGTTTGCGAAGCGCGTCACGGCAAAGACGCTTTTGTCGATACCCCACTTCTGTAGCTGCAACTTGATCGGGTTCTTTTGAAGGATGAGGTCCAGCCATGGCTGCTGCCCGATCGGCCCGGCGTAGGCAAGAAAGTCTCCAACGAACTTTACGATTCCTTCGACATCCTCGTCTCTTTCGACAAACCCCAAACGCTTGCTCCAGGTCAACTCGCCGATGACGTCGAAAGCGAAGAACTGCAGCCAGCGTGAGAAGTTACACCGTAAGCCTGTGCTGGCGTACCGGCGTTCCGTCTGCTCGATGAATGCATCGGTCGTTCTGTCGACCAGAGGCTCGTAGCTCACGAGCGACGACATGGCGAATGCGTTGTTGACGCAGCGCCGGTACTTAGCATGGTAGTGTTCATCCTTCGTACTGAACAGGCTTTGCAAGCGTTGACCGTTGGCAACAGCTTGCTGGACTGGATAAAAATCAGACTTTGTCATGCCTCGATTCAACCCATAGATCGCTTTGAGCGCTCGCGGGTCTGCGAATGAGATGACATTCGGTCCGAGACGCACAATATCTCCGTGTTTGTGGTGCAACGCGATGTGTGTTCTCTCCGCCTGTCGACCTAGGGCATCGAAGAAACGCCACCAGTTCGTGTAGGCCGCAAGAGGATGTCCGGGGTACTTGTTCAGGCCATGATGATATTTGTTACGGATATAATGGACACCGAGAACCGCAAGGAAGATCACAGGCCAGTAGGCTGTCAGGATGGGAAGGAGCTTGGTGAGTAGCATCTTGATATTGATGGTCTTCGAGTTGAGGCTTGGAAGACATATGCTAGGAGACCTGGGACAAGCCTACCTTTGTACTTGTGCTTACCGTGTTGGGTACACAGTGCGCTACCTTGGCCACGGCAGTTGAAATGAGTGATTCTAATGGCCCGAATTGGGCAAAAGAGGCGGCAGTTGACTTGCAGACGCCACTCCTTTGTGATGATTCCGCGGTGTCTCGTCCATTAGTCACGCCCGGAACGGGGCCCCGCGTTCTGCGTCTGGTTGAGTTGTTCGAGACGTGGTGTTGTTATTCATCAGGATATGCCGGGTGAATTGGCGTGCCTTGCGCCCTGCCCGCCAGCGCTTGGTACGTTCGTCATGGCCAAAGAACGGGCAACTGGTCATCGAATTCTTCCTGTCTCCATGAGTGTCTGGTGTTCAAGTGCCGAACTTCAGAGGGACGGTGGTGGAACGATTTCGGTCAAACCCTGTAGTAGTAAGACGGCAGAAGTCCGTCGATGAGAAGTGCCGAAGATCCCCGGACGTCTGTGTCTGACTAAGCAACTTCGATGTTTGACCACCTGCAAACACGAGTAGGTTGAGGTTATAGAACATCCGCCTTCGCGCATCACAAGCCCTTCAGCGCACTCTCAGTCCAAATTGAAGAGCAGGACGGTATCCTGTGCGTCTCTGTTAGGGTGATGATGACCAAAGTCGGCCGATAAGTACAGAGACGCCCGCCGTCGTGTGGCTCACCAGCCACCATGACCAGCGCCTTTGTCTCGAAGTCACGGCGAGTACGCTTCGAGCTGAACTTGCGCATCATCGACCTGAACAACGTGCCATTGGTCTCAGGAACTTCGTTTATCAAGTGGCATCTACCGTCATCCACCGCAGCAGAACATCGCGGCCGGACCGAAAAACGACCGATCAAGGATCATCGCGTGCAGTACGAATATGAGAAAGTGCTCCCCGTGCGCCTCACCGTGGGCAAAGACGGCATGTTGCAGGAGTGCGGCATACTCCTGGAGGTGCTCCAGGAGTACAGCGCTGGTGGTCGAGGCGAGCGCATCGCGCTGGGCCACATCAAGCTCAACCTGGCCGAGTACGTAGAGATGTCAGACTCTACCGCGCAGAGATCTGCCCCCGGGAGTGCGTCTGACGGCAAAGGTGTTGTGAGGCGTTATCTCATGCAAGATAGCAAGATCAACAGCACGCTCAAGATTGGAATCTCGATGCGCCATATTGAGGGGGCCCGCGATTACCATGCGCCACCATTGCGCACCGCGCCCGTATTTGGTGGAATCGCCGGACTGATCTCTTCTTCCGAGCCTGCGTCCACCACTCACGGCGTAGCCTCTCACGTCAATACGGAGTCGGCGCACAACACGGACGGGGATGCTCTCGCGATGCCGAGTCTCAGTAAGACGAACAGGGAGATGGGTGAGATGCAAGACATGTACCGTCGAACGCTCGCAGCCTACTGGGCGTCCCAGCCCGGCGAGCTCAAGGCGGACGAATGTATCGAGGACATTTTCGCTGGTGGAGACGGCTGGGGTGGGCATTCTGCGAATCAGACGTCAGGACCTGCACCTGGTCAAACTGCATCTGGGTCTGGATCCTCGACCCCGAATCCCGATGGCGCGGACATTCATGCGCAAGGCGATAGCAGGTCTAGTAAGATTGGTAATGCTCGGAGAGGCTTCCTTGATATTGGAAGTACTGGAAAGTACCGGTCCAAGGCGAAAGTACCTAAAAAGGGCGCGGGCGAAGTGGATGAATTCGAGATCAGGGAGGATTTGCGCAGCTGGAGGGTTGGTCAAAAGGCCTACGGGTAGTGGAAGAGTGGTTTCGACGCTTGACGTGACCATGAACTGCGTCCTTCAAATCTGCTGTTGCCTGCGCCAAGGGATATCTTTACCTAGCCCGTGGGGGTGGACTCGCAAGTCGCAATGCTTCTCGGTGACTACGATGAAGGAGTAGCCGGAAGAAGCGACGAACACAATCAGCAGCACAAGCGAAAACCTAGCTTTTTCTACGAAGAACGCAAGCGACAAGCGTCTCGCTCCGTAAATCGCAGACAGCATGGCCCGAATTTTTGCGCAGCGGTCGAGATCGAGGTCGGGTCCATATGCGTCGCCTTCGCCTTCATACATGGTGATCGGGCCCGGCTAGATGGTGACCGAACGCAAGCAGCCCTTACGTCATGCTGTGAATGCAAGACGCAGTTGTGAGACGGATGAACCTCAGAGCACGGGTAAAGAAGCGTTTGCAGCATTACGCTCAATGAGAAGAACAACCGCAGTGATCTCGACTTGATACATCGACATAGCTACGATGACCCATCCGAAAACGGAAGGCTGACATGACTAGGATCAGTGAGATGACACTGCCACTCGGCAGCCGGCCCTTGGGTTTGCCTATATGTCAGCAAATGACCAAGAAGGAGCAATGTAGATTGGACATTGCACAAAGTTGTAGGTTTGAAAGTCGTAGAAGATGTAGAGGTATAGAAGATCGCGAGAAGAAGTCGTCTTCATGCAACCCTTATAGTCTCGACCAGCACGTTATATTTGAAAGGAACCCGGTGGCCGGAAGTTGCCGGCCAGTGGGGTTGCGAGTCCTACCTCGTCTCTTCGTCAACTTCAATCCAACGCAGATTTATGTCCATGTACGTATCTCATCCGCAGTCAAATCGAGAGTCTAAAAGTAACCCACCGGAAGACAGTCCGAAGACGTTCCCGTCATGGCTTCCCAATCCGACATCCATCTGTACACTACCCAGACCCCGAACGGCATCAAGATCTCCATCACGCTGGAGGAGCTGGGGTGTGCATTTCATCCATCTCGTCACGTACCTTATTGACATATCGTCGCTCGAGCAATGGGCTGATGATCCGGCTCCAGACTCCCATACCAGCACACGAAAATCGACATCAGCAAGAACACTCAGTAAGGGTGGCCCCGTTGGCAGTGCAAGACTCGCAATTCACCACTGATCTCTCTTTACCCGCCTAGAAAAGAGCCATGGTTCCTCGAGATCAACCCGAACGGACGTATCCCCGCCTTGACCGACACCTTCGCCGACGGCAAGCCCATCCGACTCTTCGAAAGCGGCAGCATTATGCAGTACTTGGTGGCGAAGTATGATCGCGAGCATCAGATCAGCTATCCGCCGGGAAGCCGCGAGTTCATCGAGGTGAATGAACTGCACTCAGCATGCAGACTGCTTTCTACACTGCTGACTTCTGTGATGTAGATGACCAACTGGTTGTTCTTCATGAACGCCGGCGTGGGCCCCATGCAAGGACAGGCCAACCATTTCACCCGCGTATGTGTGAATCCACGTATCCCTCGACCCATCCATCAAGCTAACCGTCTTGGATCTCTAGTACGCTCCCGAGCAGATCCAATACGGTATCAACCGATACCAAAACGAGACGAAACGACTGTACTCGGTCCTGGAGAAGCACTTGGACGACTCCGGGACGGAATACCTGGTCGGCAACAAATGCACCATCGCCGACATCAGCCACTGGGGCTGGGTGAGCGCGGCGGGGTGGGCCGGGGTCGAGATCGCTGACTTCCCGCGACTGCGGGCGTGGGAGGAGCGCATGTGGAGTCGGCCGGCGGTGCAGAAGGGGGCGAACGTGCCCGATCCTTATAAGATGAAGGAGCTCCTGCAGGACAAGGAGAAGATGGAGCGGCATGCGGCGCAGAGCCGTGAGTGGGTTGTATGTTTCCTTCCCTCGTCTTTGCACACGTTATGTGTGTGTTTTGCTGACCTTGAGCTGTAGCAAGCGGGCATGAAAGCGGACGCGGAAAAGAACAAGAGTCGGTCGGGGTAGGACTTTCAAGCAAGATCAAATCCCTTGTCATTCACCTGGAAGGCAGATCTGGGTTTTTTCTACAGCAAAATCTTCTCGAGGGTTATGGTTTCAATCCGCGATCCGTCGAATCACTGTCCCAATGGCATTCCCGAACCATGATCGGTTTCATTCCTCGTGCCCGCTCATCCCACCCTTTTGAGCCTCAGTCAAGTGATCATAAGGGTTTCCGTGTACAGACCCGCCGTCAGAACGGAGATGCAAGCCACCAGGCGACATCTAAAGCCCAGTCACCGTACTCTGCCTGTACTGCTGCAGTACTGAAATGACCAGCTTCACGGCAAAAGAAAGCCAGATTGGTAATAGTCGGAGAAATACTTTCCATACCGAAACGCCTTCGACCAAGCTGCCGTATCTAAATACACCGAGGAAAAAATCACAGAAAAAGAAAATAAGAGAAAGAGAAACCCAGAACCAGCGACAGGGTAGAACAAAAAAGAACGTGCCTTCATCCTCGCTTCTTGCTCGCTAAATCGTATCACTACAATTACCGCGACCCCTTTCATCTCGCGTTGAAATCTCCGAAGACCAGGGTTCCAGCTTTCGAGACCGTCTAGATGGCCGCTTCACACATTCAACCACAGTCACGATAACCCCTCCGAATGTGTATCTCCCCCTTACCAAGAGAAAGCCTCCTCGTAGAAATCAATCGCCGTCTTCTGACACCGGTTGAGCGTGGCCTTGCGCACGTCATCCGCCAAGCCGCCGGTGCCACAGACGCTGACGGCCATGGCGCCGACCTGGCGCTCCTGCTCCTTCTGGATGAGGGCGCCGACGTCGGGCTTACCCGGGAACATCTGCACGCTGGCCGAGGGCGAGTGGATCTCGCGGGTGCTGCGGGGCCGGGTGATGAAGAGCTGGATGCGGAGCACGTCGCGCCGCCGCTCCATGCCGAGGATCTGCGTCATCCACGGCCGGATCCACTCGAGGTGCTCGGGGGACTGGATGATCCAGACCAGGAGGATCTGGCGTGTGGCGCAGGTGCCGGCGGCGTAGGCGCTCACGAGGTCGCGCACGTGCGGGACTTGGTGCGTGATGCCGACGCCGGCGGCGAAGAGCATGACGGTGCCGTAGGAGCGGAAATTCTGCTCGCCGTAGGGCCCCTCGACGAAGGCGGTCGTGGTGAACTTGCCGCCGGGTGACCTCTCGGCCTTGCGGAAGATCTTGTCGGTGAAGCCGGTGCGGCGGCGGATGATGAGGGACATTTCAGGCTTCTTGGACGCGATGATGTCTTGGCGGGAGATCGGGAGGGCCTTCTCGCTGTAGAAATCGGGTTGCTCGTCGCTCCAGGCTAGCGAGAAGGGGTGGCTCGTCCACAGGCCGACGGTGGGCATGTACAAGTAGATATGCTGGCCGGGCTGGAATTTCCACGGCCTGAGGATGCGGAGGGTGACGCGGACGGCGTCGCCGGGAAGGGCCTCGACCTCGGCCTTGGTCATGCCTGGGCCGACGTTGCGGCGAACGAGCATGACGAACCTCGACGCCCGCTCCAGCACCCAGACCAGGACGGCGCAGAGAAGGAAGAGCCTGTGCGGCAATTCTTTGAGATGGACCGAGACGGCGATGGTGGCGACAACAGCCAGTGCAATGTGCACGGTCAGAAATGTCTCGTAGAAGGCATGACGGATGACGGATGGAGAGTGCAACAGCAGAGCGACGAAAGTGCACAAGGCGACCACGCCGGCAAGGATGAACGTGCTGCTCTTGATGGCCATCTGGATGATGAACCAGCCCTGGTCTCCCTTTGCGGCGATCGTGCCAGCGACGAAGAATGCGCCGTGAGCGACAGCTTCGCAGACGACGATGCGGCCGAGCCAGCGGTGTAAGAGATTGCAAGTGTCGAAGCTGATGCCGGTAACCTCGATCAGCGGGTTGCTGCGGCCCACCAGCAGGAAAAGCGGGACCATGTTCAGGACGGCAAGCGTGCCGCAACGATTCCGACCCTCTTCGTAGAAGGTTTCGCTGTTGTGCCAGTCAATGCTGATAGTGCAGTGGACTATGTTCAAGACAGTGTAGGCCACGAGGAATTGTGTTTGTAGTCGGGTGGGGAGCGCGCCCATGTTCAAGGCGGGTGACAGGCGGAACTCGCGGCTGTGCCTCTTATGGACCAGCGGGGAGTTGATCAAGCGGCGTTTGATCAGCGCAAACTTCTCGTTGGGGATGCTGAAGTATCGTTGCCGGCTATCGTTGGAGAGATTGGCCAGCTTGCGGACATGCCGCAGGACTTGGTGAACTTTCCGAAAGACGGCGAGGACGACAAGGATCGCGGCCCAAATCAACACGATGCGCGTGATGATTTTGACGTTCACTAAGTCGGCCGGGGTCGGGCCATGCGGTCCTGGTGGCGGGGCATGTTGTCTTTGTGGTGGGCCATGCTGTCCTCCTGGCGGTCCACTCTGTCCTTGTGGTGGGCCACTCTGTCCTTGTGGCGGGCCAGACTGTCCTCCCGGCGGACCTTGCTGTGCTCCTGCTGGCGGAGGCTTTCCTACGTTGCCTACCGCGGTCATGAGGCCGAAGATGAGCAACGGCAACGTCGGTCCCGACATCGTGAAAGCGGAATGTGGATGATGTCGGCCTGCGAGGAGAGGTACCTTCACTCAGTGAAGGCGGGAGAAGGTCGTCCTTGTCGACCGAGTCGAGTGCGACGAGTAGACGTGTCGACGACACCAAGCGACACCGGTCACGATCGTGGTGCGTATGCGGTGAAGTCGTGACCCGCACGACCAACGCGAGTAGAGCTGCACGAAACCTGCTGCAGAACCGGCGGACGCGTGTCGTACGTGTGAATCAAAGAATGTGTAGGAGAGAGAGAAACGAATGTGAGAGATGTGAGGCCGCACAGCAGCAGTGTCAAGATGTTGAGGGGAAGGGGGAGGAGGGAGGGTGGTGTGTCGGCCTGCGAGCACTCCACGGCTCCTGATGCGATGGCGGTGCAAAGGGACGAGTCGACGACGGCACCAGTGTTCGATGCTGTCCCTCGACGGCCAAAGGAGGTGTAAGAGGTGGATGGAGGGGTGCGGGAAGGGGGGTCCAAGCGGGAGAGGTTTCAGAGGGGGAAGTTGGGGAAAACGAGAGGCCCGGACGTGCACCCGGCACGCAGTTCACGCGAGAACGTGACGTGATCATGCTCGTCGAAGGATCTGGGCAGTCCGTGGCCTTTTGCCGTTGGTTTCACTCGACCTACAGAAGTCAGAAGCCTCCAACGCATGAATCGATCATGAAACCGCGCGCGTTTCGCGTTGTCTTGAAGTCCAACCCAAGGGGGCTTGACTCTTGAGCCCTGACGCCAAGGATCGCGCCCTTCTCGGCGCCTCCCGACTTGATCCGCTGCCATTGGCTGCGCAAACGCCGACCGAAGCGCTTCCTGTAGAATTGTACAGCTACCGTATGTAGTAGAAGACATGGATGAAGGTTTACACGCACGTAAGTAGACTTCTGTCGATTCACTCGCGACCAAGATGAACACACAGCACACACAACGCCCTATACGTCACAGTTACAACCATCCGTCACGAGACTTCAAACCTTTCGTTCCATCCGCGACCGCCGCAGACTCAAGTGATGGCATCCCTCAATCCCCCCGTCTCGTTCCCAACAACCGCAGCCCACCGTCCCACCCTCCCTCCAGCCCTATCCTGCAAGACCTCCAC
>Ga0268244_10000267_pt1 | contig 22551 bp, 17 predicted proteins | sample AgamicMgSfe_FD_200258 | JGI IMG/M metagenome (GOLD analysis project Ga0268244, IMG submission 200258) | Agave microbial communities from Guanajuato, Mexico - Mg.Sf.e (v2) (version 2) | ecosystem: Host-associated > Plants > Phyllosphere > Phylloplane/Leaf | place: Guanajuato, Mexico | collected... | reverse complement strand
GGAGGGGGTTGTCTTCGGCGCTGTAGATGCTCAGATCCTCGCCGTTCCAGTTGTCGCCCCAGTAGTGGCTGTTGCTCGCCGTGTACACCCACCAGGTGAAGCCGGCGACGCCGCTGCCCTCGAGCGCGTACATGTTGGCGTCGATGGCGGCGATCTGGGAGTTGTAGTCGCCCGTTTTGTAGGCGTGTTGGTCGTCCATGTCGTAAGGGATCCCGATCTCCGTGAACAGACAGGGGTGCACGCCCATGTGGTCGATCCCCTCCTGTCGGACGGATGAGAGCTGGTCTTTGAAGCAATTTCGGATCGCGCTCTCGCCGATTTTGATCGCGAACGCTGGGCTTGAGTAGCGGCCTCGCAATAAACCGAGTACATCCACGTTCCACAGCTTGTTCCATTTCTTGGTGATCAGGGTGATGCCGTCGTAGAAGTGCGATGCGAAAACGGTGTTGTGGTCCTCATCTTCCGTACCCTTCACGTCCGGTGGGATCTCGAATGGCGAGGGCTGCATAAGCATAATGGCCTCAGGCCATACATCCCGAATCGCGTTCTTGTATTTCCGATAGTATTCGAGAAAGTTGTGATTGGTGAAGTGCTCTTGGTCCATGACCTTTCCTGTCCGTGGACTCGTGGCAAAGTACTGTGGAAGTTTGAGTGCATCTGTGGAAGGATCCCAGACGCCATGTTGAGCCCACACATCCTCGCCCAATTTCCAGCTTTCGGCACGCTTCCAGCCGTACTTGCTGTCATCCCACTTCGCCGGATCGAGCCAACACGACTCGCCTTTCGGGTCAACCAGTTGCGTACCGCTCTTGTAGGGACCGAAGCTGCCAAAATCGTACGTCTCGACCTCTACCGCCCTGCCAGACCCCGAGAGCATGGCCTGCCACGCCGTCGGTGTAGTGTGCTTACGCAGGTTCTGATCCTTGGGTATCTTGGACAGATCCGGGTGTCCGATGTAACCTTTATTGGGCTCATTGACGCTTTCGTATCCAATCACCACGTCTTCTTCCAAGTCACCAGCCTCGTGTATTCTCTGCGCCAAGTGTTTGCACGCGGCCACAAAGTGATCCTGTAAGTAATCTTGAATGTTCTTGCCGTCGATGACGCACTTCGGCGCAAACTCCTTCCCGGCAAAGAAGAGCGTGAAGATGGTCTGACACGCCAAGCGGGTGTAATTCGTTGCCCAGACCATCTTCGGCCACTGAGCAGGATCGGGCCACGTGTTCTGCACCAGACTGGCCTCGGTGACCAGGAACTTCTTGGGGTCGAACCCGCAGGCATAGATGGTCCATAACGGCGCCCCCGATCCGCCTGTGAAGCGAGACCAGACGTCCTGGTGCGGGTCCATGAACACGTAGAAACCATACTCTTTAGCGATCCGCAGAACCTCAATTGTATGCTGGACGAAGTCTTCATCGTAGCTGCCCGGCGCTTCGTGCTCCAATGCCTCCCAGGTGAAGATGTACCGAATCGTGTTGAACCCCCACCGTTTCAGTCTCGCGAAATGGGTATGCGACTCATCGACGCTGAATGGGCGGTCGACGAAAGAGCAGGTGTCGGCATCGAAGAAGTGCTCTTTGATATGGGAGGGGACGTCGGGGTGAGCCGGGAACTTGGCGTCGCCGGCGACGTTGATGCCATGGAGAGTGATCTCGCGGTTTTGCGGATCGCGGAAGGTAGCGCCGTCAATGCGAAGACGTAGGGACGCCATGGTCGGAGATGTATGGAGGATCTTTAGGAAACAGTAGAATCGGTAGAATCAAGGCGGACCGGCTACTGTCGCGTGGCCATATGTCTTAGCTCGGACGATTGTTGGTATGACGATGTTCCGTTGCTCCTTTCGGAAGAGCGGCCCGATCAGATGTAGATTGAGCAGACCCGATTTTATAGGGTTGTTGAACTTGATGCTGGGTTGAGAAATAGGGTGCTAATATCCCGGAATGTCTTAACGATGTTGGATGCTCCTCCCGATGTCCTGCCCTCGCTGAGATACATCTTCGGTCGTCTTGAACCGATTGCTTACCTAAGCTCCGCCTTCCGATCGCGTGGGAAGTGGAGTTTGGCGGGGAAATCGGGCCGAGGCGGAATCGAGATCTGGGGTAGAGTCCCTGCATGAAGGAACAAGTGTCGCTTCTAGTCCATCTCAATGAGAGCATTGTCCTGCCTCTACTGCATGTGGGTGTGCACATGTTGACAACATAGAACACACGATCATGTTGCTCCAATTTCCTTCACTTGCGCTCAGCGTCCTCTGTCTCTCGACCGTACCGTTTGGTACAGCACTGTCGGTATCCGACATCCCTTCCGACACGCCCGTCTCTCAATTGATCGCAAGTGCCAATGCAAACCTAGCTCAAGGCAACGCGCAGGATGCACTCACATACTTCGACATCGCGATCCAGAGAGATCCAAGCAACTATTTGACCATCTTCAAGCGTGGGGCAACCTACCTGTCGCTCGGTCGCAACGCGCAAGCCGGTCGCGACTTCGATCAGGTCCTCACTCTCAAACCCGGTTTCGAGGGCGCTTTGACGCAAAGGGCGAAGATCAAGGGCAGAAATGCCGACTGGGCGGGGGCCAGACAAGACTATACCGCAGCGGGGAAGCAAGGTGCGCAGGAGGTTGCAGATCTGGATGAGGCGGAAGGGGCGGCGAAGTTGGCTGCGGATGCAGAGAAAGCAGGCGACTGGGAAGCCTGTGTCGTGCAAGCTGGTACTGCCATCCTCGTCGCAGGCACCGCTCTCGATCTGCGGCAGCGTAGGGCACGATGTCGGCTCGAGAAGGGCGAGATCATGGAGGGCATTGCGGATCTGAACCACGTTCTGCAGATCAACACCGGGCTCACTGAGCCACATCTTCAAATCTCCGCAATGACATTCTACTCCCTTGGCGAAACAGACAAAGGCATCACCGCCATCTCGAAATGCTTGCACAACGACCCGGACAACAAAGCCTGCTCCAAGCTGCGCAAATCGCAGAAGGCAATCGACAGAGTACTGAAGAAGTTCAAGCAATTGACCGACAAGCGACAGTACGCGTCGGCCGTCAAGCTTCTCGTTCCTCAAAACGCCGATGAGCCTGGTCTACTACAGGAAGTCAAAGACGATGCGAAGTCGTTCCGAGATGCTGGATACATCCACAAAACAGCACCCGATGGCCTCTACGGCAGTCTTGTCGAAAAGACCTGCGAAGCATACACCGAGATGAACAACGCCAAGAAAGCGCAAGTATACTGTGACGAAGCATTGCAGTACAACCCCGACTGCCTGCCCGCTCTCCTCAGCCAAGCCCAGCGCCAACTCGACGCCGACGACTTCGAGCCGGCCATCGCCACCCTCAACAAAGCCAAGGAAGCGCACGGCAACACCCAAAAAGTGCAAGACCTGCTCCAAAAAGCCCACACGCTCCTCAAGCGGAGCAAAACGAAAGACTACTACAAAGTCCTCGGCGTCGCGCGCGACGCCGACGACCGCGACATCAAGCGCGCCTTCCGCAAGCTCACCGTGCAGCACCATCCGGACAAGGCGCAGAAGAACGGCGTGTCGCAGGAGGAGGCGCAGAAGAAGATGGCGGCCATCAACGAGGCGTACGAGGTCCTGTCGGATCCGGAACTCAAGGAGCGCTTCGACCGCGGCGAGGACCCCAACGATCCGCAAGCCGGGCAGCAGCCGTTCCAGGGCTCGCCGTTTGGCTTCCAGGGCGGGCAGCCCGTCTTTTTCCAGCAGAGAGGTGGGGGCGGTGGAGGCGGCGGCTTCAAGTTCCAAGCTGGTGGTGGTGGGTTCCCGGGTGGTGGAGGGTTTCCCGGCGGGTTTCCGTTCTAGATTGTTCGGTGCATTGGTTAGGCGTTCAGCGACTCGTGGTGCATGGGAAGACGGTGTTTTGGGCAATGATCTCAACATAGAGCTATCGGGTTGCGGTCTGTACAGATGCTGGAGTCCTTGTTTCGAAAACATAGACATCGGTCCTTCCGTCGACGTGATGTATAGAATACTCGCCTTTCCCATTGCTGACGACCGAGGAGCATGACTGTAGACAGCATTCGTTTGCTGTCCTCGGGATGACTGTGTAGAGGTTTGTATTAAAGTGAGCGGAAACCTACGCACCAAAAATCATGAATTCAAAGTCCGTAAGCTGGGCTCGAACACAAACCCTCAACAGCAAGCAACAACACTTCACATACACACACGGCATGATGAGTCGTTATTATGAGATCGGAAGGAGGCAGAATGCCAAAAAGACAATGCGGTGATGCAAAAGGTTTATATGCCAAAGATTAATGAGCCGGCTGTTGTAGTGTCACAAGGATTCATCTGGTAAAAGGCAAGGTGAATGCAAGATATGACAACTACGCCGTGACTGGAAATTTTAGATTATAAAATATATAGATGATGCACGACGCCCGAAGATCCGCCGACGGTCTCACTATATTCGCCGATGCTCCAACAACGAGCGCGTCTGGAAATTCTGCAAGTAAGTGACAGCAATTCGTGGAGGGAGGCACGCAAGGCATCCTGAGCGACGATGTATGCTCACCTGAATACAAGCCGATGAAGATGTGTGTTTCAACTTCCGTCCGGATCAGGGATCAGGCCGCGAGAACTGCCAATAACATCATGGTGGAAAATAAGTAGGTATCTGTACACTAGCAATACACAATGCTGTACGTACAAAAACAGTGGCCTCAATCCTTCAACGCGCACCTTGCTGCGCGGACGAGCATGGCTCTTAAGGCAGCGCCTGCCGCATGTGTCCCACCCCTCTGCTCAATTTGACCAGGCCCAAGGAACGATGGACACTTCCGGCTGGATGAATACACCAGTGCCGGTCCTTAGCAAGTACATCGAATCCAGCCTCGAATTAGTGTAGTCTTCCAAGAGATGTGATCACTTCTGTCCGCCCTTGCCTTTGCCGCTTTTCTTTGCTTCCTCTTTCACTCCAGCCGATTGACCTTTCTTCCCCTCCGTCTGCCCGGAACCCGCGATAAGATCTAGCAGGGACTCGTCTTGCTGTGACTGATCCAGAGCTTCTTCGCCCTCTTTCGCCTGCACGGTCATGATCAGTACCAACCCACTCAAAGCTCATCATCAGATCCCCCATAGCCAGACAATACACACCTCTTCACCCTGCTGCTCCAGTGCCTCGACATCAAAACCTCGCCCGAACCTCCGTCGGAATCTTCTCAGCCTTCCTGCCTCGTCTTCCTCGATGTTCAGCAGCTTTTGACTGCTGGGATTCCATAGCGCATTGTTCTTCGTGTCCTTGGTGCTTCTGTAGATGGGTTGCGGGGAAGTGGTGCGGTGTAGGAAGGTGGAGCCGTCCGAGAGGGTGATGAGCTGGGTGAAGGTGTAGGGTCGCTTGGGTCGGCGCAGCAGAGACGCATGTCGGATTTGTTGGTGTAAGGCGCATTGGTGGCAAGCTGGTCGCGAGATGGATGAATACAGCATGGCTGCGCGTGCGCGAATATTAGTGACGAGTGATGGTAGTGGTGGGGGGAGGATAGAGTAGAGTGGTATGGCGGCCTGCACGGCGATGCCAAGCAAAGTGGTCCGAATGAGTTCAGCAACCTCACTCGACTTGACCAACAACATCGATAGTTGAGATTAACATCCTACTGGTGACTCGGTCTGTATGCAGCCACCGACCGCGGTCGCTCGGCGCTTCTACAGTCTCTTCTATCGCTGGGCAACCCTCGGATCACGGCCGGACGCCTCACGCTTGCATGGCATCCGACGGGCATACCGTACGTCGAGCCGCCTTCTGGACGAGCAGGTATCGAGCGATGGTCTGATCCGCTCATATATATGGGGCGGAAAATCTGGCCAAGGTGGTGCGAGAGAACGGGAACCCTCTTTCCGGTATGCTGTGCCCGGCGTGAAAAGCACACATAAATGGCGCGAGACGCCGGTACTCACGTGGGCGGAAAAGTCATTTGCGTCGCTTGGGCCATGGGAGGAAGCCATCCGCCATCGAACGGACGATAGCATAGTGCTCGAGGTCGCCGTGCCCACGAAGCACATGGAGGAAGCGCAGCAGCTGTACGGTTACAAGCTTAAGCAGTTGAGCCAGGGCATTGGCGCGAGCGTAGAACTGGGCGGTATAAGACAGATCCCGGGAAGTGACGAACAACTACGGTCGGTTCTGATCTCTGGAACTCTATCTGAAGCGTCTCGAGTGGTGAAAGTGCTAGAGTCACCACGCGATGGGGAAGGGTTAATGCAGGAAAGAGGCTGGTATAGGCACCTGGAAATACAGGCGGACCCGCACAAAAAGGAGACTAGCCCGCCGCCTATCGCTCCACCCAGCGGTTTGGCCATACCGCGTGTGTGGGCCAGGCCCCCCCAGGATTCTGTTGCGAGGCCATCATCGTCCATGGCGGCGTGGGAAGAGCTTGTGCGGTCCAGAGACGAAGATACCATCGCTGTCGAGATTGCGGTGCCACAAGATCGGCTTGCAACCTTACGGCAATTCTACGGCAACGATCTGGAGCGAGCGAGCGAGCCAAAGTCTGTGAAGATCAAAGTGCACAACACTGTGAGAGAAGGAGAAGTCGGAGAGCAACTGGGTTTCGTAACCATTTCGGGTAGACCACTCGAGGCGGAGCGCGCTCGCTCTGCAGTGATGTGGGCCAAGAACGACATCTTCTATGCTAAGAGAGTATCCTACCTTGCTGACATGGAGTCCTTCTTTCGCGGGGTGCATCCACGTAACGTACGCCCTGTCCATTCGATGGAACCATGGACAACCGCGGTGCGTTCGTACGATAGGGCAGAGAACCAGGCTGTGATCGAGACCGTTATTCCTTCGCTGTTGTGGGAGAAAGAAATCAAACTGGAACAAGAACCCCGGTTCCATGATCTAAGCTTGGAGGTTGGGCCGCCTTTCCACGCGGAACCACCCAGTTCGAGTGGCGTTGTACGTGACGCGCATGCCGGACACAAGCATCAAGAACTTCGTGCGCTTCAGATCTCTGGAAAGTACCAAAAGATCTATCGCGCCCACCTCTTCTTGATGAAGTTGCGGGACTCCACGCTTGCGTCACAGAACCTGGATGCTGATGCCACTGCTGCTGCTCCATCGACAACTGCTTCGCCCTCCACTGGCTCCCCTCTTCCTGTCGGCCCTGCTCCCTCCGTCAGCTCTCATGTCGTACCCACCCATTATATCGTTCACACTCATCGCATCGTACTTCGTGTAGAGCATCCCGAAGGTGCACTCTGGGCCACCAAGAGGCGCCTCGCCAGGCTTGCAGAAGGGACAGGCTGCTTCTTCGTCAGAATCAAGAAAGGCTTGATACACGCCCGCGCTAATGAGATTTCGATCAATAGGGTCGTGCAGCTTCTCCAGCAAATGCTCGATAAAGCCGCTACAGCCAATGGGTGGGAGGAACCGGCCAAAGTCGAAGTCGTGTCGGTGGCAAGCTTCAGCGGCCTTACTCCCGCTAATGTGGAGGACACTGCTGAAAATTCCAAGGCAGGCCAAGCCGACTTATTAGCCCCTCGTCCGAACAAGTCTATCTCCCCAACAGACCTAACCGAGGATCTCAAAATGGTGCTTCGACCCCTTACGCACCCAGTCGTGCTCATCACCTCTAGGATGCCGACTCCGATTAGGCAGATCCTGCCAAGCTCTTCCGAGAGACTCAAGTTTTGCCGTGGTGTCACCGTGTCGTCTTTCACGACCGTCACTATGACCCCCAAACCAGTCATAACCTTCAACCTCAAGGTACCAAGCCGCACCTGGGAGGCCATCGAGTCGAGCCAGCGGCTCTGCGTGCATGTCCTTGCCGCAACGCCCGAAGCCGCTGCTTTGGCACATGCCTTCACTTTACCGCATGCAGAGCCCCACACGCCCTTCCAGATGGTGGGCCGGATGGGTGCTGCTGTTTCGGCGACGCATCAGGTGCCGTCGCAGGCAACTAGCCAATCGGTCTTGGTGAGGAAGCCTGGCGCTGTGCTTTCGTACATTCACGCGCGACTTAGCCATACTACCGAAAAGCAGTGCCTCAGGGTTGGCGACCATGTCGTTGTGGTAGCGGAAGTGGAGTCTGTAGAACTGGCGGCATATCGGGATCAGATACAGGAGGCTGTCGGTCTGGCTTATTCGAGGAGAGGTTACCGAGGCCTGGGTCCTGGTCTGCATCTACCGGCAATGCCGAGCTTGGAAGGTTCAACGCAAATGGAAGAGACGACAGGCGCTCGGCGGGATGCGTTGCGGGAGGCGCCATATGCTGAGCCAGAGCGTAACACATCGGACAAACAAAAAGGGGATATCTCTTCGTCACAGGCTGATAGTGCCGCGCAATCGGCGGCGGTGACTGCAAAGGCTTCCTTCCGCACTATCTCAGAGGATCCTGACCCACAGCATGGAGACGAGTTCGATGACGCGCCTTTCGCAGATGACAATAGTGCCGCTAATGTTGTCGACACCGACTCGGAAAAGCTCGCGAATCAAGGGGCGAAGTCACAGGGACCGAGACCATCGGCTGCACGCAAAAATGCCTTAGCAGAGGAGGACGACTACGACTTGGGATTTGCACAGCCCGAGCGATCGCCGGATCCCCCTGGAATCGCGAATCCCTACGATTCCTCCGCTAGGTCGAAACACACCTTACCCGTTCCTGTCGCGCCCATCTCTGGGGAAGAATCTGGCTCAAACAGTCTGTCTCGCAACAAGCCATGGGGCTTGCAAGGGTCGGCCCGAAACTTCTCTACTTCTGCTCGGAGGGTCACATCACGCTTTACTAGGCATTACTCCGGATCTTCGAAACCGCAACACAACGGGTCTCGATATGATATCTCTACCGCCGTCAGTGACCCTGAGCTTCTGAGTCAAACCGTCGGCGACTTCCTCGGCATGCCAAACGAGTGGCAACGCCCTCACAACATGGGCTCGAAATTGAAGGCGAAGAGCAACGCCGAGGTCGCCAGCCTCGCGCTGGCACGAGGTTTAGCCGAAGAGTCGCTGACAGCGGAGGAGTCGCTTCGCCTCAGACGCACCGTTGCCTCCAACGAGCGCCAGCTCGCGAAGAAGCTGGCGCTGCAAGCGGCGCTCGATCTTCGCATTATGCTCGATGAGGGAAGGCTGGATTTTCGGAGAGCGCAATATATGGAGCAGAGCATTGAACAGGGCCTGGCGGTCGTGGCCGAGGAGGTGGGCCATGTCAAGACCATGCTCGATACTGGGCAGATAGATTTCGAGGTTTTCGAGAAGGCGACGGAAAAGCTGAAATCGGACCACGAGGCCCTGGATACGGAGGTCATGAGGATGAGGCAGAGGGATGAAGATGACGAGTGATACTTTTCCAGTGTGGAATCATGGCCTGTTACCGGCTTCAGCCCGGTTCAGACCTCTTCCGACACAGATCCGTATTTACAATGTACAACATCTAACTACTTCAAGCGGCATCTTTACACTATTGACTTCGGCGTTCTTCGAGCGAATGTAACGCCAGAGTGGTGAATATTGGCGACCACCTCTTCATCAATCTGAAGTGACTCTGGCATTTGGAATCTCAATCTCCGTTCGCTTTCGTAGTTGGCGTGTTGACATCAACCTCTTTTTCTCCGACAAGCTGCATCTCGATTTCCGCCTGCTTTCGAAGTTTGTATCTGGAGCAGGAGGGTTTTGCAACACGCTTGCACTGGTGTAGGTCTTCTCTCCAAGGCGGCGCCGCCAGGCAAGCGCAAACGCCTCCGAGGCGAGAGTAACAATGCGGAGCAGTAGTGTGTCGAGCACATTACGAGTGTTGGCGTGCAATCGTTGCGCTGAATTTATGTGGTCAACTACTATGTACCTCCGTTCTCAGCGCTCAGAGCCAGCGACGAAAGGCACGTGCACAGTATGAGCAAAAATTGTTAACCCCAATCGGCACGCCAACTACGTGCAATTACACAGGGAAGTCCTGTACATACCTAGTCACCCACGAGCGTGCAGAGTGTGCCAGGCTGGTGCTGGCCCTCCTTCGCCTGCTGAAAGCTCAGAGGACAACCGTGCCCCGTGAACGCCCAGCGAACTTTCCCATAGCCGCTGCCAGTGAGACCCATGTTTAAGGCAAATACGCTCCACCCGCCATCACCAGATTCATCTGCGTAAACCGAACCTTGTACACCGGACTCTTCTTCGTCGAAAAGGCAGAGATCTGGTCCGGAGACACCACGACGTCCTTCTTCCCTTTCCCACCCTTGGCGACCACAGCGCCGCCGCCGACGGCAACACCATCGATCTTGGCCCCCGTGGCGTTCTCGCCTGGTTTGCCGGCGACTTGTACGTCCTTCTTCGGCTGTACTTCCCAGACTCGTACCGTGCCGTCAGCGCCGCCAGAGACCAGCACGGTAGACTCCACGGACCAGTCGAGCGACCAGATGCCGCCGCGACCGTGAGCTCGCATTCGCTTATCGATCCTGCCTGATGGCAAGTCCCATAGTATAATGTCACCTCGGTCGTCTGCGCTGGCGAGCTTCCTGCCATTCGGCGCGCACGCGAGCGCCGTCACGTTACCAGTGTGACCAGTGAATATGCGCGTGTCTCGACCTTCGGAAACCAACCACATCCTGACTGTGCGGTCGCCAACACCTGCGCCAGTGAAGCAGTATGCGCCGTTCGGATGCCAGGCGAGGGTCTCGACGTCAGAATCATGGCCGACGAAGAGGCGGAGGGGAGCAATTTGAGGTGTGCTCCACAGCCGTGCTGTGCGGTCGGCAGAACAAGAGGCAAAGTAATGCCCGTGAGGTGAGAATCGGACATCCCAGACTGGGCCGTTGTGTGAGCGGTACACGACCACGTTGGTCCAGGTGTCAAGTGACCAAAGACGGATCGTCGCGTCTGCAGAGCATGACAGCAGATAGCGAGGTTGCGACTCTGCTGAGCCCGCGTCATTAGTGTGACCGTGGGCGGCCTGTCCAGAAGTAGCTATTGTAGGAGAAAATGACAGTGCGTAGACTGGCCCAGAGTGACCGACCAGGCGGCGTGAAGAGGAAGGCTGAAAGGAAGGAGGATCGTGTGGAGAGGTGAGCGCCCTGTTGTCGAGTGACCACACGCGGATGTACGACTCTGCAGTGCCGACTGCAGCAAGCACGTTGTCGCCAGAAAACTCAATGCAGTTGACACTGTCGAATGTGTTGTGGAATGTGAACATGGTGACGCTGATGCCAGGGCCGACGCCGCCCGACCGCCCTTCGATCTTGAATCGATCCCGATTCTCGCGAACCTTCTGTACCTCCATTGTTACGTCTCTCGCGGTAGAAGGCGGATAGGGCGGGATGAGTTTCGCGGGTACTACCATGTCTGGGTTCTCGACTTTGATGTCGTGCTCGAACTGTTCCGAGAGCGAGCTTTGACCAGGTGCTGGTGGATGCGTGGAATCCTCTTGACTTAGCTCCGCTTTGACGTCCTCCATCAAATCTGGCTCCATGTCCGGCTGAGCCGTATAAATCTTGACTGGTACATTGGCAGCGTCCGGATTCAGGTTGGCGGACCCAGGGTGATGACCAGGTATGCCTTCGTCTTCCGCCGGCACATCCACATCACCGTACTTCTCCGCCATCAACTTCTGAAGACCTTGTGCACCGCCTGCAGCTGCGCGGTCAACCGTGCGGATATCCAAGAAGTTGTGGATGAGACCCAGAATCACGCGCCCGCCCCTGTCTTCCTGTGATTCGAGGAATTCAATCATCGTAGCGAATGACATCTTGCTGATGCTCAGCCGGTACCGGTTGTTCCGATAAATCTGAGCTGTCGCATTCTGCTGCACATGTTCCGGCTCATGGAGCGTGCTGAGTGCGCGCAGATCGTCTAAGTGCTCCTTCTCGAATGGCTCCTTAAACCTGTTGAAGAACTCCCGGCCTTCTCTCGCATAGCAGTCGCTGATGAGCTGAAGGTAAGCGTAGACGAAGAGTGGCCACAGTAATCGAACGAGCTCAGGCTTGTAGATCTCAAGCACGTTGTCGATCCAACCTATCGTCAACTCGTAGGCTATGCTATACATTTTGCCGCCCTGATCCTCAATGCGTGTGACGATGGGTTGGCCATTTGCATCGGTGTAGGCGCTCTCTTTGCGCAGCATCGCCTCTGTTCGGCTGTAACCTTTCTTCGAGAGATATTCGAGGACCTGCGCGGTCAGGTCAGCACGAATCGACATGGCGCTCTGCTAGGTCCGGTGTGCTTTCGTAGAGTGGGCTCAGCACTGGCGCAGAAAAAGTCGAGGATGATGAGGTGAGGTTGTCTGGTGTCACAACGTGATTTGCCGCTAGTGAACATCCACGCCTTTTTGCCGCATTGCGGAGGGCTCCCTCAGGACGAAGTTGACAAGCCACGCTCTCCGACCAGATCAGGCATGATGTGTGAACGGTTCCGTAGTCACTTGAATGCGTCAACAAACGGACGCCTTCCTCCGAATCCGCACAGTATTGTCGGATGACTGATTGGAGTTGACCCACGTCCTTGTAATGGGCGAGGTTTGGAATGGTGATGTCTCGACCATTCGTGGGAGGATCGAGAGACTACGAGTGAAACCCGTAGAGACCATGCTATTTCCAAACTGGCAAGTACCTCGACCTGCCCTTCAATACAGAGTGCCCGTGCAAGCCTCCCTTAGCGTTGGAAGCAGTCCCGGGCCCGCTTCACATCCATCAAGCCCGGATGAAGTGTGCATGTGAAAGCATGCGCGCTAACACTTACAATCTGATTGAGGTTTTGTTGTGGGTTCTGGCCTTGTCCGCCAGGCGTCGCTGCCTGTGGCGCATTCATACCGCCGGCGCTGGGAGGCCCAACGCTTGCCGTCCGCGACGGCGGAGGCTGGACAGCCATTATGTTGCTGCGTTACATGCGACAATGGGCATCAGGAGGTGGTACCAGGAGGAGGATGTCGATGTGGGTGTAGTCTGCCTTGCGATGCACCTGAACTGCACATGGCGTTGACATGGGTGGATCACTAGCCAGCGGCTCTGCGGGACATCCCTCGCGCGGTTTCCGGACCCACTCTTCATCTGCAGACTACCCCTAATCGGCAAGCGCTCAAGTGTTGTCGCAAATCCACCCTTCACCAAGCACACTCATGGCTTCGCAGACGGTAGCACCGGGTCAGCGCATTCGCGAGCTGGACGGGATCAACCAAACAATCTCGACAGCACTTCAAAATGCTGGTCTGGCGATCCAAGCGCTGTCCAGCACATCGCTTCGTGACACGGACGAAGATAGCAAAGCCGGGAGCAACGAGTCTGACGCCAGGAGAGAGCAGTTTCAGGAACATACCCGGGCGTACTACACAGGTGTGCAGGCCGCGATTGCGAAGCTCCGAAGACAAGCCTACGCGCTGGAGGAAGCGGGCGTGATCTCTCCTGAAGCACCTACGTTCGTGACGAGCTCCCAGCAGAGACAACAGATGGGGAGTTCCGTGCCCGGCAGGGCTACACCTGCGTCGAGCCCAGCGCAAGATATTGGGAGGATAACAAACGGTGGGATGGGAAACTTGGATGTGGGATGGCTGAATAGCAGAGGAGATAAAGTAAGCGCGGAGAAGGAAGCCGAGCTTGTGGAAGAGGCGAAGCTGTTGTTGGAAGGTTTGGCTGCACAGCGTGTAGAGGCAACGGGTACTGCAGCGAACGCATGAGGTAGCCTTTCCGGGCGTTACTGGAACGGCGCATACGGTGCAAAACCCTCGAAGACCTACTGGCAGGGTACGGGGCAACCCGGGCCCTTTCTGTGACTTCAGATCGAGTCTTTAGCAAGCTTGCTGCTAAGTGAGCCAAGCTGAGGCTGATACGCCACGAGCGCTGATTGAGGGCTGTCGAAGACTGCATCGTTCGTCTTCGCTGCATGGAACGGACGAACCATCGAATTTAGTCCATGGCAATAATGCAGAACTGCGCCCCAGCTGAACACAGAACAAACATGGCCGCATTGAAATGGCGGCCTAAGGACGAGCAAGAGTCGCGAGACACGATGGATGCCGTTTGAGGGTAGCTCACGCATCATACACATTCAAGACTTCTTCTGCGCCTGTTCCGGATTCGCCAAACTCTTCACATTCCACCTCGGATTCTCACTCTCCTTCACCGGCGCCCACCCCAACTGTATCTGCATGACCTTCTGATCCCAATCCTTCGTAAAACTCCTGATCTTCCCGTCTTCCACCTCGAAGATCGCCGCGGCCGACCACCTCGCGTGGTTCCTATTCGGCTGGATCCCCTGGTACGGCTCGCCCTTGAAATTCCCTTCGGCCGTGTACCGCAGGAGCACGTGCCCGTTCTTCGCGAAGATTTGGTCGAAGCGGATGATGTGCAGGTCGTTGACGCTCGCCATGACGTGGGAGTGCGATTCGGCGTAGTCCATGGGGGTTTCGCAGCCGGGGAATGTGCTGGGTGCCCAGAACTGGGATGTCGGATACATATCAGTCGAAGGGTGATCCGGGGTTATGATAGCACATGCCTGCTTAGATACATACCCAACTGTCCGGGTGACATAGGTGCTTGACGGAGTCGCTGCCTGTGTTGTCCTTCGGCGAGTAGGCAATCGACATATACTGCTTGCAGACGTCGATGTTCTTCTGCTCTGCTTCTGTTTGGTCCGTCGACATGACGGTGGGGGGTTGTTCCGAAGGCATTGTGATGGTGGTCGTTGTTGTTTGGAGGGGTCTACAAGGAGATGGTATTCGTGATTGTTTGGATAAGAGCTTGGAATGATGTTACCTGAGATCGCCTACCTGAGTCTGAATGGGATTCTGGACTGAATACATGTACATTCACTTATGGTTATTAGTGAAGCCTCCGTCATTCTGCCCTGCAGCGCTGATGGTTGATGTCATGGCAAACGCTCGGGAATCGCCGCCAAGGCGCTTGCTTGTATATCACGTGTTCGTGAACGAGGCCTTGAAGATACTACGTACCCAGCAAGGTATACGATCATAAATTAAACGACGTGATAGCCGTTGAATACAGAACGAACTGAACAACACCGCGCAAGCGCTTCTGACCAAAGAAAAGTCACAGACATCACGACTGCTGATAACCACGATAGCCCAAGTCCATACTCTCGCGCCCAACAAGCCTGTGTTGGCTAAGATTTCCCGACCGGCCTCCACCGGCACCGTGCAAGCGCGTCGGTGCTCGCAGCCCCTCAAGCTCGACCTCCTCCAGCTTATGATCGTGCAGGACCTCGGCAGGCATGCCCCGGTACATGCCGTTCGCCCTCGTTTCCGCTACACAACCAGCGCAATGCTCGGCATCGGACCGTCGTTTGAGGAAGAACAGGTTGACGCCGTGCTTGAACAGGAACCAGAGCGCTTGCAAGAGCACGAGATCTGCTATCAGGATAGTCACTGGGAAAGTGTTGTCAGCGGAAGCTTTGCGTGTACGCACAGGTATTAACTCAGACTCACCGAAGAGATCCCCTGCTGGCTTGCGCTGCGGGACTTGACAGCTATATTTCATGCTGATGACAGAAGGTGTGGTGCCCAAAGGCCCACTACCTTCGGTGCCGTACGGCCGCACCGCAGGGCCGGGATACGCGTTTGCAATGTTGCGGACCAGCTCGGTGAAGTTCGACGTGTAATACGTCAACAAACCCGGATCGGTCAGGATGTTATTGGGGTTCGACGTGTCTCCGAAATCTGTGAGGACCGTCGAGTAAGCGGCTTTCGCCAGCGTGTCTGCCTGCGCCCAGATGTTCGGATACGAGGCTTGCGCGACCAAGATCTCGATACGCTCGTAATCCTCGTATTGGCCGTAAGTAGTCGGTGAGATGAGGTCATAATCTCCTTGGCATCTGTCGACGATGAAGCGATAGTCGACATCGTAAAAAGCCAGACTCGTGATGTTCGCGTTGCCTTCGTCGCTGGGGTAGAAGTAGAGCGTACCCTTGCGAATAGCAGTCTGATTGTTCGTCGTCTGGTTCGCACGGATGTCGGCCATGTTTTTGGTGAGGGATGCCCAGTACATTGAGAGCATTGATTCGCCCCAGTACAAGCTGGATTTCGAGGTGATATTACGCTCTAGGAAGTTTGTCCCGAGAAAGTGGTACATGTCGGAGAATGAGGCCGAAGGAGGCACGTAGTCATACTCCTGCGTGACATTGAACATGGTGGTGCCGTTGACGCCGGAGATGGCGCACGTGGCGAAGGACCTCACGATCGCGCCCCATTCAGAGTACGCGATTTGGTTCGCCTGGCGGTCCAGGGACTCCAGGTCGATCTCGACGGAGTTGACAGTGCAGTTCTGCACGACATTATTGTAGTAGGTCAAAGACGGCGAAACTCCGTCGCTGGAGATGCCTCTGCCAGATGGATGCCAGACAGCGGTCAGAGTATACGTCAATCCCGTCTGGTTCGTGAAGAACTGCGATCCGACCGGGAGGTCCACAGTTCCGCAAGTCGGTCGATGGCGATACCAGACATGATCAACAACGGTCGCGTTTGGGTTCGAGGACTCTTGCACGACCAGCGTGTACCCCTGAGTGACGAGATTCAAGAGGGAGAAGAGGATGACGAAGACGACGAATCCCACGATCACCAGCGGAGTGACCCACCGATAAGGGTAGCTTCGCGTGATGTTATACCGGAACATCGAAGCATGCTGGTTAGGCGCCATGAGAATGGGTGAATGAAGTCGACTAAAGTCAGAAGAAGTGAAACAGGGGAAACAAAGGGGAAAATTCAATCATACTGTATGTACCTGTACCCAGGCGATGCGATTCAAGATTGTCAGACAGTGGCGCTATTGGGCGGAGAGCCGCTGTCGCGCCGTGCTGGATAAATGAGGTGAGAGCTGTGAGAGGCAGTCGACATCTCGCCATCGCTATCTCGTACCGTGCAGCCCGGGTTGTTGCAATTTGGAAGAGTCTCGTCTGGCGCATAAGCATGGCAGAAATCAAGGCGCTTATTGTACATATACATGGCATGGCCGCATGGGCGGCGACATTCCTTCAGCGAAACGCGCGCAGATTTTGGGGAACGATCAACTCGAAATAGATCCCTCGTGCCTAGCGCGCGGTATGGCGAAAAGGGGTTGACCCTTCAAAGGTTCATAGGTACATCACCTATTTGTACATACAGTAACTTACCTGCTACCTACCTAGGTACATAGGTACTCAGTGTTCACAACCGTGCAAACCCGCTACATATTCTGCGTTCCGCAACAGTGGCAACAAAATCACGACCACGATGCCTGACACTGCTTGAGGGGACGCCCTTACATGTTCAAGATGGCGATGAATTCCCAGGCGTCCGAGTAATACCTTCGAGTGTAGCATTCTCGACGGTTGCGTGAACGACGGGTGCCGAACGGTAATAAACCAACCGCCATCAATACGCCACACACATGCCGTGAAATCCATCCATCAGGCTTGAGACGCTCGCAACCTCGAATCTCCCGCCATTCCTCGCCTGAACCATCTCTTTATACGCTTCCTTCAGACGCTCAATACTCCTGGCAATGTGAGGGTGCCGCTGGGCCTCAGCCGCGTCGCCCTCGAAGTCGATTGTCCCTTCTTTCAGATCGAGCACCACCTTGACCCAGCGCTTCATCACCATGTGTCCGAAAGGTGCCCTCGTCCAGCCACACAAGGCCAGGCGACGCAGACACCCGACGTTGGCATCGCCTATCGCACGCAACCAATGTTTCGCGGTCGCTAGATCCGTCCGATCGGAGACTTCGGCCAGAAAGAGGTTGTTACTGTAGAACGTTGCCAATGCCTCGTGTCGGATCTGAGAGTTCACCCAGCAAAGCGCCGGTTGGCAGGCGCTGACCTCGGATTTGAAGATGTTATGGTTGGAGAGCATGGTGATGGTGTTGGTCGGCTTGACAACCAAGAGTTCATAGATCTGTTCTCGTATCTCAGGCGGCAGGCCCAGGAAGCCTCGCTCTTTGGTGGGAGGGTCAGGCGCATTCGTCCGGCACGGCTCGTTGAGAGCCGCTTTGAGCGACATGGCGGTGCTCCAAACCGCACAGATGGTGCGTACTGGTGTACAGGTAATCGATCCCTTCACACAGTATTGTTGAACGTCAGTGTGAAATCGGACCAAGTCAAAACATCTTGAATGTTTCCAGTAGGAACCTGAGAGAGTGGAGCTTGCCTGTGGGCGTATCGATAAGCTCATCACGTGATTCGACCAGCCATGTGAAACGTATAACGACACTGTACTTCATCAACCTGTACAGACATCAACATATCTAGGAGCGGCTCGACACAGCGTGGAAATGTATGCCATATCTGAGTATACAGTATGTGTTGATAGATGTGCGCAATAAAACGATGTCTCGCACGCAGCTCCTGTTTCTTGAACGTTCCTCGGTATATGCTTGCTTTCTCCGCTCGATTTGGCAGAGCGTAGATCAGTTGGCGGCATCTTTTGGCATAGAAAGAACAACCGTCGTGGATGCTGAGGAGAAGAGTCGCCGCATGGAAAGACAAGTCTTACCTTAGCATTCGGTATGTAGGTGAAGAAAGAAGGCATCGTGCTGTTGAAGCCTTGTGGATGCCTTATCGGAGAAAATTCGGCTCGCCAGAAATTCTAGCACCACGCTCTTCTTGCTGCTTCAGCATCGATTCAGATGAAGGGGTGACTTAGAGGTGAAGCAAAGGTAGAATCATGGCAGACTATGACAGCGACTCTTCCAGCGGCGAAGACATAGCGACGAACGTGTTGCTCGGTTACGTTTCCAAAGACCCGACCGTTGACGACTTCAGCCAGCTCGGTGGCCATCCCGTAAGCCTCCAACGATAAGCCACCTCAGATTTGACACTGATTGTACTGCAGACATGGCTTGACGGTGAGACTGCACCCTCGGGTACGTTGGCGACATGTAAAGTCTGTAATGGTTTGATGAACCTACTGCTCCAGCTCAACGGCGACCTCGTTGAGCAATTCCCTGGCCATGAACGACGACTGTATGTTTGGGCGTGCAAGAAGAAAGCCTGTCGACGGAAGCAAGGCAGCGTGAGATGCTTCAGAGGGTTGCGCAGAAACCACGTGCCAGCAGCAGCGAATGTCTCGCAAAACGCGGCACACACCGCAAACCGGGCCGCCGACAGCAGCGTCAGTCAAACCCGGGATTTGGGCGAGTCTCTGTTCGGCGTCAAAACCCCGGGCACGACCCATGTCAACCCATTCGCCACGTCTCACAGCAATGCTAGTGCTGCGAATCCATTCGCAGCTAAATCCACTACAACAGCAACGCCAGCGCCGACGTCGGCGTCCAACGAGACATTACCAGAGACTTTTGCTCAGAAGCTTCGAGTCTCCTCTCCGCCACCCATAGCCGATAACGAATCACCAGCAGTAAAGGAGGCTTGGCCGAGAGAGGCCGCTTTCCCTGACCCTTACCCCTCCTATCACGTTGATGCTGACAAGGAGTATCTGGAAGCGGAGCCACAAGGTGTACCTTCGAACGCCAGACTGGACCGAAGCGCAGCCAACGGCGAAGGCAGTAGCTCTGCTGCCGAGGACAAAATGTTATTCGAGAGCACCATGGACAAGACGTTCCAGCGTTTCGCGGATAGACTGTCGCAGAATCCAGAGCAGATCCTGCGGTATGAGTTTGCTGGTCAACCACTGTTGTACTCCCGAACGGATACTGTAGGCAAGCTGCTCGCGGCGGAAACGGAGCAATCGAACGCCAAGGTGCAAACCACCAATCACTCGGGCGACCCTCTAGCCACGAAAGTGCCGAAGTGCACCAATTGTGGGAAGGCCCGGGTCTTTGAGCTTCAGTTGACACCGCATGCGATCACGGAGCTCGAGGCGGATGATCTGAGCCTCGAAGGCATGGACTGGGGCACCATACTGCTCTACGTGTGCAGCGCAGACTGTCAGGAAAAAGGCTTGGCTCAGCGCGAGATCGGCTATCTTGAGGAGTGGGTAGGTGTGCAATGGGAGGAGTTCGCAGACAAGAGCAGACGATGAATCGTTCAGCGCGTGTTCATGCAATCCTCACGGCTAATGCGCGTCTCACAGCCTGACATTGCCGCTTGGCATCTGGCACTCATGCACCTTTCGAAGGAGGTTTTATCCTGGCCCGCGGGATCACGCACACTCTCCAGGCCATGCGGCATCGCCTTCCTGGAACCTAAGTGCGCAGTGCGAATTTTCCACCGAAGGTTACCTCCTAGATGAATGGATGGGTGTCAAGCATCAAAGTATCATTGGCTTGTGATCAGTCAGGCTCAATGCTAGACATGCAGATCACCACACGTGCCTCCCTGGCGTCAGCCACATCTTCCCAACAGAGCTCGGGTTATGCGAGTCCACCACAGCAGTTCGTCGCATCACGTCAACCACTGCCCTGCAGGCCGCAGCGCAATCACTGCGCCCTCGCATACTCCGAACAGTGGCTGGTCGAGCTTACAATGAACTTCACAAGATCGGAGCCACAGTGTCGCGTGGATGCGGTCCTTGCTTGGAGCCTGCACGATCGCTAGGCGCTGGGTGCCGAGGAAACGCACAGTTCCTCTGGATACCGGCACAGCGTTGATCAGCTTTACGAGGCACGCTGTATCCGACAAGCCCTTCACGAGTTGAGATCGCATGCGATGGAGCCTGGGGGTCTCTCACGCGTGAAGTACTCCTTTGCTCGGACTTTAGGATACAACAGCTATTCTCGTTTTGACGCCTAGATGGGTGCTCTCGTGACTGAGGTGCACAAGCGAGAAGGACAGGGAGTTTCGGCGGCGGCAGCAGCGACGGCTGAACTAGTCATTATCGTTCCGATGAAGGAGAAGAAGATGGAAATGATGTTCTCATATTATTACGAACAACCCGTTGAGCACCTTCTGACACCGCCAACGATTCAGCTCCCTCTTGTTGATGCGTATCTCTAGTTTTTGTGCTTTCTTACAAGGGCGCATGCGACGTGTCTATGTGAAAATTTGTTTGTTTTGATGAGCAATGGCCTTGTTATCTCCGAAACCTAGGATTGATGCTGTGAGTACTCGCCGCACCCCAGTAAAGTGGCACCCAAGGCAGTTGTCGCACTACGCGATCGAAGATGTAGTGAGCTTTCGCGACCCCCGTCCGACTTGATCGACGTCCCTCGTGCAATCTCATGGGTCGTCGCCGCCTCCCTCATCGCGCGGCATTCCCACGCCCAGCGCTCTCATCAGATTACCGGCAGGGCCCGCCATGCCTGCCTGTCCTTTAAACGCCTCCAGCATGTTCTTCGCCAGGCCGAGATCAACATCGTTGAACTCCTCATCATCTGAGCTTAGCTCCTCGTCACCTGGACCGATCTCCTCATCCGCCTCCTCGTTATCGGTAGCGCCACTGCTCTTGACCACAGCGCCATTCGAACCCTGCAGTTGCGGCGGTCGCTCAGGTCCGAAGTGAACCGTCCTCTTCGACGACGGAGTTTTCGCCTTATCTTTACCGGTCGCAGCAGCTTTCAGTGGTTTTTCGTCGATGTCAAGCGCACCGTGACCCTTGAGCTCCTGCTCCATCATCTCCATGACCTTACGTAGCTCTTCCTCCTCGTTTGGTGCTGCGCCCTCCTTTTCATCTTCCAGAGCGAGCCTTCTCGCCTCTTCCAGTAAACCGCTCTCCTCAACCTGGTCAGGGGCCATGCTTCTCGTCTCGTTCATGGCTTGCTCGAACCCCTCTTCGTCTAGCGACGCGTCATTCTTCGCATCTGATTGAGTGTTATCCTCCTCGTCGGTAGTGGTCTCATCATCGGCTCCATCATCTTCGTCGTCAACACCTTCAGCACCAGCTTCATCATCAATCAGAAAATCCTCAAACCGAGAGACCATTTTCCTCAAATTATTCTGGGCGCCTTGATCGCCGAATGTCGTACTCTGCTCCTTATCATCACCACCTTTCTTACCCGAAAGTTCATTCTCGAAGTCGTTGTAGTCAATGTCCAGCCATTTTTCATCATCCTGAATTTTCGGCCAGCCTTCGATCTCCTTGTCTAAGGGGAGAGCCTCTTCGCCAGTCTCAATGTCTTCAAGGAGAATCTTGATCTCTCTCACTGCACGCTTATCCTTGTTTTGAGGGTCTGATAGCAGCATCTCAAAGCCGCAGGTAAGCTTCATGCCGATCTCGACCTTCTGGTCGCTCAGGCGGGGAATCACACCAGTCCAGGCCGGAGGCGTATCGAACACCTGGCTTCGTAATTGCGCATAACCAACTTTGGTGATTTTGACAGTTGCTGTGACGAAGTCTTCCGGTGGGAATCGGAGAGTGGCGATGTCCTTAGTCGCAAGAGGTTTAAGACTGATGTGATCCCTGAGGTAGAAGGCTTCAATTGCCGGAGAGATGTAAGCTGGCTTTGCACGCAAGATATGGATCAAGCGCCGCGGAACTGTGACGAGTGCATGATGGAGCGACGATGATATAGCGGCAGGATAGTCACGAAGCCGGAAGAAAGCCTCATCCTCCACAAAGGGTGAGATAATTAGTCTGTCATGACTGTGACGTATGAAGGACAATGCGTCGTCCAGACTCAGATTTCTCCTACTCGCGCCATTCTCCAGCGGTATCAATCGTATATGCCCATTGTTGATCCACACTCGATTCTCGGCAATGTCCGGATTCAACCACTTTGGCAGGGCGTTGGCTGCTTCGAT
>Ga0268244_10000260_pt1 | contig 22897 bp, 25 predicted proteins | sample AgamicMgSfe_FD_200258 | JGI IMG/M metagenome (GOLD analysis project Ga0268244, IMG submission 200258) | Agave microbial communities from Guanajuato, Mexico - Mg.Sf.e (v2) (version 2) | ecosystem: Host-associated > Plants > Phyllosphere > Phylloplane/Leaf | place: Guanajuato, Mexico | collected... | reverse complement strand
TTTCCGAAACAGAGTTGTCCGTTGGAGGGGGTGGGGAGCGAGCATGCGCATGTGCAGAGAGAGAGAGAGAGAGAGAGAGAGAGAGAAAGAGTGTGTGAGCGAGTGGCGTTGCTGGGGACGCGGGACTTGGTTCGTGGTGGTCAGTGCTCGGGCTAGCTCGGTTGGCCCAGCCCCGTACATAACCCAATACCAGCACAATAGCACCCAATTCACCACCGCACTCCTCCACGCGTCCGCTTAAATATCCCTTCACATTCCTCATCCTTCCACAACAACCACCTCTCAAACACAGCTCACCCCCAATATCATCACCTCCCGCCAGCATCCATCCGTAACGTCTATCCCATCTATCCTCACATAGACTTACCCTCGCTGCTCTCACACGACCGCGCCACCACTGTCGTTCACTGAACCTCACTTCGCTGCACATAATACTCGAAAAGAACATCAACAACCCACCGTCAACATGCGCTCCACCTTTGCCGGTATCGCCTTCGCGGCCCTCGCGGCTGCCAACCCCATGCCTCAGGGCGTCACCTCCGCCATCTCTCCCTCGAGCTCGCCACTCCCGGGCTGCTCGACCAGCCACAGCGGCAACTTTGAGATCCAGGTCCTGAACGTCACCTCGAGCTCGAAGCGCGATGTCGAGAAGGTTGGTCAACATCGATTTCCCGTTCATGATATTCAGTCACTGACACATCAGCAGAGACAGACGGACTCCACCCTCGTGATGAGCCTCAGCAACGGTGTCCTCAAGGACTCCAAGGGCCGCACCGGCTACATCGCCGCCAACCGGCAGTTCCAGTTCGACGCGCCCCCGCAGACCGGCGCCATCTACACCTCCGGCTGGTCGGTGTGCAGCAACGGCTCGCTCGCCATCGGCGCCAACCCCATCTTCTACCAGTGTTTGAGCGGCACCTTCTACAACCTCTACGACCAGAACACTTCCGCTCAGTGCAACGCCGTCCACATCCAGGTCATCAGTGGTGCCAGCGCGACCAGTGGCGTCGCCAGCCAGACCGCTGACGGTCAGGTCACCGGCAGCGCCGTCAGCAGCCGCAGCGCGGTCAGCCAGATCTCGGATGGCCAGGTAAGCATTCCTCTACTCGCATGTTTCGAATCTTGCTGACGAACATCAGATCCAGGCCACCACCGGCACCGCTGGCCGTGTCACCCAGATCAGCGATGGCCAGGTCAGTTATCCCGTGATTCATCCACGTCGAAGTCGATGCTAACAATCACATAGATCCAAGCCACCACCGGCACCGTGAGGCCCGTTTCTCAGATCAGTGACGGTCAGATTCAGGCCACCACTGGCACCGCGAGGCCCGTCTCTCAGATCAGCGACGGTCAGATTCAAGCTACGACCGGTACCGCCAGGCCCGTCTCTCAGATCAGTGACGGTCAGATCCAAGCTACCACCGGCACCGCGAGGCCCGTCTCCCAGATCAGCGACGGTCAGATCCAAGCCTCCACGGCCGCCCGCAACGGCAGCGTCGCCACGGCGACCGCCTCCGTCCAGGCCTTCACCGGCGCCGCCGCCCCGACCGCCATCCGCGGCGAGTTCTTCGGCCTCGCTGCCGGCATCCTCGCCGTCGCCATGCTTTAAGAAGCTTCACTCATCACGACCCCTTCTTCAATATCCCTTCACTGGGACCATTGTCGCATGACTTGATGTGTATACGAACCTTCTCTCTCACTCGGACATCAACTAGGGATAAGGGGTTCAAACGGAAACGCGGACGGGCAAACGAGTCATGGCACGACAAGCATTGAGTGGATGCGAGATTGTAATTGAACTCCAGACAGCGGGAAGACGCGAATGCAGAAGCAGAGCAGTGGTAATAACGAGAGTCTTGACCGGGAGATCCAGAACCGGGTGGTTATGGTTTGTTCTTTCTTCTTTGCATAGTACGGCGGTTTATTGGTTACGCCGAATTGCGAATTCAGTAGCATAGTCACACCAATAGGCAGAATCGAATTGTCTAGAGATTTTGATTTATTCTCAGTCATCATTCACTCACTCCCTGATCGTTTCTAACCCACTCGTTGTCTCGGTAAGGTACATCCAGCTCCCTTCCCGAGGAGGTTGTTCAGTACCGATACCTCTCCACCGCCGTTAAACCCGCATTGAAGTGTACGCGCGGCCCGGCTAAATGGTACTTCTTTACGCTCCACCACGGGACGCCTTTTCCTTTTTCTTCTTTGGGACTTGGGTTGCTTTTTCGATTCGATGATGATGATGAAAGGGGGGAGGGGTTCGGCTACATGTACTTTATCACGGAGGTACCCCTCTTTAGGTACGTGCGCGGCTTATTATTACGAGAGACGACATGTACTGTCGTTGTGGATGGGGACACTCGCTCGTCCACGACTGGTGGGACGACTCTGTTGCGCTCTCGAGGTACTGTAGTGTACGGTACTGTATACCGGTCTATTATTCGATACACGTACCGCAGTCGCAGGTCTCGTACGTATGTACAGGTAGGTAAGTTCGCACATGCAGTAGTGCGCCTGATTGCATGAGGACCCGGTCTCGGCTATGGACAGCCCCCATCCGGCCAGAGTCTATGACTTGTTGAGTTGGGGCGGTCAGCTGCTCGTGCTTTCATCATCAGGATTCAGCTGCTTGCCTCGTGCCGCGTGCGTTCTCGTGGTATGGAGGTATGGAATCGTGATAGTTGCCGATGCACGAGTCACTATGTACACAATGTATGTACATGTAGATGTCGATGTCGATGTCGTTAGGCGCGGGGTACATTGTCGTGAAGGTGGCGGGAAACGGCTGGGGGATAGGAGATGGCTGGATGGATTCATGTCGGGCTGAGTGATTGTTGGCCGACGGCGGTCTTTCGTTATTTCATCGTCCTTTGATGATCAAGGTGGTGCTGCGATGTGAGAGGTGGATGTGTGATCGGATTCGGTATCATCGGCCAAAGCCATGTCGCGGTTGTAGTGACGGCCTCCTGCTCCGTGGCAGCTGCACGCCAAGTGGCGGACGTTGTTCGCCGGTCATCATCTTGATTCTCTTCTCCCCGAAACTTGCCTTCGTTGAACCGCGTCGTGAAGGTGTGCTGCTGAATGACTGCAGTCAGCGGTCTCAGCTGCTCGAAATCCTGCAGCGATGTTGATGTGGGGGATTGCCCGAATGCAGACTAGCGCCTTACCCGAACGGGAAGTCATGGCTTGACTACATTTATGACATGGATGGCGGCATCAAACAGCGGCATGAGGTACGATGCTTCGCAAACCTGAGTACATCTTGATGGTACCGTTGTATCGAACGCCATTGTAGATGTGTCTTACAGCGACACTTTGCATGTACACGGAATGAGAGCGTGAGGCGTCGGAGAAATATGAGCACCGAATCAACCTCAAGCACAGTCGCAGCCACCCGTACGACGCATGCAGAACGAGCAAGTGTGTTCTTGTAGTGGCGCACACAGTCCTACACCGATTGATTCACTCGCCAATCTGGCCCACACCCAGTACGCACCAATAAGCCAGCTCCTTACCCACCCTGTCACCTACCTTCTTCCTTTCTTTCCCCACCTCTGAATCTCCCTCCTCGGCCGCCACATCCCATTCCACCCGAACGTAGACGGGCACTTCCAGCACATCGTCATCCTCGTCCAGCTCCTCGTCGGCGAGTTCCTGCTCGGTCTTGGGCACGATGCTGGGTGGCGGCTTCAACTGACCAGGGACGATCTCCACAATGACAGAGGTGGAACTGCGGGTCCGCTCCCAGATCTTGCCGGCTTCCGGTTGGTGATCTGCACTATTGTGACCGGTGAGAGACGCCATGGCCGCCTTGCGACCGCCGTCCTTGTCCGTGCTCGTCGCAGAAGACAGAGCTTCGTCCCAGACATCACCGGCGGGGCCTACGGTGAAGGATGGGCAAAGGACGGTTACACGAGATGCCACTTTTCCGGGCGTAGTAGCCGGGGTGGCGAGGGTGACCTTGATGGGCTCGAAGATTGGATTGCGGATAGTGAGGACATATTGTTGAGCGCTCAGTGGGCGGAGAAGTGATTGGGTCGGGTCATCGTTCCGTAACCTGAATGACGGGTGAGAGGTCGGTGTCGACGGCTGTAAAGGCCGCAATGATAGTCTGGGAACGTGATGGAGCGCAGTCAGTCGGATCCGATAGCGCATGTTCCCAAGTTTGGGATCGGGTCGCGAAAGGAACTGGCGACAGGTCTTACAACGCTTGCCGGCTCTCGTCCGTAAGGGCGTCGCGACTGGCCATAGCTGGTCGGCGAACTTTGCGTCGTGATTGGTGGGAGCCGAAAGTCTTTGCTCGGATGTGGTTGTGTCGTCCCAGCCAAGCGTCTTCATCTGATGTTGGAGCTGGTTGTCTTGCTCAGAGCTTGTACCGTACGCTGAAAGACCTTCCGACTCGTCACGGGCTTCGCGCATGGGTCGAGGTTTCTCGCGACTCTTCTTCAGCGCATCGACTGACAAGCCACCATATAAGCTCATAATCCGGGCAAGGTTCGCAGGCGAGTTGTACGCGCTATTGCCGTAGGGGTTTCGCGGGTCGCTGGTCTGGCTCAGCTGCTCTTTATAGAAGGACGCGAGGTGTTCGAAACCTCCATCGTGGTCTACTCGATAATCGTCGCTCAGATTCTGCTTTCCACCAGCCGATTGAGCTTTGCGCTGCTTGACGAGTTGCTCCGTGATCTTGGTAGGTTTGTTGAGATGCACATTGATGTCCAACGAGCTCCAATCGCAGTACAGGCATTGCAACATGTACGACTCGTTTGTCGCATCGTTCGGTTGAAGATGCTCCTCGGTCGCATGTGGGACTGTCGTGACCGCCAATGGAGAGCTACAACAAGGGCAATTGCAGCAGTTCCGCGAACATCTGTACATGTCAGAGGCCGTAATGGATCAAGACATGCGTGGAAGACCTCACCCTACCTATTGCCGTCGCTCTTCACCACGCTGCTCGCTACTTCGAACAAGCAGTTCGGACAATACCAGTTGATGATCTCTTCTGCATAGCATCGTGCGCATCGAATCGCGTCGCATTCATTGCAAAAGAGTAGCTGATCGAGTGGGTACAGCCGATAGTCTGCGCGCGGGTCGTGGGGGTTGAAGGTGCGCTCTGCGGAAGACTCGATGGTCGAGGGGCTTGAAGCTGAGGCTTCTGGCGAGGTCAAGTCCGAGCATGGACAGGCGTAGTGTGTATATGAGAAAGCAGCAGCCATGGTTGCTGGCGAGGATTCAGAAGTGCTCGTCGTCCGAAGTCGAGGCTGTGATGAGCGAGATGTGGGGGCGGAAGCGCGCGGCAATGCCGAGAGCCGTTAGCGTCCGCACCTACATTCAACTTCACCATCTCCCTCAGCCTCACCTCCTCAGCTGCGGCTGTTTACTCCTTGACGAAGGTCCTCAGCCAGCAGGCTCCGACGCAGCCATGATGCATAGCTGCGCCACGTTACGTCCGAGTGCTCCTCATCTCCGTATGTGCAGTGAATGTGCTATGCTCCGCTGCGACGCGGACATCGTATGGAGCAACAGAGTCGGAACCGGATCATCTATCGCCCAACATGGAGAAGACGAAGAGACTGTGGAACCGCTTCTCCTCCAACAAGACAAAACTAACAGACCAAACGGCGGATACTTCGCACCAGGACTCGAAACAGGTCATTGGTAGTGGACTGAAAGACAAACCAAAAGTTGAGGCTCGTGAGCAACATGGCTTTCAACAGTGGGCGCCACAAGTGGATGTGCCCTCCCGCCAAGCTCCGACTCATCAAGATGTACGAGCTGTCGAATACCGCCGAAAGGGAGGTCCTCGCAATTTCGAGTCAAGAACCGCCAGATTCCACGACGAGCACATGGATAATGCGGGCTTCTACGAACGAAGACTTGACCGTGGCGATGAGATTTCGATTGCTCCAGATCGAGGCAGGTGCAGAGTCGAAGATTGCGTGCTCTCGCATCTACGTCGCATTATCTCTTCCCGCTGGGGATTTTGAGGCTCTCTCGTATTGCTGGGGCGATGTGACGCAACTCGAAGACGTTACTATGAATTCGACGCCTGGTTTCTCTGTCTCAGCACACATATTGAACGCGCTGCAGCGACTTCGAAGGCCAGATAGGCCTCGCCTCGTCTGGATCGACGTGATCTGTATCAATCAAGCGGATGTAGCGGAAAAGAGTCACCAGATCGCTCTCATGCGTCAAATTTATCAGAAGGCTCGCCGTACGATCATCTGGCTTGGAGTGTTTGATCGGGCCGAGCTCCAAGGTCCCACATGCAAGCGAGTCCACCATGCCGAGGGTGATGAATATCTCGAAGACCCGACGCTATGTGCGGAGCCAGGTCTGGCGGCGCTCGAGCACCGCAACGTGAACCCTATTTTACGCCAGATCATGCAAGCGCAGAACAACGAGGTTACCAGAAGTGGTTCCGGAGACGCCTGGTGGAGGAGATTGTGGTGCATACAAGAGTTTTACTTCTCCCAAAAGCCTCCTACGATCTACATTGGACCGCACGCTATTGCCTGGACATTTTTCAACCAACTATTCATGTTCGCAGTCAATGTCCACCCGTTGACATTCTTCCATGATCTTCCATCCCATGGTGAACGGAGCTTACTGGATCTGATCATGACCTCGCGCGGGTTTCATTGTAGTGACCCTCGCGATCGCATCTACGCTCTCGTGGGCATGGCGAGCGATCCGCAAGGCTCTCTCACTCCAGACTATGGCAAAAGCGTGACCGAGATTTACGAGGAGGCTACTGTGCACATGGTGAAGGCTTGCCGCACATTGGATATCCTGTTAGATGGTAGGGTAGATCGCTTAAGCGGGCCACTACCGTCGGGGATACCTGAGCTCACCTCACTGCAGTCACTGCAGAAGACCAGAGGGCCTGACGAGTACAGAGCTGGCATCGCTTTGCTGCCCGAGGTTGAGTTGGTTGTCGACAACCGCGAACGCAGCTCTGCGCCGATTCAATCTCCCACCGAGTTCTCGGCGCCGAGATTCTTGAAGCTCAAGGCTCGGTACCTCGACCGTATTGTGGCACGAACAACACATGAACACTTTGAGCTTCAGTATCGCGAGTGCTGTAACAGATATGCTCGTGAGATATCACGCGACCATAATAACTTTTCCCCTGACCGGGTTGTGGCCATGGAGCCGCTTTTGTGCCTGAAAAGCATCCTGGATGCCCTCGTGCCGAAACCGTACGTCGACAGGCGACCAGTCTTCCCACCTGGTCGTGCACCAGCTTTGGGATTTCTGACACTTGAGTACCTCTTTGACGGCAAGCGAAGTGTCGTAGAAGAATTCGAAAAGCATTCACCACGGAGCCCAACAATTCAACCAAGACCGCTTTCCAACCTGTCCTGGAACGACCGGGACTGGACACTAATCATTGAGACTTACGGATGGTCAGTCCTGAAGGAGAACCCTGTAGATTGCGAGATTGGCGTGGCTTTCAGTCATATCCTTCTTTACGCCCGAGCTTCGACTCTTCCCAACTACTTTGACCTCAACAGTTGGAACATCTCCCTGTCGAGGTCCAAGTGCCATAAGGCGCAAACCGGATCTTGGAGGTGAGTTCGGCATATACTGTGTTCGATCCTTGGCTTTCGGATGACCAGCAAGAGAGCGCGCCTTGTTGCGTACGCAGTCGTTGCCTCGTCTGGCCCAAATGCAGGTGATGCTAACTCAAACGGCTTCAACATTAGGCCCTCGCCATCAGACGTGGAACTGCATCTATACTCCGAGAAGGCTCGCAGACGGGACTTCTTCAGTACCGAAACGGGCTGGACGGGTCTGGGACCCGAAAGTCTGGAAGTGGGAGACATTGTGGTTGTTCCCTTCGGAGCAAGTCGGCCCTTCATACTACGGTCTTGCGCTGACGAGGACGGATGTTTCTTCCTTATTGGGGATGCCGTCGTGCCCGGCATCATGTCAGGCCAGTACATGAACGAGCAACGCAACTCTCCTGCGCAGGACTATTACTTGAGATAAGGACGTTGGATTGCCGCGAGTCTGCGTAGTCGCTTGGGTCGCTCGACAACACCGTCTGTGCGCAGAGGAGATTGAGCGGGTCAAAGTCGTTAAAGTGCCAGATGGCGGGTGGCATATAGCCCCGATTTCCCAGGTGTGAGTCCACGTCTTCTCGATGCTGGCTCGACAGAGTAGTGGCCGAGGGATGCTGCGAAGCGACAGACTTCTGAATGAGGCTCTGGCGGCATGGAGGGCGCAGGGTAACGCGATGAAGGATTATCGATCCGCATAATTCTTTTGACTCGTCTTTCGCGACAGTTGCAGCAGGACCGATGTATCAAGTTTTCCGTTTCCCGAAGATCTTTGCGCCAACGGAAGATACCTTTTTCACGTCTCTGTACGTCAGACTAACGCGTGTCGTCCGTTCAATCCGGCCTCCATTTGCTGTGATGGCACTTCTGTCGCCGAGTAAATCCCAATTTGCGACACTGTGCTCATATACTTCGGTGTCCTCGGTGACGTCTGCGATGCCATGCAAAGTATCGGTGTAGGCGGTTCCGGTCGTGACGAGCAGCGAACGCGGCTCCTGCACGATGCGCCAGGATTTGCGGTCCTCGTGATTTTCATGCTGATCGACAGTTTCGTTGGCTTCACCCGTCTTCATCGTGACGTCGAGGGCGATCGTCCCGCCAAGGCTCACGGTGGCTACGACGGGATGGTATGCTGCGCCATCCTCGTGAGGCATAATGCCTTGTCCGGGTTGATATTCGTTGATCAGACAGTGGTTAACGCCATGAGGCGCATCTGTAAAGATACCCAGGTCTTGAAAGCGGTCAACGATCGGGTGTACCAGCCAGTCCGGAAGAGGCGAAGCGAGTAATGTGTTTGTCGCAGTGAGCCTGGCCGGAACTGCCTGAAGGCGCCTATGCGATAGCGAGATCCATTTGTTCGCAGGAATCTGCGTTCCATTAGCTTGAGCACTCAAAATCACTTAAACAGTACTCGCCTGTTGCATGATAGAGCTCTCCTCAGTTTCGCTGATAAAGTCTGCTATGTAGTACATGCAGGCTGGCGCCCTGGGAATCTGGTATTTCTCCATCTTCGGTAGCTGTTTTATCTCCCGTACATACTTTGAGCGTGTCGCGATACGAGGTCATCTGGATCCGGCGAGGCTGTTGTACCCTGTCTCACCCAGGCCTGCAACGGAGGTGTTGTATCTGTGAAGGTTTGATAGCTGGTGAGCTGGTCCGAGCTTTGCACAGTATCAACTTCACGTCACTACGAATATTCTTTGGCAGCGACAGTTACAACACATCAAACACCAACAGACATGGCGCCTAAAGGCAAAGCGGGCGACAAAGGCAAGGGCAAAGACGCCGGCGCAGATAAAGGCGGAAGTAAGCAGAAAGGCGCACAGAGTATTGACGTCCGCCACATTCTGTGCGAAAAGCACGCGAAGAAGGAGGAAGCCTTAGCAAAGCTCAACTCCGGCTCAAAGTTTGACGAGGTCGCCAGAGAGTTTTCAGAAGACAAGGCTCGTCAAGGTCAGGATGGTAGATTCGTAATTCTAAACAAGAGATGCTAATTTGCGTAGGCGGATCATTAGGATGGAAGACGAAAGGCGCACTGATGCCCGAATTTGAGAATGTGGCATTCGAGCTCGAGCAGTCGACCACTGGGAATCCCAAGTGGGGCGAATGCAAGACGAGTGAAGGGTATCATATCATCATGGTCGAAGGACGCAAATAGGCTGATCAGCTTATATCATCTACATCCCAAGCTCGTCATCGCTTGTCTCTACATCCTGGCACATCCGGGAATAGGCTGTTGATCGCTCGAGCGCCTTCTTCCGAATGCCAGGATGAAAGAAGTCTGTGAGCGGGCGCATATTACTTTTCGTGTCTCGCCTTGGGCACTCGGGTTCAATTGTCGCCTTCTTTGCCGACGAGAACAGCGCCAGCTCATCGAGATCTTCGAAACTCTCTGGACTGAGACTCTCTTGACCCGGGTCCATTGCGGTTGAGGGTGTTGTGAGTTTGGCTCCCGTCTGACTAGATTGGGTGGTCTCCAGCTCTTCCCGATCTTTGGTTTCTTCTAGAGAACCATGGCCACCGCCGTCACGGAGCATGTCTTGCGTTTGCTTCAGTCCAGGAATACTCTCGTCGAACACGTTTCCTTTCAGCGAATGGATCGCACTACTCGAAGATGGTGTCCCGGCGACCCATTCGCACAACCCTTCCTCCCAGCGATATCTGTCAAGCTTGGAGTTCGCCTGTCTGTTTGGTGTCTTCGAAATACCAGATGTCGCGATGTGCAAAGTCATCTCCTCAACCTCCTCGACAAAAGCCAAGCTGCGCTTTGTGTTGTGCTGATCCGCGTAAGCAAGCGCGCTGTCCCGAGCGAGCGTTTTCAAGAAGCCCATAGTATGCACAGACAGGGCCGCCGAAGCTTCTACTGTACTCCGGACCATGTGTTCGAACAACGCGTCCCCGGATTCTCGGTCCAGAACCCCGACGCGGCTTCCGATATTGCGGAGGAAGATGGCGGCCGCAGAGGGCTGCTTCATCTTGACTCCGTCATCGCTTTTCGTATGCAATGCTCCGATGTTGTTCACTAAATGTGCAATGCCAAGGCTAACGTACTCGGTATCCTGATGGAACGAACATATCGAGAGTATAAGACTGCCGGTCATGAACAATTTGCCAGCACATCCAACCTCTGTATTTGGAACCAACCCAATGTGAGTCGCGACTGAATGGACCACGTGCGCAATACTCTGCCGAGCAGAGCGAGGATCACTGACTGCTTCAGTCTCGGTCAATGCCATGACAGCAAGCACTGTGACGAAACTCTGGAATACTTGCGAGGCGGGCAGTGACGGAGTCTGTCTGCCGCAAGCCTCCAGGTAGGACTCCAGAAAGCGAATGCCAGCCGATTGCGCTCCAGGCCGGACCAGCGCTGCCATCACCTCACTCCATACAGAGTGTTCAGCATCAACGTCTTGTGGGCTAAGCCGGCCGCTCCGAAGAAGCGCTGCCACTGACTGGATGAACGCTGATTCTGTACCGTACTCTCGACTGAAATGTGAGTGAAGAGATAAAGCGCGGGCGGCATTTGAACTGCCCTTTGCCCAAGCAGTCAGGATTATGTGACCTTCTTCCGCTGACTTGGTATCGGCGCATACATCCACCAATGCACGGAGTACCGATTCGGATATGAACGCTTCACGAACGGCACTGCAGATCTTCTGCACACCATGAGCCCTGACCACCTCGCGCAGGTTCGACCAGCCAGTAGCAGAATTGGTACCCAGACATTCCAAGTCCGAATAAAGCTCGAACGACACACCGCCATCTTCCGTGTCACTGGTATCAGCGCTGTCTTCCAGATCGATGTAGTCCGGCACCTTCCGAAGACAGGCCTTCATGAGCGACCGTGTTCCTACACTCGCCCGCGGGACTGGCGCTTGAGTGACTCGGAGCAGGCTGTCGAACGCAGCCACCAGGTTCCTGTGGGCTTCTTCGATGGTCGATGTTGGCTTTACTGGGACTCGCACGTGCTTCCGCTTTCCAGGCAGCGGCAGCTTTCGAACTTGTGCACCCTCACTGTCAGAGCTGCCCGAGCTGGTCTCCGTCCGTAGTATGCGCCTTGCGAAGGGCGTGGGGAAGTCGAGCTCAGAAGTGCGAGGGCAAGACTGGTGTTTACCGCTGGCAGCACTCTTGCCGAGTCCTGTTTTGCCAGTATAAGTAGCTGTTTTGAGCTGGTGTTTAGTGTGCGGTAGCCATTCTGGGTCCTTGTTCGACGTTGTCGCAACGCAGGACGGACGCGGTGGTAGAATACGTTCATGTCTGTCTTCGCTGGCAGCGGTTTTGGAGCTGCGATCGATGCCTCTATTCGTAGCATATGCTTTCTGCAAGATATTGATTCGAGAAGTGATGGTCCGCAACAATCGATGGCAACGCGATGCAGTCCAATGGATGTTTGTATTCCCATCCTGGCTTGGTCGCTTTCGTTTGATCCCGGCTTTGAGTTGGACTTGTGCCGGCTCGACATCTTGAGCGATAGCGATGCATTCAACTATGCTGTTTCTATACATATTCACATGGGTGAAAGACTGCGAAATGATCCATGTCGTCGGAGATGTCTCTCCAAAGATTGTCATAGCTACGCCGAGGCTGTCGCTACGGCAACGGCAGTGAGGTCAGTGCTCCGGAACGCGCTCCGGACGTCGTCCTTCAACGTCATCTTCACCAAGCCCAATTTGGCCTGCAAAGTTGGCTCCAGATTGGAATCGGTAGTTGTGCGAGCTCGTACGAAATCATTCAGAGTTGTAGGTCAACTCAAGTATACAAAAGCTGAGCGATTGCATAGATCGAAGAGCTTCCCTGCACGGTCATGACGTACATAGGTTTTTCGATGCCATGCATGTGCATACGAGTTGCATGCAGGACCATTTCTTCTTCTCTCTTTGCATCGGTACTTGAAGCTGTTTGACTGACAACAAAACCTCCCAATCGAAACGACGCAAGGCTAGGTCGACAGATTCGGTGCCGCTTCGGACCTGGGTACTCGCCGACGACCACGGAAAGCCGATTCCAGATCGACTTATTCGTCCCAACATGCCGACAGACTCGCGAAGACTGGTGCGCATGCAAGCCTTGAAGGCCACGCAACTCCCTCCGCACCCGGACCTCGCTCCCCAGCAAAACGCGGGCTCCCCACCGCAACTTCAGACCTTCCTCTCCGCCGCACTGGAAGAAGCGGAAGGCTTCATGACAGGCTACCTCCCTCAGAACTTCAAAGTCAAGAGCGCGAGCAAGCAATCGCCGCCTTCCAGCGCGCCGGTGGAACTACTGTCGTGCGACATCAACGTCGATCTGCCGAAAGATATACGGCCCGCGGGGTCGTACGGCAACATCGAGACGTGGTTTGCGCGGACGAGCGTGCATGAAAACGCCGCCAAAGATGGCACGGCGAGCTGGGAAGAGTTCGATGCGGGGTTGAGAGCCGACCACAGTCAGCACGAGATGGATTACACGCCTGATGTGTACGACGCGCATGAGGCGCTCACCTATGGTGGCGAATTGGAGTGTATGCAGCGGCGAGTGGGCGATTGGATGGATGTTCAAGCGAGCGTGATGGAGATGGTGCATCACATCCCACCTCCTTTAGACGACAGAGTCTTTCCCGAGCTGGTCATCACGGCCAGGAAGGCCGACGAGTTCGTTGTGATTCAGATCCCGGTTGACACCACTGGAATGCCGGGCGCGAAGTATGATAATAAAGGTGGCAAGCTGACGGCCGGCATGTATTGCAGTATTGAGCGCGGGCAGCTGCTCGATGGTGGAGCCAGAGTGAAATGGCAGATGGCTACCGCCAGCGACGCGAAAGGTGTTTTGCCCATGTGGGCTCAGAAAATGGGTGTGCCCGGTGCTGTGGTGAAGGATGTTGGGTTGTTCATGGGGTGGACTGCGAAAAGGCGTCAAGGCGTGGCGTGACTGTGAATGTTGCGGTCTTTGCTTTGGAAAGCCAATCTCGTCCTGATTGAACGTTGAGCTAACACATGAGCGACTGTTCATTGTTATCCATGGCGGGCCTCGATCGCCACGCTAGGTGTCAAGATGAATTATACATATCTTCTTCATTCCTCTTGGACTACCAGATTTCTCACCGCTTCGCCGATCCCTTGACATCAGCGCTCCCATAAGCCGGCGGTGCATCAGCCGGAAGCACACCGACGCCCGACCGAGATGGCAATCGACTCGGTCCAGCCGTGACTTCAGAAGCTTCAATTCCCGCAAGCGCGACCGGCACACTCGTCAAAATCCGCTCGAGCTCGACTTCCACGCCCTTCCTGAGCGCCTTGAACGCCTCCGTCTGGTCCTTGCCGTCTTGATCCGGCTCGATTTTCGCTTTGATCACGCCGTCCAGCTCGGCCACGATCCTCGCCACCACCCGGTCGTTCTCCCTCCTGGAGTACAATAAGCGGAAATCGTACTGTTGGAGGTTGATCGAGCCGTTTTGCGTCATGACCTATCATGAACATGTTAGAATTAAGGGGTGCAAGTCGACAATGTCATGCTTATAACGAACGGTGATGACGGCGTCTGAATGGTGCGAATCAATCCGTCAGTGAACGTACGCGAGCTGCTTGAACTTTCATGTTTGAGCAACGTACGGATGAATTGCTGACGGTCGGCGTAGTCGACAAACATCGATGTCTGGCCATAGTTATGAGGGAAGATCCGGTCGAGCTTGTGATATGATGGTTGGCTGGCGGCATTGCCCATTGCGTTGATAGACGATTGTCGAGTCCTGAATCACCGTACTCCTAGAAAGGGGTTGTCAAGGTCTGTACTCGCTCTATTGACCTTCGCCGAGCTTTATATATGTGTCGCATTCGCACTCCGGCGGGATATTGGTTCGGCTGCGCCACAATACGCCTCGTTCCAGGTGAGCACGGGAGGAGGCAACATACTTCACGCTCGCCGATGGGAGTTGAGCTGCGCCTACAGAAGTACACGGCATCGGTCAGTGGAAAGAACATCGCCGTCGTACTGTACGGAAGGGGGGACGGAGGCGGGGAATTGTGCTGTTGCATCCGTGCCCGTGTCTGCTCCTACCACGAGGTTCGGCCGGATCACGTGAAGAGCACGATTCGATGCGTTGTGAGAGCCTGGTCTTTCATATGTTCTCGTGAACGAGCATTGGTGTTTGTGAGCGGTTTCAATTGATACTTCACCTCTGCGATATGAACATACTCCTCCAACGCCATCGCTAATCCCAAGTCAAGAAAACGCAATCACAGCCGCACCCTCCCATCTTCCGCCCGTCCACCAAACCACCTCCCAAACGCAGATCCACCCCTCTGATCGTTCTGCATCCACCTCGGCGTCTGGAACGCACTCCCCAGATTCTGCACCCACTCGGGCCGATCGACCGACTCGACTGTATTCCTCACCCTCTCCGCAAAATCCTGGTAGAAGTGACGCGGACCCTCGTCGACAGACTCCCCTTGGTTCGTGATGTCGTTGAATTGGCGGTTCGCCTGCTGGACGTGCGTCGGCAGCAATGCGACCTCCCTCTGCTGTCGTTGCGGGCGTCGCTCGATATCCAACGAGGCACCTCTGCTCGCCAAACCGACGTTGCCTGTCGCACCGTCACCGCCTCCACGAGATTGAATCTCGCGGTCAATGAGCGCTCGACCTTCTCGCCAGCCACCAGTGCCGAAGCCAGACGGGTTCTCTTCGCTTTCGTCTTCGAGGACGCCAAAGCCGATGACGGTTTTCATTCGGCCGTAAATGTTGAATGCGCTCGCACACACAGGTAGGAGTAAGAAACACGGGAAGAACGCGCTGAATCCCTGACCCAAGGGGGTGAGGTCAATCAGCTTACCGAGGAATTGGTAGAAAGCCGTTTGCCGGTAAACTTCATCCGGCAGCATTGTGATAAAGTTGAAGGACAGAGGGACCGTCAGTTTGGCAACCTGAAGGCTGTACCAACAAGCACTCTCCGCATACGTCTGCCGCTTGACAAGCGCACGGTTGCCCCACACCTTGACGTCGGAGATGGCGTACAGCGCGCAGCTGTCCATATAGAGCAGCCAAGCGGCGGCGATGATTTGACCGGCGAAGCCAACCTTGGAGCCGTCTGAGTCCGGATGATGGACGACCGTGAGACCGACGACGGAGACGCTGGGCGCGAACGACTTGACGACTTCGCTGAAGATGACGATGACAGAGGCGGTGGCCGAGAAAACAGACAAGGTAATCCGCGTCGCCGGAATGACACGCGAATAGAGTTGGTAGCGTAGTGAAGGTGTCATGAAGCTGAAATGGCGGAGCGCACCTGTCGATCCATCTATTTCGCGACCAAAGTCCAGCTTCTTGGTTGTCGCTGCGTCGATGATGGCTTGCGTGTCCTGCGCCTGTTGGCACAAACTACTCCATTCGTCCACGAAGCGTGCCTTCTTGTGCTTGGCTCTTTTCAACTTGCGAGTGAGGTCTGCGAGGTACCTCTCAGTAACAACAGCCGGGATTCTCGCATTCGTCGCCCTAATCGCAGCCGCAGCACCTGATCGCGTATCTGGCGCGGCTGTGGTGTCGGCCAGCTCGTCAATCCATTCTTGTAGCTCTCTGCCAGTGCCAGACTTGCGCTGCTTCAGCTGCAAGACGGTGTTCTCCAGATCCTTTAGCTCCTCCGCAGCCTCGTCGAGCTTGTCCTTGATCTTCGGCGCTTGTGTCTGTAGCATCCTCAATCGCGCACTCCAACTCGCATGCTTAAACAAACGCCTCGGCAGTGCCACCAATCCATGCCCCATGAGACCTATGGCCAATATCAGACCCCACGAGTACGCCAGCGCTATTATTAACCCCTTGATGCTCGCCCCGTGAAACCCATTTTGCAAAACAAAGTAGACCAGGCCGGCGACACCAGTCGCGAGCGTGATCAGCTGGTACCGCACATTACTCCGTAGAGAGTAGATCACCCGGCTCCGGGTGTCTCTGGAACCAGAATCGACGTACTCGCCCAAGAATGGTAAGATGAACCACGTCAGGACAAACGTGAGCCAGTACGTGATCCGCCACGTGACCAGCACGACCGTCTCCGGCAACCATACGCCTCGCGAAGGCCCGTCTTCAGAGTCGGTGGCGGAAGCGAGGTCGATGGGGACGAGCAGGATGATGCTGCACGGAAGCGCGAGGGCGAGGAAGACGGGTACGAGGAGGTATGCCGGCGTCGTCCGCAGTGGAAGGTAATGTCGGAGGAGCAGTAATACCAGCAGCGAAATGATGAGGAGGGAGATGATGGCGAAGATGTCGGATCCCACGGAGTAGGCGGCCATCTCTATCGTCGGCAGAGGCGAGATGGAAGTCGATGTGCTCGTTTCAAGTCACTGGAATGCTGTAGAGAGAGGCTCGCCCATCTGTGTTGATCCGCGCGGCAACCGACAGTAAGAAATGCAATGTAGAAGATGTAATCCAAGACGAGCGTTGCCTGAACATTGAACGAGGCAACGATGACGGCAGCGACGTGTTGATAGCCGAAGTTTCGCCGCACATTACATACAACTGGGTACCTCGACATCTACATCAGAATCGTGCAGCATTATCATATTCACGGGCATTGATTGCCTATAATTATCACAACAGTAAGTATAAATCGCTCCTCGTTCGATTCTCCTCTCGTAAGAAGCCTCTCTATACTAATTGATCCCTTTCACGCAATGTCAGCACGCCTAAACAAACATGAGACAATGGACCACCGCCCAAGACGGGCTTGACAACCTCACTCTCACAGAGGCAGAGCAACCGACGCCCCGACATGGCGAGGTACTGGTCAAGGTCAACGCCGTCGCGCTCAACTACAGAGACACAGAGGTGGCGATGGGTCTCTACGGCCATCACAAACACGCCGCTCAACCCGACCCTATAGTCCCCTGCTCAGATATCTGCGGGACCGTCATATCCGCAAACGGCTCGACATCGTGGAAGGAAGGTCAACGGGTGATGGCCCTCTTCAACCAGTCCCATCTCACCGGCCAGATCAAGGAGAAAGATATGGCGTCGGGCCTTGGCCTACCATTACCGGGAACGCTGACGGAATTTCGATGGTTTCCCGCCGAGAGCCTCGTCGCCGTCCCGGACTACCTGACCGATGAGGAAGCGTGCTGTCTCCCCATCGCGTCGGTGACGGCGTGGATGGCGGTGAACGGCATGCGGCCTTTAGGCCAACCCGCCGACGGACGACGCAGCCCGGAGACGGTGCTGATCCAAGGCACGGGCGGCGTGGCTATTGCAGGGTTACAGATCGCGCATGCCGCGGGTCTGAAGACCATCATCACATCGTCGTCGGACGACAAACTTCAGAAAGCGAAGCGGCTCGGCGCCGATCACACCGTCAATTACCGCACGCAACCCGACTGGGAGACGGCCGTCATGCAGCTGACGGATGGTGAGGGCGCGGATATCATCCTGGAGAACGGCGGGGCGCAGACGCTGCGGAAATCGTTCGAGTGCGTGGCTTTTGGCGGTCTGATCAATTGCATCGGCTATCTGTCCGGGAAGGAAGACGCACCGGGTGATAGGATCAACACGAATGTATTGGCTCTGAAGAGGAACGTCACGCTCAAAGGCATTCTCAACGGACCGAAGGACAGGTTTGAGGAGATGACGAAGTTTCACGAACAGCACCAGATCCGGCCCATTGTGGACAAGGTGTTCGCGTTTGAGGATGCTAAGGAAGGCTTGAAGTATCTATACTCTGGTGGGCATTTTGGGAAGGTTGTTGTCAAGGTGTAGATTCCGAGATTCATAGACTGTACATACATAGAATCGTCTACCATTCTCGATACCCTCCGTCCTCTCCCACAAATCCAGCCAACGGCCACGCGGCAGCGGTCTCCGCCACCTTCCTCACCAGCTCTTCGTTGATCTCAATCCCTAACCCAGGCCCCATCAGCTTCTCCACATGCCCATCCTTGACATTGAAAACCTCCGGATTCGTGATGTAGCTGTTGATGTCGTAATCGCCCGCCTCGACATTGTAGTGGATCCCCAGACTCATCTCCTGGATCTGGTGGTTCGGCGTACAGATCCCAATCTGCAAGCACGCCGCCAGCGCGATGGGCCCGAGCGGACAGTGCGGCGCCACGGCGACATCGTACGCCTCCGCCATCGTGGCGATGCGCTTGAGCTCGCTGATGCCGCCGCAGTGACTGATGTCCGGCTGGATGATATCCACACTGCGATCCTCGAAGAACCGCTTAAAGTCCCAGCGGCTGTAGAGTCTCTCACCCAACGCAATCGGGCACGTCGTCAAGCCATACAGCTCCTTGATCCCTTCCGGATGTTCCGAGAGGAGGGGCTCCTCGATGAAGAGCGGTGAGTGCGGTTCCAGGGCTTTGGCGAGCTGCTTCGCCATGGGTTTGTGGATACGGCCGTGAAAGTCCAGCGCAGCGTCCATGCCGAGCGCCTTGACGGTCTTCAAGCGCTCCACGCTCGATTTGAGCGCGGCCGGCGAGTCGAGCCAGCCGACATCTTCCGTGGCGTTCATCTTGACACTCCGGAACCCTTGCTCCATCCTCCCCTTGGCCGCCTTCTCCACATCGCCCGGCCGATCCCCACCGATCCACGCGTAGACCGCGACACGATCTCTCACCTTCCCGCCCAGCAGCTGCCAAATCGGCAGACCCAATTTTCGTGCCTTCAGATCCCACAGCGCGATGTCCAGACCGGCGAGCGCAGACATGAAGACGGGCCCGCCACGGTAGAAGGACTTGCGCCACGCCAACTGCCAGAGCTCCTCGATGTTGTCGGCTTCCAAGCCCGTGAAGCGGGTGATGTAACCATTGAGCGTGCCTTCGATGGCTTCGGTGTGGCCTTCCAGCGTGGATTCACCCCAGCCAGCGTTGCCTTCCGAGTCGGTGATTTTGACGAAGAGCCACTGCCGAATTGATCAGTAGGGAAAGCGGATGGGATCAGTGATGAGAGATGTCATTACTCGTGGCATCACGCGGAAGTACTCGATCTTTGCGATGGGCGCCATGGTAGATAGGTCTGAGGAGATTGTGTACAACTGGACGGGAATGGATTGCAAAATGGCAGTGTTGTGATTATATACTTACCTACCAAACCTACAGACTGTGATCCCCGACGTGATCCACTTGGGGTAGTTTTAGTAGTAGTGGATGTGGTCGGGAAGTGGGAGAAATTCGTGGGAAGAAAGTCCCGAGGACGGCCCGTGCGCTCTCACTTCCACGTCGTTGCATCCCGCAAGCAACAGTTACCTATCTTGAAGACATGATCTAGATGTTAGATCTTTGAGCACTCGTACCGAATCTCGTGCGCCGTCGGTTGACACGTCAATGACTTCTTGCGTCACCGCGTTGAAAGCGATCTCTTCGCTACTTGACAAACGCCCAGCACACGCGTGAGCACGATCATTGAGCGTTGAAGGTGCGGTCATCACGCTGGTAACTGCTATCGAACAAGTACATGACATCCCGTCCGATGCTCTAGCAGGTCATCAGGCGTCGCGAACGACGGATGCGGTGACGTTCCAGCTAAAGGTGACCAAGTCCGGATCTGCATAGGATGCGTATAATATGGTCGGATGAACTTGACCACCTCACCCAGGCTCTGCAATCGCTGCGGCAGTGTTGATCCGCCGTGTCTCATCATTCAACGAAGCTGGTCAACCATCCGTGCTTTGACCTGCGAGCAGGCAATGTAGGTTTGCATCGCCAGCATCACATGTTCTTAGGCGTATACCATATGAAGCTTGCGCATATTGTTTGGTTGGATAACGCCAGTGGCCGGGCATCCATTGTGAACAAGGAGAGTGCAGAAATCGCCGTATTGTGAAAGTGAAGAAAAAGAAAACCTCAAACATTGTCGTACCGTACTGGAGACCAATAAAACCCAGACATTATCGTATTGTCATGTGAAGAAAAGGAAAATCCCAGACATTGTCGTATTGTTTGTGTTGTGAAAAGATGAAACTCACAATCCCAGGTGAAACCGTTCGCCACCACGGAGAACACTGAACGTCACTTCACATCACCAGCCACCCTCTTTTCTTTCTTCACACACACATACATCCTCTTCCTACAAATACCTCACGACTCACCTCTACATCTCCAACAACTCACTAACCTCTTCGGGCACCATACAGCGATCGCTGACATCAAGACCACCAGCCCACCCGGAGAAGGAGAAGAAGAAGAAGAAGAAGAAGAAGAAGAAGAAGAAGAAGAAGAAGAAGAAGAAGAAGGCCATCATGGCGACGGCGGCGTTCGCTCTCCTGGCCGACTACCTCTACACCAAGGTGACCGGCCGGCCGCTCATCCAGTGGGACACGTTCCCCGACAGCGCCGCGCCCTGGAAGACCAGCGTGCGCTACATTCCGACGAAAACGACCAAGGTGGGCCACGGCATCGTCGAGCCGCCTACCGCCACGGTGAGCGAGGGGCGGGACGTCAGTAGCCAGCTGCAGCTGTTGCAGCCGCTGGCCGTCGTTCTGCTCCTCGCCTTGCTGATGGTCGGGGCGCTCGTCGTGGCCCGGAGAGCGGCCATCGCCATCCGGCGCTCGTCTTGGGGGGTTCGGGCTGCCGGTACGGCGGCATCAGACCACGCTGCTGTTCGCGGGATCGACGACGACGACGACGACCGGTCACTCGCTGTGGCCAGACAAGCAGAAGACGTCGCCCGGCTGGAGCGGGCACTCGCCGCCACGGACCGCCTGGCTTTCGATTCCGAGGCGGAGCTTGTCGAGACCGGCTGGCGGTATGTCGAGCTGGCTCGCAAGTTGAGCACCTCCCAAGACGAGCAGAGGCAGCTCGCGGCGCGTGTCCAGGAGCTTCAGACCCAGCTCCGGGGATAAGCCGTCCGCCTCGGGGTCGCCCAACAAAAGGTCTACGAGAGCGGGAGGGCCGTCGCGGCCAGCGAGGCCGCCACCCTGGAGGCCACGGAGAAAGTCGGGCAGCTGACCGCCCAAGTCGAAGAGCTGCAGCACAAACTGCAGAAGAAGGTCCCCGGGGGCCAGAAGAAGAACAAGAAGCTGCGGGCGCTCGGCGACGCCAAAGATCGGGCCGTGCGCGAGGTGTCGGAGATGAGGGAGCGGGACGGCACGCCGGAGACCTTGCGCGAGCTGTACGAGAGCGGCTGGGAGCTGGCGCTGCTCAAGTACCACGCCCAGCACCACCAGGATGGCCTTCCGACTGTAAAGGCACCTGAGCTCTCCGCGCCTGGTCAGGATTCGGCGGCCACTGACCACCCTTCGCCCGACCCCGCCACGTCGCCGCCCGACAGCCTCCTTCTGGTCGAGGAAGGACTCATGGCCTCACGATGGTCCACCCTCCCCGCGCAGGCCGAACCGTCGCAGGCGAGCGGGCCTGCCGCACCGACCGCCCACAACCCTCCGCATTCCGGTCGGAGGAACGCGCGTGGGCCCAGAGCCAACCGTGGTGGTCGCGGGTCGGGCGGCAGGGGAGGCCAGCATCGGTCAGGACCGGCGTGACCGTTCTCACCTCGGCACGGCTTGTGGGGGATCGGAGGGTCTGGGTGACGGCATTGGGTCGTGTGGGAAGGGGTTTGGGAGGTGATTGGGGTCCATCTCGGGGGCTGAAGCGGGCATGTGACTGTCTTTCGACGAGTCGCTGCCTGCGAGGCTTATCGAGATGCAGGTAACCCTGACACCGTGGCATGGACGACGCGCTGCCTTCGAAAGGAGAGGCTGCCTTTTGTTACGGTCGGGTTAGGAGTCAATTACACGAGCATACCATTGAATGAATGAAGTTCTAGTGTGCAACGTTCAAGTCATCGTCATCGTCATGAAAGGTCTACATGTTTCGCTGCTCACATGCATTCGCGAAATTCGATGAAGGAGTGACGAACCTAGTCCCGCTTTGGGTAAAGCGTCAATTGTACCAACCCCATCAGCAATAATAATAAACGAAGAGATTATCACATACACTTGCTTCGATACTGCGTTGATCCGCATTCAACACCCCCAACATGGCGCCACGATGCCCCTCCAACCCTCCAAACCCGTTTCCGCCTCCTTCCCAAGCGAGACCCTCACCATCGGCGCCGGCGTAGCCATCTTCCACCTCGCGAGCGAGCGCGTCGTCGTCTGCCACCATTCGCGGGACAAATACTGGTTCCTGCCCAAAGGCCGACGCAACGCCAACGAAGTCACGACTCGAGCGGCGGAACGAGAGGGGTTCGAGGAGTCCGGGTTCCGCAATCGTTTGCTGCCGTTGCCGATGAAGCACCGACAACCCGATGCCGATGAGGGACATCAGGCGTTCGTGACGGAGCCGGTATGGACGCAGTTGTTGCCGTTGACGGCCACGGCGCAGTATTTGTTGTTTTGGCATGTGGCCGAGACGGTACCGCCGGGGGTGGAGGGGGAGTGTGGGGAG